>Ga0307515_10002473_pt1 | contig 40174 bp, 18 predicted proteins | sample 17_EM_MG_FD_194513 | JGI IMG/M metagenome (GOLD analysis project Ga0307515, IMG submission 194513) | Populus trichocarpa ectomycorrhiza microbial communities from riparian zone in the Pacific Northwest, United States - 17_EM | ecosystem: Host-associated > Plants > Roots > Unclassified | place... | reverse complement strand
GCTATACCCCCCTCTGTAAATAATCTATTACTAAGTTATTGGCCACTAAGTAGTACCTTATTAATAACCTAGTAAAGGGGTTTATTAAACCTAGCTAGGCCCCTTTTACCTCCCCTATTCTCTTTATAAAAAAGCTAAATAGAGGACTTTATTTCTATATTAACTACTATAAGCTTAATAATATAACCTATAAAGACTATTATCCACTGCCCCTACTTAATAAGATACTAGCCTAAATAAATAGAGCTAAGGTATTTATAAAGCTTAATATCCGTTAAGATTTCTACTAAATTAGAATAAACCCTAGATCTATAGATCTTACTATATTTCGGACTTAATATAAATTATATAAATATAAAGTACTTCCTTTTAGACTAATTAACGAACTAGCTATATACTAACGATATATAAACAATATACTCTTTAACTATCTTAATAACTTCTATACGGCCTACCTAAATAATATTATAATTTACTTTAAGAATAAGTTAGAATATAAGGAGCATGTTTATAAGGTTTTATAATAACTTTATAAAGCTAGCCTCTAGGCTAATATTAAGAAGTTAGAATTTAGTGTAAAGTATATAAAGTATTTAGGGTTTATTATTAATATAAACGGAATTAAGGCTAACTTAGAAAAGACGGCTATAATTAATTAGTGGGAACTACTACGGACTGTAAAAGGGATATAGTTATTTTTAGGCTTCTATAACTTCTACTAACGCTTTATTAAGAATTATAGTAGAATTACTTAGCCCCTTAGCCGCCTTACCATAAAGGACCAGCCCTTTTACTTTAACACTGTATATAAGTAGGCTGTTACGGCACTAGTAGAACTTCGCACCGGCAAATTGCCACAGATTGCCGTATATTGCGGTTACGTGACGCGAAGATCTTATAAAACATCGAACGCCTAGGAACTCACTAAACCCGCTAAACCTACTATAAAGTATAGCTAAGGACGCCCCCAAAAGTATCCTATAACTAAAAACCCCGTAATAAAGAATTACCTAACCTCTATAGGTATATCCGCAAGATAATCTCCGCCTATAGATATATTAGTTTTAGTATAGGAAACCCCTTTTACGGACTTACGGCGTAAAGAGATTAACGGACTACTTAAAAAGGGCGTCTTTGTGGTTATAACGGAAAAAGATATTCCGCAAGGCGTCCGTATATTTAACTTACGCTTTATTAATAAGATTAAGCACCCTAGTACTAATAAAGCTTTTAAGAAATTAAGGCTCGTTATATAAGCTTATAATAACTAGGGAAAGGACCTAATTCTTACGCAATTGCCTATAATTTAACAAGTCAGTCAACGGATTATACTTATACTTACGCCTGGACTACAGCAAACTAAATCCGTAGCCCTTTACTTACAGGACATCTTATAAGCCTATGTATAGTTAAATACCTACCTAAGTAGGGACATCTTTATACGACTACCCCGTAAGCTTAACCTATAACTAGGAACAATTTTACGGGTTATAAAACCTCTTTATAGGGTACTAGAAGCTAAAAACCATTGGTTTAAGATATATCACTAGCACTACGTTAGTAAACTTAAAATGGAATAGTTAACCTACGACCCCTGCCTCCTATACAGCCTATTAAACGGCCTTAGTATTGTTAGACTCTAAATAGACAATACCCTATTCCTAGTAAACTAGACCTTTATAAATACTAAAGAAACTAAACTATAAAAGGCTAAGTTCTTAATAAAGCCGCGAGAGTAGTTAACCGAGTAGAATCCAATTAAGTTTAATAGAGGCCTAATTATATAAAAGGGTAACCTAATTAAGCTAACTTAGGAACGCCAAGCTTAAAACCTAAAGCCTATTATAGCAAAGCCTACGGACCTTACTAGCTCCCGCGAAGAGACCCGTAAGACTATAAATATAAAGGACTAATACGTTGCACAGCGTGTAAGAGGCGCCTATATTGCCACAGTCTGTTAACCCAAATCTGCCTATAATTTGTCCTTTGCGGCCTAGGTAGTAAATCCGCAAGAAGAAAATATTAAGCAGCTTAATAAGCGCATTTAGTGGTAAATTAATAATGCAGCAAGGGGACTTACTTTCGTACCACTAGACCTAAGTTCCCTTAGCTTACTAGCATTTATAGACGCCTCCTTTACTAATAATAGGGACCTATTATTACAAATCGGCTTTGTAATTATACTTATAGACCGTAATTAGGACGCAAATATACTATACTAGTCTTTAATTAAGTGTAAATAAGTAACCCGCAGTATACTAGCCTCTAAACTATATATACTAGCTTATAGCTTTAATATAGCAGCCGCAATCAAATTAATGGTCTAGAAGATTCTACAACTAGAGTAGTTACCCCTAGTTTTATGCACTAATTCAAAGTCCCTTTATAACTACCTAGTTAAACTAGGTACAATATAAGAGAAGAGGCTTATAATCAACCTAATATGCTTATATTAGGCCTATAAATAACATAAAATTACAGAGGTTAAATAGATTAGTAGAGGAAACAACTTAGTAGACGCTATAACTAAGGCAAAGCTGTATTAAGCCCTTAAAACCCTAATTAATATAAATAAGCTTAACCTAAAAGTTATAAAATAGGTAGAACGAGACTAACAAAGCACTTACGGTTCGTTTACGACCTATTAAAAGGCCGTACGGCTTATTATACGGCCTATTCTATAGACCGTAAGCTATTAGGTAGAAAACGGTAGAAAGCTACGGTAGTACTTAATAGACTTACGTAACCTGCCAAATTCTGCTATATTTTACCACGGTGGTCAAATTAACCAATTACGATTTTCCATGCCAAGTACGGAAAATCGCCATTAGCTCGCCTAGCACTAGCGCCTTAGCGGCCCTTAAGATCTAACTTATAGCTCGTCTACTGCCCGTTAAAAGGCCGTACGGTTTATTTTACGAACCGTAAGCAGAACTTACGGCTAGCTTAGGGCGCCATTTAGAAGGCAGCCTAGACGGCACCTTAAGGGAGATTTCCTATATATTTTCCTTTATATTTTATGGTTTTATTAAAGCAATTACGGAGACTATATATAAGTGGTTTTATTTTTTAAGTACCGCTAGTGTATAATTATAGCACCTGTTGTACTAACCGCGTGCCTACGCGTTCGGTACGCTAGGTACGCGTTTACGCGTTTAGTGCACCAACCACCCACTTACGCGTCTGGCGCACTTATAGAGCACTAACTAATTAGGGGGGAGGTCGCATTAGTATATAGACCACGTAGTCTGCTTTAATATAAGAGACAGTCACCACTATCCCAAAGAGCATACAATACTATACGTATTTTGTGCCCCGGGATATGACTTAATTATATTATTAAGTTAATACAAACAATTATATAAACTATGGCTTTTAAAGCAGACTCCTCCCTTCTTATAAGTATAATTAATACTTTTAGCACGAAACAGGCCAATTAGAAAAGATCTCTAATTTATAACCACTCTCGCGAACTAGATAAAGGAGAGCTAATATATAACCCAAAGAAACGGAAATATATTTACTGTAAATACTATATATATGGCGTAATATTAATAACTAACCTTCGAAACCACCTAAAGTTAAAGTATGGAATTATTGTTGAGACAATATAAAGTCGTACGAAAGCATTAGCAAGTTAAAAGTTAAAGGAGCCCTATAAGTAAGCGGCAGCCGAAAATAAAACGGACGACTTTAATTTTTATATACTAAAGAAGGTCCTTAATAAGGAAGTTATTAACTAGGCTCTTATAAATTTAATTATTATATAAAACCTTCTATTCCGGACTATTAAGTGGCTAAAGTTCTATATTTTCTACTAGGCTCTTAACTAAGCGTTAGATAAATATCTTACAACAACTTACTTAGAAGTTAGCCAGATAATTAATTAGTTATTCTAGTTATAAAAGGATATTATATAAAAACGAGTTCAGTTAGCATTAATAAGCATTTATCTCTCTATTAATATCTATACCTCTCTAAATAACTACCTTCTTCTTAGAATTTGCGCCCACTTTATTAATAGTTAGGAGAAGCGGATAAAAGCTCTTCTTACTCTTTATACGGTAGCTACTTACAGCGAAGAAGAGCAATGGATTACTCTCCTTTTAGTACTATAGGAGTATGGGATTCTTTAAAAGCTCGGAGCTATTATTACTAATAACTCTATAATAAATGACACACTATATTGTACGATCTATAAGTATCTTGCCGATAATAAGGATATTACTTAGGATCCTATCTAACATATCCGCTGCTAGGGGTATACTATTAATCTCGCCGTCCAGGCCTTTCTCTTTAAAGATACTCTTAAACTTAAGGCTATTAAGTTATATAAAAGGAATAACGTAAATGGAAAGGAGTAAAGTTATAAGGAAGAGATTAAGTAGAAATAGGCCTTCTAAGTAATGAGCCCACTTAGCAAGCTTTATAATATTATAGTATACTTTTATACCTTAGCGAGTCGTACGAAGGAGTTTAAGACTTTAGTTAGAAGATAGGTTTTACTTAATAATTGTATAAGATGGAATAGCTGGTATTAAATGCTAAGTATCTTACTTGAGCACAAGTTAGGAATTGATAACTATATTAAGAGTAACTATAATATACTTAAGGAGGATTATATCTTGCCGCAAGACTAGAAGTTTCTTTATATAATTTGCACCTTTCTAAAGCCATTCTACCGTGCAATATTAGAGACATAAGGGGATTATATAATACTTAATCGAGTACTCTTTACAATAGATGTACTTATTAAATATATAAAGAACTTTTTTATATAACTCTTCTTCTAGCTACTTTATTTAAGCTAAAGCTAATATTATATAATAAGCACTCTTTAAATTAAATAAAGCTCTTTTACTTCGAGTAAAGAATATATAGGCGAAGTTTAACGAGTACTACCAGAGAATAGACAACTCCCCTCTTTACGCTGCTGCACTTATTCTTTACCCAAATCGTTATATAAAGTATATTAAGATATTTTAGAAGAAGGAGTAGTAGAAAATGATACTTCTAAAGGTTTAACGGCTTTGGGAAACATACTAAGAATTAGAGAAGCCTATTACCTCTCTTTAAATAGTATTATATAATAGGCTATTATAAGATAAGTATAAGGAACTTAATAAGTATAATTGAATTATAAACGAATTAAATGAAAAGGTTACTCGACTAGCAAGCTAGGATAAGTACGATAATTACTGCTCTAAAGTACCGTACGAAATTAAAGTTTCTTTACTTTAGTGGTGGTCTTAAGAATAATAAATAAAGCGCTGGCCGCGGCTTTTACTCTTTGCAGGAGAGGTACTTTTAATTCTAGCCATAAGTGACAAACCAGAGAGAGTATTTTTAGGAGGGCGTTGTACGGTATTATAGGAGAGAATATAGCTTGGATTACAGAACCTTAAGAAGACGGAGTATATAAAGAGCTAGCACCAAAGTGGAATTTTAAAAGGAATATAGTGGTTGTATAAAGAAAGGTATATAAGAGATATATTGTATAATACTAAGGGAAGGGCATAAGATATATAAATAAAATATTTTTAGGCAAAAGGTAATCACTAAAGGCGCGTAGGTGGCGTAGGTAAATATATACTAACTTTAAACTTAATAGATTATAAGTTTAGATCCTACCGACGTTATCCTTTATCAAGAATCGGGAAATACAATTATCTAGTACACTTCCCGTCCTACTATACGAGAGATTCTTTAGCAACATTGCCATACTATAAGTAAACTCTCCTTTCTATACAATATACCTATATAACTAACTACTCTTAGGATAAGTAGGAGAGAGTAGAAGCTTTACCGGCGATTAATATAGAGGCTTAGGTGGGGGGGGTATTAGAGAAGCAGGTATGGACGGGGAGGCCTTTATATATAAATATAATTCTAATTTAGAGCCGTAGATTATTAAATATAATTATAAGTAACCTATATTACTCGTACAAGGTAGAGAGCTAATTAACGCTAGCCCTGCGAGGCCTGTACGGCGACTCCGCGTTATTTAGTAGGCCCTTACCCCTTTACTAAGTGTCGGAGTCTCCCAGGGTTCTATAGTAGGTGCTATAGAAATTGCAAGTGGCGGGATTATAGGGCTCGATGTTCGTTATATAATAAAAATTCTTAATCTATAGCGGTGGCAGTAGGAGCACTAAAGGGTAAGGATTGGGTTATAGAACTAGAGGATAACAAGGAATAGATAAAAGTTACTAAAATTTAACTGCTGGGTCTCCTCTCTTTTTTACTATTTTTATTTTATTTTATAGTATCTTATATAAGGAGAAGTATAAATAAAAAGAGTATAAATAAAGAGGGTATAAATTATTAAGAAAGCTAAGGATATTAGTAGAATTTCCTATAGGTATAGTTACTCGCTTATTTAGTGGGGTTTATTAAAAAAATCAATTAATATAATAATAATATAATATAATATCGCTTATCGTATTAATCTAATTAATAACGATTTTCGCCTACCCTATTTGGGAAGCTGGCCTCCAAGCTAATATTAAGAAGTTAGAATTTAGTATTAAGCGTATAAAGTACCTAGGGTTTATTATTAGTATAAATAGAATTAAGGCAGACCTAGAAAAGACGGCTATAATTAACTAATGGGTACCCCTAAGGACCGTAAAGGGGGTATAGTCATTTTTAGGGTTCTATAACTTCTACCGACGCTTTATTAAGAACTACAGCAGGATTGCCCGGCTACTAAGCCTACTTACCTATAAGGACCGGCCCTTTTACTTTAACACTATATATAGGCAGGCCTTTAATAAGCTTAAGAAACGACTAGTCTCTACTCCCTTACTTACCCACTTCAACCTAGAACGGCCCTTAATACTAAAAACTAACGCCTTAGATAGTATTATAGCTAGTGTTTACTTCTAAAAGCAGATAGACGGAGAATAGTACCCTATTACTTACTATTTAAAGACTATAGTAGATGCTAAGCTAAACTACCTAATTTACGATAAAGAAATGCTAGCTATTATCTCTAGCTTTTAGCACTGGCGAGCCTAACTAAAAGGCACCCCTAAGTTTATTTAAGTAGTTTCCAATTATAAGGCCTTAGAATATTTTATAATAATAAAGGCCCTTATAGCCTAATAGGCGCGCTAGGCGGATACCCTATCTTAGTTTAACTTCCTAATTATATATAGGCTAGGCGCCACTAACTATACGGACGCTCTTATAAGACGTAAATAGGATATAAATAACTAAACAGCTGTAAAGATCTTATTATAGACCTAAGCGCTACTACAACTAGAGTACCTTAACCCTTAGATACGAGCAGAACTAAATATAGGCTCTTTAGATGCCGAGATATGCCCTATTAACTCTATAGAACTAGACCTTATCAATAAACTGCTATAGGTAAACTGTACGGCCCCTTCTCTATAGAAGTACCGTAAAAAGGCGAAGAACGTTTCTAGCCTATAGTCCCTTAAAAGTGGACTGCTTAAGCACTGCGAATAGCTAGTAGTAGTAGAGGAACAGAACTTATAGACTCGGCTTATTGCCGAAGTATATACCCAGGTCTCTACGGCCTACCCTAAAAAAATAAAACCTATAGGATTATTGGCGACCGCTACTACTAGCCCGGAATAATTATAAATATTAACCGCTATATATGGAACTACAATAACTACTATAGGTCTATAATTCTACGAGATAAGACCCTAGGACTATTAAAACCCCTTCTAATACCCGACCGCCCTTAGTAATATATCTCTATAGACTTTTATAAGCTACCTCTAGACCGTGACGGATATGATATAGTTATAATTTTAGTTAACTGCTTTAGCAAGCGCCCGTTCTTAATTCCCTATTATAAGAATATTAACGCTAAAGAGGCGGCCTAACTGTATATTTACTACGTCTACTAAATTTACGGACTACTAAATACTATTATATCCAACCGCGGGCCGCAGTTTATATTAGCCTTTTGGAATAAGTTTACCTAAATCCTAAGTATTAAGCTAAAGCTTTCTACGGTATATTACCCCTAGATAGACGGTTAAACGGAGATTATAAATTAATACTTAGACTAGAGACTTCGGCCTTTTATTAACTACTTCTAGGATAACTAGGCTAAACTATTACCCTTAATAGACTACGCCTAAGCGACCTTACCCCACAACTCTACCGGATTTGCCCCTATTTAACTAGAAATGGGTTACCTACCCTATATAAGCTTTAACTAGGAAAGACTAGAAGGGCTCTAGACCGTATGCGAAAAACTATCTTATAAGGAAGCCTAGCAGTACGCTAAGCGCTTAGAAGAAGCCTAGAAAGTAGCCTGTATAAACCTAGAAAAGGCCTAAAAATTAATAAAATAGTAGGCGAATAAGCATAGGCGCGAGCCTAACTTTACTGTAGGTGATATAGTCTAGGTTATAATAAAGAACTAGAAGATAGAACGGCCTAGCTATAAGCTAGACTATAAAATAGTAGGACCGTATAAAATTCTTAATAAAGTAGGCAACTTATATAAGGTTAAGCTCCTAGACTTAATTAAAGTTCACTCTATTTTCTTACTGGATAAGCTATAGAAAGCTATAAATAACCTACTACTTAGACAAAAGAATAAACCTCCCCTACTAATTTAAGTTAATAGCGATAATAAATGGGAAATTAAAGAAATACTAGCCTGTAAACTTGTAAAGGGAACGTTAAAGTATTATATTAATTAGAAAGGATATAACTTAGACCCTACTTAATACCCTATATAGAACTTTATAGGTAGTCCCTATAAGCTTTAGGAGTTTTATAGCTATTACCCTAATAAACCCAGACCGCTAAAGTACCTAGACGAGTAGATAGAATGCTAGTATAATAAAGATAATAAGCTACTAGAAGAATATAAGGACAAGAATACCTTGGAAATTTCTTAGTTATATAAGGTGTTAAGATATCTAGAAACTTTAATCGGCGGTTAAAGTTATTTAATTAGTTAGATTCTCTTACTAAGACTTTTAGCGATAAAGCCTAAGGGCAGGCTTTTTTAAAGGGGGGGGTAATGTTACGGTACTGGTAGAACTTCGCACCAGCAAGTTGCTACAGATTGCCGTATATTACAGTCACGTGACGCGAAGATTTTATAAAATATTAAACGGCGCTGCTCTTCTTCTCCTTTCCTTTTCCTAGCTTTAGATTCTCGTTTATAGACAATCTAACCGTACAGGCTTGTGCGTACCTTTTGCCGTGCCCATGCCTTAATTAACTGAGTCGCCAATATAGGCTTTTAATAAGCTTAAGAAACGACTGGTCTTCGCTCCCCTACTTACCTACTTTAACCTAGAACGGCCCTTAATGCTAGAAATGGATGCCTTAGATAATATTATTGCTAGTGTTTATTCTTAGAAGTAGATAGACAGAGAATAGCACCCTATTACTTACTACTTAAAGACTATAATAAATGCTAAGCTAAACTACCCAATCTATAATAAAGAAATGTTGGCTATTATCTCTAGCTTTTAGCACTAGTAAGTATAGCTAGAAGGGACCCCTAAGCCTATTTAGGTAGTTTTAGATTATAAAGCCCTAGAATACTTTATAATAACTAAGGCCCTTATGGCCCGGTAAGCGCGCTAGGCAGATATTCTATCCTAGTTTAACTTCCTAATTATATATATGCTAGGCGCTACTAACCGTACGGACGCTCTTATAAGACGTAAATAGGACCTAAATAACTAGATGGCCGCGAAGATCTTATTATAGACCTAGATGCTACTATAACTAGAGCACCTTAACCCTTAGATATAAGAAGAACTAAGTACTAAATCTCTAAGCGCTGAGATATATCCTATTAACCTTATAGAATTTAACCCCATTAATAAATCACTATAAGTAAACTATATGGACCCTTCTCTATAGGAATACCGCGAAAAGGTAAAGGATATTACTAACCTATAGTTCCTTAAAAATGGACTACTTAAGTACTGGGAATAGCTAGTAGTAGTAGAGGAACAGAACTTACGAACCTAGCTTATTACTAAAGCACATACCTAGGTCTCTATGGCCTACCCTAAAAAAAATAAGACCTATAAGATTATTAGTAACTATTACTACTGGCCCGAAATAGTTATAGATATTAACCGTTATATATAGAACTGTAATAACTGCCGTAGGTTTACGATCCTATAAGATAAGACCCTAGGACTATTAAAACCTCTCCTAATACCCGACCGCCCCTAGTAGTATATCTTTATAGACTTCTATAAGCTACCTATAGACCGTAACAGATATGATATAGTTATAATTCTAGTTAACTACTTTAGCAAGCGCCCGTTTTTAATCCCCTATTATAAAAATATTAATACTAAGGAGGCGGCCTAACTATATATCTACTACGTTTACCGCATTTACAGACTACTAGATACTATAATATCTAATTATAGCCTATAATTTATATTAGCCTTCTAAAACAAGTTTACCTAGATTCTAAGTATTAGGCTAAAGCTCTTTATAATATACTACCCCTAAATAGACGGCTAGACAGAGATTATAAATTAATACTTAGATTAGAGACTTTAGCCTTTTATTAACTACTTTTAGGATAACTAGGGTAAACTATTACCTATAATAGACTACGCCCAGGTAACCCTACCTTATAACTCTATAGGATTTGCACCTATTTAACTAGAAATAGGGTATTTACCCTAAATAAACTTTAACTAGGATAAACTAAAAGGACTACGGACTATACGCGAGAACCTATCTTATAAGGAAGCCTAGACAGTAGCCTATATAAATTTAGAAAAGGCCTAAAAATTAATAGTATAGTAGGCAAATAAGTATAGGCGCAAACCCGACTTTACCGTAGGTAATATAGTCTAGGTTATAATAAAGAACTAGAAGACGGAACGGCCTAGCTATAAGCTAGACTATTAGATAGCGGGACTATATAAGGTCCTTAAGAAGATAGGTAACTTATATAAAGTAAAGCTCCTAGATTTAATTAAGGTTTACCCTATTTTCTCGCTAGATAAGCTATAAAAAGCTATAAATAACCTATTGCCTAAATAAAAGAACGAACCTCCCCTACTAATTTAAGTTAGTGGCGATAATAAATAGGAGATTAAAGAAGTACTGGCCTATAAACTAGTAAGGAAAACGCTAAAGTACCGTGTTAGTTAGAAAGCCTATAACCTAGACCCTACCTAGTACCCTATATAGAACTTTATTAGTAGTCCCTATAAGCTTTAAGAATTCTATAGCCGTTACCCTAATAAATTAAGACCCCTAAAGTACCTAGATAAGTAGATGAAGTGCTAATATAGTAAAGATAATAGGCTACCGGAAGAATATAAAGATAAAAACGCCCTATAGAAGTAATATGGATATATAAAGCCTAAGGGCAGGCTTTACTAAAGGGGGGGGTAATGTTACGGCAGAACTTGACAGAACTTAGATAGTAGAACTTAGCAGAACTTAAATAGCAGAACTTGGCAAAACTTCGCACCGGCAAGTTGCTATAGATTGCCGTATATTGCGGTTATATAACGCGAAGATCTTATAAAATATTAAGCGGCGCTACTCTTCTTCTCCTTTCCTTTCCCTAGCTTTAGATTCTTGTTTATAGACAATTCAATTATATAGGCTTACGCGTCTCTCTTACCGTGCTTATATCTTAATTAACTAAGTTGCTAACACTCTATATATAAAGGCTCTGCGTATAAAGCTCTCTATAATACTCTATATATAAAGGTTTTATATAAAGGCTTTAGGTATATAGCTTTATATAAAGTATTATATAAAGTATTATATAAAGCGTTATATAAAGTGTTGTGTAAAGCTTTATATATAGAGCCTTTATATATAGAGTGTATGCAAAGCTTTTAATATAGATGTAAGAGTATATATATTAGATTCCGCTACGCTTATAATAACTTCATAAGCACTCTATGTCTTTTTAGCTGTATAGCGATATAGAGGCGGGATACGTTATAATTAATTTATATAATGGGGTATCTATATAAAATTTTAAAGAAAGGGCAACATAGTGCTCTTAATTAGGCTTATTTTAGTACTTTTATATATTAAATCTATAAAAGCTTTAAGTATCTTTATATTTAGGTTTAAAAATAATATATATACTAAAATTTATTTAATTCTTTTTAAAATTCTATATATGCTTTAGACCTTTTAATAAAGGTTTAACCTAAAATGGTTTAGTGTATAGTTAAACCTTAGATAAAGGTCTGAAAATGAAATAAAAGGCGCTAATAAGCCTAGCCTATTATAAATATAAAGTTGATCCTAAACAGAGCTTAAGTAAAGCTTAAGTAAAGCTATATTACCTAGCAGCACTTAAAATAAAAACGATGGTAAAAATAAACTAAAAAATAGTGAAACCCAAAATATACATAAAAAGATAAAAAAAATTGGACATAGTGGGGATCTGTTTTATAAGTTAAACTTAGAAATTCCTTAATTATAGGGGTTAGCGTACCGAACCCACGGCCTCTCACATCCACGACAAGCTTGCAAAGCGAGAATCATACCACTAGACCATATGCCCGTAACATTAAAAATTTTAGCAAATAATCTACTATATAATGAAAAAAACTGCCTTGGCATCTTGGCATTCCCGATCGAGCTTAAATCACTTAACTCCGCGCTCCTCTCACGCATTCGCAACGTCGCGTTTCCACGTCCACCCTCAATAGCCGGCCATTCGCATCTACCCCTTTACGGCCGATCGGAAATCCCCTTTCCGGAACAGTGCCTGAAAAGTGCGACGTGATAAACTCACTGAATATCGGCATACTGCTTGACTATACATTACGCCTTTCACGATCTTGAAGGCCCTAAGCCGTCACTTTTTCATGCTACTCCTAGGCGGATTGTTCCATGCTGCCTCTCGATCACATTTTCTTTATGCGCATGAATTTCTCCATCATCCGTGTCAATGTCTGTGTCAATATTCGTTTCCACTATGCGTACAACAGAGCTGCCGTCAACATCCCGAAAGCTACTTTAATCATCAAGCCATCCTCGCTACCCGTAACGATATTGTCAGCAACCTCAACGCTCAGCTTCTAGAGCGGATGCCTGGCCACTCAGTGGAAACGCTCTCCACGGACAGCGTCGTTGATCTTGCCGATGCAAGTGATTGTCCTACCGAAGTATTAAACCAGCTATCGGAGCCTGGCCTCCCACCACATAAACTCACGCTCAAAGAAGGTTTCAGCCAGGCAGGTATCACGATAGATGACATAGGCCAGCTGATAGGTAGAGACACAGAATTGAATGAGTGATCTCTTTTATTCAAGGTGGCTCTAAGAGCCCTAATATACATAAGAGAATTAACCTCCTACAGGGGTCCCTAGAGAGTGATGATACAGGTCGAAACTTAGACTGATACCGGCTGATACTGATGTCGAACAGCACCCGTCTCACCTCTGTAGTAAGGCTACCTCCATGGCCAACACTGCCTTTTTAATATAATGGACACAGATTTCACTCTCCGATATCCACTTATAAGATGTAATATAGTTAACGAAGTTGTTGTCCATTACTGTTGACCTGAATCGGATTCTCTTACCACCGCCTTACTACTGTCTCTGATGCCTATTACCTTATGATTCACCACCCTATTTCTTACCATCTGTTTCTGTTGCCTGCACTACCTTATGTACACCATCTCGTCAGTTCCGGTGGTTAGCGCAGCCACGTCTGCACGGCCTTACTTTCCCTTAAACAGTAAAAATACCAGAACTTCCCCTACAGAAAGGCCGTGCAGACGTGGCTGCGCTAACCACCGGAATTGACGAGATGGTGTGTGCGATTTTATTTGTGACCGGTGGCTGTCAGCCAAGGCTGACAGAGGCTGCGGCCGTGGGTACTTTGATGATTGTTTGCTGTGGTTAGCGTCTTCGCCGTAAGATAACGTTCGCGAAGACAAGTCCCCCATGGTTAATACTATAAGATGGCCAAGTTCTGGATGTTTTGTTGTCGGACGACGCGCTAATTGCGATCGTCGTCCTGTTTCCTTTGTGGGTATAGACCAGGGGTGTCTTGGCCATTTGACTTGACTGTATATATTAAGGCTCAACAGCCTACATTAATTCGACAGAGTTCTCCTTCTTGACTGCACCGTTTAACATTTGTCGGTGTGGCTCTCTGAAAGAAAACTAACTGTATGAGATCAACACGTTAGATGGAGTCCATTAGGGTTCGCTGGGGAGAAGGCGAACTTCGGAAGAGTGGGTCGCCCATTCTTCCCACACCAAATCCACCATTTACTGATATCTACAGCTCTATGAAATTTGACTAATTTGTCAAGCAAGCCCTGAAAGTGTGAGGCTGTAATATTAGAATCTTGCTCTGGTTCGTCTCGGTCGCCTCGCAAATCTTGAGAACGCAGATTTTTTTCTCTCGATAAACCCCACCAGAGCACAATTGTTATACTATAGCTATCATGCCCTCAATCCAAGCCACAGAATCAATTAAACCTCGTGTTCCCCTCAAGAAACAGCCCCTGAAAAAACCTACCTTCTCTCCAACAGCAAACTCGTACACTGAATCCTCTTCCGCGCGCGGCGATTTAACCCTCACTCTCTCGGTTAAGCAACGTTCTAAGAATAAGGGTAGGAGAACCCGATAGCTCACCTTAGCCTTTTTCAACGAAAATATTCTAAGCGCCAACTAGTTATTGTGTTTAATCCATCTATCACGCCCTCTCCATTTCTCGACCTGCAGGCGATGGAGCGGAGGGTCAAGGCGTTCAAATCCATGAATCGTGCCAGTGGGTCCGCTCGATGACGACTATCATCTGTCAGGACGAATAATGAAGTAGGTTGCGAACTAAACGCTCTAGATGATTCACATTTTTCTATAGAAAATAACACTCTGCTCAAGCGCAGGCGCGTCTGATTTAGTTGCTCGTTTCTGTAGTTACTATTTACATCTGCTTTCCCGAGCTCGAAGCTAGAAACACATCCGCAGTAATACAGTCTTCGTGGAAGGTACCCTAAGAACGCCTGTCCTGACTAGCCTAGAATAATGCATCGGGCAACCCACAATCACCTAGTCTACTTCAACCGTACCCACAGCTCAATCAAAATTATTCTCCCTATCAACCCAGACATCCTCCAGTTCAGCGAAATTCGCGAAATGTAACGGCCTATGCACGCCATCATAAAACCTGGCAGGCGTATCTATCTTCACCCAAACCGGCTTCTTCTCCACCATGCCAAAACTACTGCCCATGAAGCTGTAGTTCCAAACTCCAGTTTCCGGTACCAAGAAATAGCCCCTAATCTTATCACTCAGAAGTAATTGGCATTTCTCTCCAAAAGCGGTTGAGAAGCCCGCGGGGTTGTCGGACATTGTATCGCGGTTCTCTGCTCCCCACTTGTACCCATTCGGGGTAAGGGCCCACGCGGCGAGAGACACGGACCCAGGTGTAAAGCTTACAGTCATGGAGACAGTCTTCTTGTCCCAACTGGCGTGCTGTTGCATCAACTTGGCGTGCTGTGTGACATCGCTCGCTTGCATGTACGGCGGCTCGTTCCCGCTCACCGTATGAATGATACCCAACGGCTCCAGATTATTCAGGTACTCGTGCTGAGGAAGTTCTCTTGGAAGTTGCACGTCCCTTGTATTGCCGACTTGGGGCACCATAACGATTGTGCGAATCTCTTTGATTTGGTCGTTGTCGGGTGGCGATGTACCATAAAGGTATCCTGCAACTTGAATGCGAAGATCGGCGATGGTGATGAAGCGCTTGAGAATATTCTTAGGCATTATATAAGTGAAGTGACTTTCTTCTTTGACATCTTCAGAGTTGATGTAAATGTTGTTTGCACGGGTACGGAGGTTGGAAGTCGCAATTGCTCGAGTGCGCCACTCTGTCTTGGAGGCGAATGATGTTTGTTCGTATTGCGAAGTGGTAGTCACAATAATATCTTCACCGTGTACGTTTTGCGTCTTGGTCGTGACGGCTGTTAACTGTTGTTGCTCCTGCTGTTGCTTCTCGATCTCAGCGGCTTGCTGGCGCTGCATTGATGGTGCGGATATTTCCATGCCCAGGATGATGTCGCGAACCTCACTGCTTGTAAGTGACGAGGTGTTGACGTTGTTCTTCTTGCCATAGTCATTCAAAATAAGATCGCGGAGCTGGGTTTCAACTTTGATCCATTCCTCGTCAGATAGCGAAGGCCAGATATGATGTTCTTGAGTGATGACAGTCTTATCGGGACGGAGAAGAAGTTTGGTCTTGTCTTGATTGACATGCAGGGCACGTAGGATGAGAATAAGACGGGAGAAGGCAGTATAGGAGGAGATTGTCTTAAGCCATTCGTCGTACAGGTTGAAGAGAACCATCTGCGGCTCAGTTGCTCGGAGGATCATGTCACCCAGTTTCTCGACCTTCATTGCAGCCTGGAAGGGTAGTTGTAACTCAGAGGCTCGAATGGAGATGTTGGGGAAGTCAAGTAAGTGAACCTCCAAGGGATCAAGCAAGCCTTTGCGGGTGACGATGAGTTGCTTCGGCTGCTCTTCAACAGGTAGAGATCGAATGAGTGCAGCTACTTCTTCAGCAGTCTTCCATTTCGCTAATTGACCAAGACGTTTCTGACCTGCCCAAACACTGGTGTGAATGATCTTCAAGAAGAGCTGTCCAGTTCGAGGGTTGAAAATGAAGATTGCACCGTTGATAGGCTTAGTAGTCAAGTTGCCTTCAAAGGTCTTGTGAATCGTTACACGGTAAACGTTTGTGTCATCAATGAAAAGTTGGACTTGGTTGCTGAAGAGTTCGGAGTAGTTTTGAGAATTTAGGAATTCCTGGTTGCTCTCGGAAGCATATAGCTGCAGACCCTTTCGGATACGTTCACGCAAGACGTAGAGGGCCGGATTGGCTTTCATGATCTTAGCCATCGCTTGCTGAACGAGCTGTTTAAGACCTGGGAAATATTGTCCATAGGCGGAATAGAGGTTGTATGCAAGATCAATACCAATCATCAAACCAGTGGCAGAAGGATATATACTCATGCTGTCGGTGGTGTAGTCGAGATACTTTGCGCGCACATATCGCTCAATATCGTGAGAGTCATAATCACCGTAACGGAGCTGTACATCAACCCAGAACTTGTTCGTCGTTGTCGAGCTCATCGAGTCTTTCGTATCGTACAGGAGCGAAGGGGGGGACACGCTCCACTTGTGACTGGCGAAAAGTAGTATATCAGCGCAAGAGCTGTTCATCTTGTAAGACTTTCTGGGATGAATCGTCTCCTTTTGAACAGTCTCAATGCCAAGCGCCTCCAATTCTTGATCGAAGACCTGGCACAAGTCCATCACCACCGACTCGTGAATTTTCTGCCATAAATGGGCTCGGAAAATTTGAATTAAGGAAATCTTCAGCGTTGGAATTTTTCCGTGTAAGAAGATGCCTGTCAGATCAAGCTGGACCTGGAAACCGACGTAGACATTGGCACGGTTGATAGTTGGGGACCACCAAAGAGTGAAGCGACGATTGGGGATCTGATTTAGACCTGATCGCTGGGCATTGGTGAGCTTTTTGAATTTCATAGATTCTTCGAAACCAGAGGCTTTCTCCCAGAAGAGACCTTCCCAAGACGGGAAAGCGGTGGCTTTGAATAGGGTATGCTCCAAGATGGTTTCAACACCACCAAGTGCTTGGATGACGTCGGTTCGGTAAGCGTTCAAATTCCACAGCTTGCCGTCATGTCGCTGACTTGTCCACCAGAACGGATTACTCTTCATGTGCTGATAATTCTTAAATTCTGTACGGGCCCTGAAACCTTTGTCGAAGCTTAAAGTACTTCGATCCTTCTGGAATAGAGTGTTGATACGTGGAAGACCACGATCCCAGCTGTCCTCAAGGTCTTCAAGAGTCAGGCGGCGGTTCTGTTGGTTGGCCTCTTGACGCTTCTGCGAGTATTCCATCCACACTCTTTGAGAATCGATGAACTCGGACTCCCATGGAATAATGTATCGGAAAATATTTGGAATCAGCGTCTCCTCATCGTGAGACATACCAGCACGATAGTGGGTCACGCCAGTGTCTGTCTGCTTGGACCATCGCTTGTCGCTCGTAGGGATGAGAATATGGGAACCAGAAATCATACCTAGACCACCAAGTTCCTTTGGCGTGTAGAAAACAGCTGGCGGGAAACGGGAAGGCATTTTAGAATTCAAGCCAATCTTTACACGAGTTTGGATTTTCGTTTCACACTTAACGATAGTATCCAGTAGGTTTACCGTAGAAACGGCTGCCTCCCGGTAGTAAGTGAAAAGAGCAATCAAGCTAGTATTCCACTTATTTGCAATCTTTGTGAAGGTAGTTGAACCAGAAGACATGAGAATTTGCCTGATTCGGTTATTGAATTTTTGAATATCTTCCTCGGTTACTTGTAAGAAGGCATGTGCTGTTCGTTCCTTGGAAGTGTTGTCCACCAGAGACCATACGCTGTCTTTGACCGGGAACTCATCACTCAAATTCTGAATCTTGGGAAGAATGCGGACTTCAAAACCACACATCGAGAAGAGGAGGTTGGGGTTATCTCGGCTGTAGACACTGGCGAACGTATCATCCCACTCAATTGTTGTTACGGATCTCGGGAGGCGATTCTTCAGGTCCCAGAAAACGGCCCTTCCAAGGTTAACGTCGTGGCGCATTAGCCTCATCCGCGAATCGCGAGGCCAGCACTTCTTGTTCTTGTATCCAATGACGTTCTCGAAGTTGGGATCAGGCTGCTCGGTCAAAAACCGCTGGATGAGATCGCGAGACTCATCTGCAGTGAACCTAAAGAATACCCAGATGCGGTCAATGTATCTCGTATATAACCGAATTGGATGCCTTGTCTCAGTGGGGCGATCTCTAAATTGTAGAAAGTCATTGGGACTCTGCGGTGGCCCGGCAATCTCGGAAGCCCGCTGTAGACCGAGAAGGAGTAGATCAATGACAAGACCATAGTACTGAAAGACGAAAGCCGAGAATTGAAGACCTCGGATCATACCATAGCTATTGGTGTGATTCATGTCCTTGTAGTTGAGCTGAACATTGTTTTTGGAAGTGATATAATCCGCAAGATTGTGGTCCATGATCAAGCGCAAAAGTCGGTTGAGAAGGGTAAGATCGATCTTTTCGTAAACCTTTGATAGTTGTGTCTCGATCATGACATTGCACTCGCCATCCTGGTATTCCCAAACCTTGTCGAGATTGTTGATACCTTGTGCCCATTTGTACACTAATAGAGGTGGTACTTCGGAGTCAGAAGGCTTGATCCATGCCGGGAAGAGGTGGCGCTGGTCAGCCTGATACCATAGGTATTGGTCAAGATAGGCATCAGTGATCTTCTCCATAGGCTCGATGTCGTAAACAGGGTTGATTGTACTATAATTGTCGTTCATATCAATTCCGACTTCCTTGAAGGCACGTTGCGTGAGCAAGAAGCGCTTGATTCTAGCCAAAGTAGTTCCGGGAGAGTCATAGGCTTGTTCGATTAAAGCCAACTCTTCTCTTTGGCTCTGGTTGAGACGGCCTTTGACAGAGTAGGCCTCTCGGAGTCGTTCTAAAGCAAGTATAAGAATTTTGGTGTCATGTTTGTAAGAGACACTAGGGAAGGGAATAGGCTGGAATTTCCTCGATTCAAGCCAGTGAACGGTGGTCGTGTAAATAGCAACGGCTTCCTCAGAGGAGACGTATGGGCCATCCTTCATATAGTTGTGCTGTCTTTCCTGCTCAGCCTTCAACCAAAGACGAGTCAGACGACCCAAATTCTTCTTCGCAACAGTCTTGTCAACCGTAGCACCTCTTCGGATCCGTTCGCGGTTGTAATGTGCGACGGAAATCCACCAATCAGCCTTGCTCTTCACGTAACGGAGAATGATGTTTTCGATGGGAGCAGGAAGACCGGGTACCTTCCATGGAATATTACTCTTCCAGCATCTCCAAGCTTCTGAAAGATGCTGTAAAACGGTATTAACTTTATTCTGCTTGATACCTTCCGGCATCATATCCATCAGATCTGCCATAACTGATGCTCGGAGTTCAAGGTCGAAATGCGATTCTACACGCTGCTTCGTAACGGTCTTCGCAACGCCCTTGCTGTGACGGCCTTCGAATTGACGTGAAAGTAAATTTCCCAGCCAGCGCTCGAGAAGAGGGATAATCCCCCTCATGAAAAAGAGCCAGACCCTCCAAGCGGGTGCCCAGAAGCCGCATCCAGGTCCTTTGCCAACCGGACCAGAGTTGAATCGGTAGTAGATCAAATGCTTCAAATCTTTGCAAGATCGAATTTGATGCATGAGCTTGTACTTGTATCGGTACATACCGGTCAGTTGACCAACATGGTTGAAAGCATAAAGAATACCGTCCGCAAGTTGGAATGCATCAATATTGCCAAGACGGTATTGTACTTGAGCATCAACAATCAGCTTCGTCAGGCGTAGAATCTCTCGCATCAAGTGGAATGCATTCCCGAAACGCGACTTCTTCCGTTCTTTTGTTGTCAAAGTCTTAATGGGCTTCAAGTTGAAATTGTAGTCGAGATGCAGGTATGTTAGATTCTTTCGATGAATTAGCAAGTTCAGCATATTGAAGCCCTGCCTGCAGACTTGAAGACCCGCTTCAACCCAATCGATAGTTGTCTGCTGGAAGAACTTTGTTGATTTGAGGGACCGCATCAGGTTCTGTTTATTTTGAGCCTTGGGGGCCTTCTTGTGGAGTTCGTTAAGAACGAATGTCTTCAGAAGCTTCTGGTAAGAGACCCGGACTTTGACCGGTTGGCCCTGAGGAACGTGCTCAAGATACCATTGTTTTACTTGCGGCACATCCTGAGCCCTTACCATCCTGCCGGAACGTCTATCGAAGGGATATGGTGCCCACCACAGAGCAATAGCTGGCGATGTCTCATCGGTGTAAAGCTCCTCATCAGCCAAGAATGGCTCCACCTCGCCAGGCAGCTCAAACTCGTCATCCTCGTTATTACCAAATCCAAATATCTCATCCTCGTGGCTGACCGTAAGATTTTTTGGAGCGACTGACCGGGAAGAGATGGGGTTGATGACGGGGTCAAAGTAGAAAGCCGGGAGACTCGGGTCTTCGGCGCGGACATAAACGACCTGGGGGTAAGAATACCAAGAAAGCTTTACGCTTCGCGGAAGTGAGTTGTAGAGGAAGGGGAAAGAGACGCGGTATTCGGTACGGATTGGGGCGCGGAAGATGATGCGATCGATGGCGTTGAACTCTCCAAAGTCCTCGTCGTTCGGGTCAACGTCCTTGTAGAGAGGCTCAAACCTAGGACCACCCGGTATAGCAACGTTCAAAGCTTTAGCAGTGAGGAAGCTACTCAAGTCGAACATATGGAAGTAGTTTTTATCGACTAAGTCGCTTAACAGTGGACGACTCAGTCGATGTAATGTAGCCATTTGCGGCAGAGTAAGGTTCCACTCCTTGTAACTTGGACCATTTACGTGTGGCGTATCAATCAGCGGTCTGTGTTCATAGAACCAGTCGTATACAGGTCCATCCTCGTTTTCATCAAGTTCCATCTGAATAGGTTCCAGGGGCTCGACGTCCTCGATATTTTCAGACCAGGACAACGGCGGCTCCTCGTCGTCGAAAGGTGGGAACCTCATTCTCTTGAAATGCCTTCTATCACTCTTTTCGCGACGCATGCACACCCACATCGTCGCCCACTGCGCGTGAAACACTGGCTCGATAACCCTTGGTATCTCGTTTACCAGCGTCAGGCAGCCGTTGACGTGATACAGTACCTTGACTTCTCTGGCACTCTCCCACGGCATGGGCATGTTCTCCAGCAGCTTAAGCACAGCATGAGGCATGAACTTCAGCGCTCCAAGGTAGCTCCTCTTATCACTGCTGAACTTCTTCTGTGACACATCTCCGATATCTTTCACGATCTTTCGCAGATGCTCAGGGGGCATATCCGCCTTTTGCGTCTCGATGAATCCACCCTTCCGCTTCTCGCCGAACCTCTGTTTCTGCATGCGAAGCCATTCTTTCTTCTTCTGCGCGAACTTCGCGACTTGCGGGTCGGCGGGGGGTCGATATCCAGGAGGCGGAGGGGCGAGGGACATTCCCGGTGGAGCACCGGGAGGAGGGGGAGGTCCCCAGCCCGGGGGCGGTGGAGGAGGGAGGGACGACATGATTTCGTGATGGAAGAAATCGTTGGCGAAGGTTGAAAGTCGAGCTTTGAAGTATAGGGTGAAGATGCAAGGCCCGGGTGAGCACTACTCGCTCAAAAGCGCGCTCAAGGCACGCGTGGGAAGATTATTACAATCTCAGACTTTAAGCAGAGATGAAAGAAAGAGAATGAAACCACCTTCTTCACCTCTCGCGATGGAGGGAGTTGCTGTTTGGAAGAAAACAGTGGCGGCCTGCTCCAGTCGCGCGACGAATCTTTTGCGACGGGCTTGGCGTCACGAAAATCCCGAAGAGGCAAAGGGCGGCTCAAAAGTTTAGCGAGCATTAGCAACTCACGCCCACACATCTCACTGCGATATTCAGACGACGTGACGACCCTCGACCCTAACGACTCCTCCATCGATATCCCTAAATCTCCGTCAAGATGCCTTCTACAAGATTGACATATGTAAGCTGCTGATGCCTTGGAACCCCAATTTTGAGTTGCATTGGGCCACGATCACTGACAAATTTCTCTAACAGCGCAGGAGGCAACCGTAAGAACTCCATATCCTGACTGCCATACCGCCATCATCTATGAATTCGACGCCCTTTCAGCATAAAATATTCGGAGGATCCATATAACTGACATTTCGGGTGCAGGTACAATACCAAGTCGAACAACGTCCGCGTCATTAAGACCCCGGGCGGCAAGCTACGATACCTCCACATCAAGAAGAAGGGAAGCGCACCAAAATGCGGTGACTGTGGATTGAAGCTCCCAGGCGTAAGTGGCATACTCTCATTACATGGCAGATGTGCTTGGAAACAGACTATCACAAAGCTGGAAGAGTGTCGAAAATCCTACGAATCGATTGCGCAACACAGTATATCGATGGCCTTTGTGGGACACAAAATTGACATTGAATCGGCCTACAGATCCCAGCCCTTCGGCCCCGTGAATACGCTACCGTCTCTCGTCCCAAGAAAACCGTTCAGCGCGCCTACGGCGGCTCGCGCTGCGCAAACTGCGTCAAGGATCGCGTCGTGCGAGCTTTCCTCATCGAAGAGCAGAAGATCGTCAAGAAGGTGCTCAAAGAATCACAGCAAAAGAAACGCTAAGGGAAGGTAGTGCATGAGGGGGATAGATGTTGAAAATGAAGAATATCAGTGTTTACTTGCATTGTCGGTTCTCTGCCGGGTTCATTATGGCTACTTTGGGACTGGAAGGAGCGAGCTTTCACATCATGTCGTCGTTGTCCAGAGGGGGGAACCTGAGCTGCGCGGAACCGTAGGGATCAGCTCGACAATTGACACTTGAACAAATTCACATGTTCGACTTTATGGCTATTGCTTTGAGTGATGCATAGGACATGTCAAAAAGCATTGCTGACTTGATAGATTTAGCGTCGCAGAGCTCATGAAATTAGAAGACAGGTAATTTGGCCTAGCACGAACCTCGTCGATCACAATATGACAGAGCTTCCTCATACTGATGGCGGAGCAGTCCGTAGACTAATCAATTGGATGATTGTTAGGCCCCAACCTCAGCGTGCGACCTCTAAAGCCATTTTGTAATCTCATGGCGTGGCTAATGCTACAGCCGATGAGAAGTTGAACCCCGTTAAGAGGGTATCTTCATATCATACCTGTGGAAGCTCTCCTCGGGGAGGTAGGTATCTCATCACCCGTTAGGGTCGATAAGAATATGGCTCGTGCATATAACAAGGAACCGTACTCAATCCATGCCTCCTAATTGGCCGAAATCTTATCGATAACATAGGACGATAATTGACGGATGATGGGATAAAGTAGTTTGGATACTTCCGTAACTAATCCACAGAACGGCTGCTATTTTCGGCCATGGCGCAAATCTATTTAGTGTTCTTACAATAATTCCATTAGTTACTTCTCCAAAGTAATGGAAAGAAGAGTGCGAATACACGGTCAAGATTACTTTGGACTTTTGAAAAGGCTACCCGAGCAGCGCACTTCGAGTGTTGACAGCGAGACTTAGTAGGTGAAGAATGAGGAGCTCCATCGCTCACCCTCTCGTGTGGGGGCGTCCACGAATAGGCCCCTAGAGGTTTAGCTATGAAGAAAATCTTTTTGGTGATACTAGCGTGAAGTCGAATTGTAGCAATGATAGCGTTTAGATGAGAATCTACGAGCCTTATAATGCAGAATGAAACTACTTTCAAATAGGGGAAATGCCTGCAGGCCAGTTTAAAGCAATCAACTGGAAGTTTGTTGAAACGCGAAATCTTGTAGTAATTTATAATATTCGCATAGTTCTAGTATCTCGTGAAGCTTATCCAATCTTCCGAGGCCCACCTCGTTTAATTGTTGCCGCGCAAAATAACATCAAGTTGACAGCAAACATCTTGACCACTATTTTAGTATTTTTATATAGTTTTAGAGTATATTAATAATCTCCTATACTATTCTTGCTAGCCCCTTTATATTATTTTTAAAGTCTTATGGAGTGAAGAAGTTCTTAAATATTCTTGTTTGTAGTTTTGGCATTTGCGTGGCAACGATTAAACGTGCAATAGACAAACGCCAACTTGCCGAGACCTTCGTCAGATTTTCTCCCAGAAGGAAAAAGTTAACACAGGCTGAACCTGTATATATAAGTGGAATAAGGTAACGTTTGTTCGGATCCACATGCCTAGCAGTGCCCTGGCTGTGCCCTGGCTAGGGAAAAGTGCTACAAAAAACCATACATATAAGATGCAAAAGAAAGAACTTCCTCCCCCACGTGGGCTATCCACGAACCTCCTGATTTCATCCAGATGGACTGGATAACAGTCAGACGCGCTAGCCAATTGCGCCATGGAGGAAATGCCATATATAATCTAAATGCTTGATTTGATTATTAAGGACCTGAGAGCAATTTTCCATATATAATCCTTTGTAAAAATCGTGATGAAAGAATTTCATTGGATCTAGGTTCCTTACCGCCTGTCAGAGCCCAGACTAACGCACCCCACCCCTGTTAGAGAAACAGCAGAATAAACATATTGTTCTTATTGACGCATTGTCGTAGTTGATACACGTTTAGATCACATTAATCTTCAGGGCGTCTATTAAATTGTGGAGGTGGGATCCCAGATAGAAGCGATTTGTCGAGTCGGTTGATTTCTAGATTCGGCATCAGTATCTAAGCATTACTCAAAGTTTTGGGGGTAGAGCTTGTCCCACAACAAATATGGTCATCGATAATAGTACTCAAACACTCAGGAAGAGGTGTTCAAGGATATAGGTTGGCCAACAACGAATTCGTGTGGAGGCTGTTTTATAATTGTATACCACTATCATGCTCTCTCAAAATCTTCATAACCCATACAGCATTTGCTGATCAAGGAAAGAAGAAGCGAGGAAAGAAAAAGAAAAAAAAAACTAGCGCGAAAGTATGATCTTCACTGTGGTATATCCGATAAGAGAAGGAGAGGGGGAAGGAGAAAAATCGAAAGTGAAATCTCTCAAGAAACGAAAATATTCGCCCGATGACGTTCGACGAGCCCTTCAAACAATGTTTATATTCCCTTACTTTAATGGTAACATCAATAATAATCGCAAGTTTCTTCTACTGTTTTAGGTCTATCCTCGCGCTCTTGACTTAGGGTATAAAGTGTGGCTTCGATCGCTGCGCCGCGAAACCTACCGAGATTCTAGTTTGCAAAGGATAGCTTGTAGCTGAAATCCTTTGTCAATCCGCCGTCGTCGCAAGCTAGGAAGCGGATCATAATACTTTAGCCACTTGCCGAGGGTTCTGAGTGAGGATACTAAGAGTGGCCACTGTTTGCTGAACTGTGTTTATATGCAATGGCATCCTGACCATATGGCGGACGCATTTCGGAGTCAGCTGTGCGCTTCAAAATTTACCGGGCGCACTACTTACCCTTCTTGATCATCGCTTCCGTCCTTTGCCAACTATTCGATCGAAATGCCGCGGTTCAAGAGTGTTGAGGTGCTGTCGTTGGTTTTGGCTCCAGTCCCGGGAACGGAAGGAGAGCAAATATGTCGTCTCGCGGAGCACGTATGTCGTGCCCACTCCCCACTGCAAATAACATGTGTCTTGTGTATTGATCTGCCTTGAATGTAAAACCCTCAATATGTTCCTGTATCAAGGACTCGCTGGGAATTAGCGCCTTTGAGCGATTGGTTGAAATGCTAAATTAAGCTGATAGAATCCACCTTCTACTTCCTAAGATCCCGAGAGTTGTGCGAATTCTGCGCACAGGTTTAGACCGACAACAATCCAAAACTCCTTTCTTCTGTCGCTAAATACATTAGAACCGGCCGAACCTTCTAATCTCTGAATACAACTGTCACTGTAGTGCATGAATACCTCCTGTAACACTAATCCGTCCATCCTTTCCCCCTCCCAAATATGCCGATAATCGTGTTTTAAAAGTCTCTGGTCCGAGCTATTGCACTGTATACCGTGTGAGAACATGGCGTTAAGACAATCTGGATATCTTAAAACTTACCCCTTGCATTTGGATGCGGCTTTAGGCCTATATACTCTCTCTGCATTTCTTCCATCTGCGCGGGCTCCCTTTCGCGCTCTTGCTCCCCTTTCTCCGCGCCCCGTGACCCTTGTCGCTCGCCCGCCGGCGCTAACGGCGATGCGCTATATGGATTTCCAGGCCCGTGTATTGCAGCTATACGAGGTGGTGGCTGGGGGTGTTGTGGACCACGAGGAGAATAGAGAGGAATAGGCGGTGGGGCGCCTGGTAATGAATGACGTTGGGCTGTAGGAGGAGGAATATTAGGGTTTGGAGGAGGAGGAGGAGCAGGAGCAAGAGTAGGCGGCGGACCGGAACTTGGGCGGGGAATTGATGTGCGCGGATCCGGTAGTGGGTAAGCGGAACGGTAAACTGGCGGCGCTCTTTGATGCGTGTGTGCTGGCGTTGGGGCAGGCGCAAGGAGAGGCATCGGATTCCTTGCACCACCTCCAGACGGAAGGGCTGCGAGGCCACTTCCCGTTCCCATGGTTCCTGGAGCACTATTATACGCAGGGGTGATTGGACTACCCGTTGCGAATGCAACTGAGGATGGAGAACCAATTACTCTGGAATCTTTGATTGGGTGTCCGCTGGCCTTCATTTCGGCTATCTTCTTCTCCGCAGCTCGGGCTTTACGCTCAGCCCACCAGATTGTCATGCTTTGACTCCGCTTTTCAGATTTGACGCGCTGCTTACGCTTTTTGTCTGATGTACTTCCAGCTGGAGTGGTCTGGTCTTCAACGTAACCTGTGCCATACTGTGAGAGCGGTGTTGTGGTGATAAACTGCTCGGCAGCAGCAGGTGTAGCAGATCCACTTGCTAAATCTGCTGCAGGAGTAGTAGCTGGTTGAGGGGCGGCTTGGAAAACTGTAGAGGTTGATGGCAATGTGGTAGGGTTCGGTAGAGAGGTTGGTGTAGTAGTTGGAGGCTCAAGTGCGAATTGGTTCTGCCCTTGACTCAGACTCTCCAGCGTTACCGGCGCAACCTTCGGGGTGCACCCAAAGGTCCCTTTCCTTGGACCCTTTTTGATTCCTGCATCGCTCCTCCTCTGCAGATTCTTACTCCCAGGCGGTCTACCTCTCCGCTTCGTCTGCGGTGCAGGACTACCTTCCTCTCCTGAACTCGTCACCGCGCTCTCGCCCCTCATCTCCCTGATACGTTGCGGTAGCAATTGGCTAACCCCAGTCCTTGCTCTCTTGCTTCGTCCTTCCACCTCTGGAGTCTCAGAGCCCGCAACGCCGCTGATTCCTCGCTTCCTCGCGCCACCCCATCCAAAACGCTGAGGAGTTTCGGTTCCTGTTCCCGTTCCCGTTCCAGTGCCATCGAAACGCTGTACAGCGCGCCGCCTCCTTTTTCCAGGTTTACCTTCATCCTCTTCCTCTTCGTCTTCACTAGGAGCGGCGGAACCGAGCATATCGCGGGCCCGGCGCTGGCGCAACTCACGGCCACCAACGAAGTCACGACCAAGGCGCTGTGTGAAAGGGTCTTGTGTTCCAGGTACCTTTTTCGGGTCATACGAGTAATTGTAGAGATCAGCTTCTTTCATATCCTCATGGACAGTGGGGTCGACCGGGATGCGGCCGCCCGTGCATGGTTTCTTTGGAGGATGAGCATGAGGTGCAGTCTGAGGATGATTAGCTACGCCCTAATCAATTGTATCTAGAAAAATATTGCGGGTGGAGAGTATCTATGAAGGATAAGAAAACCAATCACCTTCGCATCTAGGACTAAGTACTGGTCTTGCCATGCCCTAAGAGCACGTTGTGTATTCAATGCCAAGGCATACAGAGTATCAGTAGAACGGACATTAGGAGCGTATCTGGTAAGGGCAGCGATGAAAGCTTGAGGGTCCGTCATTGGTTTGAAACGGGTTTTGACGAGATAATCAGCAGCGTCATCACAATCAGATTCGGATGGTTCATTGTAATCAGCAATAAATGGCAGTGGAAGATCCGGATCTGACAGCTCATCGTCGATGGGTTCTAATGGTAGTGGCGGCTCTACTTCAATGGGAGTCAAGCTTGAATCTTGAGGAGTTTGTATGCTGAGCTCTTTTGGTAATGAAGGCCCTGTCTGGGGGGTTGAATCGGCAATTGTAAATGAACTTTCTTGCTTCTTGAGATTTGGTGCAGGTGGAGGTTTCCAGGGCTCAGGAGCTGGTTCAAAGTCCACGGAAACATCAGGGCCGGGATCGCTCTCTTGCGACTGCTCTGCATCCTTGCTGCTAGAATTCTTGGCGCTTCCGCTCGGTGAAGCGCGATTGGATAAAACTTCCTCATCAACATCTGTGAGAGGAAAAGTAGGTGCAGCAGTCCGCGTAGGTCGTTTCTTTCGTGGTGAGATGGATTTCATTCCTTTTCCTCGCCTACCGACTCGCCGTCCTGATGCAGGGGTCACTAGTGGTGACTGGGAATTTTCGGCATCTTCGTCAGCAATATCATCCTTCGGAAATAATGGCGGGTTGGACCGTGTTCCAGATTTAACAGGAGAAGCCTGCGACTGGGGAATGCGCGGCTTCTGTCCTAAATCTTCCAAAAACTCCTCGGGCAAGCCGGAAATGGTGAGAATCGGCTTCTTCCAGGATGCAGCAACTTGCTGCGGCGGTCCACCTACGAAAATCTGAGAGTAGGTGGAAATATTTGACGACGAGCGCGTCATTTTACGAGGGATGCTCAAAGATCCATTATTCGCAGTGCCGTTGATGCTGGATTTTGGGGTGGGAGTATTTGCTTTCGAAGAGGCTGATTTGCCTCGTCCGCTTCGTGTCCGCATAGCAAGTCTCCCCGTGTTTAGTATGCCGAAGCACTCCTGAGCTTGACACCGCGATACTTTCGTAACGGATATCAATCCAGGAATAGGAGAAGCATACAAAATTACATGAGAAGATGGGCCTCAAAGGTTTAGCAAAGAAAGACGAAAATTGTCGATAATTGTGGTGAAGTCACGGTATTTAGCGCAGAGCTGAATGGGCGATTAGAATAATACAACAATAAGAAGTAGAAGTTGGGACAGTGCAGCAGCCTGCAATGAACGAAGAGCAAGGAGAGTCAACTTGATCACTGAATTACCGTGGAGAAGAGAATCGATGGGGATGGTGTTGGGGAGTGTACGCGTGGTGATCTTTTGTCTGTCTGGCTTTTGATGCTCGACACTGAGTAAAAAAGAACCACGCCAAGAAAGAAGCTCCTAGCCAATCACGCCCCGCCTCCCTAGATCCGTCTTACGACGTTTAGACTTGTTTTAGCCACTGAGGTAGTAGCAGCGTAACGAGCTTCAACAATCCACCAAGCACAACAGCCAACGCTCCGAGTCAACACACACATTTTTCTTCGAGGCTTCCCCACGAGCTCTCATATGCCGCTTTCATAATGGCTCCTAAAACTGTCGAGGAGCAGCTTGCCGAGCTCGAGTTTGAAGCAGAGGCAACAGCTCCTCCCCCGCCCAAAACATCATCCAAGGCCCCCAAGACCTCACGGGGAAGCTCAGAGCAAGAGATAGATGCGCTCAAAGAGCTTGAGGAGCTCGAGGCGCTCGAGAAGTTTCAACATCCTGAGCCTGCTCGACCATCTAGCAGGCCAAACACCCCCAAGCTGTCGTCGTCTTCCACCACAAGCAGGAATCGATCACCAAGGAGAGCGGGTATAGCCACGCCATCCTCCACTAGCTCTGCCCGTACGAGTGAAGATAATGTTAAGCCGCATATGCCACGAAAATCTGGGGAAAGCACGAGGTCATTCCACCAGAGCTTCACCGCGACCGAGGAAGCTGCACAGCCAGGGAGAAATGCTCAGGTCGCGCCGGAACAAGAACCACCGAAGCAGCAGTCTGGAGGATGGTGGGGTGGTTTACTATCTACAGCCAGCGCAGCTGTCAAACAGGCAGAAGCAGCCGTCAAAGAAATTCAGAAAAACGAAGAAGCGCAGCGGTGGGCAGAGCAGGTCAAAGGCAATGTCGGAGCTCTTCGCGGGATTGGTACAGCTCTGTTTCCTATGATTATCCATCTCAAACATAGTGGCTGACTGTTCTTGCTTCAACACAGGCGGCGAGCTCCGCTCCCGCGCCCTCCCAACCTTTACGAACATCCTCCACACACTCGCACCACCTATTTCCCAACATGAACGTCTTCAGATCCACATCACGCATGATCTCATCGGCTATCCCTCCCTTGATCCCATAATCCACCAAACTTTCTCAGGAGTAATGGCCCAGGTGGAAGGCGGAGATCTCCTTGTGATCCAAAGAGGTTCCGAGTCCACGCATCGTCGCGCTTCAGAAGCAGGCTTCACAGGCGGATCAAGTGGTTGGAACGATGGCCCCTGGTGGCGACAAGCCGAAAGACGTGATTTGGGCGTAGTGAAAGGGCTTGTAGAAGGTACTAAACTGACGCGGGTGAGCGCAGAGGCATATGCAGCCGATTTCTTCGCCTTACGAGGCGGTGTCGAAGAAGCTGCCAAGCACGCAACTCAGATTTTGAGCGAGAGCAACCCCGTGCGGAGTAGCGACATCTTCCTTGCACTGCAAGCTGTCAGCTATACTGCTCCAACTGATCTTTTTGGCGGCTCTGGTTCTTCCGTAGATGACGCCAAAACACATGGAGTGGAAGAACCAAAGGATGAAGACGAACTTGTTGCTTTCGCCATCTACCTCTATGACCCTATCCACAGCATCAGTTTCCGCACGCTCACTCAAGCATTTCCGCTCAAGTGGGTAGAGTGGCTTGATGCATCTGTCCCCGCAAGTTCTGAAGCCGACGGTCAGCAGCAACTACCGGAGGAGATTCTGGAGATTATTCAAAGCGGAGGTGTTGACCCAAGGGAGTGGGTTGCCGAATGGATGGAGGAAGTTATCAGCTTGGGAGTGGGCGTTGTCGCGCAGAGATACGTAGCTAGGAGAATGGGTGTAGGAGAAGGGGGGATTGGGAGGGGTAAGGCAAAGGAGATGATCGTAGAGGCTGGAGGAGGGGAAGCTGCTAGAGCGGGCATCATCTGAGTCTCGTTTTCCGCTTTTTGAATTAGCTGTCAATGTGCGTTACTTGTTCTGTGTTCGGAGGAGACGTTAAATCATGTATGAGGATTGGGCGTTGCACAGGGCCTGTACTACCTAGTCGCTATCTTCAGGTCGCAGTTGAATTAATGGACGAAGCTTAATCGAGAGGTTGAGAATATCCCAAGCAGTTACGCAGTCTCTACGCCGCGCAAATGCTCATTCCAAACGCCAACATATGCCTATTCCCCACCCACAAATCTAGTGGTATAAGTCCCTGAACTATCGTTACATATTTCTTTTCGGCACAGTCTTCTCAAGTCCACGTTTGTCATTTCCTCGTCCATGTCTCTTTCATATCTCTCTCCACTATTTCCCTTTCCTCTTCTCACCTCCAATCCTCCCCTCCTTTTTTCCACCTTTGAGCACTTCCAAATGTCCCGCTTTTTCTGCCAGGTTCTTTTCTGTCATGGCTGTGAGACCGGAAGAGTGCTTCTTCATGATCTTTTGCTGTTGGATGAGTTTGGCTTTTTTGGGCTTTATGACGCGGGCACCGCGTTTGGGGCCGAGCGCTGACGGCCTATGAGAGGAAGAGTTAGTGACATGCCCGGTCGGGTGAAGCATTTTGAGTGAACAGTAGGAATAGGTACGAAGAGCGTTTTACTAACTTTTTGGAGTTTGTAGGTTTGTGCGCTTTTTTTACCGCACCTTGTGCCATTGCCGTAGTATTGGCTCAGGCTCCAGAGCAAGAGAGAAAGGGGGAGACGTTATACAGCAAATGCCGTGCCAAGAATAGCTAGTCTTGAAGTTTTACCGGGTAAGCGGTGCCTCGATTCGCACAAACGGCCGAAAAAGTTCGCGATGCTTGGCAAGGTCTGTGGAGCTAGAATGTGGGGAACTATATTTTAGCCGTGAAACGGTCCATCAACCCGTATTCAAACGACTACCGAGTAAACGAGCTCCAATACTACGCACTACGAGCGACTTTGCATTGCACCGGAACAGCTTGCATTTCCTCCGCCCGCTCAAGAGAGGTATAAATCCCGGCTGAATATCAACCGAAATGGTGTTTGATCATCTATCGTGATTGGATTTCTTGGGAAGCGATGGTCCCTTGCACGGTAGTCCCAGGATCTAGATCGTGGTCTATTTCAATTTATCCATCAAATATACCCGGGATCACCGCCAGCATGTGCACGCAAGATGAGGTTTGTCCGCTCGACGTTCCTGGCTCAATGGCCTTCACTGTGGAGAGACGACCAGGGCGCCGGAGGAAGGCCAAACGGGAATTGCCCTGGAACACATGTCTGAGGTAATGATTTATACTCTGTGTTCCTAATTCCTTTTTATCTGGGCTTCAGTTTTCTGTGTTTCTGGCGCTCGCGATACTTCTCTCCTAAAATGAAGAAGCTTTCAGATTCGGGTTTTTTTGTCTTCATTTTCCTCCTGACTTTTCTACGTCCTGCACGTGCGTTAGGTCACAATGCAACCATCAGCTTCAATGATGCACCAGGCCGTTTAGAACCAGCAACTTGTTATACGTCTGTCCAGCTCATTCTCGACGCAGCCGACTGGCCCGGTGTCCTGCGTGTTGCCGATGATCTCGCAGTAGATTTTGGTCGAGTAACATGTGTCAATGGCTCTGTGTCGGTTACCAATGGTGCACATATTTCACCGTTAAATGCCTCGATGATCTTCAATATCACTCGCAAGCCGAATTTGGATGTCCCCGGAGCCAAAGCAAAGCCAAAAGGAGGTATAACCATTGCTGGAACATTAGGGAAATCCGCAATCATAAATGGATTGGTAAAGCAAGGCAGAATAGATGTGGGAGGCATCAAGGGACAATGGGAAGCTTTCAAAAGTCAAATTGTTAGGAGCCCAATGCATGGAGTCGATCAAGCTTTGGTGATTGCAGGTATGACTTTCCTGAAGCAAACGCACTTCAAGTTTCTGGAATATAAGGTATTTAAGAAAAGACACTTATTAATTATTCTCTAGGAAGTGACAAACGCGGCACGATCTATGGCTTATACGACATCTCCGAACAAATTGGGGTCTCGCCATGGTACTACTGGGCCGACGTGCCCCCGAAAAGTCATGATATCATTTGTGCCTTTCGAACCACCGAGGCACAAGCATCACCCTCTGTTAAATACCGTGGTATTTTCCTCAATGATAAAGCGCCAGCTCTGACCGGTTTCATCAATGCGAAATACCCCGCAGGAAAATACGGTCCGGGCTTCAACGCTAATTTCTCCTCTACCGTTTTCGAGTTCTTGAGGTCAAGAGCAAACTATCTGTGGCCTGCGCAATGGAACAGTATGTTTAACGTCGACGACGTCCGTAGTCAACCCCTAGCAGACGAATATGGTATCGTGATGGGTACGAATCATATAGAATCTATGATGCGTGCAACAAAGGAATGGAACACTTTTGGCCACGGTCCCTGGCAATGGAACCTCAATAATGCATCCATTTGTTCATTATTTGTGGAAGGCGCGCAGCGCGCCAAACCCTATGAAGGCGTCATGACAATGAGAATGCGTGGATCTGGTGATACCGCTATGAGCGCTGGAATCGGGACCGATATGCTAGAGAATATCGTGCAGATGCAAAGGCAGATTTTGGTAGACGTATATGGGAATGCAACTGTGCCGCAGATGTGGTGTTTATATGAGGAGGTTCAAAGCTATTACGAGGCGGCATGAGGGTCTTAGATGATATTACTTTGTTGTGGACGGAAGACAACCGGAGGAATATTAGAAGGCTACCCGCACCAAGCGAGACTAATAGATTAGGTGGTGCCGGAGTGTATTATGTGAGTATTGTCAAAATAGAATCACGAAGTATGCCCAGATTGACTAAGCCGGTTATCAGCATTTCGATTACGTTGGAGATACTCGCGATTATAAATGGGTAGGCAAGAGTCCCCCAAATTCCTGAGAACCGATATTGACTATGTAGATCAATACCATTCAACTGCAGAAGACATGGGAGCAGATGTCCCAGTGTCGAACGGACTCGTGTGTTGATTGATCTATGAAAGGGAGTGAATAGGATCTAGGATTTCAATCCTAAGGGGATTGAAATTCAAGGCGATAAAATCCAACCAAGGCAAGATATTTTCTTCCTCATATATGTTTCCGTACAATTCAACACGATAAGTAGAGGAGAGATGCAAGGACCCTGATAAATGTCATCGGAGGATTGAGCCAATATACTCTCTTGTAATATGGGCTCTGATTGTTATTCCACCAACATGCGATATCGGTTTGAACGAAAACGCACAAATGTGTTGCCTGCTGTTCGGGGTTCGTTCTGTTGGTAAACATCGACTTCCAGCTTCCCCTTTTCCTTTCCCCACTCGCACCAAGCCAACATGGTCCTGCGCCCAATGTCAGCGTTCACGATACACACTTCTCTTCTTTTCTTCCCTAAGAAGAAAGATTTCGCAACAGACACTTCAATTACCGTAGACGGAACTACAGGTCTTATCACAGAAGTATACCGCTGCCAAAGCATCCTTCCAAGCCATGTCTCCCCTCCAGACATTGATCTCGGGGCAAAGTCGTGCCTCCTGGCTTCGTGGACACCCACACGCACATTTTTCTGCATGCATACTTAGAAACGCCTTCATTAAATCAAATGCTCGATGAGAGTCTCGTTGAACGTGTCATTCGCGCCGTCAATCATTGCCGCACCGCCCTTCTGGCGGGGTATACAACATACGCGACCTTGGCACTGAAGGACTGCAAGACGCCGATACCAATGTGTGAGATGCCATCAATCGCGGTCTGACGCCTGGCCCGCGTCTCTTCGTAGCAACAGAAACCATCGCCCCTTTAGGCGGCTACGCTATCAGGCATGGGAATCATCTCGATGGGACCACCGTCCCCTGCTTTTCTGATGTCGCTGACGGCGTTGATGACGTTAGAGCTGCTGTGAGGGGACGACTGTGTGTCGGTGTCGATGATGTGAAATTTTACGCCGATTATCGTAAACGTGAATTGCGGTTCCGCCACAGAAATGGCCTGTGCCCCGCCAATTCAGTTCCCTGCCGAAGACCGCAAGTGCTTCCCTTCACACAAAGTGAGATAGATGCGATGGTTGCGGAGGCTAGGAGTGCGAATTCCCCCATCGCAGCTCACGCAAGCGGTGCTGCCGCCGTCATTATGGCTGCTAAGGCCGGCGTGACGACGATTGAGCATGGGTCGGGCGATGAAGCGCTGCAAGCTATGAAGGATTCGGGAGTCATCTTCGTGTCGACTTTGGCGGTTTTGGAGATTTTCTTGGGATCCCGGGATCAAGTTAGCTTGCGGAGGTGATACCGGAGCTTTTGCTCACGGTGATAATGCGAGGGAGATTGAGTTGATGGTTGCGGCTTGGGTGCCATTGATGGAGGTGCTTACAGAGAGTACGCTACATGGGTGGAAGGCATGTGGAGGGGATAGGTGTGGGCGGAAGTTTGGATGGTTCGAGGAAGGAGTGGCAGCTGATATTATTACTTTGGACGGAGATTCGAGGGAAGATATATGTACTTTGAGGAAAGTCAGTTTCGCTATGAAGGATGCTAGGATTTGGGAGAAAGACGGAGTTGCTGTTGACATGGTTTAGAGCTCGCTGCATCATCAAACAGTTGTTATGAGCGATCGGTACGCAGGTGTGATGTTTCGAGTCGTTGTCTAAGTAGACACATCATGGTGATACTGGAATTTTTTGGCAGCAAGAATTTTAGGAGAATGAGAGAGCAGGAGTGCTGCGGCTTGATTTCTATTAGTCTTGCTACTATTGATTGTTAATAGCTAGAATGAGTTGTCTCTTGCTTTGACGGACGGACTGCAATGAGGAAAACTATGAACTCTTCAACCCCCTAAAATCCCTAAATATTACATTATATTCATCATCATATTTTCGATTATACAAAGCCACTGTGAGTCACATATGAAATATGTAAATACGTTAATTTAGTGGCGGTCGCACAGCCAGGAGCTGCGCCACCCAGCGGTGCAACATCTCACCCCTGCTACTGTACAGCACGTCAGGCTCGGCATCTCAACCCAGCTGCGGTATACCAACCTCATTGTTAGCCGGTAATTTACAAATAGCGGGTTTGATAGTACGGACGGATATTTTCCTAGTGTCAGAAGTGCTACTCACAACATGTAGCGCACTAATTTTACCTCCCCACTAGATGGGTTGAACTTCCATCCTATCACATCCTCGAAATCGTGATTCATTGACCACTCACAAGCATCATTTGATGATAGTCCATCTATTGCGTAAAGCTACTCTATCTTCTGGACTCTATATACATGGCAGACTCACCAATGCGGCTGTGCCAAACCTGCGTTCCGTTTTAAGTCATGAGGACAAAGCTTCCTCCAGCTGAGCCCTGTACCTTAAAGTGATCTCGGCTCCCGGCAACTTCATTATACAATACCACAAACCTTTCGTTTCTCAACCCTCTCCCTTTCGCTTCTCCTTATAAATTAACCTACTGTATTCCTTCGTACTTTCCATCCGTTTCATTGATGATGGCTTCATCAGTTACGATGTTTCGGACGTAGCCAAGCCTGCCGCAGCAAATGTTAATCCTGAAACTACTCTGAGTTCATCAATGGCTCCCTCGTTGGGTGGTGACTAAAGTAGGGGCAACATCGCCTATGGAAGAGGAGAAAGCTTTACGATTTAAAATCATGAACCCGAGGCTCTCTGAGCTTGCTTTGAGGTATCCCAACCGCTTTCAATGCTGTCGATGCATTTAATATGCCTATTTTCTGGTTGGCGGCAGGGTGTATCTCACAGTTATTATGAAAACGCCTTTCCAACTCCATAAACACCACGTATTACAATACTAAGAACACTTACGTTTCAATCTACATCAACATCCCTTAGCACAGTCAAATGACGTTCCCGCTGACTGCGTTGACCTCCAGAAAACACCAACCCCGACTCCTTGGCCTTCCCCGTAAGCTGCGCGACATGATCTATAACTATGCCCTCGCCTCACCTATAACTCACTGGGAAGCTCGATATCTTTACTATTACAAACATCGCGACCGTACTAGCACTCCTGAGAGACCTCTATTTACGATGGATGTCCGTGACAGGTATAGTAACCCTGGGATTCAAACCTCTCCTCGCCCTATCTCCGACCTCTATGCTGCTCCTGCGCGCGTCACCACACAGCCCCGAACATCCTCCGTACAAATCACCAAATCCGTGCCGAAGCCATGAAGATTTTCTATGCACAAAATGCATTGTGTTTCAATGACGGATTCGACCTGCGAGATTTCCTCACAAATCTGAACCCTCAGTGCAGGAACACGATTCGGCATACTTCCCTTATGGACATTGGTTTCGGTGGATCCAGCTCATCATATGAGAAACCATGGGACGAGCTTGCAAGAGCAGGTTTAGGATGCTTTGACTTCTTGCTCTTCTCTTCGCCGGTTGGAAATCAGGCCGGAGTACGTCGAACCCCGCATCAGGGAACTTTTACACCTACGGGAGAATGGAGTGAAGGATATATCGATGGCGCAGTGCGCCAGCCTTCAGGAAGTTCGGCGACCTAGCACGCGTCAGGATATCTTCGATGATGTCTAGATTGGGGTGTCCTAGCCAGTGGAGTTTCCTTCCCGCATTTAGTCAGTGCCGTTGGAGGAGTATGTGCGGGCACTACCACGCCAACAGATTTGGGCTTTTCGAGGTCTTGCCAACCGATTTCAACATACCGTCATGCCCTAGTGTCGTCAGGCTACGAGGTTGAAGCTAGAGGCAATTTACTATAAGACGCCGAGTAATCTTAACGCGAGCCTAGACCCTCTTGAGGCCTCAATCAATATAGAGGGGAGAACCGAAACCTGGAAAGTGAGAGTGCGGGGTTTGCCTAGTATGAAAGGGGAACGTGCCAAACTTGTTAAGAGAGTGTGGTTGGAAGATGGGCAGAGACGAGCCAATGGATTGCCTACAAGGCGTGAAGAGGGGTTAAATAGGGCAAGAGAGGAGGCCCTCGAGGCCAAAAGAAGTGTGATGGGGGCCAGGGAGAGTCAAGCAAACGAAATCAGGATGAAAGAGAAGGAAGATAAGAATGCAGACAAGGGACAGCTAAGTAAGATCGAGGCGAAGAAGAAAGCCAAGAACCAGAGGACGAAGCTGAACGGGAAGATTCGTAAGTCTGAGCAGGACAGGTTGAGGGAATGGAAGAGGGTCAGCGGTACATGATAATGTATTGCAGTATCTGCAGAGTCACATTATGCTCTTCCATAGGCAAGAAATGCCTCTTAACCAATGTCCCGATCGGTTCTAGCATTGCAGAGATGAAGTAGAGCTGATGTTAAAGGTACATGACTATATGAGTTGATATTTTACACCTCTCTTTCACATAGCACCATAGGTGAGGGAGAACAGGCCGTCCCGTCCGCTCCGGCGTACTTAAGCCCTTAACCGGCGGATTAGTAGTTAGGTGGGTGACCACTAGCGAATACCTGCTGTGCTATGTTTTTGACATTCCAATCTACTTTTTAAAAAAAATTTGGTCAATGATAATTATATACCGCCTAAACAGGCTTAGATCTTTCTTGTTTAGGTTAAAATATTATATATATATAACTTATTTACATCTATCTCGCAAAAAAAAAATTTATCTTAATTGTTCTAATAGGCCCCTAATAGGAATCTCATAGAAAAATTTAAATCCTAATCTTACTGAAATAGATTTTATTTATTGTAACGTGTCTATAACGGCTTGCATAAATTCCTTAAGGCAAAGCTTATTGTTAGGTAACGGAGTCACCTCGCTTATACACCATCTCGTCAATTCCGGCGGTTAGCGCAGCCACATCTGCACGGCCTTACTTTCCCTTAAACAGCAAAAATACCAAAACTTCCCCTACAAAAAGGCCGTGCAGACGTGGCTGCGCTAACCACCGGAATTGACGAGATGGTGTATATACAAGGAGGTACCACGAACGGGGCAGACGCCCTCCCTGCTAGTGAGTTTTCAAAATAAGCGAGCCCTTGCAAAATGGTTGGGCTGTATTATTCTGCTAGCATACTAGCATGGAGGGCGTCTGCCCCGTTCGTGTTACCCCCTTGTATTAGTATCGACGGCTCGGCTAAGCGCCCGCTTTGACTCAGTATACTCAGACTAAGAAACCGACAAATATCCGCAGGCTAACCTATTCGATTGATCTATCTGTCCCTTAGTCTAAGCCACTTTAGCAAGCTTTTGGAAGCTAAGTGTAAGGGTTCTTTTAGCCCCTTACTCGGGCTTGCAGTCCTCCTATCCTCCTTATCGGTTCGTCTCCGTACAAGGCTATTGCCATACTCTTTACCATATCGTCCTCTTCCGTCGACTCTCCTGTAACTCATGCTCGGCTCGCCTCCCCCCGTTGCGCAGCGCGGTACACACGCAATTTCGCTTTCTTGCTGTTGAACGTAGAATAAGGATGATGACTCTGTCTATTAAAGAGGGCTCTAGAAGCTCTCTATATACATCAGATAGGTGACAAATAGAATGACGACGACGTCATTTAGTAGGTCATAGTTAATGGAA
>Ga0307515_10002472_pt1 | contig 40185 bp, 37 predicted proteins | sample 17_EM_MG_FD_194513 | JGI IMG/M metagenome (GOLD analysis project Ga0307515, IMG submission 194513) | Populus trichocarpa ectomycorrhiza microbial communities from riparian zone in the Pacific Northwest, United States - 17_EM | ecosystem: Host-associated > Plants > Roots > Unclassified | place... | reverse complement strand
TGGTCAGCTAAAGATGGTGGTGAATGAGCAACGCTAGGTAGAGGCTGGCAGTTGATGATAAAGCAAGGATGGGTGGTGGTGATTCAGCGAACCAATAGAGGAGCTGGTGAGTGAAAATGGAGGTACTCAAGCAAATGTATATAGGATCAAACCAGCATTGATCAGCATGATGGATCAACTCTTCATATAAGCTGGCTGGCATAGATGGTGTGGAATAAATGAAGCAGACTAGAAGCTGGTGGCAATTGAGCGAGCAATGCCAGCCGGTGGTGAATATGTGATGCTAGATCAATAATAGTGTAGGGATGATGGTGGTAATTGTGTAAGGATGGGTTGAAGCTGGTGGCTGTGGTTAGAGTGAAGCTGGCTGGTAATGATTGAGCAAAGCTAGGTAGGTGCAGGTAACCAAAGATAATAGAAATTGAGCAAAGCTAGGTAGGTGCTGGTGAGCAAAGATAGTAGTTATTAAGCAAAGCTGGGTAGGAGATGATAGCTGTTGATCAAGCAAAGCTGGCTAGTATCGTTTGTTCTAAGTTGCCTTCAAGCTGACAGTGGTAGATTGAGTGAAGCTGGGATGAAGCTGGCTAGCAAAGATAGTGGTGATGGTGGTGATAGTAATTGTGGTAATGATAATGGAAGTAACAATGTTAGTCATGATTATGTTGGTGGGGATTGTAATGGTGGTGATGGTGATGGTGATGATAGTGATGGTAATGGTAATGGTGCTGATGGTGGCAATGATAAACAGGGGGTGGCTACAGGGTCTACGGTAGGAGAGATTTGCATTGAGCTGTAATTGGTAATGACATACGGTAACACTTACACAACGCTTCTAGAACACCCTTATCAAGGTCCAAATACATGCCTGGCAATCATCATTTGTGGTAGCTTACAGTAACAGAGGGTTAACGGCAATATCAAATCATAGTTATGGTAGCATGCAAGCATTTCCCAACGTGGTTGCAGAGAGTATTACCAGTATTTGAGAAATAGTTAGTATGAGTATTCGGGCAAATCTCGAAGTACATCAGGGGGTGATTGATTGTTGCTGATTCAGAGATTATGGGAGACTTGGTTGAAGCAAGCTAATTCAGATTAGACTATGACTTTTACAGCCATATTACACCCAACCGAATACAGAGGAACAGGTCATATAAACTTACCTCACAATCAGTGTTCTTTATGAACTAGAATATATAAGATATATTCTGTTTGATAATCCTCCATATTGTTTGCTGAATATTCTTTGCACAGAATAGAAAGTTTCTTGTGTCAGCACTGCAATCTACTAATGCATACTTCTAGAATGACCACAATTAGCTTTATTATATACTATACAATTGCCAGATTGCCAGTTTATACTTATACTCCAATGTCAAGTAGCTGATAACAATAATAGATTATCTTACATTAATACAACTATGTGTTTTCTACCAAGCTAGATTCCAGCTTGATGATTATGAATAAGTAACTTGCTTGTCAGTTGATAGCTTTGGATATAATTTCTGACCAGTACATAGAGTCTGTAAAGCAAAAAACAATTGGGCACGATATTCAATAGGAAGCAATCTGGGTTGCTGCTCATGTCAGAGGTGGTCTCTTGAATAAATCTGCACTATGTGTGTACATATTATATGTATTATCTCCCTACTTGTGCTTAACTTCTAACTTGATATAGTTCTTATTAGTTTGCTGTAGATATTATATTATAACCCATGTGTGTCCTTTATAGACATAAACCAGATACAGGGTAGATACAATCCAAGATCCTAGTTTACCATTTCGAGCATGTAACAAAGAAAGGCAGATTGTTCTTCAGGTTTCCATTTCTCAGCTAGTGTTCAAATATTAAAAATCGAGTGAATGACCACATCCTGTGGGAATTTGCAGAAATTTATAAGCTCTTCTTTGCACTGAACGTCTCTGCTATCTTCAATATATACAACTATAGTCTGGTTTATTCTAAATTACATCTGGCTTCTACATTTGTTATTGACTAGTGCTTTCACCAAGAATATTGATAACTAGATCTATGCCAAAGGCTGCAAATATGGCTCTAACCAGTTGCCTGTTTGGCTTGCAATAACACCTAGATGACAATTTGGAATGATCAGGTAATAATGCTCAAAATCCCCCAAACATAGATAGTCTTCAAGACATCCAATCTAGTGTTACCAATGGTTCCAACTCACAAGAACAGTTCAGGGTTAGGGTTCGGACTCGAACCAAACTGTTGCAACGCGTTTTACCACACGACAAGCTGGACAGTTGCAATTGGGACGGTTTCACCACCAAAAACCTCGCATTTCAACCTCATAACTTTGGCTCCAATTATGTATTTGAGTTCTGATAGTATTGTGACATGATCAATATGTAGATTGTGCAGTTTCAGCCGCACTTTCACCTCCCACTTTCAGATTTGCGATCTGACCGGTATTTGTGGAGTCGCTATCGAAAACCCGCCAATTTCGCTCAATATTTGCCCTTATTTCACAGCCACTCAACGAATATCAGTCAAATCGCAAATCTGAGTATTGGAGGTGAAGAGGTCGTAAAACTACACAATGTGCAGATTCATCATATCAAGATACGATCAGAACTGAAACACTCAATTGCAACCTGAGCTGTAGGAACCATAAAGGTGGAACCGAGGTCCGGTTCCAACCTGGCCCAATCCTCCTGGTTTGATGTCCGGTCAGGGAAACAACCACGCCAAGACACAGTGAGTCGGGTCGTTAGACGGGTCAGGATCCGAACAGAACAGTTTTTCCGGTTCAAACCCGGACTGCTGGCGGGTTACCTAGACCCATTGCTAACACTAAACCTATGAAGTAATTTCATCTGCTAGCTGGATATCGTTACCCTTCTTCACAGCCACTATATTCAGGTCCTCCTCAGTTCTACCACTCCGCTGCATTGAAGATGACACCAGGTTCGCAACCAAGCACCAGTGCAGGCAAGAATGCTCAATTTCATGGGCCACTATCGCAAGGATATAAATTTCTCCAAATTAGTTGGGCCAAACTTCGACTAGTTCTCTGGTAGAGTATGTATGACATGGTGCAATATCTCAGGGTACACCTCAAGTGCATTCAATACTCTGATGATGTAATCCAGTTGTTACAACAGACATCATCCACCTCAACTCCATGTGGGCTGTAATCTGGAACCCCTGGGAGACCCAATTCTTAATCTGAAAATAACCTTTCATCATTCAGAGTATGCCAATAGATTGTTCTTAAAGTGGTGTTTAACTTGATTGTTGATACCCTCATCCTGCAGCTCTCCATTACAGCCCCTGTACTTTAAATTGATACCACACTGGCTAAATCAAATTCCATTTTCAATACTGAAAATCAGAATGATATAACAATCTTTGACAGCTTGGAATGTGTATATTCTCTTCCCTCTTCAATGTTTGGTTGATTTTGGACTGTTTATGGGGAATAGAACCTAGATACAGTCCAGTAACACAGTATTTCTGTTTATTGAAGTTGTAGGAAACAATTAGATGCCACAATTGAGTATTTGCCACTTGCAGAATACCAACAGCCAATAGCATATAATGGTAATAACAGTTAGGAATAGGATTCTTCCCATCCAGAATAATGAGTAACTATTTATCATGAGGTTATACAACAAAGAATTGGATCAAATCTTGAAACAACATTTTGTACCAAATGGGATATGACGCATACTATTTGAGTTTTGAGCCCATCTGATACCAAGTCCTTTACACAGTACTATTTGAAAGCAATGAAATATTTAGTTAACACTTGCAATAGTACTGCACAGCAACATGTAAGGTCAGCAAAAATCATTTCCGTCCGGGTGAAATGGCTACGTCAGAATGGACGCGCCCCGTCAGAGCCGTCAGAGACACCCCGGTGGCGGATTACTCCGCGCCCGGCATCAATAGCATGCGTCGCGTTGCATATCGCCCTCCAATCACAGTTTCACCGTTTCTTCTGGCTCTATCAATCTCCTATTTTAAACGAAAACTCTGGCGTCATGGCCAACTGTGACCATATGTCAGAATGGGTCCATTGGGTACGAGCTTGCATTGGAATCGCAATGCAATGGGTGACACTGCGAAAACCTCTCCTCGCTTCCCTTCAACCTGCACACACAATGGAATTCTCTCTTCGCTAAATATACACATCATTCCAAGTCACCAGATCTATGCGGCTATTGACAATCCATCACATGTTCCTTCGGTCTCCTGTCTTAGTACTCCTAGCTATCTCCGGAATTATGTGCACGCAGCCGATGATGTTTCCCACGGTGACAACTTGCAAAGTAACAGCTACTGGTGCTCTGCTCACATGTTCACATTGCGAGACGGGATCCAAAGTACCCAAGTTTTCAGGTATTGTGGTGAGCGCCATTGATAACCAGTGCTCAACGAAAGCTCCATCCTCGTTTGGGAGCTTGATTTTGAATAATTGTTGCAGTTGCCACGGGAGACGCCTATTCAGCGCGCCATAACACCTCCCCAGGCGTTGCTTTACCCATACCCAGTCATTCCGTGGGTCCCCTCTGCGCCAGCTCTGGCTTCCTGTGCATCGACACATCTGAGATTTGTATTCACCATCTAAACCCTCAACTTGAACCTTAATACCATGGTAAATGCAGAGCTCCAGTGTGTGCAGTTGTTCATCCGACATACACATCTTGCTACGACCCTTATGCTTCATAGACTCCCGCGTGCCACTGTACATTGCCACGCGGTGCATTGCGTGTTGCATATTGTCGAGTAATGATCTGAAGACATTGATTAAAGCGTCAGGATGCTTTCCATCACGCTGGTTTTGGGGTCCCATGAATTCTGGCTTCACATCTGACTGGGAACCCAGTGGGGCTGCCAGATCAGCACCGGAAGGGAGGACTTTGCAGGCGGCAGCGCTGTTCTCCCGACTCTGAGCGAGGGCTTGGAGATTGAGCTCTCCCATTTTGAAGCAGAGAATGCGATGCTGAAAGGTGATCACCTGTGACAGGTAGTTGAGATTGTGATTGGAGGTGTTCCAACCGTCCTTGAGGTTCGTTTCATGTGCTGGTTCGTGTCTCTCGGCAGAATACTATTCCAAGGCTCTGTATCGACGAATCTGTTCAACACAATGAGACATCAAGTGGATCTTCGGGATGTTGAAGTCACCATCTAACTCCTTGGAAACATCTATCTTGTGGCTGATGAAATCCTGCCAGGCATTCATTTCGCGCCACTTCTTGCACGGTGTCCAAGTTTCAACATTTGTTTCCACATCTACCTTTCGCTTCATCACGGGTTCCGTTTTCAGGGAATCGGCTGTGGCTGTCGACATTTTGCCGGCTTGGCCGTGTAAGAAAACATCTTTGAGCGTGTGAAATCGACACAAGCCGTCCTTCATGTAGCTCAATCTTGCATCATCGTGAGACTTGTATCGAGCATACATTCAGAATTCAAACAACACCCATGTGCACTCCATTGTGCATTAGGATATGGGATGCTGAGCGGGGTGTCCACCTCGTAGAGACTGCATAACGACTCCAAGCATGTACAGGCTCATTTTCTTCATCTCGTTCCCACTCCATTGAAACACTTCCTCATATGACTTAGTTTTTGGTGTGAGGTTGTGTTAAGCAGGCACGGATAACCAGATTGCATTGTACTTGTCGAGCTGTTTGTGTCTCTTCAAGAAGTGGAAAATCCACTTCTGGAGGTGGTCAAGCATGCCGATCTGCATGGTATGGAGGAGGTTGGCCTTCGGGAGGTCGCTCACCACACAGGGAATATGTCGAAACACATTGAATCCTCAGTGATCACGGCGCGACAAGAGTTCGGCATCGGCTGCCTTAGTGTTGGCATCGCTGAGCGTGCTTTATAGGTTGTGATCCCGCCAGGGGCGTTGCTTGTCAGGAGGGAGATAATCTGCAAGTTCATTGTTTGGACACTCGCACTGAAATCAGACATGCCGCTCGAGATCATGTAGGTCACTATACTCTGGGCAAACTGCAAGCCATGCTGCTGAAACTGGTTTGCAATGCCTGAAGTTGCCATCTGCACAGAGAACATTTCAATGCCCGCTCTCAGCGCTGGGATTTTGTCTATAGGTGAGAGGCTGGAGTACCCACCGGAGTACTTCATTCAGCACCTCTTGGTTGGTTTGCCGCTGCTCATCCAGCCGCTTCTGAGGAAAATTGTGGTTCTTGATTGCAATCGGCAAGAGAGCAATCATTACGACGCTGTGCGTTGATGGCATGTGGTGGATCTTCGAAGATAGATTGCCAATCGTCACATATACAGGCCACTCTTTCTTGTCCCCAGCAAAATTTGAGAGATGTATTCCGCCGGACATGAAGATCAAGGGAACCAGTGTATCCCCGACTCTGAGCATTGACTCAACCTCGATTACCATGTGATTATCCTCAAGTATTTCTCCGTACCTGTGTCTCCCACCACCAGTCGGTAGTGTACATATAGGTATAGAGGCGTTTCGGTGGCGTATCGCTGTTAAAGCAACACTGAGGGGCATAAATGAGATGCTCGGTGTAGGCTGGCAACCACATCAACCATCCCATGCTTCTGATGATGTCTCGACTCCAGTATTTCATAGGGCATTGGTGATTGTCATTCCATCTCATATCCTCAAGAGTGTATAGTTCCCACTCCCCGAGAGCCTGATCATCTGGCATGCTAGCCCCGAGCTCCTGGATGCCATCCCCATCTTTGAATCTTGGGAAACGCAGAGCCGTGTTTTCTCCCTTCAGCACATTGTCATATTACGTCTTCATGCCCTTCTTCTTGATCCCATGCTGGATATATTTGTACTCATCACGCATCGTGAACTGGTAGTAGGGTTTGTTTTGTAGGTCCGTCTCAAGGCAATGCTGAGCGTCACGTTCCCATGGCTCAGCGATGTAATCGCTTAATGGAGCGCCGGCGCCGGGGTTTGCTTCCGTCTGCGGCAGAGGAGGTGGCGGTGGTTGAGACTCCGAGTCTGCGATGTTTTCACCATGTTCGAGGTAGGCAAACATGTCCAAGTCTTCGACTGAATCTGTGTTAGTGTTGAATTCACGACGCTGAGCGTGTTCAACGCGTCGGGGCACCCTGCGAATAGTAGGATTCTTCTGGCATGCAACTTGATGGTGATCAGAATGGTGTATTTTGATATGTTTAAGTCGCCAGCTGTCTGAGGTGAACCTCATTCGACATGAACATTCGGGGCAATGGAAAGGGGTTTTCTCTGGCATTGTCGACGACACGTGAGGAGTGGAGTATACATTGTAGAAAGGGATGAATGTTGGTGGTGGGCCTGAGCAGCCTGGGGGGTGTAAGCTCACGATACTTTCAGCTAACTTGAGAAATTTATTGAGCCTCAACACCATCACAAGGAGGTCTCTTACACGCCAGGAGTTGCAAAAACGCTGCATGTGCGATGTCCCATAATACTATAAATAAAATAAAACCAATACAAAACCCAAGAAGAAAATAAACCCTGAGTGATTCAAAAACCTCACGACACGTGAAATAATCAATGCCTGAGGTACATAGATCAGAACAAAGGAAACAAACAAGACCAGAACCCGACCCTGACAACAACGCAACAACCATCGCCACCTATGCAATGCGAGGACTGGTTCACTCCTCGCCTACCGAGCCATCCAGGCGCGCCCCAGGGAGAGGAACATGGGGGAGACTGTCGCCACCTCCTGATTCGCCGAGCAGCTGCTGATCCACATCCACAACCGAGGTGTTTCCGGCTACCTCAGCTTCTCGCAGAGTTCGCACCGCTGGGCGAGGTTTTTGTGGCGTCACAAGCCCCAAAAACTCCAGCCCAACGACGGGATGAGTCTCCGCAGTTCATGGTCGTGGGCAAGGCTCCGGGGATTGTGGCCCTTGGGCAGGTGCCAGAGGTTTTTGCTGTGGGGTATGCTTGCACATCTCCTGGCCTTGCTCCGGTAGCATGATTGGCTGATTGCCTACAATGGTATCTATATTGTCAGCCGATTTATTTGCCATCTGCCCCTGGCCAATCGTCCGAGGTTCTTTCCCATCATCCTCATCCTGATCCTACTCCTCATCCTCATTCTCCTCCTCCTCATCCTTCTCCTGTTCATCTTCCTCCACTTCTTCTTCCTCCTCTTCATTGTCACCGTCCCTTTCCATATCCATATCAACATCTAAATCAACGCTGCACAGTGCGTCCACATCATCCTCCATGTGCATATCCACATCAGAATCATGTTCTGAGTCATATTCGCTGTCCGACTCCTTGGTAGAGTCGGTATCATCATCTGAGGAAATTGACAGGGCAGGCACAGCTTGTGGCTCTAAATATACCCGCTCTAGTTAGCCCTCTGTGTCCTAGTCTGCCTCATACATTTCCTTCTGCAACTGCAAAGCAACGGCACGAGAGTTATCATCTCCCCCTGGGGTTGGTTTAACAATACTATTCCCTTCACCGTTTCCTTTCCCCATCCCCATCCCCTCCTCTATTACCTTCACCTTCCCCTTCTCTTTCCCTTTCCCGTCTTTTGTTCCCTTCCCTTTCCCCGTCCCTATCTCACCTCCCTGCGTTTCCTCCTCACCCTCGCCATCGCCATTTTCATTGTCATCGCCAGGATGGCTCCTTCCACCGCTCGGCACGCTGGGATCCGCCCAGGTTTCATCATCATCATCCCTGTCAATTATCTCATCCCAATTCAGTGGTCTAACTGCCTGGATGTCGCCTGGCTTGTACTGCCGGCAGCTTGGTGGCTCAATCTTTGCCCGGAGACCATCGCTACTGTCCAAAGAAAAACGTTCACCAGTGCGTTTAACCTTCCCCAAGCTGCTCGTCTGCAGATTTGAGCGATCGACTTGATCCCCGAAGGCACGGTGGTTGTCCCACCTCCAATTGTTCACCACCACTCCCGAAAAGGTGAACTCCTACTCCTGCGGTGCTGCCACATCAGCTGGATTTGTGAAAAGTGGCGAGTCATGACTGGATCAAGAATGATTATATCATGAAAGAGATCCCGTGCCATCGCATCCTTGAGGCCGCGAACATTGAAAATCCGTATGAGTGCACGGATGTCTTCCGAGATATATCCCTTCATACGGTCCACATCAAAGAACATGCGTCGATCTATGACCCATGTTGGCATCATTGCCCTAGCCTTCCACTTTCATTTGTGGCTGCCGTTTGGTGCCATCGCTGTGAGTTGAAAATGAATCTACATCCGAAGCGTTTGCATTATGATACAGTTGCATGCAGCGGAAGGAAACCCGGAGGGAACGTTCAAAGTTGTGTTGGTTATCAGGTGTGTTTTAGAACCAGAGGCATTGTTGTATGCCAGTCACGTGATGTCGAAATAGTTCAGAATGCTGGCGGTGTGTTTTATACAGGAGGAAGAGAGAATGAAGGTATAGGCGGGAAGAAGGGATATATATACTTGAGTTTCTGAGATTTCTTGGTTCAACTTGTGAGATAGGATAATGATGATTCATATTCTGTGTTGTGTTGGTTATCGAACACAAAACGGCCCAGCCTTCATCTTGCTCAACAACCAGGCACCTCATGAATGAGAAGCCTCGAGACAAGATTTAGTACTCAAGCTGAGGATAGTTTACAACGCCGGGTGTTGCTTTGACATCTCACACCACTTTCACTGCTCAGAACTTGTGCATCTTGGAATACACTGCATTGTTCACAGGCTTTCCTAACTGTGCAACCATCCAACACGGCTACCAACATGCCTAGCGGTGGAAAAAGCACACACAACTGATGTCATAGGATAGAGAATACGTCATTGTTCACTTTGCAATGCTTTTAGCTCTGCCAAAGGGGGATTTCCGCCGGGAAGCTGAAGATACACACAATCGATCGTTCGAAGTATTGTGCCAAGAACGAGTGCAATACTATGATACCCATGCGAACAAGGCATAACCACCCTCCAAGCGGTGCCAATAGACCTTCAGACGTTGCTTAAACAGTGAATATCAATGCTGAGTTTAATCTGGGTTTAATCTGATGGCAGTTGACCCTATAATTGAATGCTTTTCAAGGGATCTCGTCCCTGAGTATTGTCACAGTTCGGAGTCTAGCGCAGTCTACACTGCCCCTCCCTTTCCTGTCGAATCCCTCCCGGGTCCCTCAAATACGTGTCTACCTCACCTGCCGTTACATAAGCATGCAGAGGAAATAGTTCCTGCATTCTTAACGTCGAACATCTAAATCGGACTATGCCTTCCCAAAGCCCTCACCCTGACACGACTCCGGTCGTACGACATGTTCGAAGTCTTGCTAATCATCCGAATCAACAAATGTGTAGGCCATCAAGGAATTCTCCACTTGCCCCTGCTAAGGGACGCGTTTCCGTACCGGCTGGCGAGAGGGTTCCCCCTCAAGGAGGGACCTCCGCAGCCTCTTCAATCCAAGGTCAGAACTCCACCCCCTCATCTTCACTGAACAATTGTCATGTTGCAGATATCACTCAACGCGTGGCTTCCGCCCTGTCCAGTACACAGCGATGGTCGATGAATACTCCAACCGCCATGTGGGGTAGTAGCTGTTGTAGCACACCAGCACCCGGAGGAACCTCACAGCCAGACCCAACGCATCACATTGTATCCAGCCCCGCATCCGGCATTCCTAGCACTCCCACTCCTCTCAGTCCTCCTTAAAACCTGCCTACCCCCATCCATAATCCAGAAGCCCGCGCAATCATTACAAATCCACTGCGAACGCGAGCTACAGATAGGAATCAGAGACAGAGGCAGTGGCAATTGCAACTGCAGGTGGTGTCTACACCTCAATCAATGGTCTCCAGCAGTCGCAGCCTCCATCAATTTGGTCACTCAGACCTGACACGTCTTGTATTTGCAATGGGCAGACTCCTGGAGCTCTACATGTGGAACAGACGGCTGTTTATGAGTGCAAGCAACTTGGAGATGGTAAATTATGTAATGCGACACGTTGCAAAAGCATTAGCTGAAAGCCCACACTGGCAGATAATAGAGAAGTACTGGAACACGGCTATGCAGCGAAACAACATTTGGTCCATAGCATTTGAGGCGCGCACAAAGGAGATCTTTAAAGAGGTATGCTGAAGCAATGGCCCATGTTGGATATTACACGCTCAAACCGGTACCAGGTTCGAGCACAAGTCGATAAGGTTAAATCCCATTTCATTCCATCAGCAAGGGACAACATAGCGGAGCTTTATGATCTCCACTGCTTTGAATCCGCCGCAGAGCGTTTGGAATTCATTGATTCCCGTTTGGCAGACAATAAGTATCTTTTTCATGTAGCAGAGCGTGCCGAAGGAGGTGTACGCGGTCCAAATCCAATGCAGAGAGAGTCGGAAGCTGCTAACGAATGGCCGGCGTCCACTTTACTTCCTGGCGGAAGCAGTCCCAGGGTTTATCTACATCAAATTTGATCATCGGGCGAATAATCATGGTAAGTATGCCGATGGATTTCATAATTCCATGATCGACGACAAGGACGGTCATATACTCTCGCCACTGATCATGTCTACCTGCAGCGCATTGCGCCATGCTCTCCTGGAGTCGCAAAAGAACAAAGGTGTTCATCTGAAAGCGTCCAAGTCACAGCTGAAAGCAGACAGACCTGATCGCTGCAACTACTTCAACTGCAAGAATGACGGTGGTAAGAATGCATCCTACTGCGCTGCAACGGGTCGCAAGGTGTTAACCTCGCCTGGCGTTGCAGACACGTATACATTCTTGATGAATACCTGGAACACACTACTGCAGAGCTACCAACAGAGGGTGTATAAAAACACTCTTGTGACAGTCAAGCGTCAGATCCAACAGGCGGAGAACCGATCGCCTGCCATGGTCATCCGCGTGGATGCAGCCTCTGTTGACAATGCTATTCTTCTTGACTATTTGACCTCCGATGTAGCGTTTGAGGAGCCTGAGATCGGAAGCACTGACGCAAACATCCCGATAGACAACAATTGCATGGATGACGAACTTCATTTTGGGTTGCCAGGGGGCAGCTGGGATTACCAAGATGGAAGTGACGAAAGTGACAAGCGCGATGCCATCCCCACCGCCAGCCCGCGACAACAGCCCGCGACTGAACTTGTGAGGTTTGACCTGTGAACCAGTGATGTCGATGGGTATGAGGGCGATGATGGCGATTATGCGGATGCGGATGAGGAGGAAGAAGCATCACTAGCTGATCATGGATCACCGCAGAATGTGGAAGACTGAGGGCATAGTTCTAGAGAGTGTAAAGATTGGACATGGCGATGATGCAGATGCGGATGAGGAGGAAGAAGCATTGCTAGCCGATGATGGATCAACACAGAATGTGGAGGACTGAGGGCATAGTACTAGAGAGTGTGAAGATTGGACATGGCGATGATGCGGATGCAGATGAGGAGGAAGAACCATCGCCAGCCGATGATGGATCAACGCAGAATGTGGAGGACTGAGGGCATAGTACTAGAGAGTGTGAAGATTGGACAGTATATTTCAGACCTGTAAAATACGATAATGGAGAAGCAAATGCAATGGCAAGCGATGTATCCGAAGCGAAGACTGTATTGTAATAACTGACAACATCTCAACACTGAACATATATGGGGACAGTGCGGCATCCGATATATAGCAATAGCTGAGAGGTATAATGTGGCACTCGGCCGGAGAAGGGCATAAACATTGCCAGGCGTTGTGTACACGACTTCAGCATAACTGCAGCCCCTGCGAAAAGTGTAACACACGTGTCATTCTGATGATGCGTATAGGTCACCACTAAGTAATGGAGGTACGTATGCAATGCAACCGTCGCCTGGGTGACGGGTAGCGTGTAATGCTCCGTCACAGGGTACGAGGTTCCGTCAGAGCCGCCCGGAACACCCGGGTGTTTCAGACGGAAACTCGGGTCACTGCTGATGAACTAGCTACACATCTTGCATTCCACATGATACATACTGCACTATCTACTATATTAACAACAACTTGGGGTGAAATGTTGACTACATCTGCTTATTCTTCAGAGTTTAAATTTTTGTACTTGTATTGTTTCACCTGAGCTGTTCAATAATAAGTACTATAGTGGCCCAGTTGTCAATACATGCTGAAATAATATCCACAGTATCTAGCAAAGTCCACTGCAACTAGCTCAAGAATTTCATCCCTGACATAGTACTAACAGTGGATATAGCTCAATGAGTTTTCACTGCTGATTAGAATGCTAGTACTGTATACAACTCTTGCATTTCGCAATATGAAAGCTGCCACTCATTATATTTATACCACTTCATCTATAATACCATTATAAAAATCACAATTGAGGAAAGACAGATTTCTATTTCAGAGATACTGATTGATACTCTAAACAAAATACATTCAGCTTTGAAACTGAGTTAATTTGTGGAGAAAATTGAACTTGGGAAGATGAACTTTGTATTGGACTGAAACTTGAATAGGATATTTGATAGTATATTGGACAGACCTTGGAATGGGATTGGAAAAGTCAGCAGAATTGATAAATATGTTCCTGTGCATATCCTTTCCATCTTTAGGCTACCTTTAAATATTATGTCAGGTGTCTGTACTGTTCACTGTTGTTGCACGCCATGGGCAAATAGCAGAGGGTTGAGTAAGTTAGATAGTCCAAAGGCAATCAGATAAGTAGTATACAGTGAGGGTTTCCTGCAAGCGGTTGTGATTAATATCAGAATTCGACCTAGACTACTTGATGCCATGTTTTCCATCTTACATGTATTGAATACTGAATGCCATCGAACCACACATTAGATTGTTCTTGTTGATACGTACATCATCTGGCCAACTAAGAGTATTACTGATCTCCCCATAATCCCTCCATTGGGGTAGTTCATTGCTTCCAACATTTTCCAGTTCCTGCAATATTCTCAGTATTTTATAATTCGTACTTGAAATGATATATTTTCTGTTATATTTCAGTCTTCGTCTCTTTTTATGCAATCTACCATCTAGTTAACAGCTTCTTACTCTTTCTTCTGTTATAGACTGACGACAGGTTCAGAAAATATATTGGTGGTAGCATTTCTTCGTTATATATACAGTAATTTCAATTATAAACTTGATATGGACCCATGGTAAAATAACATTTTTACATTCACCAATGGTAAATCAATGCAGAGTGATAGTAGATGTAATGTATATCTTTCCAACAATTCCAGCTTTAAAGACTTGAACATTCTCAGTGAATCTGCTCAATTCAGATACAGCCAACTGGTCTCTACAGGCTAGAATGACATGGAATTGGAAAATATCAATCTTGGGTATATTGAGAGTTAAGAATTGTATTATGTTTGCAAGTACTAATGAACATGTGCCATATTAATACATTTGTATACAATGGGAACATTATTTGAATGAGAGAGCCGGGAAACAACAACTATAGTCTGATTGAAATAATCTGTTTCAGATTTACTTCTATCAGCAAAATGTAAGTCAGTCCAGAGAGCACACACAAACCTCCCAGACACTCTGATCAACCTCACCAGTACTTCTAAGTAATTACAGATGCTTCCAGGCCCCCCTGAAGCTAAGGAAAGTACTCTCAGACTCTGTGAGAGGATTTTCCTGTGCTCCGGAATGCACCCTCCCTTATAGAGGTGCATTCAGGATGCTATGGTATTTGACCTAGTGGAGAGTCAAATTTTGGAGCAGTGGAGACCACTGCACAGGTCAGCAGGAGACTTTGAGGGCAGCTGAGACATTCCATACAGCTCTGCAGTAGACTTTAAACTTGGAGCTGGATTCCCACAGCAGTAGCTCTATGGGGTTCCATACCCATAAGGCATTTCATCTATCATATTTGCCTGTGTTACAGTCACAAGGTTCGCTGTATCGTAAAATGGTATGTACTATCTGCGTTAGTCTGTCTATATATCTACATACAATCTATCTGGCTGTGGATGGTACTCGAGTGTAATTGGAGGAGCACCAGTAGACATCAAGTGAGAGAACATAAAGATTCAATTCAACTATTTGATCATGTGAACGTCCAGATGCGCATGGAGGCCATGATTGAGCGAGTTTGGAGATGAACTTGAAGGCCAAGATGAAGCAACTTTGGAGATGCACTTGGAGCCAGAAATTGAGTAAACACAGAGATGCACATGGAGGCCACAATTGAGTGAGTATGTAGATGCACTTGAACACTTTGATTGAGCGAGTTTGGACATCCACTTGGAGGCTGAGATCGCATGGCTCCAGAGATGGGCTTGGCAATCATCGGAATGACAACTTGGAGATCAACTTGGAGGCCATGATTGTGCAAACTGGGCGGCCTTGGTTTTATCAGTTTGGAGATACACTTGGAGGCCGTGAACGAAGGAGTTTACAGATGCACTTCGAAGGCATGATCAATCAAGATAGGCATACCTGGAGGTGGTAGATCTGCTGGTGGTAGATCCGCTGGCGGTAGATCAGGAAGGAGGCACCATGGGAGCTATAGTGTTAGCAAGGGTCCCAGTTTTGGACCCGGCCAGTTTTATAGGTCTGCGTGCCAATGGCCTTACCGCATCAAAAATCGACGATTTTTCAAGCAAACCATCCCATTAAGGCCACAAATATTCATCAGAGCGTTTAGTTATTGGTAAGTAAAATATGCAGCTCTGCACGGTGCATCTTTTGGCAGTCTCCGATTTCCGCTATCTTCAAATCTCAGCAAGTGGTAGCCTAAAAACCTCGTTTTTGGGCCAAAAATGACAATAATTTCAAAGCAGCTTGCTGAGTTTTGAAGATATCCAAAATTGAAGACCACCACAAGCTGCGCCATCCGAAGCTGCATATTTTATATACCAAACACCAAATTTTCTTATGAATATTCATGGACTTAATTGAGGGAGCCTTTTGGCACAAACGCAGACCGAACCGGCCAGTTCCGAGTTTTCTTGCTACCGCTCGATTAGATACGGCCCGAAAACAGAACTGTTGCTAACACTACACAGCTGCAACTCTATGTATTTGTTAACTTGTCTTTGTGGGAATGAAGAGAGTTGAGTACAATAAGTTCTGCTCAGAGAACAGAGACTGGCTGGGTGCAGAAGACTCTCAACCTTTGGGTAATGCAGTACTTGGGGAATTCAGTACTACTTGGTAAATGCAGTAGTTGGGGTATGCTATACTTGGTGTTAACTCATGATTGTGGCATGCAGAGATCGAGATGGATATCTTGACTTTGAGTACTTCGGGGATGGACGAGTTGAGGATGACAAAGTGAGAGAAGGACACGGGTGAAAGCATCATGACAAACTGCGACTTGACAGAACATCGTGTGTGAGTCAATGTTCCCTTCCGGATACTTCAGGTTTTGCTCCCCATATACCCGATACGGACATGGATACAAGGTCTTCCAAATCCAATCTGGCAAATAGTATCCCTGAATTCGCATTTCCATTCATATCCTCCATATTGTTCCCCTATGCTTCCCCCATCTGTCTGTCTCATGCACAACTCTACCATCAATGCCAAACACAAGGGTAAGTCATCCTTCTTTATCTTTCACTGCCATGATCATGACTTAACACCAAGTACAGCATACACCCAACAGTGTTTGTCTTCCCTTCATTCTCACAAATACAAGTTGTCCCTGAATTATTGCTTCAACGTCTGGTGTGCCCCCCTACAAGATTGACCACCACCTCTGAGCTCTCCCCGAGTGCTCACAGGCAAAGTCATCTCATCACATTCCCAAGGTTGTGAGTTTACTAACAAATAAATGGAGTCTCTTGACCCAGTGTGCCTCCCAATGACCACCTCCAGAGTGACCACCTGCAAGTACTATGTCCATCTTGCTAACTCACAGCCTTCAAAGTGTGTTGCCGCACTTGCTCTATCACAGCCTCCAAGTTCTCCTGATTATGGCTTCCAACTTTATCTCCAGACTCACTCTATCACGGCCTCCAACATTGCACTACCATGGCCTCTAACTGTATTACTAACTGTGCTTGATCACCACCTGCATGTTCACACAATAATGGTCTTCATGTTCATCTCCAAACTCGCTCGATTGTGGCCTCGAAGTTTGCATGATTAAATCATCCAAGTGGCATCTCCAAATTCACATGATTACGGCCGGAATGTGTACAAACTGAATACATGAGTATTAAAAATCATTGAACGATAAGTAGTAGTAATGATATCCAGGCGCACCTGCAGCATTCCCAAAGAAAATATGATCTTTTGCATACTGCTCTACTGCAATTCAAGGTGCTCACAGGCTTGTAGTCGGTGATCCCAGGCGCTCCCAGGTGCTCCCAGGCACACCTGGAAGTAACTGCGTCGGTCCGGTAAACTCCAGGATTTCACCACTCCGGGATTCTGGTCTGACAACTCCCAAACACTTGCAACATCTCCCAGTGACAAAAATATATTTTGCTGATGTTACTAGCTGCAATGTGCAGTTACTATTACCAAAGGATCTGAACAATAGGTGAATACAAAGTATCTCTGGAGGTCAGGCCAAAAGGAAGTATATACTCTGGATTGCTAGACACAATCAATTTCTATATTCGAGACGAACTTTGCCTTAATAGCTCAGTGGGGTCACTTGAATGCTGAATTCCTTTCAACTGGCCCAGTAGATTGGACCTAGACTGTGAATGACTGAAATTTTTCAATCAGTTTACCTCAATCTTAGACTGGCATGAATGACTGCAATATTGCAGGGCTATAGAATGAGTTGATTTGAAATCAAGAATGGCAAATTGAATACAGAATTTACTGGAATGAGTTTCAATTTTCACTATGAAACTAAATGAATTGGAAGGTCCTGTCTGTAACCTCTTTATAAGTCAACCGGCATAATTTCTTAAGTTCAACTGAAGGACTTCCAGTAACAATGTCCAAAATGTCACAGTATTCCAGCTGAGTCAATTTCAACCAACACCTGAGTGGTCTCAACTAGAACTCTCACTTGTAACATTGTATGTAGTGGTGTGGGTTCTATATAGATGCAGCATTGCTTGTATAACCAAAGTAATGAAGTGATAACTAAGATTAAGTACATCCATATCTGACTTAGTCTATATTGTAATAGAAAGGTTTCAGCAGAGAATCTGGAGATGTAGCATCACAGTAAGTTCACAATACTAATGCAAGTCAATTCCACAATCCAAATATATCATTTCTGTGATCTCCAAAGAATCAAAACTCAAATTGGTTGGCATAACATTACTTTATTACTTTACACTGGCACTGTGCTAATCCCAAATTACTTGATACATGGTCCAACCAATGTCAACATCCTATCTCTCCGGGATACAGTCAAGGATTGGTGTCAGCATGCTCATAGTTTTTCATCTAAAGATTCAATCTCTGGACCAAACAAAGTGAAACACCCTCTTACAGTTGAAATGCTGCAATGAAAATCAACCATCCCAACCCTGGTGCATTTTTGAGTAACACACAGATGTCTTGTTGAATTGTAGAGATATTGTATGAGTGGTACAGTTCCACATGAGAGTAAATGAGAGTATAATAAGAAGTAAGAGGTACGATATTGAACTGAAATCTTTGCCCCATAGAATTCAAGATATCGACAGGAGACATCCTTATGCGGTCTCAGTTATGTGCAGCATGTCACCAATCAGTTTGAACCTAATTATTATATTATGCTCCTCTGTAGATGCAAACCTCTTGGGCTGCATCCACCCGGACAAAACTTAAAAACTGTCACTCATGTAAGACAGCTTGCAAGCCTGTAAGACACACAACCAATTGGCACCGTACAGAAGCATTTTGGTGTATCTGGTGTACAGTGAATCATCACCTCCCATTGCTTTACATCCAGATGCAGTGAAACCCATGTCGATGCCATTTGTTCCAGGTTGAGATCCAATCATAATGTAGCAGTATGCCACAACATGAGTATATTTTTATTACCCCAGGAGATTTCATACCCTCTATATTTCCACATAAAAGCTCTCCGCCTCTAGTTCTGTTGCCTGTCAAAATCCTTTGTATGACACTTGGCAACTAGATCTCAGTCATATTCGATGCACTCCACCAGTACCCGGCATGTACATAGATGATTGTGGCTCAACTTTTGGATGGGAGAATGCAGATTCCAATGGTACTGTGTTGAGTCGAATATGACATTGCCTTCCCATTTCTACGTTTCATCAACTATTACCATATCTGCATCTGGGGATGGTAAGCCCATGACAGGCAGTGGATACTCATTGAGAACTAACATGTGGTAGACACTGCGATTATATACAGTACTTGGCAAGTTATGGTTGTAAGCATTCTTGTTGATGATCTTACTCACTGTATACCGTCCAGTACACTTTTAGTTGAGCTTCCCTGAAGTCCCAACAGTTCACAGGCTCCTGGTAAATAACCATACTGTGTTTCCAGGTTCAGAAATCATCGACTTCAATCCAGCAGAAATTGATATCCATGCTTGAGGTTCAAGTCAGTTTTCAATGAGGATTTGTTCAGTCATTCCCATGCCAGTTATCCGCATGTCTGCCTGCACCTACAATTTGAAACTGGAAGCCTTTGGTAACTTGAATTGCATTGTAGGATGGTATTTATATGTCGTCTGATAGAGTAATATATGTTTGGTGTGGTAAACAGAGCTATCAGACATGAACTCCAACTGTGGTAATATTTCGATCCAGTTGTTTGGCTTGTAGTTCCACATGGAGTCAGTCACTGCTTGATTGTTTTGTTCTGCTGCTTAGTCTGGCCATCCATCTTTGGGAGGAATGTTGTTGAAAGTTGGTAATCAATACTGTTGTGGATTCCAGCTCTGTCCCAAAGTCAACTGTGTAACACTTTGCCATGACAGATGGTAATGTTGTGTGGTACACCACTGTCACAGATCATGTATTGAAAAAGAAAGTCCCCTATCTCTGCTGCATGATTAACCTTTGTCCGGCAGCGGTTAGTTTCCATAAGGGTCAACTGGGTGACAATTATCACCATTCGAATCTATTCTGATGGGCCTGGAAATCATAGCAACTACTTGTTATTGAATGATGTCTAAAACACATGTACTCAGTTTGTATGCTCATCTATGTATCTATGTATCTATGTATCTGTGTATCTATATAGCTACCCATCTGCACACAATATATCTCGACTGGCTGCAGGCGGTGCCTGAGAGAAAATCCAGGTGCACCTGAAGATGTCGATCGATTGAACGCCGAGATGCACTTGGGGGCCGCAAATAAGTTAGTTTCGAGATGCACTTCGAGGTCATGATGGTGCAAACTTGGAGGATGTAATCAAACGAGTCTTGATATACACTTGGGGGCCATGATCAAGTGAACTTAGAGATCCGCTCTGAGGCCATGTTTCAGTGAATTTGGAGATGCACTTGGAGGCCATGATTGCGCAAGATTGCAGGAGAACTCAGAGGCAGTCAATGGGAGACCTGCCGGGTGCTGATGAGACTCCATTCAACATTCCATTTACTTACAACCATGGGAATGTGACAAGGTAACTTGACAAGTAAGCTCTCATAGAGAGCTGTCTGGTGGCATTCCATCTTGTACGAAGGCATGCCGGACACTGAAGCTACATTCAGGGGTCAACTCATACTCCTGATAATGAAGGGAAGACAGAGAATCTTGGGTGGATGCTGTAGTACTCGGTGTATACTGTACTCAGTGTCTGTTGTACTCAGTGTATCATGTAATCGGTGTATGCTATACTCAGTGTATGCTGTACTCAGTGTCAACTTGTGATCATGGCATGGAGAAATACAGAGGGGTGACTCAACTTTGTGTTCTGCGATCATGGCAGAGTTGTGGACGAGAACGACAGATGTGGGATGATGATGGGAAAGATATGGAGGATATGAGCGGAAATGAGAAATCGGCGGTATGAAGTGCCAGATTGGGTGTAGAAGACCTTGTATTGATATTATTGCCTGCTGGATCAGGAGTCATTCCTGCGCTATCAGGAATGGTAAATTGACTTGCATATGAAATTATCTAAGTCCCGGTTTCTCATGATGATTTCCAATCTCCTCCCATCTCTCTCTTTCTCATCCTCAACTGTATCATCACCTAAGAACACCAAGATATGTCATCCCTCGCTATCTCTCCATGCCATGATCATGAGTTAACATCGAGTACAGCATACACTGAGTACTACATATACCAAGTACTGCATACACTGAGTACTGCATACACCGAGGTCTGCAATATCCCAAGATCAACTGTCTCCTGCTCCTAGGCAGTTCTCATCTCTCAGCGAATCTTGTTGTACTAAATTGTCTACATTCCAACAATTACAACTTAACCAATAAATCAAGTCCCATCTCGTGTCATGCCTCTCTCCTGCTCTACCCTCTCCAGATCAACCACCTCCAAGTACTCCTCCAATCCCAATCAATCATGGCATCCAAGTTGATCCCTCAACTCACTCAATGATGGCCTCAACATGAATCTCTAAGTTTACTCAATCATGGCCTCCATGTGTATCTCCAAACTCGCTTGATTACGGCCTACAATATCATACAATTATGGCATCCGAACAGGATCACCAACCTTGCTCAATCACAGACTCCTTGTTCGCATGATGGTAGCCACTAAATGCATCTCCCAACTCAATCAACAGTCAGCTCAGAGTGCATCTCTAACTTCCCTTGATAAGGCCCTCAATGTGTATATCCAAGTTTGTTCCATTATGGCCTCCAAGTTCATATAATGTTGGCCCCAAAGTGAATCTCCAAATTCACTCAATCTTGGATTTCAAATGCTTCGGCTAACTCACTCGGTCACAGCCTCCCACTACAACTCTCAGCTTAAAGGTTCACTGTGCGGTGAGACGGCAGTGCTCCCGTGGCATTTAACGTGAATTCATAACCAAGAGCAGTTCTGGCTCCAGGAGCATCGGAAAATGGTGAGACAATATAAAGGGGTACCCGGCCAGGAGGAACCAAAAGATTTGTGTGGATCTTTGAAGGCTCGGCAAGAGTGTGTGAGAAACCACACAGATTGCATGGATCATTGAAAGCTCGGCAAGAGTGCATGCGGCAAAGAACTAGGAAAGATTGACTGTGTGCTTCATATAATCAGATGATGTTAAAATTCTCCCCATTGGTCAGTACATTTCCATTATTGCTGGATCTCCATATACACCCCACCCCCCCCCTCGCCCCAGTCGCTCAGTCCATCATGGTTTCTCCTGTATCTCTTTATGTCCCCTGCCAGCTTCCCCCTGCCAAACTGACTGGTGGTGTTGGTAAGAAACAAATTTTCTCTCTAGTATGGCCTCCAAGCGCATTTCTAAGTTCTCTCAATTGGTGTCTCCAGGTGTTCCTTCGATTACGCTCAAGTACCATCTGCAGCCAGATTGACCATGGGTATATATAAACAGGGACTTACATTAATAATACATGCCATATTGTAATGTAGCAAATCTCGTGAGTGTACGGAACACAAATATGATTGATGAAATGACTTGTGGTTATGGAACCGTATGAGCCACTGGTGTGTGAATATGGAGCCAAGCTTTCCGCAGAGCTGCACAGAGTGGCGCAGAGGTCACGACTGCTCTTGAAGTCTCCCACAGACCTGTGCAGAGGTCTCAGCTGCTCCATAATTTCACTATCCTATTAGTCAAATATCAGAGCACCTGAGAATGCTCTTTCAGAGTTTGAGAGCACTTTGCTGTGCTCCAGGGGGGCCTGGGAGGATCTGAAAGTACTTACAAGCACTGGTGAGGTCGACCGGAGTGTCACAGAGGTTTGCATGTGGCTCCCAGTCTGTGTTGCATTATGCTGATGTTCATGGGCACCTGGGAGCATCTGGCAGTTGCAGAAACAAGCCTTGGAGCGCCGACAACAAGTCTGGGAGCACCTTGAATTGCAGTAGAGCAGTCTGGGGAAAGCAACATCTTCTTTTGGAATGCAGATAGTGCGTCTGGATATCATAGCTACTACATATCATTCAAAGATTTTTATAACTCATGTATTCAGTTTGTACTCGTATATATGTATCTAAGTATCTGTGTATTGATATAGCTATCTATCCACACACGGTATATCTGGACTGGCTGCAGGTGGAGCTTGGGAGCAATTCTAGGTGTGCCTGAAGATGGCAATCATGTGAACTTAGAGATGCACTTTGTGGCCATGATTAAGTGAGTATGGAGATGCCACTTAGAGGCTATGATTATGCAAACTTCGAGGCCATAATTGAGCGATGTTGGAGTTGCAATTGGAGCCCATGATCGTGTGATCGTGGAGGTTGAGATAAAGTGCATTTTGTGATGCACTTGGAGGCCATGATTTTGTATTGTTGCAGGCTATGATAGAGTGAGTTTGGAGATTAACATGGAGGCCATCATCATGCAAACTTGGAGGCCATGACCGAACAAGCTTGGTACTTTACTTTGGAGGCCATGATCAAGCTCGATTGGAGGGGTACTTCGAGGTGGGCGATCTGGAGGCGGTTGTTGGGAGGCGCACCTGCTGCTGGAACTGTCTCTCTGGTTAGTTGTCTTGCAATCTTGCACATTTGACCATGTGAATTTGCAGTTGGGCGCTCAGGAAGAGCTGCCTGGTGGCGGTCAATCTTGTAGGGAGGTACACCTGATGCAGATGATACAGTCAGGGGTCAACTTCTAAATGCAAGAATAAAGGGAAGACAGACAATCTTGGGTGTATGCTGTACTCAGTATTGACTCATGATCATGGCATGGAGTGATACAAAGGGATTACTTACCATTGCATTCGGTGATGATGGTAGAGTTCTGGAAGATAAAGAGAGATGGAGGAAGAATATGGGAACAATATGGAGGATATGAACAGAGACGAGAAATCAGGGGTATGACTTGCCAGATTGGGTTTAAAAGACCCCATACTGGTGTTCTTACCTGGCAGATTGTAAGTCATACCTGTTGTATTAGGAATGGTAAATTAAATCACACATGATATTTTCTTAAGTCCCAGTTTCTCATGCTGCTTTCCCCCCATCTCCTCTCATCGTTCTCTTTCTCATTCTCAACTCTACCATCACCAAAGAACACAAAGTTATGTTATCCACCTCTATCTATCCATGCCATAATCATGAGTTAACACCAGGTACTGCATACACTGAGTACTGCATACACCGAGCACTGCATACACCAAGTTCTGTGCTATTGAAAGATTGAATGTCTGCTGCACCCAGCCAGTCCCTCATCTCTCAGTGGAACTTGTTGTACTCAACTCTCTACATTCCCACGATGAGGAGTTAATCAATCAATAGAGTCTCAGCTCCCATGGCGCCTCCCTCCAAATCTACCAGCTCCAGATCGACCGACTCAAAGAACTCCAATCTCGATTGATTATGGCCTCCAAGTGCATCTTCAAACTTGCTAGGTCATGGCCTCCAAGTGTGTCTCCAAACTTGCATGATCATAGCCTCCCAGTTTGCACAATCATGGCCTCCAACTGTATCTCTAAGTGGATATGCTGACAGCAGCCAAGTGCATCTCTGAGGCCACTCAATGTCAGCCTCTAAGTGCAACCCCATTCTCACTCAATCACCAGGTTCAAGTGCATCTCCAAACTCACTCGATTACGGCCTCCAAGTGCATGGCTGTGTTTACTCAATGTTTGGCTCCAAGTGCATCTCCAAACTGACTCAATCTCGGCCTTCAAGTTCATCTCCAACCTTGCTCAATCACCGCCTCAAAGTGCATCTCTAAGTTCACACAATTACTGCCTCCAAGTGCTTCCATATGTTCTCTTAACAGGTGTCTCCAGGTGCTCCACCAAAGATGCTCAAGTACCTTCTGCAGCCAGATTGACCGTATGTACATATATAGAGAGTCATAGGTAAATAATTCACACTATATTATGATATAGCAAATCTTGTGACCATACCAAAGACAAATATGATAGATGAAATGCCTTGTGGTTATGAAACCCTTAAGAGCCACTGCTATGGGAATACGGCACCAAGTGTAAAGTGAACTGCAGGCTGCACAGAATGTCTCCACTGCATTGAAGTCTCCCACAGGCCAGAGCAGAGGTCTCCGCTGCTCCAAAATTTGACTATTCTATAAGTCAATTATCATCGCATCCTGAATGCACCTCCATTACTGCAGGTGCTTCCAGGAGCACTGGAGAATGCTGTTGCAGAGTGTGAGAGCACATTGCATTGCTCTCGGGGGGCCTGGAAGCATCCGGATTTACTTAGGAGTACTGGTGTGGTGAACAGCAGTGTCTGGGATGTTTGTGTGTGTCTTCTGGTCCGATTAACATTTTGCAGATGATGAGGCAGTGGCAGCGACATGTTGAGTTCATAGCATATGTGACATCGTTGTGTAATTTGGTGGCATAACTTCCAGCCGGTGATATTCTTCTGTATCTGACTGTATTCCAGGCAAATTAACACCACTTAATATGGATATGGTGGGCTCCAGCGCTCTGGAGTGTACAGATACATCATTGTCATGCAAATGTCTAGTTACTCTACCCCAGGGTGCTGCAGTGGCACTGATTCTCCACCGATTGGTGAAAGCTCTATCGAATGATGTCCATTGACTCCTCTCTGTGATTGCGTTCTCAACTAAGGTTGGTTATATTTTTGTGGTACAAAAGAACTTTTCTTAGACAGCCTGAATATCCAGTACAATATCATCATGTGTTTTGGTCATTGTGGCCACTGCCATGGTGACCAGAAGCCGTTCCATCAGTCTCGCTTAGCAAATCCCAAACACACCTCTTCTCGATGATCCAACTGCAGGATTCTTCCAGCCTTTCCGATCTTGAATCACACACTTGTTCAAAAACACAATCTCTGCCCAGCTAGCATGGCACCAAGAGACCACCTTTGATGTTTGGAGGTAGTTGAGATTCTTGTGGTTTCATTGTATGAGGATCCTACAATTCACTCCCTTCAGTTAGTGACACTATTGCTTCATAGTCTCCTCAACAAGTCAGAACACATTATTTTACATATTATAAATCTCTTTCAGCAGGTCGCAATATTGAAGGCAGTAGTTTACCTTCCTGGGAATTCCAAAATCATCATTCTGGTTGAAAATGCACCTGATCAAGATGCACCTTGCATCAATCTGCAGAGTGACCAGCTTTGCCAGATTAAAGTGCATGAGTATGGGTACCTGGTTTATATTCATTTCAACATCCACAATGTAAGTTTGGCATTCTGATTTCATCTCCATTTCAGCTGATTGTTAATTTGAGCTTTCTTCAGTGGATCTGGTATCACGTCATGACCTTTACATATTTCACAATAACCACTCTATGGAGGCTTTTAGCCATGCACCATATTGCCACTTTTAGTTTCCAGTCCTTCTGGCTATACATCTTCTGCATTTGTTCCTCAAAGATCTCAAAGATATCCAAATAGGGATCTGGGACACCCTCTTTATCTCGTTATCTCAAAGCCACTCCACCTAATCAGTTATCTTAATCAGTCTCTTTGCTGGGGCTGGATCATTGATTCATGTACTGAACATATTGGCTGCAGGTGTACCATTGTAGGGATTTCTGTGCAGTTGTCGGTGCATGTGGACCCTGAAGTTACACTATACGGTATTTGGGATATTATCAAGTTCGTTTGCTGTGCCACAATCCCATTCTGGATGCATCATATTGAAAAATTTCATTTTCATTGGATCCAGTTGAATAGACTGTTGATGGTATTTCCTGTTCAATTTTATCTGTTCAGGATTCTGCATGCAGAGTTAAGTCTTCTGGTGGATGGCATAGTTGTGCATCTCTCGCTATTCCTGCCTCATCTTGCTTACAGCTGTACTCTATCATTGTATTGTAGGGTATGGCTAAGTCTCAGGCTAAGCTTTGTTCAGATAGTAACCCAGACTATCAGTTAGGTAATCATCTATGTGTGGAATGTTTGCTTCACTGCTGTAATCATATTTTTATTAGATTTAATCCTCCAGAAGTACAGATACTAATTGGATGAGAATATACAGTTGTCAGCAGAGTAGAGATTGTAGGTTTTCCTTATACAAATATGTACTAGCAAGGCACACTTAACCTCTGCCAGCTTGCAAAGGGGTGACTGTAAGAAAATTGACAGTATATGGCAAAGTTGGCTGTGTTTTTCAGTTGGTTCAGTGATTTTTGATATAATTTTGACAATAGAAGTCAATTTGTGCATCCACATGAGCAAAATATATAAGATAATTGAAAAATCAAATATAATGTAAAGGCATATACTCCTACATTTGACTGTAGATATATGGTATTGGAGATAATGGTGCATACAGAAGCAAATGAGAATATATGGAGATATAAGTGGTAAGATATTTGATACTGATTTATATGAAGTGAGATTGGTAATGACTATGTGATACATACTTACATGTAGATGGTCATGTACTGCTTTCCACCAATCAGCATGGGCCATACTGTTATCAAACTTTGAAAATATATTAAGAAACAAACAATTGCAATTTAGTACAGTCTGGTTCTATTGTATTGGTGAAGTTATTTATAATGCTTCATAGAAAACTTCAACATTATATTATATTGTATATAACAAGACTTGGCTTTTATGTAAATAACGTTGATCGAAAAACATCAATACAATAGTGTAATTATAGAGAGTATTATAAATCTATTATTTCTACCTTAATTCCTGGAATTGTCACAGTGCAATATTGTGATCTTTCATTGTATACTATTCATATAACTTACAAGAGAATATACCCCATTTAGAGATAATACTGCATTAGTACAAACAATTTAAAGTTAAAATTTCAACTATACTATATCATAAATATTAATACAGTTGTAATACTGTAGATGTTGGAAATGGAAGATTGAATTATCAACATATAGTAATAATTTCAATTAGTGGAGACTACTGTTGATAAAATTGATAAATAGAAATACTTAGAATGTCTAAACAGTAATGAAAACTATTATGATATGAAAAGAACAATTATTGTAGTTTAAATTTCACTGTGGATATCATTTGTATTATATATTTCAATCGAATTTATCATATAACTTATTTATTTCTGTCCTCAAATCTTGGTAATAGTGATTAATGTATTGGAATAATTTGCTACTTGTATATGGGTTTAAATTTATTTATCAATAATTCCGATTGTTATTATTTCAATTGCAAATTAAATATTTTTCCATTGTATGATTTAGCAATAGAAATCAATTCATAACACACAAACATTAATAATATATACAGTAGTTATACAGCATTTGTATCTTTTCAATTTTTAACATCCTAAATATGAGCAATTTTACATTTAGCAAAATTGTACTATATTAGGTTCGATCTAGACAGTATTATTATCCACAATATAGATATAATACTTGGGAATTGAATACACCGATAAATATTAGATGATATAATAGAAATAAATTGTGCTTAGATCAAGAAATTTCAGAAAAATAGTGTTAGTAAATGCGCTATAGATTAATTCAGAATACAATGTATATTGAGTAGCCGAAATATACAACCCATTCAGTAATAATATCTATTAAAGTTTTATTAAAACTGGCAAGAATAGATATAGACCATACAGTACATAATATAAAATGAAGTGTTAGGGGTTCTCCCTTAGCAGCAATAATAGTACTTGCATTAGTTCAATGAATACATGTCACGGAGTTACTCTCGGTCTAGTCACGTGATTTGCATAACACCTATTCATGACATTGCAAGTAGGCCAGCCTTATGTTTCTTAGTGGTGATACATAAGGGTTGCGTGTCAATTAAATAAGTAAAGCTCTTGCGGAGCGGATTTATTTAAAATGATGCGACAATGCTGCCAGATCAAAAGGAGTTAACTCCTGCCGAGCGCATTATTTTCAACCACATTCAATTACCTGAACTAGCGGGACATGTTTGATTGGACTGGAGATTACTCCGACACACGAACAAGGCAGTTAATAGTCAATATGCGAGTAAGCGGGACATCTGACTTATTGCCTCAGGCGATAAGAACTGTCAGGGTACTCCCTGGCCAATGAGAATGATCTCAGCCTAAGCATGACATGACTGAGGGAATTATGACGTTGGCTAAAGATAAGAGGCCTGAAGCAACGCTGTTCATTGGTTTGAGTTAGTATGCATTGCAACATCAGATTCGTATTCAATACGACCTGACCCGTCAAAATCTACATTGGCATAGTATCCGTTGGTTGCCGATTAAATCTATGATGCAAGCCAGATAGCCTTTAGGGTGAGGCATCAATTTGCGATTAGCACAGCCGACTGGGATTGGCTGATGTTCTAACCACCGAACAAATGGAATGTAAGATGTCTATGTGCATGATCGATCTGTCATATTGTCTGACTTGATATCATGCGATGGATGGCCTGATTCTTATCAGGAGCATAATCCTTTGAAACCACATTCCATGAACACGATAACCTACTGGGATGCGTGGCACCTATCACTGGGTGCATGGGGAAATGGCATGACACGACGGTGATAAGCTATCAAGAACAATTGAGTTAAAGTGTCGAAGTATGGGTGTACAGACTCTCGTTGACAACTATAAAGAGATCGCATTGTTCCAGCAATAAGAAGAACAAGCTCAAGCTGCAATCCGCAGTCAACAATCAGAACACCGAAGATGATCTTAAAATATTATTATGAATTCCACTCTTAAAAACTGTATCACAATTACTTCTCTACTTCATACCCATGACCAATAACGGTATACCTGGGAACAGGTTGAGACAATCCGAATACGATCTGCAGAAGAAAGTAGAGTGCTTTGGGGATCTGATCTTCTGTTTAGAAGAGCAGCATCTACCCCATATGTCCGCTGTTGTCATACACTACATGCATTTAGACAGTATGAGCTTTCGGGTACAACGGGACTTATCTACAGAGTTCTTACGCTGCGAAGAATTTTCCAAAGATCATTTGTTTCCAAATGAGGCATGATCTATATGTAACAAGGCAACATCAATAACTGGAGAAGGGTGAATTGGTCTGCTCTTGAGGAAGGTCAAGAGGTTGAGTCTTAGAATATAACGAGGAAAGAAAGAGTTTCTTAGATTTGACGGCTGTACTTAATTCAATAAATGTTGTATTGATTATTGGGATTAAAAACCCCGGTAACATGAAGTTAGACAAGTTAGTATTAGTACATAGTTGAATTAAGAAGTTTCATATCAATCTAAGTATAGCAGAGTTAGTATGTCTATTTCTATTCCATCTCGATTGTTAAACATTCCGTTTATATTGTTACTCTATCTTAGCATAATTAGCATTTAGAATAATCTCCTTTCGAAAATTACAAAATATAGTCAAAGTTTCGAATTTTTATTCAATCTATATCTAGTTGGTTTTATTCAAATTCTATAATTAAAAAGTAAGAAATATACTATGACAATTACATCAGTTAAAAGTGAAAATTTAGTTTTCATTTTTGTTAATATATAGTAATGGAATTTAAATTGTTTATTATTATATAAACTTGTTAAATTGTACCATTTTATATATTTTTGCATTAAATAAGAACAAGAATTGACAGAAATTATTGAGATGATCAAATAACATTACAAATTGACCTTGACATAGATATGTTTTGCTAAGTTCATGTACTTTAACTTAGTGTGAAGTAATATTTTCTATTGATTTTGTACTACACTTTATATATAAACTGTTAACACAGAGTAGATTCAAATTATTACTGGATATATATCAAAACTCCAGTTGCACTCACATGAGCTCTTGATCTGACATTACATTGTAATATCCTGTTTAGGTAGCCTCACTCAAATTGAGAGTATGTATAGAAGTGATCTATAAGTACCTGGAGATATTACTCTACCAAAAATACAAATTACATTCCAAGAGCTAACCTTTGAGTGGGTATTAGTTTATACCTATCCACATCGATACCAAGCATGTGTTAAGCAATTCTTCTATATGCCCACTTACTGCAGTCTTAATCTGAAGCTGATTCCCATTATTGCTAGCTTCACATAGTCACTTTACACCCCAGATTTTCCCTAACTCACTTAGTGCCCCATATAAATTGTATTTCCTTTACTCTAAACTCTTCTTTCTGTGCAAACCCAGCTCAAACTGGTGGTGTTGAAATTTTCACCAGGTTGACCTATGAACTTTGTGTGGAGTGATGTCACTCACAACTTCATTCCCTTGTAACACTATTCCCTTTTTGTCACATCCATTTTCATCTTAGTGCAATTGAGAGCCTGGTTCGAGGCCAAGTCACAACACACACAGGAAATATTCTTGTCGCTGTATATAGCCTCCAATCGCCCGCGTAACCTTCTTCACTTCAACATACCACTCCTCCGTTGATACATCATCGTGCATTTATCGACTTTTTACTCCCAGGCCCCCTCCAAAAATATAGACGAACCATTCTTCAACGGGTACATATTTGACTATAGAAACTAGTTTGGATCGTTTTCACAGCGGAATCATAGGACTATCTTGCACTCACCATCTGTGTACATGTCCGAGATACTTTAATCTCGTCATTTTGATACCCTCGATCCAACGACTTCCCACACATTCTATTAAACCAATATTGTTGGCGCCATTCCGGGGTTCCCTTCTCATGCAGTTCGAACCACCAACCTACACGTCGCAGTTTGGGTATCCTCAAGGCACTTACCACGCTTACGGCAGTCCGCCTGGAATGTCTCATCCTAATCAACCATTCTACGAAGCCGGATACGGAGTACCTACACCAGCACCCTCGCCCCTCACCCCTTCTACATCCCGCCGCAGGAGCAACACTGCAGCTCAAGACTTCATCGGTGCTGAATACATGAATAGCAAACGTCCTTCTTCCCGGAGGGCTGGTCCTCACGAGGGTTACAGTGAGTTCGATCACCGAACCGCTACCTCTCCTCGCCCAGGCACAAACCACACCCGACTGCAACCTGGTTTCATGCATACTCCTCTACATACCCCCCCTCCCCCTTCTTCCCACGCGCATAGTGGCACACCCATGCCTCATGGTACTCATATGCCCAATATATATGCATACGGCTTCACAGGTCCTCAAGGCGAATATGTAAGTTCATTCTATCCTGGCAACGTGCGAAAGAGGCAGACAGCGGCAGTGTGTCGATCTCAGCCCTAGGCCGGCGGCTCTCATAATTTCTGGCTGCTACTATCTGCACCGCACTACCTGTATCACCGCTGATAGTTTCTCGTGATATCAGTTCGTCCCTCCTACCTACACCCCTGCGCCCGGACCACAATCTCCTCCCCCCCATGAAGGCCGGCGCTCCCGGGTTCATCGCCGTGAAGCACCATGGTCAGGCGAAAACTCTCCCCGCTCGCCGCCTCGCACCAGCTCAACTAAACCTGCTCCCGCTTCTCGCGCCGCCGTTGATCCCTCCTCTTTGGATCAAAATGATCTCCGTCGCAAGGCACTTGAAGCTGGTATCCCATCTGATTACTCGCTTAAAAATTGGGATCCTAGTGAGAGACCTATCATACTTCTTGGTTCAGTTTTCGATGCCAACTCTCTGGGCGAATGGGTCTTTAATTGGACCAAATACCATCATGGTCGCACCCATGAAGCTACCCGTACTGCAGGTGGCCTCTGGGAGCTCCTCATCGAGCTTAGCTCCAAGCTAAAGCGCGCTCGAGATTTCTTCGACTCTATCCGGACAGTAGAGAACAGAGAGATCGTTGAAGACTTTATGGAGAGCGGAGAGAGGCTCTGGCATAAGCTGAAGAACTTACTTAAGTCTTGCGAAGAGTACATGTGGAGTGGTGCGAGGCGTGTTAACTCCCCCAAATATCAGGAAGGAAAGACAAAGGTTCAAATGGGCAAGCAATCTGGCGCTGAGTTTGTCGATGCTATGTTCAACGGCGAGAAAGAATGGGAGAAAACTGAGAGACTAATGAGGGGCATGGCAACCTGGTGCCAACGCTTCCAGGTTAACTGCGAAGAGATCCTAAAGAGGCCCGACGCCTAGGAGTATCATTATTTATCCACCACCACCACCTTCCCCTTTTTGCACCTTCAGAGACAGCACACATGTCTCTGATTTCGCATTTTCAAAGACCGCCCACGCGTGTCGATCGATTGCCAATTTCACAAAAGTTTTCCTCTTTTCGATTATATCCTTAGATGGTGTTTACATTAGTATGTTATTTATACCTCACTTCGATTCTACTCATGTTTTATTGATCTAAATTTTTTGTATACTACCTCCTTTAAAAGCCACCTCTTACACTAGCGCTCGAAAACAATGGTTTTGTACTACTATACTGGGTTGGGCATTTTTTGTTTTCTGGACCACAAAAGTTTTTGCGCGCATATTAAGGATTTTGGGATGTATTGACGGGAGCTGGATTTGGATAAATCTTTCTGTTTTGCATGTGGCTTTGACTTGGTTTTATGTTAATGCTTTTGTTTGGTGTTTGTGATACCCTGTTTGTAATATGGTACTTTCTTTTGTTAATCTTTAAATCTAGTACGATATCTTCATCTATTTACCTTTTTTTTAAGAGGTCTTATAATGTGATTCGCCTTTTTTTTTGCACCCATTAATCGTGTCATTTAGAACCATGTTACGGCTTTTCGCTATCAACAACTAAACTGAACGCAAGGTATGGAAGGGAGGAGGAAAGGAATGGCTATAATTTGCGACAATGTTCACAGAGTGAGGTGGACGACTGTCTGCTTAGTATGTTGAAGCAGGCGAAGTGACGTTCATTTGTAGATCATTAGCGAAGAGCTCCTCAAGTACGGTTCATCGTTCCATTTTTGTTCGTGCGAGGAACACAGACCTGAAAATGGGACTGGTTCCGGAAGCAGTCACTCTAGCTTAGAACAGATTACTAGTGGTTGTGAATACCACTAAGCTGGATCGTCCGAAAGCATCGCTCACCTCTAATACATGTACTTATTTACTTACCTTCTAAATCAGGAGAGATGTAAGAAAACAGACATGTTTTTCTTCTCCATACTAAGCAGTTATCATCGCCTATTTCTCCTTCTACATTTTACCTCGTTGGAAACCCCTTTCTCATCCTTGCTCTTCAACAAAGAAAAATTTTCACTCCGCTTCTACTAACGCCCCCTTGTGTGAAATGAAAATTTCTGTGTGGGGCGTCTCAGTACAACCTTATGCCAGTAAGGAAAGGACATGAAAACCCTTGTACGTACAACTTTACATTAGTGAACGTTTCGATAGGGATTGGATGGGATGCATGCTGCAGGTTGGCGTCATCTTACCTCTCGGTGTCCCTGAAACACATCCGGACGATAATGTCAGCCGGCGCTAATAAATAGGAGCCGGCAATAGTGAGATATCTGTGTCATATCTTGAATGGACCGAAGAAGGACAGCACATGCCAAAGTATTTTATTGAAAGATACACATTATATGGTGCTTTAGAAGTGTGTAGGGATTACAGATTGGACCCTGTATGCGGTTTATCACTTTTTGAAAATAAGAATGATTGCAGTGATTTTACTGAAAGCTGGGTAAATAAATGGTCTGAGAATGGTTTGGTTAATATGCAAATTTTCAACTAATTGAGAGAATTGTTTCGGGTGATGGCAGTCAACAGAGCAGCAGTATATCTAGAATCTAATCAAGAAGAGATTTCAAGCAAGACTGTCCATAACACCAGGATGGATTTAAAACATATCCCTTCATATATTGTTCCAGAAATATTAATTCTCTGTTTTCATCCCGGGCAGCTGCTCCATTTGAAGAGGTGGCCAGCAAAGTATGTTACGGTACATGTAAATATATCCAACTCATGCCAGGTTATGAATTTTGATTGTTGGACAAAAATGCAACTTAAATTCTATTATAGAATAATTATGTGTGTGATTATAATCGAATCAAAGGTCGGTGATGCTGGGATTAACCTACCACTGGTGAACAATGTGGTACCAAGTCGCAAGATCTGAGGAACGAATAAGTAGTACCGGATATTAATATAGCTGGTCCAGCTAGAGCAAAATAAACTCTTGATATATGGCTTCTATAAACACATTCTGTTGACTGTGATAACTGGATACATAATCTCCACCAATAGTTTAAAAGTTCTGAATAGCCTCCCGAGTTAACCAATCATAATAATTTAAAAAATTTCACCTATTCTGAAGTCTTTTGAGAACTTTAAAGAGTAGCTCTTTAATCATAGTGAAAATGTGCAGTTGGATGGCAACAATGATTACAACTTACATTTTCAGACAAACAAAGAAACCTAAATTCACATATATCTTTGTTCGTTTACCAACAATTGAAGCATATTTCAAAGATGACAAAACAATAGTTTCCAGATATTTTACCATAGATATATGTTATTATCACAATTGAATGTATCATATTTCAACATATTGGTTTTTGCAATCTGGATTGCATATTAGGGAAATGTAGGATTAAAGTGAGATATAGTTTGTCAATATACTCATGTCACAGAAAAGTCCCTGTTTCATGTGGCATCAAGGTTAGGTTTGCCAACCAAAGATTGCTGGAGCATTTAGGCACGTTGCGAGAGCTTAACAGTGGTCACAACAATGCCATTCCAGCAACAATGAATCCAGAGCCACTACAGCAAAAGTGAAAGCCAATCAGCCATGGAGAGGTGCCGCTTCTGAGGAGGGCAGCCATGATCGGGTATTGGTGGTATCGTAAAGGAAATGGAAAGGATCAAAAAGGAAATGGCTGGCAGACCCTGGTGGAAGTAGCAGTAACATTCGCACATCCTCCCAGTACAGTGAACAGTATGATTCAAAAAGTCAAGTTGCAAGGAAGGGAAGCAATTGGTGAGCATGAAGGAATGCTAATGGCAGAGGGAATTAGGGAGGATAGAATGACCTTGGACAATATGCTCGGTGCACTACAAGATGCAAAACGACAAGGACAGCCACAGGTTATTCCAAACGGTTCCACAACCTCACAGCTACTAGAAGCGATGGCTATCAAGGATCAAGAGCATTGGGATATGCCAAGTCCAGATCTTGCAAACCCCCTCGGTATTGCCGGTGCACGTTCTACAATTCAACATGATATGCACAACCATCACAGCAGTTTCCGACGCAAACCAAGGGAAAACTCACCACTTGCTACAGTTCAGCAAGCAGACCATATACGGCTTGCTGAAGAAGGGTTACAGCTTCCGCAACATGCGATTATCTTCAGTGATGAAATGTGGGTTGAATTCAATTCTACTCATTGGAAGAAGAATCAATCTTGAAAGCATGGCAGTAATCCATATTTGCACGTGGACAAGAAGGACACAGACAATGGTACAAATCGAGTTATCGTATGGGCTGCTATAGCAAAAGGATTCAAATCCCAATTACATATCTATACACCTGATGATATTCTCAGTCCTGAAGATCAATGTGAGGTTATTCAACAGGCAAATGAGATTCTTAAAGAGCATACTCAACGATGGCAAGATGCTGCACATCATCCTGGAACAGACGAATTTCGCATTCTTCAAGACACAAATGCAAATATTGAATTGTGTAATATGAACGAAAATTGCACTGGTAGAAATAAGAAATGGAAGAGAAAAGCTGAGCAACTTCTGAAGGAACGTCCTGTTCCCAATACCATTACATGCGGTGAGGTCAACTGGTCTGTCTATCGGCACCAGGTAGTTCACTCTTAGACTGACCATCGTCATTCAAATGCTAACTCCCAAAATGACGGTCTGTGAGGGGATTCTCTACCCCTTTGTTGAGGAGATTAAAGTTGCCACCTGCTTTGAAACTGTCTATCTTGTAGAGGATAACGCACCATGCCACCAAACGACAGCAAGAGTCGACTGTGATCAGAGGAAAGAGCTTGGCCTAGTTACCATCAACTGGCCATCCAACTCACTGGATCTCAACAAAATCAAGCAGCGTTGGGATCCCATGAAGGATGTGATCTCCATCTACCGCTTTGTAGGTGCTAGTATGGAGACTGTCACACAGGCAAAGGTATATTCCCCACAGATATTTGGACTGTGATTATAGAATACTAACCATACATCAGGAGACCCTTTGCCATACCTGGGAGACTTTCTTTCAAGAGGTGATTGACCTACAGTGTACTGACTTCAATAATAACTGCAAGTTGGTTCTTCAATTCCATGGTCAGAACAGTTTCAATGGGTTGTCAGTGCAAAATGTTAGAATTTGGGGACTTGGGAGTGTGTGTTTTGTGTCAGGTTTTTTTTCAATGCCTTAGGGGTATTCATATGGGTCTTATATACTTGCTCTATCATTCTCTCTTTCATATAATGTGTGGTTGTTGAGATATCTTCATTCTTGTGGTGCTGTTGCTGAACTAGCCGCCCTCTTGCCTACTGCTTGCTGCCCCAGCAAAGTTCGGTAAGCAAACCTAACCTCGATGTCACATGAAACGTTGACTTTTCGGCAACATGAGTAAGTGGTTGGTGTAACAGAAGAGATAAATGAAATGTGTTAGACAGTTGATTTCATCAGACAAGAGTATATATTTATACATCAAGTGACATAGTTAAAGCTGATGCAATCAAAGCCCATAATGCTATGAGTAATGTTAACTGCCAATCTACAGTATACTAGAAATATCTGTTTTGAAAAAGAAAGTTGTTTTGTTCAAGTTTTCACATCGTGAGAACTTGTAAGCCCTGATAACGCAATAAGATATAGTCTGTATGATTGGCTGAATAGGTGAGGGTGAATATAAATAAAGAAGTCCACACCGGGAAAAATGACATTACGCAATGCGTAACTCATAGAGAAGCAGTTGTTGGGCTGGTAATCCATAGCATATTTGACATGTGGCACTATGACGTCCTATGGACCTGCGAGTTGACTCGATTACTATGATACGCATGGGATTATGGGCGCTTGATACTATATATCATGCTGCATTCAATACAACTGCCAAATGCACTCCATTGCACGCTCCCAAGTATGCTCTGAATTACACTCCTGATTGCACTCGATTGTACACTCCCAGCCTGCTTGACTTACACTCCCAAGCAAGCTCTCAAGACACTGCCAAGTACACTCCCAGTACGCTCCCAAGGACACCTCCAAGTACGTTCCCAAGTGCACACCTGGGCATGCTCTCAAGGATGCTCCCTATTGCACTCCATGCCACACCCCCAGCCTGCTTGACTGAACGCTCTCAAGTAAGCTCTCAAGACACTCCGATGTACACTCCGAGTATGCTTCCAAGTACACCTCTGAGTACGTCCTCAAGCACACTCCCTGGCATACTCCCAAGGACGGTCTCAATTGCACTCGATGGCACATTCCCAGCGTGCTTCACTGTGTGCTCCCAGTAAGGTCACAAGACGCACTCAAGCACACTCCCGAGTACGCTTTCAAGTACACTCCCAATCTCACTTGACTCCATGCTCCGATGTATGCTCCTGGGCGCTCGATGCAGAGACTTGCTGAGTTGCAGATGCCAGGCACTGGGAGGCTGGTGGCGGGAGGCATATGGTGGCAGAAATCATGACGTCGGTCGATATTACAGTCGGAACCTTAACTTTAGTGTGCCCACTGTGATGAGATCTCATGATACATCACAGTCATGGTGTTGACAATTGCAGCCTTAGGTTCGGCAGGAAAGTTAGACAATTGGATCTTGGGCAGAGCAGATCTCCGACTCAGATTTTCCAGTGGACTCTGGTGCCCGCATCCAAACGATTGTGGGTGGATGTGTGTGCATTTGGTCCGGGGCTAATGGCAATGGTGATGAAGGCAATGGTGATGTTGGGGAAGGTGATGTTGGCGATGGTGATGTTGGCGATGGTGATGTTGGCGATGGTGATGTTGGCGATGGTGATGTTGGCGATGGTGATGTTGGCGATGGTGATGTTGGCGATGGTGATGTTGGCGATGGTGATGTTGGGGATTGTGATGGTGTTGCTGATGGTGATCATAGTATCAGAAGCACTTAGACAACTAGGTTGGCTACATCAACGTTAGCATCAAAGCTTTCACAGACTTAGAGCCTTCCATTAGCCAAAGCATCCACAAACTCTGAGTTTTCCATCGGCCAAAAGCTTCATGTGGAAAACCCTACTCCTTCCAAAGTGTGGCTCTCTCAAGCAGGTTATCAACCAGGCTTTCAAGCAGGCTTTCAAGCAGGCTCTCAAGCAGGCTCTCAAGCAGGCTCCCAAGCAGGCTCTCTAGCAGGGTCTCAAGTGCCAATGGGCTGTAACTTAGAGTGGACTCGCAGCGATAGTGTGTACAGTACTGGAATACCAGAGAAGACTCCAGGTGGTAAAGACAGGTATAGGTCCATCTCTGGCCGCCAATCGTATATAGGGCTATAGGCCCATGTGCACATCTCTATGAATCGACTATAGATGACTATAGGCTGCATGTAGCGCAGGGGTCCTGGGGAAGCTTGCTATGAGCGGCACATAGCGCAGCCTATTGTAGATTTGCACTTTTGCCGATCAAGCATCAACAGGAAATTGACCTCTGACTGTCTACTCTCCACTATGATATAAGAATAAGAACTCGATATCTGTTGATTAAATAGAAAATAGTCTAAAGTTAGCAATTGAAATGATATATCATGTGATTGATAATTAGCTTAGAGAAATATAACCAACTAGATATTACTGTCTATATTGTGACTAAGTAATGATTAGAAGTATTGGTTGCATTTGATTAATTGATATTATCCTAAGTAAATTTGTATTCTGGAGTTTCATTACATTGCAATTATACTATACTTATACGTTGTATCAGTTGAATTAACTTAACACAATCAACAGATATATTGTAATTAGTGTTTGATGTGGAGATTTTGATAATGTCAAAACTTAATCAATGTAAACTGTAGAACACATAAACCTACATATCATTTAGTTATGACAATCCAGTAATTTGAATTGCCACTGTGGAAAATTGTACCTTTGCCATCAATATATTACACAACAAATGCAGTCCATTTGCCAAAACATATATGCCTGGAGAACCACAAATGTCTGAAATCTATGCTGTTCAGGATATAAATCATGAGTAGACATTGCCAGTAATTTGCACTATCGCTATACCACTGTGCCACTTTCCAGGTTCTTTTACAGACTTCAATGTTGGTGCATATTTTATCATTAAAGTTTTGGAAGTTTGGAGGCCCATACATAGAACTTTATATACTATCTAGCTAAATCTGTTTAAGATAAGTCACCAGCTTCATCTGTTTGTTTGTTTGTAATCATTTTGCATTCACCCCGAAGGGGTGCCCAGCTAAGTTACCATAAGCCGGCCGACCACTGGTGGTCATGGCATTTAATTAACATTTTTTA
>Ga0307515_10002471_pt1 | contig 40193 bp, 42 predicted proteins | sample 17_EM_MG_FD_194513 | JGI IMG/M metagenome (GOLD analysis project Ga0307515, IMG submission 194513) | Populus trichocarpa ectomycorrhiza microbial communities from riparian zone in the Pacific Northwest, United States - 17_EM | ecosystem: Host-associated > Plants > Roots > Unclassified | place... | reverse complement strand
AAAACTTCCCCTACAAAAAGGCCGTGCAGACGTGGCTGCGCTAACCACCGGAATTGACGAGATGGTGTACACCACCCTGGCGCATCCGGTTGAAAACGCGTGTTGATCACGCTAATCAAAATGCGTAGATTTGTACCTTAAAAAAAGGTAAAATGTGGCTGTAAACAGTGTGTGCACACGAAAAAGCGGAAACCGATTGTTGCAGGCGACAGTACCACGTCGTCACCGTGTCGTGCCAATTTAGACTGTCCTTCATGCACGTAACACATTTGATATATTTCCAATGCATTTGTCACAGTTGCATCTTAGGAATTACTTAAGAACCCTAATCCCAAATGTTCCATCTGCCCCGTACGTCACCGTTAGCCAACCCTCGTCAAGTGAATTTCTTCCCGGATAATTCTTTTGGTACCCGTTTTTCTGTTTGCCCACCTACATCGATATTTTGTGCGTCCAGACTTCCCAAAGGCAAGTTTAGGAACTCGTGCTTGTTCTTCCATCGAATCTGACTTTCCTTAAACTTCTCCGCCTCAGCCGGCGGGGGAGGTGGCTCTGTGATCTTGGTAATCAGGTAAGCAGTCGATGCTTCAGCAATGCCGTAGATTAGGACTCCGACTAATGGAATCTTCATAAAGATGAAGAATCCAACGCCAAAGCCAAAGAGTACCCCTTCTCTGTCCCTGAACCACAGCTTCTTTTGCTCCTTCGTATATCGGACACGTGAAAAGTAGGGCTCGAGCTACATGCAATCGTCAGAGAAAATCCTTTTAGGACTTAACGGCTAACTTACCAACTCTCTCATGAGACTTCTCGAGGAAAAATATGATTGAAGAAACACGACCAGATAGCGTCTTGGTAAGAATACAGAACTGCCGAAAATAATGGCAGCCGGTTTCGGCCCCACAGCTTTGTTGAAAGTGTAGAAACTCGCTGCGGGAAGGACAAATCGACCAATGTAAGGTAGGTACGATAGAGCGTAGACAGCTAGCGATATTCCGGCCCTGCGACCGTATCGGATGAGGAAAGCGATGATTGCATCCATAGGACTCTTCTTGGAGCTGGGATCTCCATGTGTAGAGTACATTCGTAAATTTTGATAATACATAGGCCGAAGAGTTTGAGGATCGTCCGATTTATGCTTCTGGATGTATGTCTGATCCACCCAATGCAAGGAACCCATGAACCTAAATAGAGTGTCAATCAATGATAAACTAAACTCTCATGGGTTTTCTTACATTTCATCAAGGGTCGGCGTGATATACCGCATGAGTGACATGAGGAAGAATGGAACTTGCAAAACCGAATGTTCCAAGAAATTCAGACCTTCGACAACTTCATTGTCCCAGTGTGCGGCATCCAGATTCATGAACAGTGACAAAAACCATAATAGCACTTTGACTCCAACAACCTAACCATGTACCTCATCAGCCTTGTCGTGTAACGTGCGGTCCGCTCCCGAAAGTCTCGCACCGGAATGGTTATAATTAGCCGTATAGCAAGACCAGCGGCTACAGCTAGAGCAGCTTGGCGGTAGTGATTTGAGGTAAAGAGTTCTGGATTTTGGAGGGCGCGGTGTGCTGCAATTTCGACGTGTCAGCCTCAAATCCCTCAAATGAACCTTCGGATCACTTGCCGCCAACGAGTGTTAGCTGGGCGCCCCGAAGAATGGCATTAGGGTCAAAATTGGACATATCGCACAATATTCGTTGTTTGAAGAAGTATTTTGGAGGTTCAGTATTGCCCTAGCTGAAAGCATGTGCCTCACAAGGAAGGACCAATGACGTCGCGAGTGTTGCGAATCTCGCCGGGGTTTCACCCTGTCCAGGTTCTCAGAGACTGCTGAGCACATCAGCTTTCGGCCGTGCCTCGCTTTATGTAGCCTTAATTCATAAGAATCTATCTTACTTATTATTCTGAATTACGGATCAGAAACAAAGAGATTTAGGACATGCAATTCGTAATCTTTGCTGGTGTTTACTGGCGACAGATGCGCGGCGATGGATTAGCAGACCATCTCGCTGGGCCCGGCATCGCGCGATGTATCTTTTATATGGCCGTAGCCCTCAACGTTGAGGAACGCAAACATAAAAAGAATTTGTTTCACTATCATTATGCCCGACAAAAGTGCTCGATGCATTGTCATACCGGAGCACGCCATTGCGCGCTTCGCTCAGCACACAGCAACCTGGGACCAAGTCTACACCCTCCTGTCAACTCCGGTGGTTAGCGCAGCCACGTCGGCATAACCTTACTTTCCCTTAAACAGCAAAAATACCAAAACTTCCCCTACGAAAAGGCCGTGCAGATGTGGCTGCGCTAACCATCGGAGTTGACAGGAGGGTGCACAGCATCTCTTCAATTCCGGTGGTTAGCGCAGCCACTCCCGCACGGCCTTTTTTTAAGGGAAATTTTGGTATTTTTGCTGTTTAGGGGAAGGTTGATAAAACACGCTAACCACGGGATGCGCCAGGATGCTGTATAGTCGAGGAGGAAAAGGCCCATATACCATTCCGACTGTCGTCACGACCATGTTCGGCATAATGGGTCGGCACCTCAGTTCCATGACAGCTGGTATTTTGATATTGTTGATGGTGAGTGTACGCTGGGTCTAGACATACAATTTGAGCGTCTTCCAAGCCAAAATGCCTCCCATTACATGGTCTCACTAGGTCGAAAAGGCCAGCCAGTCACCATTTGCGGAAAGAGATGACGCGGCCCAAAGACTCAAGATATCAAACTACCAGGTGGAGCAAATCCACGAACAACCCCTCAGACGTTTTTACGTTAAGCTGAACGGATCAGCTGGAGACTACGAAGGTTACATGCAGCCAAGAATACGGATTAGATGGATTGGTTGAGCGGGCAAAAATTACTATCGAGTCCAGTAGCCTGTTACTGAATGTAAAACCTCTCTCAACAGGGTCTCTGTGCATAGCGTCTTCCCAAGGCCAGGAGTCACACGTGTTGAGCTGTATGTGAGAGGTAAGTATAGAAGATGGTAGAAAAGGAACTAGGTGGGTCGAATGGAATACTAATCAGTCGCGGTTCTGGTTTATTTTACGCGCTGGACGGATATTGTTGACATCAATGCGCGACTCTAGCAGGGATCGAGGAAAGATTGAGCGGCAATGCAGTTCAACAGGCCACAAAATGGCACTTGCGGCTTTAAAAGGCCAGCCCTGGCAATATTAATTATCTTGAAGCCTGAGGTACACGGCGACGATCCGCTACAGGGCTTGGCGATGAGCGAGCATCAGCCGCGACTTCCAGCCTCCCACAAAACTCAAACCCACACGACTTCCCTCAACCCCTCCCGAAGTTGGTCACTTCCTGCCATCTCTCTTGTCGTATGAATCAATGGTTCGTCTATCATGTCTTCTTCGACTGCGCCCTCAACGCCAGAAAATGCGCTTGCAGTCTCGAACGCTGGCCTGCGACGCTCCTTCACTGTCCCCGCAAAGCTACCTAAACCTAGAGCAGCCTCAACCACCTCGGCGGAGCTCGCCGAAGGCATAGAAACGCTCTTTACTCATACATTCGCCAAGATTGTATCCTTTAGTACATCCTCGGGCATCACGCGGCCAACATCCAGTTCGAGCAGGGTGAGCGTAGATCTGAACATGGATACGCCCGGATCCATACCCTGGTCTTCGTATACAGAGCGAACGCTTGCAGCTGGTCCGTCACTCATCCAGAAATGCTCACACTGCTTAGCTAATGAGGGGTTTCAGGTCCTGTGCGGATATATCGCGTCATTTCCTCCAACGTATCTTTCCTAAATTCCGGAAGGTTGCTTCATACCATCTTCCCAAAATCGCAGTGCTGGTGCGTAGATGGAGAGTGTAAGTTTGTGCTGAGGATACGGCAAGATTCTTATTACCGGATCGAATTACCGTGGGACACTGAGGAGGATAAGGAGAAGGTTGAAGAACTCAAAGTCGTTTTGGACAAGGTGTTGCAATATGAGAAGACCACATGTCCCTTCCAAAGAGGGTTTCATGTGGATCTTCCGGAATTACCACAAACGCCAGTGCGTAAACGGCCAAGGAAGCCTCCGGAGAAAGCCAAGCGCTGGATACCGACGGATAGAGATTGGGTGCCGGAGGATAGTTCGAAAGCTGCATTGGACGGATCTGACACCAGCAGCGTATCCATCTACGAAGATGACGATAGGGAGAGCATAATGACGAGTAGCACGCTCGAGGAACATGCGGAACGTCTCGAAGCGCCGGAAACGAATAAGGAAGCATCTCCTCAATACTCAGGGGTTTTGCAACGAGCAAAGTCATTTACAGCTTCAAGATCGATTACAGCACCTCAATTAGCATATAGGCCCCCGTGGTCATTACCAACAGAAACAGTGAAATCAGATCGCGAACCGACGGGTACTGCAACAGAAACTGTTAGTCTATCCTCTAGTAAGGAGTCATTTTATTCTTTGGAGAAGACCCCTTCGCGATCGCCCACGCCACCCTTCGTAGATGCCACCTCCCTTATGGAGGGAAATCCTTGGGCTCATAACGAAGACGAGAATGGAAAGCATACTGAAGAAAATGGGGAGACGGTATGGACTCGAGGCAGACATCGTCGGCAGACCTCTGAAATTACGGTAACAGCACATTCGAGGGATGCCTCAGAGGAAAACCTTCCAGTATTGCCTACCGGACATGGCCATGTTGGCCGAAGTTTGTCCGCACCATCAACACCACCCCTTATGAGTGATTCAGATGATAGCTTCGAGCCACCACTACTAGACGTACCAACGCCGCCTGACACAATACGCCTTCGGAAGCTTACAGGAGCGTCACAGCGGCGGGCATTTTCTCCAATGCCACGCCCGTCAAACCTATTCAGCCCGCCTCTTCAAGCACCGAGGAAGCAGTTGACCGCCGCATTAGTACAGAAAACCTGCGCTCTCCTTCTCGGACCTCCTGCGCATTTAGTGGCCTTGATGCTCCGAATCGCAGCCAAGGTGGCCAATGGAGCTTTTGGCTTCAACACGTACCGTATACCCCGAGATGGGGAAAGGATTCCCTGTTCATGGGAATCGAGTGGGGACGAGGATGAGTGGAGCGAAGATGACTATGGCATCCCTCTTGGGAGCCTGGAAGCGTCTGCATTACGGGGGAGGAACTTAGGCCCAGCATGGGAAGTAGATTGACGGGCTGACAAACATTTGGTGTTTCTCTTGCATAATAGATACCAACAGGCGTATGTATCGCACAGCATTTCGTTTCTTTGGGGCGTAAGGCAAGTTCTGGGCACATTTAGGGACAGGGACCATGGTTCTAGGAAGAACTGGCAGATGCAGAGCCGTCTGCCGGAAATGGCTTCCAGCGCTTGACGTTATCACGTATTTCTTAAAACAAGTTTTATCCTTATCCGTTGTATAATATCAGCTCGATGATTTCGAAGGAGCCTACCTCTGCGGCATGATTGGATGCTTTTATGATCTGCAGTGCTTAGGGCTGGTTCGGCACGTTTGCTGCAAGTCATGAGCTGGAGCAGCTGTTCGATGTTGCGAAGGGTATTTTTCCGAAGGTTGATTTAGTTAGCACGGCTCCCCATCGGCAAGGCTCGCTCGCTCGAATGCAGCTGGTCGCCCACAAGGCAATCAATCATAACCCACCTCAACGTTCTCACACGACCTGTCCACATGCTCATTGAACTGGTGGCCAGAGCATCCAAGGCCGGCGGTGAATGGGGGCCGAGGTTTATAACTTTGTCTTGGCAGCAGCTGCAGATGTGGTAACCATGCCCATCCTTTCTGTTTGACCTCAGTTGTTCGGATCGGAATGCGACATGTTCTCGTCGAGGAGAAGGCCCGTGCGCCCAGAATAAGCGTATATCCAGGCGTAAGCGTCCTGCAATGACTCATTTTGGCTGCGGTATCTGCACAATACCGTTCTGCAAGAAAGAAGACTGCTGGAGACCTCATATGGAGCGACTCAACTTCAAAGAATAAGCCTATATATCAATTTGCTATGAAATCAAAAGCTTTGTAGTCCTGAGCACAGGCATTGAATTCTATTGATCCGATTGTAGGCTCTTATCGATAACACGGGGTGGTCCGCCACCCCGCCTTCACGCGACTCCAATGCCTGCGAGTATCTTACAAAGGCTGAGCAAGCTGGGACTTCCCAGCTGCCCGTCCAGCTTACCTGGATACTGGCAGTGCTTGCTTACCCCAGCCGCCTACGACCGAGTGGCTGGGTATGTGGGTGTTGTGGTAAAGGAGGGTGGCAGGGGATCAAAAAAGAGGTGGTGGTGCCCAACCTGCGAAATATTGCAACTGACGAATCCAACCAGCCCACAACAACCGGCGATGGCGGACACACCGCAGAGATGTGATTCTTCTCCCCACTAGTACACCGAAGTACGGTGAGAGCCGCCTGAGGTGATGGTGCTGAAGTGGCGGGTGGTTGTATATAGGGGAGCAGACCCGCCACCATCGTTGTTTTCTCCAGCGGAGACCTGGGTCACTGAGTACGAACCATCCTGTAGCACTTGCTGGGATTCGAGACTTCTTTGTACTGCTTCAAACATATCGAAATCTTCTTTTCGTCCCTAGCTAGCTTTCAGAGAGAGAGTTAAGTTCAGCTAAGACAGTTACGATGGATTCCTCATACATCCCTCCCCTCAACCTCAATCATTCCTCCCCTCATCCACTCCCTCCAATTCCTTCTACGCCGCTTCCTTTACGCATTGCGCCTCGGTTTCAGTCAAACAGGTGGGCCTACCACCCAGACGCCATATGCGTTGTTGTTTTGGATGTCAACGAATTGTTGCGGCCATCTACACCCGTAAGTCCTGGCGCAAGCTCACTATCTTCTCCGTCATCACCTCCGCGATGGGGCTCGACATCGCCAACATGGAGCTACGCATCCTCGACGCGCTCTAAATCACCATCGTCGGTCTGGGGCTCAGTACCACGCTCACCAACTCACTTCCTGCGCCGCAAGCCATCCCCAAAGCGCGAATCCTTGCGTGCATTACGGGAAAAAGACTCGGACGCATGTCTGCAGCGCATCTATGAGCAACAGACGCTTGCGTATCTGGAAGGAACAATGTTCTTACCTACCACGCCAAAATCCAAGTTGGGTATGGAGGAGTTGCCTGAATGAAGGTGCCAAGTACTGGAAGGGAGTGGAACCTAACGCACGCCGGGGCCAGGCGGCCCGGATGAAGCTTGTGAGTTCACGAGGCCCACACATCCCACTCCAAGAAATCAGCAAAGACCATAAACACAAGCACAGAGTCGCAACACATTAAATCACTTAGCACAGATTATCTAGCAGGAAAGGTGCTTCGCAGAGCCAACTCTGCGCTTAAAAGCATCTAGCCCATTCAAAGCTTCCAATCCAAAACACTCCCCTAGTTTTGGAGTGCTGAGGTGCTAATTCAATATAGGGAACATGTGGGCAAGGGCCAGAAGCTTCTGCACTCAGCAAGCGGAGCGCTTACTCTAATGGGGTCAGCCATGACGATTGAAGACTGCGGGGTTAGGTCAATGAAAGAGGAATGTCAGATTCAGCAGTATGGGAGAGCTACTGTGGGATTAAGTAGATCGAGGACAGGGCTGGAGCAACGTGGGATGAAATAAGGATCTGTGAACGAAGGGATGAGGTGGTATGGATGATGAACTTTAACGGATTTGTTATGCCTGTATACGAAAGTCCACGAAACGAATATATGAACATGCTACGACTACAAAACTCATCAACTCCAACCGTGATCCTTAGCCCCCACTCCCTGTGCATTCCCCAACTCGGATGAGAGCCCCTTCATACTTCTTCATATGATGCATCTAATCAACCGTACAAATAAGCTTTCCTTTCGTCTTATTCTGGTCCATTAACCTATGGGCCTCCTGAATGTCTTTCCAACTTAGCACCTTCTCGATCACAATCTTAAAACTACCATCAATAAATCTTGGCAGTGCATGCTTGACTAGCTGGTCCCTTAAACTCATTTGGTAGTCCTCACTCCTACTCCGCAGACTGCTGCCCTCATACCTTATCCGCTTCCTCACAAACCCACCGATATCAACGCCTGCGGGCAACTTTGACCCGCCTAGAAACCCAAGGTTGACGATAATTCCATCTCGTGCTATAGCGTCGAGATTGCCTTGAAAGTAGTCTGCGCCGACGAAGTCGACGATTATGTCAACGCCCTTGTTGTCAGTCGCTTTCAGCACTTCCGCAACCCAGTCTTGGGTCGACGTGTTGAATGCTTTTGTTGCCCCGAGCTCTTTTACTGCGAACTCGCACTTCGCATCTTGCCGCGCTGTGGCGTAGACGGCGGAGGCGCCGTCGGCGACAGACATCTGGATCCCTGCAATGCTAACGGACGAGGCACCGGCGTGCCAAAGGATGGATTTGCCGGCTTTGAAGAGGCCGATGAGGTAGAGGGCTTGGGTTGCTGTTATCCAGGTCTATGCAAGAAGGTAGTCAGTACAGCCGTGAGATGGGGGAGAGAAAGGAGTAGGCCGACTTCGGGAATTCCAGCGCATTGTTCCCAGCTCAATTCTTTAGGTTTGTGCACGAGCATGTGTGTTGACAAAACGATGTACTCCGCATACGCTCCTGTGCAGTCATCAGTATCCACCCGCAGCCACCTACGTATTCTTCGACTTGCCGCCATAAGCCAGGCCAAATACTTCATCTCCAATCTTAAACCCCCTCTCTGGAGCGCACCCAAATGCCTCAATTACACCGGAAAACTCGACCCCTAGAGTCTTCGGCGCCTGTGGCGGGACGGGATACTGGCCCTCACGTTGGAGTAGATCCATGCGGTTCAAGCCGAATGCTTTAATTTTGACGAGAGCCTGGGAGTCTTTTGGAACGGGCTTGGGGATTTCGGCAATGTGGAGGGCTTCTATGGGGCCCGCGTCTCCCTCAATTTCTGCATCTCACGATTATTTGAGCTTCTATAAGATATTGAATTTGACGAAAGAGATCGCCAGGGCTTGAAGATTAACTGAGAGAATTACCGACCTACTGCGCGCATAGTATCTGGCATCTTGAGGGCGGACGACGCGGAAATATATTTGGGTGGGGTATCAAAGAGTTTTTAAGTGGGTTTTGGGTTTTATACAGAAATGTGGTGGAAAGATCAGACGGTGTTTAAAAAGGGCAGTAATGTCCGACTGTGAAGGGTTGAAGTGAACATTTAGCGTCAATGACGACTCACCGTAAACATTTGTATTGACGAGCGCGGGGGGGATTGCTGTATGCCACCGCATTAGGCACGGCGGAGTATTTCGGATATGCTAGGCACCTGATACATGACAAAGCCTGCTAGGCAGGGACTGCAAGTTTCCGTGCTCATCAATTTTCACACATTTGCTTCGGAAAAGACTGCCGTTGTATCCATCCGTCCCATACTGTAAGCGAAACCCCTAGCGCCGGAACAGTTCCGTGAGTAATAGCGGAAAGACAACATACACTTCCGTTCAAACCGAACCATAGCCCTACTGAAAATGCAGCCCGCATGGATAGATGCATGTAGGCACCTATCGTTATAATTTTCCAAAAAACCCTCCATTATAGGAAAACTTTCAAGATATGCAGAAAGGCACTAACAGAGATGGGATAGATCGTGATAGTGCAAGTGTGAGTGCGAGTGGATTGAGCGTATGGAAATGCCCTCGCTACTGGTAAAATAGACTATCCGTGTTTGAATTCAGATTATACTGCTTAAGAATTTCTGCTAGGCGGACACATTCCCTCGAGTAGTTGAGATGATGGATGCTCATAACGGTGTAACGGACCCTATAAAAAGCGTTAGCGGAGAGAACAGTATGAATGCTAAATCAGCCCACCTCGGTTGGTCCTGGAAAGTTTCCATTTTCGCTTTGACGCGGAACTCATATGTCTTGCAAGTAGCATCCTGAAAATAATCCGTAATTATCGGTGTCACATTATTTTCGTCCTGTTCTTTAATTTCCATCAACTGGTCCGCAGACATGCCCATGATGGTGCGTCCAGTGTCGTCAAAGCCGCTCAACCAAATTTGACCAGTGTGATCCGTAACGTTGAATTTAATGACGTATCTGTATTGTGGTTGCGGCCATGACTTGTCACACTTCTCGCAGCGCCACTCGCCGGGGTTTTCTTCCACGACTTTCTTGTTGCAGCCTTCTGTTTTGCAGGCTGGATAGCAGAAGCTTTCGTGCATCACGAACAAAACTGTCGCCTTCAGACCAAAGAATACGGCTTCCTCAGTGAGACCAAGTTCCTCATCCAGTATTTGCGCAATTTTCTTATATTCTTGCTTTCTTCCCCCATCTGCATTGGCTCCTAAATTCGCGTGTGATGTATATTGCGCTTGCCGTCCATCGGCATCGTACCATCCCTTCAACTTGTGGGCTTCATCGATGTCAGGATCAACGGTCATCGATCCCGAACTCAACAAGCTCAGACTGCGGCCTCCAAAATCTGACACCTTGACACCTTTGAATGCAATGACTGACTCCAGCGGAGTATCAAATGATGTAGCTGAATTTCCCCATATTGTCAGCCGCACGGATGTGAGACTGCTATCAGCTAGTGTCAAATCGCGCTTTGCATATGGCTTGCTTGTCTTCTGCGAAATAATTTCAGTGACGTCTGCGACTTCTTTAAGGACCCCAATGGTATCAATGGTAGTATCCTTTTCTACGGAATCTAAATCACCAATACTGATGAAGTTGTACCGTACTTGAGGCACATTGACTTGATCCTCAGCCTGCACTATATTAGTATTTTAATCAATAATGGAGGTTTTCAGGGTAAATTAACTAACACACCTTTTCTACCAATGTGTCCCGTTCGAAGGTCAGCTCGTAGTCATTATTGATGCCCTGTGAAAACTGTTTTTTTGCAAAATTTACCCTGCAAGGTGCTGAGATATAGTAAACATAACCTTCTTGAAAAACTTCGTAGAACGCATCGCACTGGTCGTTGAAGCCAGTTGCTCTAATCTCTCCAGTTTCATCCAATAGATTCACGCTGAAGAGTTTCCCTTCTCCGTTCTTGTTATGCCAAGTCCTGATTTCTCCTTTGTGTGTACACCGCGCTTTAATAGTCCATTTGTGGGCATAAGGGGAGAGGGATTCGATCGGGTAAAGAGTAGGATGTGCGGAGTTTCCCAGATGGGACGGTAGAGACCTGTCTTGCTGCTGAGGCTGTTGCTGCTGAGGCTGTTGCTGCTGTGGAGCTGGTCCATTCCCGTAGAAGTTGCTCACCGATATCGCTGCTGGTTGCGGTTTTTCTTCTTGTGGCTCTGATTTTGGAGGATCCAGTTGTACTGGGTTGCCAATCTTGTCCAATTCACCGTACTGCTCTAATATGTCGAGATTCATCAAGATTAGTATCCTACTGTATGTTAATTTATTAATAAGTTGATGGAGGCTGTTTTGACGAACTTTTTGTCTTTGACAGTCTGAGGCTGAAAGGAACTCAGGCGAACTATTGAACCCTTCTTGAGTTTGCCATCTGTTACGAGGTAACTTATCTCTACCACACGTTAGATTTTACTTGAAATAGAAAGATGCTAGATAACCAACGTGACGCTAGCATAGTCTGGATGAAATTATGGATATCGCTCAAAACCACACGGTAGCGCGGTGTATCGCCAACTTTGCTATCCAAGGGTTTGATCTGGACGCATTGCATGATGGGATTTGGGACTGCATCCTGGCCTCGTTCGAATATGGTCCTAAGTTGCTAATTAGTATCAATCGAACGATCCTAAAGGTGAGCATACCTAAGGGCACCCTGCGTAATTGCTGCTTCTGCCATGATGGAAAAAGGTTTCCCGAGGATGTTATCAACTATGTAGAGGCAGGGCGATGATCCGTTCCGAAAAGATGGTGTGACGGAGAGGAGTGGTTTTCAGCTGGAACAATGGGTGGACGCGTTAAAGCGCGTCGACGCTTTCATGCTGATCACGTGCAGAGGGGTTAATGGGAGATAGTTCAGGTGCTGCCAAGCCCCAGTACGTACCTAGGTAAGTACGTACGTACCTCTTTAGCGGAGCCCCAAGCAAACCTGCTGATTTGACAATACCCACTATACTCAATATACTCGCCATGGCCGACGAAGAAATTGCAACTAGAGCTCTCAAAAGCGATGTCGAGAGAAAATCTACAGAGAACGCAGAGCAGAGTGTCTTTCCAGGTGACACGAGAGCGCAAGAAGGCGCAAGCATGGGCGTAAGATGGTCCGCTCTGGAAACAAGTCGAGAGCTATCCAGCTGATACTTTGACAGGAGCACTGCGTAACGGATAGGCCTACCCGTACGCCTCCACGTGTTATACCATGAGCAGCAACTGACGGCCGTATAGCTGCCGGTGAAATCCCTACTGGTGTTTGTTCATCCTCTGCTGCGCTCCTGTGAGAACAAAGCTCATTCTGTTCTAGGAGATGTCTAAGCTTGGAGGGATAGATGTATGGGGTCTCCCAATGCTCCACGGAGTATCTTCTGACAGCCCGTCATGTAGGTTTATATTGCCAAGCCGAGCGACTACCCACACTCCCCTTCGAAGCTCCTGTTACTTTTAACAGGTGGAACGGGTATCAAGTCCACAAACAACCAACTACAAGCGGATAAATATGCCTCTGAGGGCTTCCTGGTAGTGATGCCGGATCAGTTGGTTTCCCGAATGATTTCTTTCTCAACCAAACACCCTGCTGAGTCAATCTAGATTTGAAGGAGACCCTGCGCCCAATAGTGTCGATGCAACCAGTGTTGAAGACCACCCCTCCTTCATCGAGCAATTCAAGCTTCGCGCCGCTGAAACTGCAAAGTCCTTTCTCATCGATATGTGGCTGGCACGACACACACCGGAGAAGGTGATGCCGCTACTACAAAAGGTTATTGAAGGAGCTAAGGAAGAGTTTGCAGACGCAGCCGCAAGTGGTGGGGGTATTTATGGCGTAGGATATTGCTTTGGTGCGAAGTATATCTTGATTCTGGCTGGAGAGCGCCCCGATACTGTAGCGTGGGGACAAGCTGCCCCCAAAGACGTGGAACAAGGTGCGGTAAAGCATACTCCTTTAATAAAGGCTGGAGCCATTGCTCACGGTAGGCACCAACCTCAAAGGTGCACTGGTAACTACTAACAGCTTCAGGTACGGATGTCACGAAGGAAGACATTGAGTTGGTCAAGGTTCCTGTGTCGATGGCATGCATCGAACATGACTCCCTTTTCCCCGAGGAGGTATTGCAGGCTGGTCGCGTAGCCCTCGAGAAGAATAGCATAGAGCATGAGATTCACGTGTATCCAGGTGTACCCCATGGCTTCGCTGTTCTAGGAGATTACGAAGATCGAAAGATTAAAGATGCACAAAAGCAAGCTTTCGGTCAAATGCTTGGCTGGATCCAAGGCCACTAGGTGGGCTCCAGAAGGGACACTTTCCCTTTGTATCTTTCTTCCAGGCGTTTTTCTGGTGTAAGTCGGTCTCCTGAAAATACATGTTGAAATTTCAAATGCTTCAAGCAACCTTTGAATCTAATTGAACTCCACCCAATGCGCAAACAATTCTGTCGCCCACGCATTTTGACCTATATTAACTCCACATCTCCAGCCAACACCCTCTCTCTCACCGCGCTCCACCTCACGACCCAACAGTCCCCCCGTTTCATCTCAAACGCGCGCTCTGTCCCTTCCACGTTAATCACCCCAATATCCCTCAATGCCCGGCAGAACACCGCCACATCCGCATCTGGCGTGTCCACCATACTGATGCCACCTGCGGTGTCATCCAGACGCTGCAACGCTGTCGGGAACTGGGATAGAAATGAGGAATGATAGTGAGTGGATAATAGCGCTTGGTGCGCGGTTAGGTAATGCGACTCGGAAGTAGAGAGGTGGGCAGATGCGGTCTGGAGTGTGTGAAGAGGGTGTTTGTCGATCTAGTGGAAGGTATATCAGCATGGCGTTCTTATTTGAGCTTAGAATTCTTTCGACTGGAGGGAAGGGTGGCATGTAATATGATACCTTCGCGATCCTTGCTCTTAGGAATGAGCGTACTAAGAACTTGAACCGCTCGAGTTCAGTTTGGATCACTATGAGCCGGAAGTTCGCCTTCGGGTCCATATTCCCCGTTTGCTCTTCTACAAGCTCAATCTACCACTCTCATTAGCATATACTGTGCCCTCCTATTGTTCACCCAAGCCCGAACCCTCCCCTTCCCTCCCCCCCCCCCCCCAAAAAAAAAAATTATGGAGAAAAACTGTACCTGCCGTTTAATTCTCTCCAACACCCTCTCCATCAGCGCATCCGGATATGGGAGTATTTCGGGCGCGACGCGCTCCGCGACCCAAGCGCGAGTCAATTCTTGCAGGTCGCGCGACTCCTGGGGCTCGGCTTCGCGCGAGACGTCAGCGAGGATATCATCGATATCCATTGTGTGGCTTTCGGCGCTTCATATGTACGCCAAACATAAAAAGTTGCTGGTTGTGGTGGCAGAGGCGAAAGTGGGATGGAATGGTGGGGAGGCGCGAGAGATGAGGCGTTAAGGCACCAAACCGCCGTCGAGGGCGTCACTCATGTTGTCACGTCGAAATACTTTCAACACAGTTAGATGTCAACTTCAAGTGCCTGCCGAGATAGTTTCATGATTTCAGTTAGATAGGAAAATAGGAATTGAAGTCACCAAGCAAATACACTGTCGGGGTTTTCGATCGGAAGCCTCGGTATCTAGAATTTTGTCTAAAAATTTACTTGGAAAACCATCACGCAAAATAGAGCCAATCAGTATAATTTGAATAGTTTTCGATTCGCTCTAACAATAAGACAGACCCAATCCGCCCCATTACGACGAGGTTCCTCAGCCCCTTTTTGGTTTCTCTACAACAATTCCACTTCGCATCCATTCCATACCATATGTACAAGGTGTTTCTGGTGATGCTCATCTACGCGCCCCTCCCCGGCCCGCAGAGAAAATTGCCATGACAGCAAAAGTAAAGCAGCAGATAAGTACAACAGAAGCATGGAAAGAATGATGTCTTTTTTGGTAACCCAATAGAGGAACATGCAAAGAAGTGGGACGGCGGTGAAATAGGAGTTTGACGAAAGTGTATCTGTTTGTGATGGAATGCTTTAGAGCGTGAGAAGAGCAGTCCGAAACTGAAAAGTTTTGAGAGAGACAAGGAGAAGCTGGCTGGGGTTCAATTTCGAGAGTCTGATATATGGCGCGCAGGCTTGGTCAGAGGTAGTGCGTCATGAGCGCGTGAATGTGTTGCGAACATGCGATATGGAGGCAATGCTAGTTCTCTTTTATGCAAAGAAAACCAGATGCCTCTAGACTTAGAGAACAAAGGAAAAAGTAAAAATCTCGCAATGCAGCGGTCAATGGCTGTGCCCAAACGTCTGCCAGGGAGCAAAACTTCCCGAAAGCAGACAGAGCATTCCTTGCGAGTTAAAGTAAAAGCAAACCAGGCCCATAAAGGCCATAGGAATTAGAATGCAACTCCAAGATTTGCAAGAGGGGACTAATGTTAAAGGTCGGATGAGCAGGCCAACAAGGTGCTACTGCCCTGTCTGAAGCGCAAAGTCTTGAAGTCAAGAGCAGTACGGTATGCGCCATGGTAATCGCTTGAACGCCGCAATGAAAAAAACCGTATAAGCAGTCGCTAGGCCGAAATGTTGGAGAATCCGAAAACTCGATCAATAAACGCCATAACGCCATAAGTCCGATTCGCCGTAAGCATAGGTGTAGTCGTGTAATTCATAGTCCTAGTAGGAGGCCATACGACGTGTGCCTAGCCGTCCGATATTGAAATTATTATCAAGTCCAACTCCAAAAGGAAGAAGACTGCCACCTGTCTTCGACCTGCTATGAGCTGTGGGACTGTCCTCCATCTGGCAGAACTGTTGGCCAAAGGCAAATGTTTGGGCTCTGTTTAGTTTTGTGCGTTGCCGCAACTTGTTCATTCCCCGTTCACAGGCATTCTCGTGTTCCTTAGCATCCATTCTCAGATAGTTCTGAGGAAAGCAGCGCGTCCTGTGCGATTCATAGAAGGAACTATATCCTCCATCAAGGATGTATACCTCTGGATACGTGAGCAGGGGATAACGATCTTGGTTAACCAAGCGGTCCCTATTTCGAACAAACTTGGCCCTGCAAGAACGTCAGCATGTCATTCGGTGAAGTACAGAATCCAACTCACATGAGAGGTGCACGGTGTGCCGAATACTCGCAATGGAAGACAAGAAGGGTGTTCGGAGGGAAAGAAGGCTTGAAAAGCTCCTCAGCAAGTTGCTCCTTGTCACAAAAATTCAACGCCCTATCAATATGTCCCCCTTCGTACTCGTACTCAAACCGACAGTCCACTATGACTGTCTTGTCGTAAACGTGACTGTAGTCACCATTAAGCACGCCAACCAGAGTAGTATCAGTTATACGCGGAAGACTATCTGGCTCGTTGGGAGGCATAAAATGTGGAAGCTTGAGAGTGGGGCTGTCATCGACATCCATTACTGATTGCAAACTGCTTGAGGTATAACTGTCCTTTTCTTGGTTCATAACATCCCCGGGATGTTCATACATACTTAGCGATCTCCTGAATTTACTAGGGCGCCGCGAGGGAGGGCCGGCAGGCTTCCTGATATTAGCCCCTAGAGGCGAACCATTCCCACGAACAACGTTAGGGTTTACAGAGAAAGGCTGCTTTGTCTTAAGAGGGCCCATAAGAGGATTGCAAAACAGCTTCCGATCCTGAGGCGGAGAAGCAGTGAAGCATTCGTCTAGGGTAGGAGTAGATGAGTTCGACAATCCGCTACTCCCAGCTCCAAACTTAAAAGGCGGTAAAGGATTGTTCTCTTTCATCTTGAGCGACACAGTACTAGCGGAATAGTGCTTAGTCCGGGAAAGAGAGGGTCGCAGCAGTGCAGATTTTCTGCGCCTAGAAACCATTAGCGATGGGTCTTAGGTATGTTTTCACGGTATGATACGTACTCTGCGGCAGAAATTGGCCTTGGGATCTCGAGGAGAGGGTTGGGAGGAGGTTGGGGTGCACATGGCAAAAGCATATCTTCAGACACTGATATTGTCTCCGGCGTGGGAGAAGGGATGTTGATCTCAGTGATGAAGGAGAACGGTGCCTTGTGGGGAAGAGGCGAGATGTCCATGGAATCGGGGCCAAAGCCAGGAGACGATGAAGGTATCGGCGGGGTTGTGACGCCCTCCCATCGAATTGGTGGTGTTGTAGTTCCTTCTGCTTTAGACAAATATCAGCACCTTTTGCACCTCACAGAGTCAAGCTCTCTTACCCCGATAGTCCGGAGGTTGGAAAACGTTCTGGGTAAAGAGCGACCGGCGAGGAGTTGCGAGTTGGGGGCTGAAGATTGTAAGCTAATCTTTCATGAATTTGAGGAATGCAAGGGCGCACCTCTGGTCTACATGCAGGTTCGAAGACATGTCGGCGGCCAAGCTGGCTGTTGGTGAAGAGCCACGCAGTGGCTGCAGCGTAAAGTAGTCTGAGCTTGATTTCTTCATGCTCATGTCCCTGAAGTTGAAATTTTTTGCTCCAAAAGTGTGTGCTCCACCAAATAATGGCTTAGAAGGTGGAAAGTCGCGTCGATACCCCCAGGGTCCAGGACACGGCGGCGGGTGCATTGCCGCCAACGGCGAAGACAACTCCATGATTTTGCTATTAGTTGGTCGGGTGACGGCTCCAATTGGTCGTTTGGGTAACGGCTGGAGGTGGTGAACGAATGTCGCGGCTTATCTCGAGCTCAGATGCAGGCGTGGAGGTGTGAATGCTCGACAGGTGACGGTCTATTAAGCATACAAAGACAAGAAAGTTAATTCCAATCTTTAAGATGCTAGCGGTAAATATCCTCAAGCTGGCGGAGCTATATGAGGGTCGGAAGGGAGGAATCTTATTGGTCTGCGGAAGACATGGAGGCTCGGTGGTCCGCAGTCTAGTGGAAGAAACGGTTGCGATTGCCCCAGGAAAAGTTCAAAAACGACCGACTTCCAGTACCGATGACCTCTGGCAACAGCGAGGGATGAGATGGCCTTCTGGGGACGAAGAAGGGCAGGAGAGAAGAGGAGGAGCAGGGACGAGGCTTTAGAAGAGGTGGTGAAGCCGATGCCGAGCTGCAGCGTCTGTCTCCAAGGAAACACTGCGACGTTGGTCGGCCTAAGCGCGCTCACAGACACCACCAATATTATGCAAGAATTGCGGCTCTCGGGCGGTTAGAGGAATTGCCAGTGTGCCAGTTTGCTTCGAACCAGCATCTGCTTCAGCTCGGGGCGATCATGCTGTTCCTGCTGTCGCCGCAAGCTTGGAAAACACAGAAAATCGAGATCAATGCATTTCCCCACCGCGCTGTTTACCAACTGCCTGCCAACCGACATGCCCAGTCGTTCGCACTCAAGATCTAACATTGTACGTCATAGTGGCCTTCAAGCAGGTCAATACAAGCAGAGGATGGATTTTCAAGGCTCGCTAGCCTTTGCACAGTTGAGCATATTCACGCATATTCACAAAAGCCGGTGTTTCTAGGGCCATATCTCAGGTTGCTGGGGCAGAACGGCACAGGGCACAGCACTTTGCGGGCATCTTGCTTGTAAAACCGTTGCAAACGACTAGTTTTCTCCGCTTAAATCTGCGAACTCGCTCTCTTGCTCTTTTGCACAAAGCTCGGCATCCCCCTGGTCTCTCAGCTGCCGTCATGCCTGAATCCTGCGAACAGCTCCTCGAACTAGCCCAACAGGAATCTCTGCGTCCCGTCATGCTACAACCCCCATCTACCATGCTCGTATCAATCAGCACTGGCGTTCTTTCGTCATCGCTTGACATCTGCGAGTCCTGGCAAGGAAAAGCCTTCAAACCAGGCCGCGGTATTTCGCTCTTGTTGGCCCAGGCCTCGCATCCTTATAGCAGGGATTGACGGCCAGCAAACGTCTTCATTGGGCGACGGGAAATATGCCATGCCCGAGTTCGTGCAGCTTTGCCGACATTGCAGCGCCTGGACGATAGCAAGCGTCGTTGCTTGGTGCCCTGAATGGTCTGTGAGGGAATGATCTCTCGCTTTAACCCGCTTATGCTTGCATAAAACCGGATAAACTATCCTCTAACGAAGTCCATCAGCCTTGCTATTCAGATCGTCTTTAAGCTGTTCAATCTGAAATTCTGCTGCGAATAACGTCATAGTCGAGGATCGCGTCGTTTCCAAGTTTCTTCCTCCATTGTTTGTTTGGGCGTTTGGCCGAATGTCGGGGCAATCATTTTCTCCGCTAAAGAGCAAAATAAGCCTATCAACCAACTCCCACGCCCTGCAAAACAAAGGTTTGCGCAATCGGGGCCTCCGATCCCCCAGCAAGCCTCCTAAGAAAGTTGGCGGGCTGAGTGGAAGAAAAACGTCAGCCAGGCCAGCCGCCAGCCGCTTGCACAATCTTTACAAAGTCAGTACCCACGCCTTGGACCCCACCAAATACTTTGCGGCCCCTCCTCAACAAAGCTGACAGGCTCTCATCGCGCCCGTATCTGGCGCTTGCAGGGGTTGGTGGCCTTTACCTACCGTTGCGTGTCGGGTGCTGTCAGGGAGACGCGACTTGCCAAGCATAAACAAGTTACTGAAATGCCTGGTCCCGTGATTATTTCGGCGAAGTCGGGTGCTGAACCAGCGCTCCGGTGAGCCAGCTCGTTTCAGTACCTTGTATCCGCACGGTGATAAAGATGCATGATTGCACCCGTCAGACGCTGTTTCTTTACCCCGCTGCATGCGACTCGTGAGACCTAATAATGGTGATTGTTAATTTCTGGCATCGGCTGCCATGCTTGTTTTGGTTTAAAAATGGCTTTTGGGCTCGGCTTTAGAAACCGATTTTTCGAGTTATCTAAGAGCGAGTTGGGAGAGCGGGCCGGTGGTTAGTTCTTGCTGTCGTCGCTGAGAAATGCATGTTGGAATTTATCCGGGCAGTCCTGCAGGTACCCGAGGTGGGTATGCGCAACCCAGGATCTGGTGGAGTTGCTGCTTCCAGAATCTCCTTGCATTGGCGTAACGTAGGTGATGGGGATCCTAGGTTTCACAAACAAATTTTGTCTGTGTTTGATTCAAATCAAGCGCATAGACAAAATTTGGTTGCGAAACCTGCAAACCTTCATAACTAGGGTCACCTTCATAACTCCATCACCTACGTTACCACACTTCGAACGAGACCAGATAATTTTTTCGCCAACCAAACGGCCTTGCCATGCAGTAAATTTAAAGTAGGTGCTTATAACATAAACATATACACGTACACAATTATACAGATATACAGATATACTTAGTGAGGCCAAACAGAGCGGCCCTGGAAATTTTACTCGAAATCGGTATTCCGGAGAAATGTAATTCCGTTGCTTGCCAAGATTTCACCTTTTCCTCTCAAGGGTCAGATAATTTGCAGACTGCTCAAGTCTGTGTATCTTCCCTCACATAATATCCTTACACGGCTGGTGACTATGTCTCGCAAAAGACGCCAGAGTCTAGTCAATTTTGATACTAGTCCAGCACACTCAACGCCGCAGAAGCGCCGACGACAGTACACCGAGGAAGACTCCAAGCTAGCAGAGCTTTATGAGAACCTTGCGTCCGAAATTAAAGATGTTCGAATGAAAGCGGCCAAAGATCTGACTGTGAAATTTTCGCCTGAGAATATGCCAAGCGCGAAAGCGGCTCAGAAAGCATTGATCCGCCTGGTAAGAGGACTATGCAGTAACCGTAAAGCTGCTCGGTTTGGATTCTTCGTGGCTTTAACCGAAATATTGCGCCAGCTATACAGCTCGGGTGGCGAGACAGTCTCGCATTCGGAACTCGGTATAGACGGGGTTATTGACTTGGTCATTGAACGAACCCAGCCAGAGGCCAAAGTATCTGGTCAGGTTAGTTACCTTTATCTGAGCTTGAAAGATGCAGCACTAATCTGGTATGTAACTAGGAAAAGAGAGATCACCTGATTGGAAGAGTCTTTGGGTACAAAGCAATAATGCAATCCTCTATCCTTGTACAGCCAAACGCCTCTATGGAATGCTGGACAAAAGTTCTCGACTCCATTTATAAGCTAGCACGCGATATACCCTGGCTTCGCGAGGAATGTGGCCTAATACTGTGTGATGCTGTAAAGAGCCTATATCCTAAAGAGGCGCATGAAAGCTATATTCGGGAGATTATTCAAAGACTGACGTCTTACAACGTCGCCAAAACTCCAGAGGGCGTTGCTATATGGCTTACCACACTTTCGGTCTTCACTGAGGATGTGCTGCCAGATGATATCTGGCGTAGAAAAGACCCATTGTGTACAAAGGAGAGGCGTATGTTAGCAAATGTGATGAAAGAGAACTTCATCAACGTGTTAGACAGTGGAGACAGTAGCAAGAAGATCAAATCCGGTTCCGCTCATTCAAATCCGAGCTTTGCTTGGGATGTTGTTCTAGCAACTATTATGGAGAGGACGAGAAACCGAAGAGGCGACATAAAGCATCCAGAGCAGTCTGACTTTTCAAAGTTCTGGGTTGATGTCGTTGACGGTGCGTGTAACAGTCTTCCTAGGTTTCTAATTCTCCTAATTAGTGGGTAGATAATCTTTTTTCGGGCTCTGCGTCTCTCGAACGAAAATCCTGGGGGTTTCAGCTATTCGGCAAAATGGTTGCAACTGCTCCAGAATGGGCAATTCCAGCTCTTTTTAGCCCAAACTTGATGAGATCTCTAATCAACCACCGCACCAGCTCCGAACGATTTCTTCATAACGCAACGTTGGCGCCCCTAAAGGAAATGCAGACAAGAGTTCAGAATCAGCCTGAACTTGCCAGCTCCATGGTCCTAGCACTGACTTCGAAGAATGGTACGATTAAATTCGACCAGCTTACAAGAACGAAAACTCTGGAGTCAATTTTATTGTTGGCGGATGATGCAGCTCTAAGAAAGATTTTAGCGCACTTCCATCTCCTAATTCTTCGGCCTGAAGCTCAAGAACACGGCACGGCGAATATACATCGTCGGACGCTCGCTGATATACTTCTCACTCTTGTCCGAGGGTATAAAAAATATCAATCCAGTACATCTAACCTAACAAGCGACGATTCGTGGCTTCGACAACTACTAGATATACTGGTTGAATGTGCCTATTTCGCCCCCAATCATTCCGCCCCGCCTAACCCTGTACCTTTACCTGCTATTTCTACCTCGAGCCGCACAATGTTCAGGGACAGGCTATCATCCTGTCTTACTTATCTCGTATCCATACGGCAATCCGAACAGATGCCATTTCCATACTTAGTAGTATCCATCATCCAGGCGCGCACCATATCTTCTAAGTCGCAAGGGTTAGTATTTGAAGGTGATAAAGCAGCAGTCAAAGCAGTCAGGAAAACTCACAAAGCCCTAGAGCGACTAAACTCCGAGGTAATTTTTACCGTTTCTTAGCTTCAAATTCGTACTTCTAACAGTCCATTAGAAAAAATCGAAAACTCAGGCTCAGAAAACTACCAATGATGCGTTCATTCTTCTGTACTCTTTGACAATTCTACAGGTTTACAATGGAGACACAGAGGCAGTTTCAATTATACATGAGCTTGACACATGTCATCAATCAATTTCCGACAAACAAAACTCAGTTGGAAGCGAGAGTTTTGATCTTCTTCTCGAAGTATTACTAAGTTTTCTTGCAAAACCTTCTGCTCTCTTTCGGAAGTTGGCCGGACAAGTGTTTGCAATATTTACAGCCGATGTTACTTCTGACGGCTTACAGTCGTTGATCGAAATTCTGGAAAAGGGAGAAAGTCTTGCAGGCCAACAAGATCTCTTTGACCAGGATATCGATGGAGTAGAAGATGGCATGTCCGATAACGACTTAGAGATCGCATCCGACGTTGAAATGATTCAAGATGTCTCGGCCGGCTCTGCCGAGAACTCAGATTTGGTTTCGGAAGATGAGCAAAACTCAAGTGCAGACAGCGAAACTTCTGATCAAGAGTCTGAGGAAGATTCAGATGAAGAAAAAATTGATGAAGAACTGGCCAAATTTGACGCCATGTTAGCAGACACACTAAAGACATCTCAGCCAAGTGGCAATGCAGCTTTGTCGGACGGCTCTTCCGATGAAGAAATGGACGATGAGCAGATGATGGCCCTGGAACCTCATCTGACGAAGATATTTCAGGAGAGGAAGAAGACAACGAGCAAGAAGAGAGAGAAGAAGGATGCCCGAGAGAACGTCATCAACTTCAAAAACCGAGTTCTGGATCTTCTTCTCATCTATGTCAAAAAGCAGCATGCGAATGCTCTTGCCCTACAACTAATACTTCCTCTACTACGACTAGTTAGGATCAGCACGAGCAAGCAGATCGCCGAAAAGAGCTTTAGCCTTTTGAAAGAATACTTTGACGCCTGCAGAGGAAAAGAACTCCCGGTACCGGATGGAGGAGAGATCTGGGAGATTCTTGATGAAATCCATGCAGAAGCCAAGTTGGATGCGTCAAAGCTGCACGGCTATGCCTGCAGCAGGTCAAGCCTTTTTGTTGTGAAAGTGCTGGTTGCACTTGATGAGAATAACTACGGACGGGCTGTGGATGTATATTCAGAATCCCAAAAGCAGTGGTACCTGGATACGAAGTCTAAAACTCAGCCAGCCCTGTTCACAGAGTGGATCAATTGGTCTATCAACACGAGAAAGCAGAAGAAACAGATATAGGGATTTGATGCTACTCCCAAAAGTCCCTCGATAGATAGATAAATACATAGTACGGATGTTGAAATCCTATCGCAATCCAATAAATTAGTATCCAAAACATAGTATTAAGAAAATGCTTTCTGATCTAACTCTAGTTAGGATTATATATAGCCCCTTGTATAGTTATTTAGTCTATTCCTTACTCTAATATCTGGTACTATTATTATAGAACCAACTAAATAGTTATTAGAAGAGTCCTATAAGCTATTTGAAAACTCTTAAACTACTCCTAAGCTAGGGTTAATTTCTTTCTTATATATTGTCTCGTCACGCCAAATGGTCCTGTCGACCCATTCATCGCTATAATCTGGCTGCTTAACCACCTCCATCTGCTCCTTCGTGAGAGCGATACCGCAGCCTGCCTATCCCGCTGCGCCCGCCAAGCCTTGGCATCGGCTTTCGGTATCGAGCTTCCCATCCCATGCAGCCAGTCAAAGACACCCATTGTACCAAAGATAACTGCTGTCTTAAGATTAAAGGCACGTTTGTGGTGGAGATCGTGCTTGCCTGGGTCGTTCCGACAGGAGCGGTAACCAGTATGAGCTAAGACAGAGCTTGCGGAGGTGGCCATGAGCCAGACATAGAACGTTACAAGGTGGTGCCCCATATGTGTTCCACACCAGCGGCGTCGGCAAGCGCTTGGGTCAGGAGCAGACTGATAAGGGCAGGGAATAGGTTGAAGAAGACTTGTTCCCAAGGTGAGCAGTACCATGCTGCTATGCCGAGGTTGGCCTTCGTCCTGTGGTGCAATTTGTGCGATTGGTTAAAGCGTTTGTGAAGGGCTTTGGCGACGGATTGCGGTAGAATTCCGTAGTAGAGTGCGTTTGTGGCCGGACTGGTGTGAGCTATCCAGTGCTGATAAAAGTAGAAAAAGTCGTTGCAGAGATACCAGACAATGCCCTGGATCGGTGACACGTAGGACCTCGGAAGTTGAACAATGGCACAAGCTTCAATCTTGGTTTGGAGGAGCGAAATCCACAGGAACAGTACCGCAATAGCGTATATAAGTATGTTAAAAGCTACGGTCCGCAAGATCTTGAAAAATTCTCTTGAATTCTCTAAAGCTACGTGTTTTCGCTTCTGGATGTGTTTTGCGACGTATTCCCGGTGCTTGTCTGTATAGATATGAAAGGAAAGGCCCAGCCAGTGTCGCGGTATATATTGCCCGAGTTTCGATGCTTTCGTCGCCTTAAGATAGCGCTCTAGCTCCGGCTTTCAGTGGTACAATTCGTGACGCAAAGATAGTAGTGACATAACAACGTAGGTAGAACCTGCCAAGAAGCTGGGTACGATCCACCCTCGCCACAGATGGTACGGATCCAATGACGTTGAGTCCAAATGCGCTGCGCGAGCTATACGGGCCTGTTTGTAGGCATCGCGGTACTGTGAGGACTTTTTGGTGACTCCCAGTACCCCAAGTAATGGACATTATTGGATATAATCAACAGAGTCTGCAGAAGTGTAAGGACAATCACGACAATGCCATATCTAATGACAATTTTCCCAGGAGTTCTCTTCATCTTGAACAACTATTCTTTCTGTATTTTATCCGCCAGATGTTCATTCGTCGGAGTATCAGTAGGTGCTAAACCTGCAGGCCTGTCCCTGTGCATATTCTCTCTATCGTTCTGCTCTTCGAAAGGCAGTGTCTCGCTGAAACCGTCTAAAGATATCTAGGTACGAAGGTGAGTCAGACCGTGTTATACAGATATATAGTAGTATGAAATGTTGGAGATTCTAATTCGGAGCCCGTGGACGTAGACAAGTGCGTATGCGGGCGAGGTCCGACGCCTTCTTATATATGTAGCCTTGTGATTAAGAAAACCCATTATTGGTTTATGCTATATAGTGGCGCAGCGCGCAAGAAGGCTCTAGAGGGTAGAATTGCCTGGGCTGATTACATGGCTCTGAAAGGGTGGTTGAATTCAAAAGACGGTGATTTTTGCCCCGCGTGTCAGCCTGCTGTAGCTACGCCTGCTCACCTGCATCTTCGCGTCCCGCAGTTCCGTCATCCGCGAACCTATCACTTTAGCAACGTCAAAAGTGCCGCTACTTTAAGCCCTTGGACTCTCAAATACCACCCTGCTTTGCGTAGATATGGCTTGCGTACACGTGGATTCCCCAGGCAAGTACCCCACCAAGAGCACCCTTGTAAGGCAGCTGTACCTGACAGACTTTCAGATCTTCGTCCTCCGGGACCCAATCAGTCTGTATACCGTGAGGATTGTACCCAGTGTTTCGATTCAATAGTACGGCTCATTCTGTAGTTGCTTAAGAGGTTCGACTAACGGCAGCCCTCAGGATGATCCTTCTGGCCTTGACGTTTGCCTCTTCTGTTTTAACGGAGGCTGTACTGGCGAGAGAAGCCACTCACTTCTTCATGTAGCCTCGAGTAAACACCCACTAGTTCTGAACATCAAGCGTACACAGAAGAAGGTCAAGCGGGATGAGCCACCTCAAAAGATATCCAAGCTTGCCATTGCTGCAGTAACTGAAGCCGACCGGTATGACACGACCACACAGGTGAAGTGCTACGAATGCGGCATCGACGATGTAGATAGGTCCTCCGGTAAGCTATCTCAGGTAGTAGACACAGTCCTAAAGGCAAACACATTCGCACGGCAAGAAGAGGTTAAGGCATGGGAGCAGGAGTTGACAGCTTGTGAGCATACCCTGTGCTTAGAACAAGATGCGCCTAGAGATATCGAATCTCAAAACCTAGGTCACTGCTCCATGTGCGATCTTAAAGAGAACCTTTGGCTATGTCTTACCTGCGGCAACCTTGGCTGTGGTCGAGCTCAATTTGGAGGAATTGGAGGAAACTCGCACGGAGTGGCTCATACAAGCACGACTGGCCACCCTATAGCTGTTAAACTCGGCTCCTTGACTGCGGATGGCACTGCGGACATATACTGCTATGCATGCGACGAAGAGCGAGTCGATCCGGAACTTCCAACCCATCTAGCTCACTGGGGGATTAACATCAAAGACAGAGTGAAGACGGAAAAGAGCCTTACAGAGATGCAGGTTGAGCATAATCTTTTATACGAGTTTTCTATGACAACAGGGGACGGCAAAGAACTCAAACCCTTGTTCGGTTCTGGTTTCACTGGGTTGAAAAATCTTGGGAATAGCTGCTATCTTGCCAGCGTTCTGCAAAGTCTATTCTCCATGCCAGAGTTTGCAGATCGTTACTACCTTCCCGGCGAAGCCCTGCCAAATACTTCAACTCCTGCTGAAGACATAGAAACCCAATTACGAAAGATTGCAGATGGACTCCTCTCTGGTCGGTACTCTAAGCCAGACAGCGACGTCATTGTTTCTGAGCACACGCCTGAGGTCCCTCATCAGAAAGGTCTAGCACCTGCTATGCTAAAGCACCTTATTGGCAGGGGGCATGTTGAGTTCTCTACAATGCGCCAGCAGGATGCCTTCGAGCTGCTCCTGCACTTGCTGAAACTTATTACGCGGTCACAACACCCTTCACCACTCAGAGATCCTGTTGAGGCCTTCCGGTTTGTCATGGAGCAGCGATTACAGTGTCTTAACTGTAAGAAAGTGCGCTATCGCACTGATGAGCAAGAAAATCTATCTATACCAGTACCTATCAAGAGAATACCAAAAGAGGCTAAAATGGAGATCATAGATGCGGAAGGGGAAGAAGCCGAGAAAGAAGAGTTTGAATCTGTCACACTAAAGGAATGTCTTGATATCTTTACCGGGGACGAAATTGTCGAGCTGACCTGCTCTTCATGCGGTAGCAAAGATGGCTTCTCTAAACGGAGTCTATTCAAGACATTCCCCGCCGTCCTAGCCGTCAATGCTCGCCGCTTCAAGCTTGTCAATTGGGTACCCACAAAGCAGGATGTACCAGTCCTTGTAGACGATGAACCGTTTTCTTTCGACGCTTACAAATCCCACGGTCTGCGCGATGATGAGGAACCTCTTCCTGAAGACGCAGACGCCGGCAGCGCACCCAAGTGGGTACCCAACGAAGCGGCGCTATCGATGCTAGAGGCCATGGGTTTCCCACGGGTTCACTGCGAGAAGGCCTTGCATGCAACGGGCAATTCTGACCCAGACGCCGCCTCAAACTGGCTTTTCTCCCACATGGAGGATCCTGATATTGATACTCCAATGGATGTCAGCGGTGGCAGTAGGAATGGCACTGCAGGTGGATCCACAACCGTTGATCCGGATAAAATCGAATCGCTATGCAACATGGGCTTCAACACTCCTCAAGCTCGGCAGGCCCTGAAAGAGACGAATGGCGACCTTGAGCGAGCTGTGGACTGGCTGTTCAATCATCCTGACGCGGCAGGAGACTTTGATGAAGGCAATGGTTCAGAGGTAGAATAAAATAGGTCCTTAGATTTATTTGCACTAACAGTTCTTGCAGGATGCTCCCGATGTCACAGTATCGGAGTCAAAGGAGAAGACCTTGCCTGGCAGCCCCAAGCTACCGGTTAATTTCCAGCTGCAATCTATTGTATGTCATAAAGGAAGTTCAATACATGCTGGGTAAGTGAGATTTATGCATTTATTCGATAGTCTCGCTAATCGTATTAGTCACTATGTTGCATTCATCCGAAAACAAATTCCAGACGAAATCTCCACCTCGTGGGTCCTTTTCAACGACGAAAAAGTAGCCAAAGCTGCCGACGTCGACGAGATGAAGAAATTTGCATATGTCTACTTTTTCAGGCGCTTGTAGATTGAGAGGAAAATTGGCATCGACCTTAGCTCTTGCATTTGTGACTGGCGCTTCAGATGGTTATGGGTCCCTTTGGACGATGATGAGACAAATATTTTATTGACAATGGGATAACTTAAACTGGTATTTTTGATAGACGAGTAGCTCATCAGTTACACTAAGATAGTAAGTTCTTATTCGTCAATCAGACTGGAATATTTGGTGGCATGCGGAAGGCGCTTAATGTGCTTAACGTGCTTGCTGCGCTTACTGTTCCTGCTGTGCTTAGTCTTCTTGCTGAGTTCGCTCAAGATGTGTGATAGCGGGTTTCATGACGATACCCAGGCTCTCAGCCGGAGAAAAAGGTAGCCGATATTCGTCCTTACGCCCGCACTAAAATCGCTATTTCTCTACCTAGCTAGTACCTAGTCATTTGCCCATCTCTCCTCTCACATTCATGTAGCTTTTAGTATACCAATTATGACTGATTTGCGTACTTTAATTACCTTATAAGAAGGCATTGTAAGGTGTGAGAGTGGTAATAAGTGTCTTGTTTACATCAAAATAGTGCAGTGGGCGCACGGACGAATATCGGCCGCCTTTTTCTCCGGCTGAGAGCCAGGTAGGAAAAACGTGGGGTAGCTATGGCCCGTGCGCGTTCGCCACATGACATAAGTTTGGCGTCTCGACCCTTTCAAGGAAACGAGCTTTCGCCATCGCTGTCCTAAATAATTCGTTCCTGCATCACCACCACGATCCTCAACCACGACCTCTATCCCTATAATCCATCTACGCGAACTATCATTTGCTATTGACTGAACTGCTTTGATAACTGAACGCACTAGTCAAGGCCCAAAGCATGTTTAGGAGACTCGTAGCGGTCGCCCCCGCTCGAGTGGGCAGAGTTCTTTCGACCGGTGCCAGACCAAATGTCACTTCTCCAGTCCGCGCAGTAACACCCGCGACAGCCGGCGTAAATAGTCGGCGGAGCTATCACGAGAAAGATAAGTCTCCTCCCTCATCAATGTCCTTATCCGAAGAACAGCGAAGTGTTCCGATATTCGCTCGCCTCCCCGGCATCGAAATCCATTATCTCCGAACACACAGCTGACATGTTCTTTACTGCTCGACCACTACAGCCGGCCGCGTAACGTTGGCTCCATGTCCAAGAATGACTCCGATGTGGGCACGGGACTAGTTGGTGCTCCGGCATGCGGCGATGTCATGAAGCTTCAGATTCGTGTCGACCCGACCAACAACACGATTAGCGACGTGAAGTTCAAGACTTTTGGGTGCGGTAGCGCAATTGCAAGCAGTAGTTACTTGACGGAACTGGTGCGGGGCATGACGCTAGAGGATGCGGCGAAGATTAGGAATACCGAAATTGCGAAGGAGCTGTGCTTGCCACCTGTGAAATGTGAGTATTCTTTGGACGATGAGAAGTATATCGATGAGAATGACAGCTGACAAAGTCCGCCCCATGCAGTACATTGCTCTATGCTCGCTGAAGACGCCATCAAATCCGCCATCTCAAACTATTACACCAAGAACCCCAAAGCACGCGCAACAGATCTGGGCGGCACTAGCGCGCCGATGCCGAAGGTAGAGGTCGAGACTGTGATGGAAGGTGTTGCCACAGCGTAGGAAACGGAAAAACTGAAATTGAACTGGAACAGAAATTTTGGAGGCAGCTCTCGTACCTAACATAATAGGTCTCTCGTTGACGGAGTTGGGAAATTTCTCTCCTCGATTCACTTGCCTCTAAGGAGTTTGGGAGAAATATTCGCCTTTGAGCTATATTCTCGAAAGTGCACAAAATTGATACTTTGGAGTGTTTTGCAAGTATTATTATGGAGAATCAATGTTGGAGTAGCATTTTACCATATCAAATCACATCTGTACTCTAAGCTGGGGTTGGCCTCGGCTACAGTCTTATTCGTTGATCTGCTGTCGCGCGAAGATGGGTTGTGAGTTTTTAACATACGATTTAGTTGGGAAAACAAATGGGTATGGTTGGTTTATTTGGTAGTGACGGCGGTGAGCCTATCTCACGCCACTGTACTGGCGAATTAGGAGTGGCGCTTGGAATCTGATAAGCTTGGGTTTGAGATTATCAGATGGAAAGGTCAGCCCTTGGACTTTGCACTCAAGTCCCGATTATCCCCCATTGTTTTCATCGAATTCCCAAGGTGCTGGCCCAGTAGCAACTGTACATTTTTTTCGCTAATATTTGCTCTAGCAATGCATTGAACCAAGACAGAGAAGGCGTGTCACCTTTAAAGGCTGTGTTGCCTAGCATGCCAGTCCCGCGCCACCTGCGCCACCTGCGCCAAGAAGCTGTTAATAGATCTACTCTGCCACCTATGCTACTTGCTCATATAATTCACGTGTCATGGGTAAACCCACAACAAGAAACTCGTCCTATTTGCACGGCGTTCTAAGAAATGGAAGGTATGTGAAGATCTCCTTCTGTAGAACCTCTAGTGTATCATCGGTTTTTGCTGCTGGAGACATTATCGTCTGTGGAAGAAGCTTGAGGACTATTCTAGTCATTTTCTTGTCGTGCTTCATCTCAACGGCTGTTGAAAAACTAATTTGAATTTAACAACCAAATTTAGGGCCCCGCGAATTCAACAATGAGAATAGCTCATATTCGCTATCAGAACAATCAGAACGCTCAGATGCCTTCTCCGCAGGCTTGGGAAACGCTACCAATGTAGCCGACAGTAATATTGAAGAGCAGCCACGAATCCACCGCCCGCTCGCCTCTGGATGTCAGGAGTTCCGATTTGCCGTCTTGCTTCCATCCTCAGACTTCTCATCAACGATAGAATGTCGCTTCGAGTATACAACGCTAAACAGCAAACAACCATACGAGGCGTTGTCTTATTTCTGGGGAGCGCCTGCATTTACCCAACGGATCTTACTCGAAAATAAACCATTCTATATCACGCCCAACCTGGAGATTGCTCTTCGGCACCTCCGCTATCCAGACCGTGAGCGCACAATCTGGGTTGATGCAATTTGCATAGATCAAGCCAATGTTGATGAGCGCAATGAGCAGGTGGCACGCATGCGTGACATATACAGCCACTGCACTGTAGACCTGTTCTGGCTTGGCGAGCACAACGACGAGGTCTCCCGCGGAATGGAGATTATGGAGAAGATGGAAGGTTTTGATATTACGAAGCTTCACTCGCTGGGCTGGAGAGGCATGGCAGAACACTACGACAAGCGGTACCATTGGTACCCTCCGCCAGTAGATTGGACAGCACTCCAACAGCTATTCAGGTATGCAGCGATCTGGGAGCGAGTCTGGGTAGTGCAAGAAATCTCCTGTGCGCCCAGGGTCCTACTAATTTCGGGCAATAATACGATGGAGTGGGATCTTGTAGAGAGAATTCTAGGTTCTAACGACTACTACACCGATGCGTTTCATGCACCATTCAGCCACAGTGCAGATACCTTGACGTCGGATGTATTCTCTCAGGCGCAGATAATAAAAACTCAGAGGGAAATCTTCCGCCAGATGCAAACTGGCTCCGAATCCAAACTTCTAGATGTCCTTGCCCGATTCCGCTTCAAGAAGGCCACGGACCCACGCGATAATGTATTCGGATTGCTTGGTCTTGCTTCCGACTCGCTGGGCGTCGAAGTCGACTACCATAAGTCCGTGCAGGACGTCTTCACAAGAGTGGCCGAATGCCCTATCAATGCGTCTGCAAACTTCGACATCATCAGCCAAAGCCAATGGGCTGTTTTCAACAACCCTTCGAGACACCTTGGCCTCCCATCCTGGGTTCCTGACTTCGCAGCCCCGGGTAATGCCACTTTCCTCTTTGCCCAACGTTCCGTCTTCTCGGCCGGAGATCCTAGTTGCACCGTTCCTTGCCAGGTCTCTCCCACCGGCCAGCTCAATATTGAAGGGATTTCTCTAGGTTGCCTGAAGCATCTCCAACCCTGGCTCTCCTGGCGAGATATTCACAAAGACAAATCCATCCGGCACCGCTTCTGGATCACGGCGGAGAGCTGGCTGCACAACCACCTCAGCCCTTCACAAATTCAGGGCGCTGAACCGTACTCTGCTACCGGCGAACCAGCTTTCCAAGCCTTTTGGCGCACGCTGGTTGTGGATTGCGCGGATAGCCCCACTCGCCGGCTCTCCCCAACCGACGTAGAACACGATAGCAAGATTTTCACTGCTGTCCACAATGACGTGAGCGCAGTGGACGAGTTGCTCAAGCTGAGAAGCGCGCGCTTGCTGCTGCAGACCATGGATGACTGGCGCCCCACTCTGACAGATACGGGATTATTTGCTTTAGTTCCGTTAATGGCGGAGGTGCAAGAAGGGGACGAGTTCGTTGTCTTAGGCGGGGCGAAGGTGCCGCTTATACTGAGGAATGTTAGGGATGAAGATGGAGTTGGGAGATATGAGGTTATTGGAACAGCGTATGTGCATGGGTTCATGGATGGCGAGGCGAGGTCATTGGTAAGGGATGGTAAGTTAGAGGAAAGGTCTATTGGGCTAGTAGAAGGTGAAGTGTTACTCCGGGGTAGCCAATGATTTCGCTAAGAGCATCCCTTCATCGCTGTCGGTCCTGTGAACTCTATTCTCACTGCAGATCAATCCCTTTCATACGCACTTTTGCAGATATAACTGGGATAATTTGGGATTGAGCGCCAATGGTTGATAAAAGCGTGTCATTTCTATCGTCTTATCGGCTAGTTTCTAATGTAGATTGCATGCTTCTTAAGCCCAAAAATATATCCAGTATGACACATCCTATCAATCGCTATGGTAAAAAGACCAACTTTTCGTTCTCGGTGATTGATGCGACCAAGCGCCACCTTGAGTTAAGCCAAGGGTTACTCTGAGTGAGAGGTATATACCAATTCAACCTTGCCTTGGCTTTATCCATGACCAGTGACCTAGAGCTAATGATAGCTCCACTAGGCTAATACAACATATAGTGGAAGATAGAAGTAAAACAAAGACTAATTGCGAAGATATAAGAATCAGGAGTATCAAAGTCATGCATATAGAGTCATATTTAGCACTGCAGTTAACGCGGTATACCAAGATAAACACTCCAAGGGCATCTCCTCACTTCTCCGGTTGACCTGGCAGTCCCAAGTCGACAGTAGAGCCTGCTCTACCCTTGCCCTTCTTGGTATAATCACCAAGGGAAGGAGTGATTTGATCATCTATTGTACGGATATATTCGTTGTTCAGCGTAGGAAACACTTAGTATTCAAAGGACGTGGAGGGAAATCTATCGGTTGCGTTTGGATTGATCATATCCCACCACTCTTGGTCACCTCGAGTGTTCTGGCTTCGATCGTTTATGCTTTCCTGGAATAGAGACTGTAGTGAGTTGTAGCCAGAACCCGAAGACTCGCCATTATTTATTAATTGTCTTGAGAGAGAGTCCTGTCCATCAAATGCTGGCGAGGTGTCCAAACCTAAATGTGGTGGTGAAACGAAAAAAGGTTCCGAATGATTGGCAGGGTCTAGTTCGGGGAATGCGACATTTGAACCAGCAGCGCCATGATCATTCACGTCAAAATTTGTCGACGAGACTGGATCAAGAGATTGCTGATAGGCACGAAATAGGCCTTCCTGGCAGGTACGAACCATGTCCACAAGTTGGCTTTTCAGCTTATCTTCAATTGGTTGGAGCTCATTATTCATTGCAACTTCAAGCATTTCACGGACACGGCAGGGGAGTTCACGGCTAAGGAACTCCTCATACCGCGCGATTGCCGTCGAACGAGGCGATCTTTCATTTAGATCATCGTAGTCTAGCATGCATCAGGTGTTAGGCATTCGATAGACATTCGTGTAGTAGTAGCTTGAAATATGCTTACAGGGTGAAGGAATGGTGGACAGATTATCATCTGGGAAAAGTATCCGATAGACTTCCTTCCACTTGTCTTCTTCCGTTTGCTCCAGAGCAGGTCTCTTTCTACTCCTCAATCTCTTCTCTTGTTCTTTATTAAAGCCTTCTATTGCTTCTCCCTGACCTAACTCACAACCCTCTAGAGCCTGGTGATGCTTGTTAAGCGCTGCATCATTTTCAAAGGGTCGGCAACACCGTGGGCACTGTATAGGTAGTGCATGTTTCCTATATAGATGCTCCCTGTCTACGTTAATCACGTGAAACTTTCGTGCAGATGCGGACCGCTAACTTCAAACGATGGAGTGTATCCCAGCCAGGTCCCGGGCATGCCCGTATCCTTTGATATTTTCGAGGGTTTCGTTTGAAGTATGGACATGCAAACTTATTCGCTGTACTGAGGCCGGCGTCACGATTTTCGGAGCCCCGCTTTGGACGTTTGTTGGAGTCGTCACGGCCATTATTGTCTCCAGGTGGTAAATCTGCGTCTGTCGCCTTTCGTTTGCTACCCTTTCCTCCAGATGGCTGGGCGTTTGGGGAACTACTAGGTACGGTACCCTGTGGAGGGTCTGGTGAAGTGGAGCCGGCGCAAGTGACGGTCCCAGAATTAAGACCAAAAATCGAGTAGAAATCATTCATTAGACGAATGATTATTCCTCGCTTCTTAACAGCCATTTGACCAAGTGGCTCTTCACTGGTACTGTCAGTATTACATGGACTGAAGGCTCTAGGCCGTTTAATACCCCTTAAATTCCGAGGGAAATATATTAAAAAAAGAACTGCCTCCCGCCAGGATCGAACTGGCCACCTTCGGATGTCTTCGATGCTCGAAGTCATATCATATCATATCTATTATTAGTTAGAATTGTAGGTTTTACTAACTCGACAAACTCACGAGACCGACGTCATAACCAACTAGACCAGGAGGGCTTTTTAGTTACAAATTAATATTAATTATGACTATAAAGTATCAATTTTCGACCGACTATTTAAAAAAGAAAATCGGGAACTAATTTAAGCCTTTTTATTTCGGTCAACGATAATCATACACCCCTAAATGATACGCGTACACCCCCCAATTGATACGCATACACCCCCTACCTTATTTAGTTTAGACGCTTCCTTATTAAGTTAGATGTTTCCTCATTAAGTTAGAATATCACGTGCGTTTGACTTGTTTGTGCCTACATCGCGAAAATTAAAGTGCGCGCCATGTATGCAACATCACGATTAAGTCTTGATTTTAGTTATAGTATAAGTAGTAGAGTCTAAATTTGGATCGCGACTAAGTCGATTAATTAGATTGCGTAGTGCTTTATGAGGCGTCGCGAAAACTGATTTAGGTGCTGCCACCTGCTTCGCGCCCACGCGCACACGCACCCGCGCCCGCGCCCGGTAGGACCCATATCAACACCTCTGCTTCGCATTCAAGGGCCTGCAATTATAGAGCGTCGCGGCAGTCGGCCAAACCCTACAACCAGCTCTGCAATTGCCAATCGCGTCGACAGATCTACTCATAGAGAGCCCTCAGCATTTGAGCGAAATACTAGCTACACCATAGGCTCGCACTTTTGATTTTCGTGATGCAGGCGCAAACAAGTCAAACGCACGTGATATTCTAACTTAATGAGGAAACATCTAACTTAATAAGGAAGCGTCTAAACTAAATAAGGTAGGGGGTGTTAGGTATACCCGAATAAGTTATGGAACACTTTCTAACTAAGCAATTTTTCTAAAATGCAATAATATAACGCCAGTAAAAGATAAAATCTTAAAAATTTCCCCTTAAGTATAATGCTACCAAAAGACTTAGTTTGCTACCTTTTAGAAAATTTAATAAATATTAGGGTTGTTAAACCTCTAGTGTTCTTTATATAGACTAAAAGAAAATATGCTATAACTTATTCGTTTATACCTAGTATATAATTATCGTTAACCTTTATTTCTCTAGCCTTATAATTACTAATTAACGTTCTTATTTCCTAGCTAACTGTATAGAATGGGCAAGATGATATAGAGTCTAATTCTCATTAGAGAAATACCAGCTAATCTATTTTATAAGAAAACGCAACCAATCTGTAGATCTCTAGCATATAATCCGCATCTAAGGCTTTAGGGGTTAACCAGTTTAGGGCCTAAGGGTATTAGGAGTATGGGTAGATAGTAAGCTCTAGTAGAGCGTATATACGGCATAAGCGGCCTATAAGGGCTAAATATAATACATTACATTATCTAGGATTGTTAATTATATATAGGGCCTATGCTTCTAGAGGTCACGCCTACTATATATAGCAGTTGTCTGGCCAACTATAATATATAGGTTTAGTGTCACAGTGCTGCAATGAAGTAGACTAAATAACTACGTTATGGTATAAAGAGGGGAAGAAGGTGGAAAGGGGGTATTATATATAAATAGTAGGGCCGGCCGCTAAGTCGCTAGTAGTGGGCTAGCTAATAGTAGGGAACAGTATAAGACAGTATAAAATAGTATGCGTTAGGTTAGTGCCGTAATAGTACTCCTCTTCCCTAGATAGTTTGGTCCCTAAACTAAATAGATAACTTAAAAATAGGCAGTATATGGGGTTACCTATTTTCTACCGCAAAGATATTAGTTTCGCTTACCGCCCTTAACTAAGCTAATAGCGATTTTCTATACCGGGCATAGAAAATCCTAATTGGTTAGTTTAGTAAGTAAGGTCGGCAGAACTCCACACTGCCACCTAAATTGGTCCGTATAGCGTTTCTTGGCGAGAATTTGGCCAATTAGACAACTTTAACCGCTAGTTAAAGTTCTATAACATCTTAACCACCACAAATTTTAATACGGTGGTTGGCCGCAACCTCAGCGTAACTTTTCCTTATCTCGTGCCCAGTCTGGGGGTCCTAGCTTCTTAGGGTGTTGCTTATAGAAGCGCTGTATAGCTTATTTATAACCCTTTAGGTCTTCCTCTAGCTGCTAGGTTATATCCTTATAATATTTCCATTTAATCTCATAAGTTAGGCCCTGGGGGTCTTCGTTGTGTATATTAAGGATTTTCTTAAACTCCTATTTGTCTTCTATATTGCCGTTATTATCTCTCTTTACCACTCGTCCTTGTATATTACGGCGCTCTATAGTATTAATATTTGCTTAGCTAGGGATCTCTTTAGCAGCCTAGAGGCGGACCTTAGATATATAAAAGGATTTATTTACTTAGATATAGTCCGGGAGGTCTACTACGACTACCCCTTGGTATACTACGAGTATGGGGTACGGGCCGTCCCATTTGTCGTCCTATTTCTTCTTAGGTCTATTTATCTTTATATTTTCTAAGCTAACTATAACTATATTACCTTCGTAGAATAACGCGCTCTTATCCCTACGGGTATTAGTATTATCTTTATAGCGTTACTATAAAATCCGGGCTAGGGCCTTAAGCTATATTAATATCCGCTTAAAGCGGTTGGCCATAGAGTCTGCGTGGAAGAACTCCTTCTTTATTTATGCTAATAGTATTAGTAGGCGGGGGCTAGTAGGCTTGATTCCAAGGCGAGGGTTAAAGCTATAGTTTGCAAAAAACGGGGAGATGCCTATGCTTTCGTTAACTTGGTTATTTATAGTAAACTTAGTAAGCGGTAGGTAGTTAACCTAGTTGTCCTATATAAAGCTAATAAAAGTATAAAGGTATTTATTTACGGCGGCGTTAATAATTTTAGTTTAGCTGTCCGTTTCTAGGTGCTAGGCTAAGCTTAGTCGCAAGGTTGTCTTAAGGCGTTTACTTAGTCGTCACCAGAAGTCGCTGATAAATTATATACCGCGATTAGAGATAATTATACTCGGTACACCGTAAAGCTTATATACGTTGTTAATAAAGCTATTAACTAACTCCTTTGTTAAGAGTCCTGTTACTAAAACGAGGTATTATATTTTAGTTAGGCGGTCTATAATAATAAGGATATGTTTATATGCCTTACTATAGCGTTAGCATACTAGTAGCGTTGTGATATAGTTAATTAAGATATTAGTTTATAGGTAGGCGGGTAATTCTAGTAGCTTTAGAAAACTGGGCGGGGCAGAATGGGGGGTCTTAGTATAAAAGTATAGGGCATAGTCTTTAACGAAGGTAGCTGTAAACTAGGAGATTCCTAGCCACCAGTATGTTTGGTTTAAGAGGTTAAGAGTCTTAACCTAGCCGGGGTAACTAGTGGGGCCGCTACTATAAGAGCGATAGGTAACTTCTAGGCGGAGGTCTAGGGCGTTAGGGATAAAGAGACGTTGGCGGAAGTAGATCTGTCCGTTAATAATACTGCATTCTAACTTATTGCAATAAAGTAATTTCCTAATTTTCTTTAGCTAACGGCGAGCTTTCTGATTACATAGGGCTGCTACTATATCTCTTATGAGTTTATTCTCCTGGTATTTTAGCCGGATTAACTCGTCTAGTAACTTTTTAGCTATTTTAGGGTCTAGAGCGGCTATAAACTCTACGTCGTTAGAGTTATAGGACTTGTATAGTAATTCTTCTAAGATTATAGGGTTAACTTTCTAGGGCGGTATAACAACTTAGGCTCGGTGGCAGAGGCGTTTATTATTAGCGTCCTTAGGCCTTATTTCTAGTAGCCAGCTTAGGGCGTTAGGGAGCGTGGCTTTGCTACTAGGTCTGTATATAATTACAAAGTTAAACTATAAAAGAAACTCTACCCACCGGACTTAGCACTAGTTTAGCTGCTTAGTAGTTATAAATATCTATAGGTTCTTATAGTCGGTAATAATTTTAAACGGCTTCTTAGTCCCTTACAGCTTAGGACGCCATTCCTCTAAAGCCTTAATAATAGCTAGGAGTTCTTTATCGTAGATCTTATAGTTACATTCCGGCGCGAAGTACTTTACGGAGAAGAATGCGACCAGTCTTAATTTTCCGTTATTATTATACTGGGAAAGGACTCCGCCGAAAGCCTAATTTAATACGTCTATCTCTACCACTGTTTTCTTCATGTAGTTATAGTATGCTAGTACTAGTGCTAAAGTAAAGGCTCCCTTAAGGGCCTTAAACGATTTAGCTTGTTCTGGTCCCCATAGCTATCCAATATCCTTCTTTAGGAGTTTTATTATAGGTATAGCAATAATAGAGTAGCCTTAGATAAATCGTTGGTAGAAGTTCGCAAAGCCAAAAAATTGTTATAGTTCTTTAATTAATGTTAGGTCCTTTTATTTCTATAAGGCCTATATCTTCTTAGGGTCTATAGTTATACTATTAGTCAAGATAATTAAGCCAAGGTATTTTGTTTTAGTAGAGTAGAACTTAAACTTATTAATATTAATCTAAAGTCCAGCATTACCAAGTCTTTAGATAACTTTATTTACATACTTAGTATACTCGGCGCGTATTTTAGAAAAGACAAGGACGTCGTTAAGGTAGGCAGTGCAGTAGTCGTTAAAGGCGTTGTGTAGAATATAGTTAATATAGTTTTAGAACGTAGCGGGTGCGTTATAGAGGCTGAATAGTGTAACTAGTATCTTATAAAGTCCAAACCGGGTAATAAATACTATAAGCCACTTATAGCCCTCCGCAATCCAGATCCGATTAAACGCAGCAATTATATTAAGTTTAGTAAAGTACTTAGCGCTATAAAGTGCGTTAAGTGTCTCGCGGATTAGTGGTAGTGGGTATTAATTCTTAATAGTAACTATATTTAGGCCTTAGTAGTTATAGTAGATTTATATACTGCCGCCAGGCTTAGTAGCGAGGAGGAGTGGTACGGTAGCTAGTGAGGTCGATTTACGGATAAAACCCTTATCTAGTATCTTATTAATCCACTTCTTTACACACCTAAGTTTAGTAGGTAAGAGTGGTCTATTTTTATAGTACGGGGCCTAGTTTCTGGGGGTAATCTCAATTTTATGGTCCTATA
>Ga0307515_10002470_pt1 | contig 40194 bp, 37 predicted proteins | sample 17_EM_MG_FD_194513 | JGI IMG/M metagenome (GOLD analysis project Ga0307515, IMG submission 194513) | Populus trichocarpa ectomycorrhiza microbial communities from riparian zone in the Pacific Northwest, United States - 17_EM | ecosystem: Host-associated > Plants > Roots > Unclassified | place... | reverse complement strand
CAACTTTGGCTCCAATTAAGTATTTGAGTTCTGATCGTATCATGACATGATCAGTACGTAAATTGTGCAGCATTAGTCGCTCTTTCACCTCACGCTTTCAGATTTGCGATCCGACTGATATTCGTTGAGTGGCTGTGAAATAAAGGATAAATTTAAGCGAAATTGGCGGGTTTTCGATCGCGACTCAACGAATACTTGTCAGATCGCAAATCTGAAAGCAGGAGGTGAAGGAGCGACTAAAACTGCACAATCTACGTATTGTTCATGTTGTGATACGATCAGAACTCAAATACTTAATTGGAGCAAGAAATGTTGACTGTTGAGGAGCGGGTTTTGTGTGGAAACCCGTTGCAACGGTTCGGTTCCGGGTTGGAACCGGACCCGGAACCGACCCGGGAATTTGGACCCGTTGCTAACACTAGTAACGAGGTTCCGGAATGCCCAGAGCAGCAGGATGTGAGCGCCGCGCCAAATGTTCCCAGAGAGATTCAGCCTACACGGAAGTCTAAGAGACAGGCTGAAAAGGTGTTGGTGACAGTCAGTGCAATCGAAACAGAGAGGCATAAGGGAGTGAAGAAAATGCAGGACAGAATGCGTCAATGTTTCACCTGCTGCTTTATGTATCTTGACCGAGATGTTCAGTTAGAGATATATTATGGGCAAATGGTGAGCAGTAGCTTGTGAATATCGGTTGATAAACACATGTATACCAGGTGCAATGAATCGTTTGGAATGATATGTAAATTCTTGTTGTGTGCGAGCGAACACTGCAGGAATGTTACTGCGCTCGGCTTTCCCACAAAGCCAAATCTTAATCTAGCAGAAACACCGCCATTCAGCTCACATCATGATGAAAACTATTATCGATGGCAGCAGATGTTGAATAGACAATACATAGAATGAGCGTCAACTGAGTGTCAACGATGTGTGGTTTCGTATGTATCGTAATTGAAGAATGATTTGGTTGCTGTTATGCTCAACCGACGTATTGGCAGCTCTTATAAGCAAAAGAGACAGCAACATGGTCACCACCTCATTCTAAAAATGAGCGTCAACCGAGCGTCAACGATTTCTAGCGTCGCATCATGGGTAATTTATATTCCGATTAGTTGCAGACTTCCATTTATCAGATATTGGCAGCCCTTACTGTCAGAAACAACAGCGACATACTCCCTGCCGCATCCTGAAAATGATTGTCAATGGAGTGTCAACAATTTGTGGTTTTGTAAGTACGGTAATCAAACCATGATTTGGTTGCTGTTTCGCATAACTGATGTATTGGCAGCTTATATAGGCAAAAGAGACAGCAACATGGCCACCGCCTCATTCTGGGAATGTGCGTCAACAGAGCGTCAACGATTTGAGGTTATGTAAGTACGGTAATTCAACAATGATTAAGTCACTGTTATGCATAACCGACGTATTCGCAGCTTTTGTAGCCAAAAGAGACAGCAACACGGTCACCGCCTCATTCTGAGAATGAGCGTCAACGGAGCGTCAACGATTTCTAGTTTCGCATCTTGGGTAATTTATGTTCTGATTGGTTGCAGACACCCATTTATCAGATATTGGCAGCCTTTACTGGTAAAAACAACAGCGACATGCTCCCTGCCGCATCCTGAAAATGAGCGTCAACGGAGTAGCAATAGTTTTAGTTCTTCCATATTGGGTAATCAAGGCATCGTGCAGATCTTCGCGCTCATACCGGATCCATTCACAGCTCCGATTGCCGAAAGCAGAATATCTGAAAGGTAACACACGGATTCCAAATTAATCGAAATTGCAAACTTTAAAGCATACAAAAACGTATTATTGGTTGCTGAAAACACGATTTTGATAAGATACTATTAACAAACTGCAAAACAAGAGCCTTATATGACTCTATAAATGGACCTGCAGGGCGACCAGCTGACAACCCACCAAATTCAGACGGGTTCGGAGTATACCAGTGAACCGTACCCGAATTGACCGTTCAGGTTCATTGACAACCTGGACCTCCAATTTATCAATGGTTCGGTTTGGGCCCGGATCCGGACACACAGTGACAGTCTGGAACAGTTGTTAACACCAGTGGTGATGGTAATGATGGTGATGGTGATGCTGGTGATGGTGGTGGTGGAGATGGTGGTGGTGGTGATGGTGGTGATGGTGGTGGTGGTGATGGTGGTGATGGTGGTGGTGGTGATGGTGGTGATGGTGGTGGTGGTGATGGTGGTGATGGTGGTGGTGGTGATGGTGGTGATGGTGATGGTGGTGATGGTGATGGTGGTGATGGTGGTAATGATAGCAATTGAAAAAAGGAGGTGACGAAAGGGTATACAGTATGACAAATATACTTCACCCTGTGAATGGTATCATACACGTTGATATATGGTACACTCCCATAACATTCCAATAATGGTACAAATATATAGTATGCCACTATAATCTGGGGTAGGCAACTGTAATTCAGCAGTAATGGCTATATTATATTTCAGTTATGGTAGTGCAGAAGCTTGTCCTGATATTTTCCCCTTACTTTTCTTTATAATATCATTTAGAATTAGACTCACCATATCAGTTAGTATAAAATCACTTGAGATCCAAGGCCAGAGTATAAAGCCATAGAGGTAGTAACCTTAAATTAGACTCTAGTTTATTTTATATAATATAGAGATATATTCCCAGGTGCTTCCCATTTTGTTACCAGTTCTTCTATGTTCTCTCTGATTTATCACCAGTACTTTCAGATATATCTAAAGACTGCTGTACCAGTCCTGTTAAGTCTGATATTTTACCATTCTGGGATTCCCATCCAATTACTTTTATAGACTCCCTGAGACTTATAGTGGCAAAAACAAATTTCACTGATTTGTATGCCACAAACTTGAAAGCACATTGAATAACTATAGAGCTTATTGAAAAAAATAACAGATTCTTTGGGAAAACTACTGTTGAATTAGAAAATTGAAGTTATTGTTTATTTTTAAATAATTTTAAAATATATATTCAGTTTGTATTCTCATTTATAAATCTACATATCAATGTACTTACATCAGCACAATGTAAAATAATCTGCAAGCCATATGCATACATCTCCGATACTCTGGTAAGCCTTACTAGTGCTTCTAAGTAATTCAACATGCTCCCAGACTCCCCTGGAGCTAAGCAAAGTGCTTTCAGTTGCTGCAAGAGCAGTTTCGAATGCTCCTGAAAGCACTTGCCATTGTGAAGGTGTATTCAAGATACTTCAAAATTTGACTTATAGGATAGCCGAGTTTTAGAGTAGCTGAGACCTCTGCCCAGGTCTGCAGCAAACCTTGAGAGCAGTTGAAACCTCTGTGTACATCAATGGGAAACCTGAAACATGGTGTTGTATTTTCACTGGAGAGGATCTTAGGGTTCCAGGTTTCATGACCACAAGCCATTTCATCTATTACATTCATCTTTATTATATATCTGTATTCTACAATTACAAGATACCATCAGCAAAATGTAAAATGGTTTGGAAGTCATAACTGAACAACTCAGCAACTCTGAACAGCCACACCAATCCTTCCCGATGCTCCCAGATACTCCCAAATGGGCTGAATGCAAAGTCATATGCTCGCAGGTGCCCCAAGACTAATTCACCGGCACTTCCCAATGCTCCGGAAGTTGTGGATCAGAATAGAAGAATATCCTACAGAACATATAGTTCTCTTCAATATGCTACAAAATCAAACTATTAAGATGTTCAAATTTCGAAGCTATTGAGAGTATTGGCCACATCCCTACGAATATTCTGGTGCACCTCGAACCTGAAGCCAAACTCTCTGCAAGTAATTATTATAATGTCTATATCAAATAGTACAATTCGATAAACTATCTTCCTCCTGCACACCTTGATTCAGATATTGTAACTGATTTACAGTTCAGTAGGTATCTAAATCCACATGATTATTTACAAGCCATACGCTATCGATTCTATCTGATGGAACATTCTCTCACCCCAAATGTGCCAGTCCAACAATTGCTCCAACAGGTACAATATGCATCCTATCAGCCTGTTTGACAACCTGGATGAACTTGTCAAAACAATCAGCCGAACCATGGGGATCTGTAAACTTTGTTGGAATCACCACTGTATATTCGTGAGCTTGAGGATGTAATATCCATTGGTGAGTCTTCTTCCAACTCTCAGAAAAGGTTGATGTTGTTTTTCTGGCTGGCAGGCTCTCCTGAAATTGGAAGTTCTGATTTGGTGGAGTCCAGTGAAAGTATAATACAAGAAATGAAGAAACTTGGCCATGGAAGGTGTTATCGAGGTTACTTTCTGTATATTGGACCCAGATGTTAAGAGATTCAGGCATGATCCCTTTGTTGGCATTGGTATATTCTACCTTGCAATCAAGTCCCAGATGCTCAACAGATGTAGGGCAGTGAAATGGTTGATGGTAGTACAACAGGCCATTCAGAAGTTTAATAAATATGCTGCCTAGGAGTACATTGTTATCATATCTGAGCACTAATCCACTTATTTTGTGTCCCCAGTCCTCTTCAATTTGTGCATGGAATAGCTGTCCAAAGTTGGGAATTCTGAAATCTACTGAAGCATTTCTGAGTGAGGTTGATTTGAATCATCTGCACACTCCGCTAACATGCGTTTCTCTCCAATAATATTCCTGTTGTGATAGGTGGGGGAATAATGGCTGTTTCTGACAATACTGCAGGTGTACTAGATGGGCTCCGCATGGTGTTAGCAACGGTTCCTGACCGTCACTTCGGGTCCGGGTCCAGGTCGAAACCGAACCATTGCCAAATGGAGGGTCCGGGTCGTCAATCTACGCGAACTGTCAACTCGGGTACGGTTAGACGGAAAACTCCCAACCCATCTGAAATGGGCGGGTTGTAAGTGGGTCGCCCTGCGGTTCCATCTATAGATTCATATAAGGCACTTGTTTTTGCAGTTTGCTAGTAGTATCTTATCAAAATCACGTTTTCAACAACCAATGATATGTTTTTGCAGGTTTTGCAGTTTGCAATATTGATTAATTTGGAATCCATGTTTTACTTTTGATATATTGTATTTTTGGCTATCGAGGTGATCAATAATTCTGTTATGAGCTCGAAGATCGGCGCGATGTCTTGATTACCAAATATGCAAGACCTAGAACCATTGACATTCCTTTGCCACTCATTTTCAGAATTCGGAAGGGAGCATGTCGCTGTTGTTTTGGGCAGTAAAGGCTGCCAATATCTCATAAATGAATTTCTTCGACCAATCGGAATATAAATTACCCAAGATGCAAAGCTAAAAATCATTGATGTTCCATTGATGCTCATTTTCATAATTGGGCGGTGACTGTGTTGCTGTCTCTTTGGCCTATAAAAGCTGCAGATACGTCAGTTTTGCAGAACAGCGACCAAATCACTGTTCAATTACCATACTTACAAGACCACACATCGTTGACGCTCCATTGATTCTCATCATAATGTATTGTCCATTCAACATCTGCTGCCATCGAGAATGGTTGTCATCACGATTTGAACTTATTGGTTGTCTTGCTGACAGATTGTGACTTGGCCCTGTGGCAAAGCTGAGCGCAGTAACATTCTTGCCCTGTTTGCTCTCACACGACCAAAATTTATATATCTTGCCAAAAGATTCATTGCGCCTGCTATACATCTGTTTATCAACCGATATTCACAACCTACTGCTCACCATTTGCCCATAATATATCTCTAACTGAAACTCTTGGTCAAGCTACATAAAGAAGCTGCTGATACATTGATGCATTCTGTCTCACTTTTTCTTCACTCCCTTATTTCTCCTCGTTTTGATTGCATTGACCATCACCAATACTTTTTCAGCCTGTCTCTTTGACTTCTGTGTTGGCCGAATCAATCTGGGGACATTTCACGCAGCACTCACATCCCACTGCTCAGGGCATTCCGCATCATCAAACCCATTGTCTTGCTCTATATCAGATTCAACATCTGCTGTGCAATCGTATTCGGTGGCATTTGGATTATCCAATTGCCAAGTCCAGTTAGGCAAATTTTCCAGCTCCGAAATGCTATCAGATGCGCAATCCTCATCACTTTCGTCTGGATGACGGTCGATTCTTCCAATTCGGCGAACGTTTAATAATTCAGTTCGTTCTCCCGGTATGTTCTTTGCAGACCAAGCTGGTGGTCAAGGATATCTTTCTGACGATTTAAATGCAGCCGGACCATCATGTTGAAAGAGTGACCAGGTAGCTTCGAAGATCACCTCCGTGTCCGAAATGTATCGTACTACAGTCATCTGCTTGTTTTGAGCGCGAGATTCCTTCTGTGTAGCGCATGGGTGTTGGCTGCCCTGCCACATCTCCAAAACGTTGTGGACCTTGGCCATTCTGTGCAATTCCCTGTCCTCTGCTTCTTTCTTCATTTCCATGTCGTTTTCTGTGTTCATCATATCCACTGCTGGGTCAACTCCTGCCAACATCCCGTTATTGGCTCGAGCGAACCGCCTTACAACGACCTTTTCACGAAGGGTCTCGCCTGTGGTCTTTGACTGCTTTCAGCAGATAACATTTCGCCCAGGGTAGAAACTGGCCTGCACACCAACGCCATGTAGTATGATAGAGAATATGTCGCGCGCCACATTGGTGAGATCAGTGTACTTTGAGTGGGTTTCCTCTTGTTGGCTGCACCAGTCGGTTATGTCCGGTATCCAAACTGTACTGCTAATTTCCATCGGGTTGGTGTGGTATTCATTGAGATCTGAATCAATTTGCCCCCAGTTCTTGGGTGCTTCACACGGGGAATTCAAATAGAGCCTGGATGGGGTTAATATACATGCTGCGCGATCGCTTCATCCGGGTGTCATTTCAGCCAGATTGTTAGGCATTAAGTATTTTTCTTCATCGCTGGACAAATCATATGGATCAGAGGATGATTGACCAGATCCTGAATCCGTCGCAGTGGGGACGAGATCGCTGCTCAGTACGCATTCAGGTTTATTGACCAGCACACGTTGATATTTGGCACAGTATTGATTTTCCACATACTTCAGAGAGGCCTCTTGGTATTGAGTAGTATAGGATGTCTTGTCCTCAGGATTAATATCCATTCCATTGTCCCGCTTCCTAAACGATCGCAACCTCCGGAATGAATCAACGATATGTGCAGAAATGAGAAGCATACCCGTCGATGGAGTCACTTCAGCATAATACTTGGACAGCTTCTGTCGAGCTAACTTCACGGTGAAGAACAAGTCTTCCTTCCATTGAATCTTCTTCTTAGCCAAAGCTCACATAATGCCATCCATATAATTGAACATGTCATAGTACACTGTGATCACGTGATGCAATGTGACGGTAGGCCTCTTCGATATCCACAGGGTCCAATATCGGAATGGCCTCAAAATGTCCACGACTTGCTTGACAATGGTCCATTCACCCTGGGTTGCAAAGAGTGGCCGGTAATCACTGTAATTTGGATTTTGGAGCCACTCGCGGGTGAATTCTTGTATTTGGTAGGCTCGCTCAAGCAACTCCAGTGTCGAGTTCCAACGTGTCTTCACATCCATAATTGGTAATACCACGATGCAGACTTTGGCTTTCTGTCAGTCGATAAACTCATTTCGAACACCAGGTGTCAGTGTAATCGATTCAGCAAGCATTCTCTGCTATATGAAGGTCAGTTTCAGGACTTTCAAAATATCTTGAAATACGTACTTTCTCAATTATCCTTGCTAAACCTGGTGTCATGGCCGACACCTTATTGATTCTAGCATTGCCCCCTTTTCGAAGTCTTTGACTCTTCCCAATGTTGATGCTTTCATTCTCTCCAAATTGCTGATCATGCTCATGGGCTTTCCAAGACTTGGTGGAGCCTTTTACACCGAGACTGCTTATGAATGCACCTAAAGCTTGCTGTATGACGTGCTGCATGCATTGTATGTGGTACCTCAACGCAGGCCACTCAATTCCGGAGGCCTCAAGTGTTGATTGCAGCTCGCGTGGCATCGAGTAATTTGAGAAAGCATTATCAGTCATAATTCCAAGCAACCAGCTTTCTGTAAGCTCAATACGATCAAGCACGTCCTTCCAATGCATGGCTTGCCTTGTTCCAGTATGTTGGCCATTGACTTATCATCCTGAATTAGCTTTCGAAACCGGAAATGAACAGGCAATCAACCTCATCGAATGCGAGTTGTACTTCAGGCAATGCCCAAACCCGATCCATATAGCAAGCAATGACTGACCTTATCGCTACTTTGTTAGTTGATGTCCATCGGTCTAAAGCTAAACTATGTTTATTGTGTGACGGGAATTGCTTCTTAATTGCATCCACGGTCTGGGCATATTCCCTCCGGCAAATTAAGCTAAGGGTCATGGCGGACGGCATCACTAGGTCACTTCATATTGCATTATATGACCATCGTAGCTCAAGATTCGATATATCATTCCAGGGAAAATGAGCCGAACAAATCCTGACATGAGGTACTGAATCCATGTGTCTTGGTGAAATTCAGAAGGTTCAAAGTCGGTAGCTGGCGGTTTGGAACATTTTGTCGGTCATTTCGGTCAATATGAATTAACCTGGATGACAAATATGGATTTCTTCTGCGAACTTACTATTGTAACTCCTCGACTTCGTTGCCTCTTCAGGATGGCCAAAGCTGTTTCATCGACCATCGAACAAGTCAATTCAGTAACTTCTGACTCTGTTAACTCGTTTAACTTTGCTATGCGAGCTTTTGCCAGCAAGTGTTGCCCCATTGAGCTAGTCCCATGTTCTGATGGATGGCGAAGAACTTGATGACAAACGACAAACATGATTCCAGGGCTGCTGGTCTCCACCATTCCGCAGTGCAAATAAAATCGCCATGAAGATGCATGTCTAGAATTATTCCAAGCAATCGGACATTTTGAACCTACATTCATCGAAGCCCACCAAGCATTGAAGATGATTTGTAAAGTAAGGTCGCTCAAATCACAAATAAACACACGTTCATTTTTGGAAGAGATCATAACCTCTAGCAATGAGGTATTTCAAGATTTTGCATCCAACATGGCAGAAGGGATCAGAAAGCTGGGCAATCTGACTTGAGAGACTGCCGAATGTTACATTATAGCAAAGCAGAATGCGGGTTCTGAAGTATTGAGCCTAGAGCAACAAGCAAAAAAATCAGATCTGTGAGATATTGCATGCATATTTGTGAAGATGTATACAAGGACATAATGAAAAGACTGACCACATAAAACTCAATTTAGGAACACCGCAATGCAGTTCATTGCTGTGTAGCTTGCTGAGCCTCCACAACAATTGATGATGTTCCGTGGGCGCTGGATTGTAGGAGGCGGATGTGATCTCGTCACTAGAATTATTCCCAATAAAGGCCGCTGATAGGTTGAATGTGGGTTTGCTGCGTTCCAATGCCCTTAGATTAACCAAGATGCAAGATCAGAAATCGTTGACGCTCCATTGACACTCATTCTAGGACATAGTTACGATGTTGTTGCAAGCGTTTTTGCCTAGAATGGCGGCTGGTTGTTCGATTATGGATAAATTTGGTCGCACAGCCCCACGATTTTCGAAGATGCAACGCCGAAAATCGTTAACACTCTGTTGACGCTCATTTTTAGGGCATTGTTACGCAGTCATCGAAAGTATTCTTGCGTAGAAAGGCGGCCGATAGTTTGATTATGGATTAATGTCGTCGCTCAGCCCCTTGATTATCCACGATGGAAGGCCTACACTTGTTGACACTCCGTTGATGCTCATATTCAGGACATAGCAGCAACGTTGTCGCAACCACTGTTGCCTAGAAAGGCGGCCGATAGTTCGATTTTGGGTTAATGTCGCCACACAGCCCTTGGATTTTCCACAATGCAAGGCCATGAGTTGTTGATGCTCCGTTGACGCTCATATTTAGCACATAGTCGCATCGTTGTCACAACCATTCCTGCCTAGCAAAGCAGCTGATAGTTCGATTATGGGTTAATGTCACCACACAGCCCTTTGGATTGTCCAAAATGCAATGCCAAAAATCATTGACGATCCGTTGATGCTCATTTTTAGGATGGGGCAACAAGCATGTCACCTGGCTTTTTCACTATAACACCGACCAATGCATTCAGTTTGGAAGGATGTGTCAATGCAGCCTTTACATTGCCAAATGTGTAAGACTAAAAATTGTTGACACTCTGTTCACGCTCACATTGATCACATTGAAACAGCCTTTGTACCCTCAATAAATGTATGCAATGAATCATATCCCAATTATTGACATCCATTATTGCGTTTGTAAGTATTATCATTTGCATCCAGGATCTTTGTGACCTCTCAATTTCTGATCAACCTCTATCCACGTTATCTGAGTGAGAGATGACATGGCCCTATCACATACCTGGGCCTTCGGCCAGCAATTGACGGCATATAGATCATTTCAGTAGTTTTTGGTAAATATTGCTCGACTTCCTCACCTTTTCTCATCCAGCTCCTTCTCCTCCATTTCCATGAGGTACCATAAGCAATTTTGAATATCTCAAAGATGTGCACCAGGTCTGTGCGGAGAGTTATGTAGTTGGATTCATGGATGAATGCAGCCAGACGGTCGTCACTCAGCAAGATTCGTATTGAGCACTGACTGCTCTCTCTATGACTCGGATGACATCACTCACTTGAGTTTTGTTATTATATTTCATCACTAATCTAGCTTTGTTTTCTCGCTCAACAGTAATCGGCTAACAGAAATCACACGTGTTCAACATCTTACAGCCTGATTTGGATTCTAGAACTTGCTCCTGGTGCGTTCGACCCTTGCACATGCACAGATGAATTATCATGTCTCACAATGTGGTCACTGAAATCAAGTCAAAGCTGACACATAGCAAAATTGGTACACAAATTGCTTTTCACTGAGATATGATGTCAAAAATACCTCTTTGACTCTTTATTCCTCCGCTGAGGCAGGATCCGTGATGATGTCGTCATCCAAATTCAATTTCTATAAGGTAACTAGCTGAGGAGGCTATATGCAGGGGTAAAAGCTTACGAGTTCAACAGGCTATGCATTCTGAATAAGTGATGAATCGTTCTCTGCAGCGGGCGCAAGACTGGGTATACTTGTCTTCAACTGCGGCTTCCCAGAACCTAGCCTCATATGACTACTCCCAGGTTGAGAAGTGCTTTGTGGCATTTGTGATATTCCGTGGACAATGTCAAGACACTCCGTCAGCTCTCCGAATGTTGTCGGTGCAGGAGCCAATGCATCATCTTCCGTTAGCGGTTAAACACCTGCGGGTACCCTCAATTAGGATGTGCTGTACTACATCTCTCGTTCACGGAAGTAGTCGTCTGCGTCCTCCCGTCCAGTTTGGGTCATTTCGTCAAGCTTCATCTGCTTCTGGCGAAACCTCTCCATGCACTGTTGTATAGTTTTGGTGATTGTGGCCATCACCCAGCCGGGTTCATGATCTCTGCTTAGCTGGCCCTGCTCTGACTCTTCATCATCCTTATCTTCCCCATTCTCGCCATCGTCAGACCTTGCAAGATCACTCAGACTGTTTCAGATAGCAACCATCATCTCCTGAAATGACTCTTCGGGCTCTGTGTTTGTCAATCTTGCGTTTTCAGCTTTTTCTGTGTCTTCCTGCTCTTACTGAACAGCTGCCTCTGTGTCTTCAACTCGCTTTCTTGCAACAGTGGTTTCTCTCTCAAGATAATCCTCAATCCATTTCTCTTTCTCTTCATTGCTTAAAATGTGCGTTTCTCGTCGTTTCACGGCTGCTAACTTCTTTTTGGATCGAAAGCTGCACGATGCTCCGAGGGCTCGGGCTCTTTCTGCTTCCCAGCCGCTCTTGCAGTCATTCGTTTGATGACGTCGTTGGGTGGACCGCTTTGTCAATTTGCTATGTTTGCCGGCCGGAAGTGGCGAGATGTGATTTTTTGGAGTATTGACCAATGTAGTTTGCGTGGACTTTGTTGTTGGGCGAGATGTTGGATGTTGCATGATATGGACAATATGGAGGCAAGCTGCGTCTTTTATGTCAAGGTTGGTACGTTTAATCATTTTGAACAAACCAAAGTGACACTTTTGACTGTCAATGAATTGAGAATAGTTAGACGAACCATACAACACGACTTGATTGTTAGCGTCAGTTTCATGTAATATCCTGGGGATTATTTGAGACAAACATCAGCAGACTTCCTTTCCCTCGAATAATGTCCGATTCATATCTGACACTCATGGGATTGCGGGTGACGTACACCGCAATTTATCCCTGTTAACTAACAAACAACATCGGACCGACTTATTGTGCATCGCGGGCCAGTGGCAAACCCCTGCAACTTGCAGCCATACTCAGCAGTATTCATCTTGAGTATATGGAACATGTTGGCTGCTACTTATTCCATTCTGACATGAAGCTTAATATATAGACCTCAGGACTTCCCACTTTTTTTCATTATCATCTTCCTCTTCTATTCCACACCAGCAAATCATGGATACACAACCACCTCTGCCAGGTGAGAGTGGATCTAAATCAAGCCAATGGGTGGGCGCTACATCAAATACGTCACTCATTGGCACACAGCAAGACCGCAGACACCAGGTAGTCCACCGTGATGCTGCCATTGCAGCCACCAACCATATGACCCAGGATGCACATTTACAAATTGTCCGTAAGACTGGAAGCAGCAAGAATCAGACACAGCACGCAGTTTGATGTGAGGATATCCATATCGAGGTACACAGCTGTCTATTGACCGTATAATGTGGAGTGGATGACCGTAGATAGCTACGTGGCCGATTTATCCCCGCCTGTAACAAGAAACCTTCATTGCCGACAAATGCATTTGTCCGCACATTCCGCAAAATTGAACATCATGATGTTATCAGCTCTGGGACTTGCACAGATGAATTTCCTGATAAGCATCCCTGTGAGTGGACAAAACAGGCTTTAATCACCTTAGAGGAGGCTGCAGAAGCGTATATGGTACAGCCAATAGTCCAATCTCATTGTTAGAAGCAGTAACTAATTTCTTGTAGGTTTTCAACATGTCCGCTACTATGGCATAGCAAGGAGGTCGGGTACAGCTGGAACAGTCCGACATGCTCCTGGCCTTGAATATGGCCAAAATGGCCAAAGAAGGGTTTTTGTGGGCCACAATGGAGGAAGTGCAATATCTCATGAAGAAACCTCGGGCAGAAGTCCGAGAAGAGAAGAAGCAGGGTGTCGAGTTGCCTGGGCATAACATGGTGAAGACTGCGATAGAAAGACACCCGGCTATGCTGCATCAAAACCACACGGCCGGATGCATCCCTTGCCAAAATGGCACCGCAAAGAATCCGCCGACACACTGTAGACGCAAAGCAATAGGTGCACCTCGATCCGACCCACGCAGACAGCCGACTCCAGAGCCTACGCCACCTCTGCCCGAAACTCATCCCACCCCAACCGGTAACAATTCCGGAGCTGAAGGTTCCTATATCGTCCATTTGCCGGCAGGATATATGTATTCACATACATCCCCTCCCTGTGCTGGATTTTTTACTCCTGATGCATCTGCCCAGGATAGCCAGCACGATACAGATTTTGATCCAGACATGCTGACTGATGAAGGAACATCAACTGGTTAGTATACTATCCGCTGTGTGGTAATGCAGCTAACATCCATTTGGACGACCAGAGCAGCCTATTGAGTGAACATGCAAGTGATGACGAGCATTGATCGAATGGCACGGGATTTTCAAGATTATCATTATATATTTTAATGTATTATTCAAAAACAATGTAGTGATCAAGATGAATGTACATGAAATTGCTAGAAAGGCTGCCAAAACAATGTGAATGATGTACTACACCAAATCAAATAATTGCATATTGTGGATACACCCATGGCAAAACCAGGATCAACGGAGGGTCAACAATTTTAGGTCATGTACGTCTGGTAATTAAAAATTGATTTGCTTGTGGTGATACAAAATCGGAGTATTGGCCGCCTCTACTGACAAAAAGTATAATGACACGCTCTCTAACTCATCTTGACAATGAGTGTCAACGATTTTTGGTCATGCGTCCTTGGTAATCTGAACGCCGATTGGTTGCAGACAGTCATACGGGACTGATTGGGCGCCAGTATAGGCAAAACAGATTGCGATACTCTCCCCACCCCATCTCGAAAATGAGTGTCAACGGAGGGTCAACAATTGTTTGTCGTGTATCTTGGGTAATTTAGGGGGCGACAGGTTGCAAATAGTCATAAACGGAGGATTGGCTGCCATTATAGATACCAGAGAAAGTGAAATGCTCCCTGCCCCATCTTGTAAATGAGCGTCAATGGAGTGTCAACGAGTGTTGGCCTTCCATCATGGTTAATCACAGCGCTATGTGGCCGTTATGGTCTATATACATCATTTTGGCTGTTTTTATACGCTAAAAGGCTCAAGAATACCTAGTGGTAGTTCTGTAAATGAATTAAGTTGTTACTGTCCCGACGGATGTGGCGGGAATATACCGTACACATCTGCCTATAAAGGCTGCCATATCCTCGTTTATGGATGCTTGAGATCAAGCGCCACCCATATTTCCGAAGATGCAAGACCAAAAATCGTTGACCTCAACAAGAGATGTGGGAGCAAGCTTGACCAAGTCATCAGAGTCAGAGAGTGTGCTCGTCACAGTTGTCCGAGTGAGCATATCCGAGTTGTGAGACTCAGTATGTCAAAGTTATAAGTGCAAGCATGTCAGAGTTAAAAGAGTCCATGTTGAAGATGTGAAAGGAGATATCAGAGTGGCTAACAAATGAGTAATTGTGATGAATAGTGTTAGCAACGGCTCCAGGTAACCTGCCAGCAGTCCGGGTTGGGACAGCAAAAATGGTTCGGTTCGGTTCCAGACCCATCCAAAGACCCGACCCACTGCTTCTTGGTGACGGAAACCAGTACCCTTACCTGTCAACCCGTGGGTTTTGCCGGGTTTGGCTAGACCTGTCAGTTCCAATCTCCGGATCTGGTTGTGGGGTATTTCTATTTATTGTTGCATTCAGATATCCTACTGTTAATCGCAAAATATCGACTTTGGTACATCATTGTCTTTTTTTGATATATTGACCACCTTTATAATCAAAAACAAGAGAGATATGCTCCCTGCCCCATCCTGAAAATGAGAGTCAACAGAGTGTCAATGATGTTTGGTCTTGCATCTTAGGTAATCTGAGTGGCGATTGGATGCAGACAGTCATAAATGAGGTATAGGCCGCATTTATAAGCAAAAGAGAAAGCGACACACTCCCTACCCCTTTCTGAAAATGAGCATCAACGGAGCATCAACTATTTTTTGCCTTGCTTCACGGTTAATCTGAGTGGCGATTGGTTGCAGACATTCATAAATGAGGTATAGGCCATCATTATAGGCAAAAGAGGAAGCAACACACTCCCTGCCCGATTCTGAAAATGAGGGTCAACAGAGCGTCAACAGGGCGTCAACAGAGTGTCAACAGAGCGTCAACAGAGCGTCAACAGAGCATCAATGATTTTTGTTCTTGTAAGTCAGGTAATGAATCAGAGACTTGGTCGTTGTAATGCACAATGAAAGTATTAGCCACCTTAATAAGCAAAAATGCTAGCTGGAACATCATTTCTATCTCCTAAAAATGAGCGTCAATGGAGTGTCAACAATTTTCAATCTTGTAAGTGAGATAATTAAAGAGTGATTTGGTCATTGTTATACATAATCAACATATTGGCTGCCTTTATAAGCTAAAGAAAAAGCAACATGCTCCCTGCGCCATCTTAAAAATGAGCGTCAACAGAGCGTCAACGATTTCTAGCCTTGCATCATAGTTAATCAAAGCGCGATGTGGCCATTGTTGTCTATATACAAAGTTTTGACCGGTTTTATAGGCTAAAACGTTCATGAACACTGACTTGCAGCTTTGAAGAAGAATTCAGTTGTGATTGTCCGGGAGGCTGTCACGGGAATATCTCTTGCTTATCTCCCTATACAGGCTGCCCACTCCTTGGTTATGGATGTCTGCGATCAAGCGCCACTTGGATTACCCAAGATGGAAGACCAATGATCATGGATGCCCTGTTGACGCTCATTGTCAAGATGGGGAATGGAGCGTGTCACTTTCTCTTTGCCTATAAAGGCAGCCAATACTTGGATTATGTATAATAACAACTAAGTCGCGTTTTAATTACCTGACTTACAGTACAAAAATTCGTTTACACTCTGTTGAGGCTCATTTTGCCATGGGCGTATCTGCAATATGGAACCATTCAATTCGGCATAGTATATCAGTAATGGTGTTTTGGCAGCTGTTCAATTGTCTTCATGTACTTATTCCTTTATCACTACATTGTTCTTTAATAATATGTATAAATATATCCTTTAAAATATTCTTTAAAGTGTCCGCTAATTGTAGATAAAAATAATACTCAAAAATTCCGTTCCTTTCTGTTAATGCTCATCTTCCCTGTCAGATTCGCTCAATAGGCCGCTCTCATCTGCAAAATGGATGTCAGCTGCATTGCCGCGCAGCAGATAGTGTACTAACCAGTGGATGTTCCTATATCAGTCAGCAAATCTGGAATATAATCTTTATCGCACTTGCGTTCCTTGGCATATGCATCAAGATTGAAAATTGAGCGTTGGGAACAGGAGTATGTATATACACATATCTGGGTGGCACACCGTCGATTTCGGAACTTTGAGCTGCCTCATTTTCACCAGGTGACACAGGTGGCATTCCAGGCGGAGGTGGCACCGGTTATCGTGGAGGTGCCCCTGTTCCGTTGCCACTCCAGCGTGTCTGCGGATTCTTTGCTGTGCCATTTTCGCAAGGAAGGCAGCTGTCCATTTGATCTTCATGAACCATAGCCGGGTGTCTTTCTATTGCAGCCTTCACCTCTCTATGCCCAGGAAACTCAACTCCCTGCTTTTTTTCTTCTTAGCCTTTGGCGTGAGGTTACTTGATCAGGTATTGTGTTTCCTCTATTGTGGCCCGCGAAAACCCTCCTTTGGCCAGTTGGGCCATATTCAAGGCAAGGCGCATGTCGGACTGTTCTAGTTGTACCCAACCTCTTTGCCTTGCCATAGTACCTGACATGTTGAAAACCTACAAGAAATAAGTTGCTGCTTCTGAAAATGAGATTTGGCTATTACCTCTACCATATATGACTCTGTAGCCTCCTCTAAGGTCATTAAAGCCTGTTTCATCCACTTTCAGGGAAGCTTAGAAGGAAATTTGTCTGCGAAGATCCCAGAGCCAACTGCATTATGATGTTCAATTCCATGGACCGTGCCAACAAAGCCTGTGGTCAACCAATGAGGTTTCCCATTAGGGGCAGCTATATATTCGTCATGTAGCTCTCTACGTACACTAGCTGTACATTATGCAGTTAGTTGACGGCCATCTAGCTTGGTATGGATTTACTCACATCCAATTGCATGCTGCGTCTTATTCTTGCTACTTGCACGTTTACGGACAATTATTAAATGTGCGTTGTGTGTCATATGTTCGCTTGCTGCATTGGCAGCATCACGGTGGACTAACTGGTGTCTGTGGTGCTGCTGTGTCACAGCGGGTGGTGGATTGGATGAAGCGCCGGTCAGTCAGCTCAATTCAGATTCGCTCCAATCTTGCTCAGGTGTTTCTGCAGCCATGACTTGCTGTGGTGGAAAAGGCGAGGAAGATGATAACGAAAAGAAGTGGGAAGTCGTGAGGAATATATAGTTAGCTTCAAGTCAAAACGTACTGAGTGACAGCCAACTTCCACATTCTACTCAAGATGGATCCTACTGCATATAAATGCAGGTTGCAGGGGTTTCCAACCATCCCGCGATTTGCAGTAATTTGGTCCGATGTTGTATGTTAGTTTACAGGCATAAATTGTGGTGAATGACAGCTGCAATCTCATGTTTGAAAGAGATAAAAAGGATATTCTTCGATGGGAAGGATGTCTGGTGATGTTTGTCTCAATACATCCCCGGGATCTTACACGAAACAGACACTAACCATCAAGTCATGATGTGCGGTTTGCATTACAATTCCAAATGTAGTGACAATCCTAAAGCAGATTTTGTTTTGTTCAAGTTGATGAAATGTACCAACCTTGACATAAAAGACACTGCTTACCTCCATGTAGTCCATATCTTGCAACATCCAACATCTCACCCAACAACAAAGTCGACACGACATGCAATGGTCAATGATCCAAAAAAGAACTTTCCTCCACTTCCGGCGGGCAAATACGGCAAATCCACAAACCGATCCACTCGACAACATCATCAGGCGAATCACAGCAAGAGCAGTTTGGAGGCAGACAGGGTTCGAGCGTTGGGAGCATTGCGCAGATTACAATCTAAACAGAAGCTTTCGGCGGACAGAAGACGAGCAACAAACTTTTTAAGCCAAGAAGAGAACGAGTAATGGATTGAGGATGATGTGCAGGAAGAGACCGCTGTGGCAAAACAGCGAGTTCAGGACGCAGAGACAGCAATCATGCAAGAGCAGGGAGATATGAGAAATGCTGAAAAGGTGGGATCAACAACCTGAAAGCCCAAGAAATTATTTGAAGAGATGTTGAATACTATCGGAGACAGTCTGACCAATTTTGCAAGCTCCAACGATGAGCAGGAAGGGAAACACAAGGAAGATGATGAAGAAGATACAGAGCTCTGCAAGCTGAGCGAAGATGACGAACCCGGCTGGGTGATGGGCACACTCTCCCAAACAGTACAGCAGTGCATGGAGAGTTTGCGGCAAAAGCCGATGAGGCTTGGGGAATCGACGCAACTGGGCTGGGGGGAATTGACCGCCTACTTCTGTGAGGAAGATATGAAGTACTGGACGGCCAAATTGAAGATTCCGGGAGTTGTTAAGCCACAAACAGACAAGGTTGCAGCCACACCTGCACGGAGAACGTTTGGAGAGCTTATGCCGACTGTTGATGTCGTCCCCAGACAATGGCAAATGCAGCAAGGTACTTCTCCAGCAGGAAGTGGTCATATGATGCTGGGTTCGGAGAAACCACAATCCCACAAAGGCATAGCGACTCCCCCGCCCGACACAGCGCTGAATTTGTCACCAATCAAGAAATCGAAGCCTGTTCAGCCTGTCAGCTTTTACCCCTTCATATAGCATTCCTAGCTTATTACCATACAGTAATCGGATTAGGACAAAGAAGTGGTGATGGCTCCTGCGTCACCGGTGCAATAGATAGCCAAATAATCAATTTAGACGATGTATCTCTTCGAAAAGCAAATTGTGTACCTATTTTGCTACTTGTCAGCTGCTTCTGGATTTCAGTGACCACATTGTGAGACATGATAATTCGTCTGTGCATGTGCAAGGGTCGTATGGGCCATCTGAAAGTTCTAGACTCCAAATCAAGTGGATAGATGACCAACAAACTCGATATCGTCTTGCCTGTTACAGTTAAGTGAGAAAGCAAAAACTAAAATCGAGACAAAACTTACCAACAAAATTTAGATCAGTGATGTAATACAAGTCATAGAAGTAGCGGGCAGTGCGCAATGCAAACCCGGATGAATGACAACCGTCATGCTGCGTTCATCCATGCATCCAACTGCATAACTCTCCACTCAGACCTGGTGCACATGGTCGAGATTTTGAAAATTGCATATGGTACGTCATGGAAATCGAGGAGTAGGAGCTGTATAAGGAAGGTGAGGATGTCAGGGTATATATATCAAGAACTGGTGGATGGATCTATATGCCGTAAATTGCCGGTTGAAAGCGCTGGAACTGGATGTGCCTACATCATTCATCGTTCAGATCACATGTATAGTGGTGGCTCAGAAACTGAGAGGCCTCGAAGCTTTTGGATGCAAATGATTATACATAGAAACAATCTATTGGCTGTCAAAAATGACCGTATGCATTTTGCATACAATTTTTGAGCATCCAATGACTGTTAGAATGTCATTAAGGTGAGCGTCAATGGAGCATCAATGATTTTTGGTCTTGCCCTGTTGGCAATTGAAGGGGTGCATAGTCACATCTTGCCAAAGAAGAAAGTATTAGCCATCTCAATAGGTAAAAAGAAGATCGATACACTCGTTGCCCTCTCCTCGAAATGAGGGTCAACAGAGCGTCAACGATTTTTGGTCTCATGTCTTGGATAATCAAATGGTTATGCAATGGTGTCATCACATAATCAATGTATCGGCCACCTTTATGTGAGGAAATGCTAGTGACGACATCTCTACTACCTTCTAAAAATGAGCGTCAACGGAGTGTCAACGATTTTTGGTCATGCATCTTGGACAAACACTCGGCTATGCAGTGGCATTAACCCATAATCCAAGTATCGGCCGCGTTTATGGGCAAAAATGCTACTGAGGATATTGCTACTACCTCCTAACAATGAGTGTCAACGGAGTGTCAACAATTTTTGGTCATGCATCTTGGATAAGCACTCGGCTATGCAACGGCATTAACCCATAATCCAAGTATCGACCGCCTTTATGGGCAAAAATGCTAGTGAGGATATTGCTACTACCTCCTGAAAATGAGCATCAACAGAGTGTCAACAATTGTTGATCTTGCATCTTGAATGATTGAAGGGCTATGCAACGATGTCAACCCAGAATTGAACTATCGGCCGCCTTTATGTGCAAAAATGCTAGTGACAACAGCGCAACTGCCTCCTAGAAATGTGTGCCAACAGAGCATCAACAGTTTTCTGGGGGCTCAGTAAGCTACACAGCAATGAACAGCACTACATTGTTCCTACATTGAGTTAATAACAATCAGTCTTCTCAATATGTCTTTGTATACAACTTCACAAATCTGAATGCAATGTCTCACAGGTCTGACATTTTTCTTGCTTGTAGCTCTACATTCAATATTTAAGAACCAGCTTTCTACTTTACTATAACGTAACTTTTGACAGTCGCTCAGGTCGAATTACGAAGCTTTCAAATTCCTACCACCATGTCGGATGCCCAATTTTTGTATACTTCTTTGCTAGACGTTATGATATCATCCAATAATGACTGTGTCTTTATTCGTGATTTGAGCGACCTTACTTTACAAATCATAGTTGATGCTTGGTGGGCTTCTATGAATGTAGGCTCAAAGTGTCCTATTGCTTGGAATAATTCAAAACATGCGCCTTGATGGTGATTCTATTTGCACTGCGGAATGGAGGAGACCGGCAGCCCTGGAATAATATGTATCATTTGTCATCAAGCACTTCGCCATCCATCAGAACATGGGACCAGCAAAATGCGGAATTACTCACTGGCAAAAGCGCACATCTCAAAGTTAAATGAATTAACAGAGTTAGATGTTACCAAATTGACTAGTTCAACAGTTGATAAAACAGCTTTGGCCATACTGAAGAGGCAAGGAAGTCAAGGAATTACAATTGTAAGTTTGCAAAGGAAATTCATATTTGACATTTAGGTTATATCTATATTAACTGAATTGACAGACAAAACGCTCCAAACTGGCAGCGAAGGACTTTCAAAGTGCCAAATTTCACCAAGACACCTGGAATCGCTGCCTTATGTTAAGGTTTGTTTCGGCTCATATTCCATGGAACGCTATATCAAACCTGGAGCTCTGATGTTCATATAATGCATTACAAAAAAAGCTAGTGCTACCATCCGCCAGCACCCTTAGCAACATTTGCCGGAGGGAATACACACTGACAGTGGATACAATTAAGAAGCAATTTCCATCAAGAAATCAAGTTAGTTTAGCATTAGACAGGTGGACATCAATGAACAAATTAGCCATAACATTGGTCATTGCTTACTATATGGATCAAAATTGGGCATTGCGAGAAGTACAACTCGCATTCGATGAGGTTGATAGCCGATCATTTTCCTATTTTCAAACCTAAATACGGATGATAGGTCAAGAATCAACATACTGGAGCAAGGCTACCCGTACATTTCAAGGAAGTTCTGCATCGATTGGGGGTTACTGATTGCCATTTACTTGGAATTACAACTGATAACACTTCCTCAAATTACTCCATGACTCGCGAATTACAATCAACCCTTGAGGCCTCTGGAATCGAGTGGCCTGCATTGAGAAACCGCATACCATGCATGGAGCATGTCATTCAGCTTGCTTTAGGTGCATTCATGAGAAGTCTGGGTGTAAAAGGCCGCACCAAGTCTTGGGAAGCCCATGAGCGCGATCAGCAATTTGGAGAGAATCAAAGCATAAACATTGGGAAGAGTCAAAGGCTTCGTAAAGAGGGCAATGCTAGAATCAACACAGTGTCGGCTATGAGACCAGCTTTAGCAAAGATAATTGAGAAAGTACGTATTGCAAGATATTTTGGAAGTCCTGAAACTGACCTTCATATAGCAGTGATTGCTTGGTGTATTGATTATACTGACACCTGGTCGTCGAAACGAGTTCATTGACTATCAACAAGCCAAAGTACAAATTGCAGTACTACCTATTATGGATGTGAAAACACAGTGCAGTCCAACACTAGAGATGCTTGAGCGAGCCTACTGATTATGAGAATTCACCCGGGAGTTGCTCAAAAATCCGAAATACAGTTATTACCAGCCACTCTTCACAACACAGGATGAATGGACCATTGTCAAGTACATCATCTAAGTTTTAAGGCCATTCCAGTACTGGACCCTCTGGATGTCGAACAGGGATATGGTTACTCTGCATCACGTCATCACTTTGTACAATGACATGTTCCATCATATGGACGGTGTTATGCTAGCTTTAGCTAGGAAGAAGACTCAATGGACAGAAGACTTATAGTTTGCCATGAAGGTTGCACGACAGATGATGTCCAAATATCCTACTGAAGTTACACCAATGGCGGGTATGCTTCTCATTTCAGCACTTGTTTTTGATCATTTCCAGATATTGCAATCGTTTAGGAAGTGGGACAAGGGAATGGATTTTAATCCTGAGGACGAGACTTCCTATACTACCCAATACCAAGAGGCATTTCTGAAGTATGTGCAGAATGAATATTTTGCCAAAGAGACACGTTTACCTATCATTAAACCCGAAAGCATACCGAGCAACAATCTCCGGTCATTCGCAATGGCTTCTAGATCTGGTCAAGCATCTTACAATCCATATGATTTGTCCAGCGATGTTGAACAATACTTAAGGCCTAAAAGTGTTCCTGAAACGACAGATTGATGAAGCGATCACGCAGCAAACTTATCGACAGCCCCAAGGCTCTATTTGAATTCGCTGTCTGAATTATCTCAGAACTGGAGGCAAATTAATCCGAATCTTAATGATAACCACTGTGATCCTGTGGAGATCAGCAGTACATTATGGATACCGGATATCACTGAATGGTGGCACCAACAAGAGGAAATGCACTCAAAGTACGCCGATCTCTCTAATGTGGCATGCGATATATCATCTAGCATACGACATGGTGTTGGAGTGAAGGCTAATTGTTCCCTTGGCCAAGACGTTATCGGCTGGAGGCAGTCAAAAACCACACACAAGACACACCACGAAAAAGTCGTAGTAAGGCAGTTTTCTTGGTCCAACACTGCGATATTGGCAGGCAATGAAACAGCATTAGATACGACAAATACTGAAAATGACTTGGAAATGAAGAGTGAGGCAGAGGAAAAAAAGTTGCACAGAATGGCCAAGGTCCATGACTTTTTGGAGATGTGGCAGGGCAGCCAGAACCTATGTGCTACACAGAAGGAATTTCACTCTCAAAACAAGCAAATGACAGCCGTAGGATACATTTCAGATGCTCGAGAGATGGTCAATCCATCCTGGTCAAACTTTCAACCCGTCAGTGCGGCTGCATTTAAATTGTCGGAAAGATCACCTTTGCCACCAGCTTTGTCAGCAAACATCCTCCCTGGAGGACGAACTCCTGTACTAAATGTCAGCGGAATCAAAATAATCGACCGCCATCCAGCCCAAAGTGATGAGGACTGTGCACCTGAAAGCATTTCAGACACCGAAAATTGGCTTGACTGGGATGGTGACTTGGATGATCCAAATGACAGAGAAGACGACTGGGAGGCAGATACTGATTCTGAAATAGAGCTAGACAATGGCATTGAGGATCCTGAAAGCCCAGAGCAGCGTGATGTCAGTGCTGCATAGAATGTTCCCGGATGGATTTGGCCAACACGAAGGTCAAAGAACATGGCTGCAAAGATGTTGATGATGGCCAATACAATGGAAATGAGGAGGAATAAGGGGAACAAGAGAAAGTAGGACAGAATGTGTCAATGTCAGGTTCTGATGTTGTTTGACCGAGAATATCATGTAGAGAAATATTATGGGAGAATATTGAGCAGTCGAATGTGAATATTGGTTAATACACAGAAATACAGCAGGCAAAATGAATCATTTGGCAAGATGTATAGATTTCAATAGAATGAGAGCGACCAGTGCAAGTATATTACTGGGCTCGACTTTGCCAAAGGGCCAAGTCTCAATCAGTCAGAAAGGCAACCAATAAGTTCAAATAATTATGAATGCAATTATCAATGGCAGCAGATATGGAATGGACAATACATTAAAATGAGCATCAATGGAGCATCAACGATTTTTGGCTTTGCATGTTGGGTAACTTCAGTGGCGATTGGTTGCAAACCTCGATAAATGAGGTATTGGCTGCCGTCAGGACAAAAACAATAGCAACACGCTCTGTGCCCCATGCTGAAACAGCGCATCAACACAGCATCAACGATTTTTGGTCATGTAAGTAAGGTAATTGACAAGTGATTTGGTCGCTGTTATGCATAACCAATGTCTTGGCAGCCTATATAGGCAAAGGAGAAAGCAACACAGTCACTGCCGCATTCTGAAAATGAGCATCAACAGAGCGTCAACAATTTTTAGCTTTGCATCATGGGTAACCTTAGTGTTAGCAACAGGTCCAGGTAACCTGCCAGCAGTCAGGGTTTGGACCACAAAAACAGATTGGTTCGGTTCTGGAACCGAGCAAAAACCAGACCCGGTGCCTCTTGGTGGGCCAAACAGAGACCCGTACCCGTCATCCTATGGGTTTTGTCAGATTTGGCTAGTCCTGTCGGTTCCAATCTTCAGTTCTGTGTTTCGGGTTTTATTATTTATGGTCACATTCACATATGTTACTGTTAATTGCAAAATATTGACATTAGTTTGTCGCTGTCTTTTTTTGATGTATTGACCACCTTAATGATCAAAACAATCAGAGGCACACGCCATACCCCATCCTGAAAATGAGCGTCTATGGAGCGTCAACGATTGTTGGTCGTGTATCTTGGGTAATCTGGGGGGTGATAAGTTGCAGACAGTCATAAACGAAGGATTGGCTGCCATTATACGAAAAAGAGAAAGCGAAACGCTCCCTGCCCAATCTTGAAAATGATTGTCAATGGAGTGTCAACGAATGTTGGCCTTGCATCATGGTAAATCACAGCGTGATGTGGCCATTATTGTTTATATACATCGTTATGACTGTTTTTGTACGCTAAAAGGCTCAAGAACACTTAGTGGTAGCTCAGTAAATCAAATAAGTTGTTACTGTCCCAGAGGCTGTTGCAGGGATATCCCATGTTTATCTGCCTATAATGGCTGCCATGTCCTTGTTTATGAATGCTTGTGATCAAGCACCACTCAGATTACTAAAGATGCAAGACAAAAAATCGTTGACACTCCATTGCCGCTCATTTTTATGTTGGGGCAGGGAGGGTATCGCTATCTGTTTTTCTTATAAAGGCAGCCAATAATTTTTTTTATAACTGTCTGCAACCTATTGCCTGTCAGCTTACCCAGGATGGAAGACAAAACATCGTTGACACTCGGTTGACACTCATTTTCACGATAGGGTAGGGAGCATTTCGCTTTAATTTTCACCTATAAAGGCGGCCAATACTTCGATTATATATCACCATGACCAAATCGATTTTCAATTACTCGACTTACACAACCTCAAATGGTTGGCGCTCTATTGACACTCATTTTGCCATGGGCGTATTCGAAATATGCAATCATTTGATTCAGCACAGTATATCATTCACATCGTTATGGCAGCCTTTCTAGCATTTTCATTTACTGTCTCCTTAGTCACTACATTGTTCTTTAATAATACATATAAATATATCCTTTAAAATATACTTTACAGTGTCTGCTAATTGTAGATAATACTAAACTCAAAGATCCTGTTCATGTTGATCAATGCTCATCCTCACGTGCAGGTTCGCTCAATAGGCTGCTCTCATCTGCACAATGGATGTTAGCTGCATTCCCACACAGCAGATAGTGTACTAACCAGTGGATGTTCTTTCTTCAGTCAACATATCTGGATTAAAATCTTTATCATGCTGGCCATCCTGGGCATATGCATCAAGATTAAAAAATTGAGTGCTGGGGAGATGTGTATGTAAATACACAAAACAAGGTGGCAAATTGTCGATTTGGGAATGGTGAGCTCCCTCATTGTCACCAGGTGGAGCAGGTGGCATTGCGGGCAGCGGTGGCGTCTGTTCTGGTGTCGGCTGTCTGTGTCAGTCGGGTGGAGGTGCATGAGTTTGTCTGCGCCTCTGGCTGTTCTCCATATTCCTTGCAGCACCATTTTGACAACGAAGGCATCTGTCTGTTTGGTTTTGATGAAGCATAGCCACGTGTCTTTCTATGGCAGCCTTCACCTTTCTGTGCCGAGGAAACTCGACTCCCCGCTGCTTCTCTTCTCAAACTTCGGCGCAAGGTTTCTTGATCAGATATTGCGTTTCCTCTATTGTGGCGTGCGAAAAACCTCCTGTGGCCATTTTGGCCATATTCAACGCAAGGCACATGTTGGACTGTTCCAGCTGTACCCGACCTCCTTGCCTTGCCATAGTAGCAGACATGTTGAAAACCTACAAGAAATTAGTTGCTGCTTCTAACAATGAAATTTGGCTATTACCTCAACCATATATACTCCCGTAGCCTCCTCTAAGGTGATAAAAGCCTGTTTTGTCCACTCTTGGGGATGCTTATCACGAAATTTGTCTGCGAAAACCCCAGAGCTGACGACATCATAATGTTCGATTTCGTGGACTGTGCAGACAAATACCTTGGTCAACCTTGCAGGTTTTCCATTACCGCCAGCAATGAATTGGTCACCTAGCTCTCTGCATATACCTGCTGTATGTTATACGGTTAGTTGATGGCTGTTTACCTCGATCTGGTTATACTCACATCCAATTGCATGCTGCTTTTTATTCTTGCTGGTTGCGGGCTTACAAAGGATTTTTAAATGTGCATCCTGGGTCATATTTTCAGTGGCTGCATTGGCAGTGTTGCGGTGGACTAACTGGTGTCTGCATTGTTGCTGTGTGCCACCTAGTGATGCATTGGATGAAGCGCCCATTGATCTGCTCAATTCGGATCCGCTATCACCTGGCTGAGGTGTTTGTGTAGCCATGATTTGCTGCTGTGGAATAGGAGAGGAAGATGATAACGAAAAGAAGTGGGAAGTCCTGAGGAATACATAGTTTGCTTCAAGTCAGAATGCAATAAGTAACAGCCAACTTGCACATTCTACTCAAGATCAATCCTGCTGTGTATAGCTGCATGTTGCAGGGGTATCCCAGCGTCCCGCAATTTGCAGTAAGTCAGTCCGATGTTGTTTGTTCGTTTACACCGATACAAAGTGGTGTAAGACAGCCGAAATCTCATGATTGTCAGATATATACAGATAATTCTTCAAGGGGAAGGATGTCTGGTGATATTTGTCTCAAAATATCCCCAGGATATTACATGAAACTGACGCTAACAATCAAGTCATGTTGTACAGTATGCCTAACTATTCCCATTTCAGTGACAGTCAAAATGCAGATTTTACTGTGTAAAAGTTGATCAAATATACCAACCTTGACATAAAAGAGCCAGCTTGCCTCCATATCGTCCATATCTTGCATGTCTAACATCTTGCCCAACAACACATTCAACACAAACTACAATGGTCAATGCTCTGAACAAGAACGTTTGGCCACTTCTGGCTGGCAAATACAGCAAATTGAGAAAGCGTTCGACCCGATGATGTCATCAAGGGAATGAAGGCAAGAGTGGTTTGGAGGCAGAAAGCGTCTGACCCATTGGGGCATCGCGCAGCTTGTGATCCAAAATAAGCTTGCGGTGGAAATGCGACGGGAAACGCACTTTTTAAGCCATGAAGGGAAAGATAAATGGATTGAGGATTATGTTGAGAGATAAACCGCTGTGGCAAGAAAGTGAGTTGGAGACACAGAGACACCGAATAAGCAGGAACATGAAGATACAATGCAAGCTTAAAACGTGGGATTGATAACAAGAGCGCCCAATAAAACATTTCAGGAGATGATGGTTACTATCGGAGACAGGCTGAGCGATCTTGCAAGTTCCAACGATGAGAAGGATGGGGAAGATGAGGATGATGAAGATACAGAGCTGGGCAAGCTGAGTGAAAATGATGAACCCAGCTGGGTGAGTGGCACAATCTCCAAAAGGGTACTGCACCACATGAAGAGGTTTCGACAGAAGCAGATGAAGCTTGACGAATTGACACAACCGGGATGTGGGGACGCAGCCAGCAACTTCCGGGAAAGAGATACGAAGTACGGCACAACCGAATTGAGGGTTCCGGCAGTTGTTAAACCGCAAACAGGTGATGGTGCAGCCGCACAAGTACGCATAACTTTGGAGAGCTTATGGAGTGTTTTGATATCGTCCTCGGAATATCGCAAATGCCGCAAGGGACTTCTCAACCAGGAAGTAGTCAAATGAGGCTAAGTTCAGGGAAGCCACAGTCAAACAAGGGCGTGGCATGTCTTCCACCTGATGCGGAGCCCGATTCATCATCTATTCAGACAGTGAAGCCTGTTGAACCCGAAATCTTTTACCCAGGCATATTGCCTCCCCAGCTAATCACCATATAGAAATCAAATTCGGACAAAGAGATGGTGCCGGCTCCTGCATTGCTGGAATAATAGAGAGGCAAATTGTTAGTTTTGACATCATATCTCGATGAAACACAATTCATGTACCAATTTTGCTATGTGTCAGCGTTTTCTTGATTTCAGTGACAAAATTGTGAGACACAATTATTTGTCTGTGTATTTGTAAGGGTCGTACGGACCATGCGAAGTTCTAGAATCCAAATCAGGGTGTAAGACAACCAATCAACTCGATATCTGTTTGCCAATTACTGTTAAGTGAGAAAGCAAGTTCTAAATTAATGACAAAATTTACGAACAAATTTTAAGTGAGTGATGTCATATGTGGAATAGAAGGGGTGCTCAGTGCTCAATACGAATCTGTCTGAATGACGACCATCATGCTGCATTCATCCATGCATCCAACTGGATAACTCTCCGCACAGACCTGGTGCACATGCTTGAGATATTCAAATTTGCTTATGGTACATCATGGAAATCAGGGAGAAAGAGCTGGATGAGGAAAGGTGAGGAAGTCGGGCTAAATTAATTGAAAACTAGTGAAATGATCTACATGCCGTAAATTGCCGGCTGGAAGTGTGGGAATGTGACATGGCCATGTTATCCATCACTCAGATAATGTCGATAGTGGTTGATCAGAAATTCAACTGCCACAAAGCTTCTTGATGCAAATGAGAATACATAGAAATGCTATATTGGTTGTCAATAATGAATCTACCATTCGTTGCATACAATTATTGAAAGTACAATGACTTTATCGATGTCTTCAATGTGAGCGTCAATGGAGTGTCCACGATTTTTAGTCCTACACTTTTGGCAATGAAAGGGCTGCATTGTCACATCCTTCCAAAGCAAATGTATTGGTCGGCTGTATAGATAAAATGGCAAGCGACACGCTCATTGCCCCATCCTAAAAGTGAGCGTCAATGCAGTGTCAACAATTTTCACCCTTGCATCTTGGACAATCCAAGGGTTGCACAACGATATTAACCCATAATCGAACTATTGGCCGCCTTTCTAGGCAAAAATACTTCTCACAGCATCGCTACTATGTCCTAAAAATGAGTGTCAACGATTTTTGGTCTTGCAACTTGCATAATCCAAGGGCTGAGCATTGACATTAACCTGTAATCAAAGTATTGGCCGCCTTGATGGGCGAAAATGCTAGTAACAATTCCGCTACCACCTCCTAAAAATAAGTCTCAGCCGAGTGGGAACAGTTTTTGTTGGGCTCAGTATGCTCCACAGCAACAGAATGCCTTGCGTCTTTCCTAAATCGAGTTTCTAACTGTCAGTCTTTTCAATAAGTCCTTGTATACAACTTCACAACTATGCATGCAATGTCTCACAGGTCTTACTTTTGTCTTGTGTATAGCTCCAGAGTCAATATTTCAGAACCAGCATTCTACTTAACAATAATTTAACATTTGACAGTCTCTCAACTGGAATTATACAGCTTTCAAATTCCTACCACCATGTCGGATTCCCAATCTTTAAATTCTTCATTGCTAGATGTTATGATATCATCCAAAAATGGCTGTGTCTTTATTTGTGATTTGTGCGACCTTACTTTACAAATCATATTTGATGCTTGGTGGGCTTCTATGAATGTAGGCTCAAAGCGTCCTATTTCTTGGAATAACTCTAGACATGCACCTTCATGGCATTTCTATTTGTATTGCGGAATTGAGGAGACCAGGAGCCCTGGCATCATATATATCGTTTGTCATCAAGTTCTTCGCCATCCATCAGAACATGGAACCAGCTTAATGGGGAAACACTTGCTGGCAAAAGCGCGCATTGCAAAGTTAAACAAATGAACAGAGTCGGAAGTTTCTGAATTACCAAGTACAACTGATGATGAAACAGCTTTGGCCATACTGAAGAGACACGGCAGTAGAGCAATTACAATTGTAAATTTGCAAAAGAAATTCATATTTGACAGTTAGATCTCATCTATATTAATACAATTGACAGACAAAATGCTCCAAACTGGCAGCAAAGAACTTCCTAACAGCCGAATTTCACTAAGACACCTGGAATCACTACCTCATATTAGGATTTGTTTTGGCTCATATTCCATGGAACGCTATATCAAACCTAGAGATATGGCGGTCATATGATGCATTACACAGCAAGCTAGTGCTTCCGTCTACCAGCACCCTTAGCAACATTCGCTGCAGGGAATATTCGCTGACAGTGGATGCAATTTAGAAGCAATTGCCGTCAACAAATAAAGTTAGCTTAGCTTTGGACAGGTGGACATCAATGAACAAATTAGCCATAATGTCAGTGATAGTGTACTATATGGATCGAAATTGGGCATTAAGAGAAGTACAACTCGCTTTCGATGAGGTTGATAGCCACTTCTTTTTCTATTTCAAAAGCTAATTAAGCATAATAGGTCAAGAGTCAACATACTGGAGTAATGCTAGCCACACATTTGAGAGAAGTTCTTGATGGATTTGAGCGTACCGACGGCCGAGTACTTGGAATCACGACTGATAATGCTTCTTCAAATTACTCGATAACTCAAGAACTACAATCAACCCTTGAGGGCTCTGGAATCGACTTGCCTGCAATGAGAAGCCACATACCATGCATGGCGCACGTCCTTCAGCTTGCTTTGGGTGCGTTCATTAGCAGTCTTGGTGTAAAATGCCGCACCAAGTCTTGGGAAGCGCAGGAGCACAATTAGCAATTTGGAGAGAATGAAAGCACAGACATTGGGAAGAGTCAGAGACTGTGAAAAGAAGGCAATGTTAGAATCAACAAGGTGTCGGCCATGGGACCAGGTTTAGCATAGATAATGGAGAAAGTGCGTATTTCAAGATATTTTGGAAGTCCTGAAACTGACCTTCATATAGCAGAGAATGCTTGGTGTATTGATTACACTGACACCTGGTTGTCAAAATGAGTTGATTGACTGTCAAAAAGCCCAAGTACAAATCTCTGTACTACCTATTATGGATGTGAAAGCACAGTGGAATTCGACATCGGAGTTGCTTGAGCGAGCTTACCAATTCCAAGAATTCACCCACACATGTCTCAAGAATCGAAAATACAGTGATTACCGGCCACTCTTCACAACACAGGATGAATGGACCATGGTCAAATACATCATGGAAATTTTGAGGTCACTCAGATACTGGGCCCTGTGGATGTCGAAAAGGCATACTGTTACTCTGCATCACCTCGTCGCTGTCTACAATGACATGTTCGATCATATGGACAGTGTTATGCAAGCTTTAGCTGAGAAGAAGACTAAATGGAAGGATGACTTCTACTTCGCCAAAAAGTTTGCGCCACAGAAGGTGTCCAAATATTATGCTGAAGTAACTCCAACGACCGGTATGCTTCTCATTTCAGCACATATCCTCAATCCTTTCCGGAAGTTGCGATCATTTAGGAAGTGGGACAAGGCAATGGATATTAATCCTGAGGACGAGACTTCTTATACTACCCAATACCTGGAGGCATTTCTGAAGTATGTGGAGAAGAAATACTGTGCCAACCATCGACCAATGTCCGTCATTAAACCCAAAAATATCCCAGGCAGCAATCTCTTCCCCTCTGCAAAGGCTTCTGGATTTGGTCAATAGTCTTTTGATTCATATCATTTGTCCAGCGATGATGAAGAATCCTTAACACCTAGAAGTGTGGCTGGAATGACACCCGGATGAAGCAATCGTGCAGCACACTTATTGAGAGCCCCAAGGCTCTATTTGAATTCACCGCCTTAAGCACCAAAGAACTGGGGGCAAGTTAATCCCAATCTTAATGATTACCACTCTGACCATATGGAGATTAGCAGTACATTTTGGTTACCAGATATCACCAACTAGTGGCGTCAACATTAGAAAACGCACTCGAAGTATGCCAATCTCTCAAATGTGGCACGCGACATATTCTCTTGTTACGGGGGTTCTTAATCCCAATAATCAATACAACAATTATTGAATTTAGTACAACCGCCTATCTAAGAAAACTCTTTCTTTCCTCGTCTCATCCTGAGACTCAACCTCTTGCACCTGCGACGCAAGAGCTACCAATCTGTAACGGTACCAAAGACTGTCTCCTCGATGAATATATACAGCGTCTTGTCGCTGTACAACTAATCCTCGGAAAACTCCTCGAAGGGTAACAAACCGGTGCGAAGATATCTCAACACCAGGTAGTCGATATTCTCGAGTTCGCAAAAGCGATATACCACTCGAAAGGTGTGAGTTAAATGCTGCTCTTCCAAACTGTAGAGAAGGTTGCCGAATGATTCGACAACTTGTTGCAGTGCGTACTCGGATTGTGTGTATCTGGGTCCAGGCATAAAATGCGTAGTCACGAGTGGATAATAGGTCTTGGGAGGAAATTTTGAATAGTTTAATAGATAGAAATCTTAATAATATTTCAAGGTCTTCTTCGGTGTTCTGAATGTTTGACTTGTGGATGCTGTCTTCCTTCTTTCAATCAACGAACAACACCTTCTCTTATATAGACGTCTTCGTGGGTCTGCGAGCCCGTACTTCGACGCTATTACTAAAAGTATCGTGATAGCGTTATCGTGGTCGCGTCTTAGTATGCGCCCGGTGATAAGTGCCACACTTCCCAGTTGGTTATCGTGTTCATGCAATGTGGTTTCAAAGCATTACGCTCCTGATAAGGATCAGGCCATCCATCGCACGATATCATGTCGTACTTGCGTTATTAATTTGAACCTCTTACTACCCGTTCGCGACAGTAGTTGGTACGTCCGCCATCAAAACAAGTGGCAGCGCTTATTGCGAATTAATGCCTTACCTCTTAAGGCTATTTGGCTTGCATCATAGATTCAATCGGCGACCAACCGATACTATGCCAACGTGAAACTTGACGCGTAAGCTCGTATCGGATACGAGTCTTACGTTGCAATGCATACTAACTCAAATCAATGAGCAGGGTTGCTTCAGGCCTCATATCTTAAGCCAACGTCATAATTCCCTCAGTTACATCATGCTAAGGTCAAGACTGTTCTCTTTGACCGGAGAGTACCATGATCACCCTTATCGCCTGTAGCAATAAGTCATGGGTCCCGCGTACTCACATATTGACTATCAACTGCTGCGTTTGTGTGTCGGAGCATTCTCCCGTCCAATCAAACTGTCCCGCTAGTATCTGAGATATGAACGTGGTTGAAAACAATGCGCTCGGCAGGAGTTACCTCCTTTCGATCTGGCACCATTGTTGCATCATCAAATAAGAATTACCGTAGTATGTATGCTTTCAATGAATCCGCTAAGCAACGAGACTTGCTTATTCAATCGACGCGTGACTCTTATGTTATCCCCACTAAAGGACATAAGACTGATCTCGAGCATGCCATGAATAAGTGTTATGCATATCATGTGACTAGACCGAGAGTAACTCCGTGATAAGTATTCATATAGTCATTGCAAGTATCATTATCGCTGTTAGGGGAGAACCCCTAACATCTCTATCATACCACATGGTGTCAGAGTGGAGGCCAGTTTTTCCCTTGGGCGAGATGTGATTGGCTGGAGACAATCTAAAACCACTGGCGAGACGCTTTGGGAAAAAGTCGTTATAAAGCAGTTTGCTCAAGCCAATAATGGTATATTGGCGGGCGATTACACAGCATTGGATACCACAGAAACTGAAAACGACTTGGAATTGAAGAAAGAGGTGGAGGAAAGAAAATTGCACAGAATGGCCAAGGTCCACAACTTTTTGGAGATGCGGCAGGGCAGCCAAAACCTACATGCTACACAGAAGCAATCTCGCGCTCAAAACAAGCAAATGACTGCCATAGGATACATTTCAGATACCGAAGAGATGGTCAAAGCATCCTGGTCACTCCTTCAACATGATTGTGTGGCTGCAATTAAACTATCAGAAAGATCACCTTTGCCACCAGCTTTGTCTGCAAAGGACCTCCCTGGAGGACGAACTGAATTATTAAATGTCCGCCAAATCGGAAGAATTGACTGTTATCCAGTCGAAAGTGATAAGGATAGTGCACCTGAAAGTATTTCCTACAGTGAAAATTGGCTATCCTGGAATGGTGACTTTGATAATCCGAACGTGAGTGAAGATGACTGGGAGGCAGACAATGAATCAGATATAGAGCTAGACAATGGCATCAAGGCTCTGGAAAGCCCAGAGCACTGGGTTGTGAGTGCCACACCAAATGTTCCTGGATTGATTCAGCCAACACGGATGTCACTGAAACAGGCTCAAAAGGCGTTGATGACGGTCACTGCAATGGAAACAAGGAGGAATAAGGGAAACAAGAAAAGTAGGACAGAATGGGTCAATATGTTTACACCAGGTTCTATATGTTGCATGACAGAGAATTTGAGTTAGAGAAATATTATGGGAGAATATTGAGCAGTCACATGTGATTATTTGTTCATAAGCAGAAGTATAGCAGGCGAAATGACTGATTCAGCAAGATATATCAATATTGGTAGAATAAGAGCGACCCGTGCAAGAATATTACTGGGCTTGGCTTTGGCAAAGGGCTGAGTCTCAATCTGGCAGAAAGGCAACCAATAAGTTGAAATAATTATTTATACAATTATTGATGGCAGCAGATATTGACTAAACAATACATTAAAATTAGCATCAATGGAGCATCAACGATTTTTGGTCTTGTAAGCAAGGTACTTGTAAAGTGACTTGGTCACCGTTAAGCATAACTGCTGTATTGGCAGCCTGTATAGGCAAAACAGCAAGCGGCATGGTCACTGCACCATTCTAAAAATGAGCGTCAACCAAGCGTCAACAATTTTTGGCTTTGCATCTTGGGTTATCTAAGTGTTGATTTGTGGTAGTAATTCATATACTATGTATTGGCGGCCTTTTCAGGCAAAACAATGAGTGATATCTACATTACTCAATCATGGAAATGAGGGTCAACGGAGCACCAACAATTTTTGGTCTTGCATCTTTCATAATCTAAGTGTTGCTTTGTGGCAATAATTCATACACCATGTAATGGTGGCCTATTCCACCAAAACAGTGCACGATATCTTTGTTACCCTATCTTGAAAATGAGCGTCAACTGAGCGTCAACAATTTCTGCTCTTGTATATTGGGTAACCAAGGCATCACGTGGATATTCGAGATCATAACAGAACTATTGACTGCCTTAGTAGTCCAAAATACAAAACACAAAAGGAAAAACATTCATTCCAAAATAATCGATATCATAACCTGCAAAGCATTCAAAAAGTGATTACTGGATGTTGAATAAGCAATTGTAATCAGATACTATTATCAACGAGCAAAAGCCAGAGCATTATATGAATCTACAGACGGACCCGCTGGACAACCTGCTGACAACCGGCCCAGTTCCGATTGGTTGGGAGATATCCATCGAATCATACCAGAATTGACAGTTCGGGCGTATTGACATCCCAAACTGCCACGTTGAGGACGGTTCAGTTCCGACCCAGACCGGGACCTGAAGCGACGGTCTGTAACCATTGCTAACACACGGTAACCTAGGTGGCAATTGGTTGCAAACATCCATAAATGAGGTATTGGCTGCCTTCAGAGGCAAAAACAATAGCAACACGCTCCCTGCCCAATCCTGAGAATGAGCATCAACAGAGCGTCAACGATTTTTGATCTTGCATCTTGGGTATTCTAAGTGGCAATTGGTTGTAAACATCCATAAATAAGGTATTGGCCACCTTTAGAGGCAAAAACGATAGCGACACGCTCCCTGCCCCATCCTGAAAATGAGGGTCAATGGAGCGTCAACAATTTTTGGTCTTGCATCATGGGTAATCTAAGTGTCGCATTGTGGCAATAATTCATATACGAAGCAATGGCGGCCTTTTCAGCTAAAACAGTGCCTGACATATAGGTTAACCCATTATGAAAATGAGCGTCAACGGAGCATCAACAATTTTTGCTCTTGCATATTGGGTAATCAAAGCATTGCACGGATACTTGAGCTCATAACAGAACTATTGACCGCCTTTATAGGCAAAAATAGAAGATATAAAAGGAAAAACACAGATTCCAAAATAATCGATATTGCAAACTACAAACCATGCAAAAAGAGATTATCGGCTGTTGAATAAGCGATTTTGATAATGTACTAATATCAAGCAGCAAAAACGAGAGCATTTTATGAAACTACAGATGGACGTGCTGGGCGACCCGCTGACCACCCACCCAAATCAGACAGATTCGGAGATTACCATCGAACTGTACCCAAATTGACAGTTCGGGTGTATTGACATCCCGGGCAGCCAATTTGGCAATGGATCAGTTTCGACCCGGACCCCGACCCAAAGCGATGGTCCAGAACGGTTGCTAACACTAGTGATGAATATATATTATATTTCATGAATTGCAGTATACAATATATGTGCTACAGTCGAATTACAGTAATAATTCAGTTGTGGTATCCGTAAATTATGGGTGTATTATCAGGGGTTACTACAGGATATAGCTCTGGAGTAGTTTGTGGTATTTGGTGTTATCAGTGTTACAGGAGGTTATGGTAGGCCATATGGCCTATGGTAGATTACAGGTAACCAAATACCTTTTTCCAGATGAGGTGTAGAGATATCACTCTATCAAAAATTCAAATCATCTCTTGAGAGCTAAGCTGTTAGAGAGTATTAGTTTACATCTACTTAAGTTAATACCAAGTTGATTTTAAACAGTTCTATGACATTTACCCTCACTGCAGTCTTAACCCGAAGCTGATCCAGCTTGATTCAGGTTATTACAAGTTTGACCAAGTCACATCTATTTACTTTATACTGCAAATTTTACCTGACTTACTTAGCACCCCATATAAACTTTATTTCCTTTGCCCTAAACTCTTCTTTGCATGTAAACCCAGTCCAAATCTGTGGTGTTGAAATTTTCACTAAGTTAACCTGTGAACTTTGTGTAGAGCAATGTCTTCTGTTAAGGGTTTTCCCTTAGCAGTGGTAATGATACAGAATGGATCGCAGAGGGTACATGCACTACAACTACGGTAGATGTATGCAAAACACTTACTCCTCAAAGAACGACATTTCTGTTTGTCAGCGAAGTGATACTTAGCGAGATTACACTTGGGCCGCATGTCGATCAATTAGTGACAAACTTGTTTGCACTAGCGGATCCAAGTTCGATGATGCAATTATGTCGCCATAACTGGGATGTGAAAACCCATCAGCAGTGTGCATAATTATTGACCACACCTACTATATCTTATCTAGCAGGACAACACACAGTTAAGTTGTGCTTACACAGAATTACATCTGCAGCAGACGATAATGCAATATGCAAGTATGAGGGATCTGCAAGCCCACACACTTAGTGGTGGGAACACCTTGCGGCACTTCCCGGTCTACGGAAGGTCGAGACTTAAGCATGCAGTGTCTGAGGGATTCATGACATTGGCTGAAAATATGAGGCCTGAAGCAAACCTACTCATTGGTGTGAGTCAGTATGCATTGCAACGTCATGAACGTGTCATAATCTACGTTGGCAGAGTATCAGTTAGTCACCAATTAAATCTCTGACGCAATGCCGAATAACCAAATTAAAAGGCGAGGCATTTAATAGTGAAAAGCTATCAAAACATATTGTGATAAGCACTGATAAGACTAAGAGTCGTCAGTTGTTCCAACTACTGAACAAATGGGAAGCAAGATGTCAAAGTTGAAGTTATGAGTTGTCACAATTGTGCATTTGATATCATGATATGAGAATGGCCCATAGCGGGGGCGTAATGCCTTGAAACCACTCATGCATCAACATGATAACCTTGCAGGAACTTGTGGCACTATCAATGAGGCACCTGAGATGTTCTCGGCGATAAGCTATCGGGCAATCTGTGTGTCATAGCGAGATTCTGGGGTCAAACATCAATGAAGGGTCCGACTATAAAAAACTCACATTGTTCCGGCAATGAGAAGAACAAGCTCTAGCAGCAAACAGTCAGAAAAACCTACCAGCAAAGAAGACCTTAAAATATTATTGTGTTTTTATGAGACCTATATCTATTATTATTATTATTATAAAATATTATTAGCTTTTTGTAGTGGCAGCCCCTCACCTCAGATGAGTATTACCTTTGATAACGAAGCTGATATTATGTTGTAGGCTTTAGCCAAGTTATTGGTTACCTTCAAACAATGACAATATCTTTTTGGGGCCCAGTGTATTTGGTGGATAGCTGCATTGGTTCAATTGGATCCGGCTTTACGTTACTATCTGGATCATCAGGAATTTCCTTCGAAGATACAACAAAACAATTTAAGAGAACCATCGACAATATCAATAAATCGAGAGATCTCTTCAACACCACAAGACATTTGAAGACAATCAGATTCAGATGGAACTACAGTACCTATTAGGAATCAATACCTGGCGGATCCTTTACACCGTACTCGAAAAGGAAGAATTAATCCTGTGCCTAAAACCAAGAAACAATTGAAGGCCGAAAAGAAGAAATTGGCAAAGCTTAAGGAAAAGAAGCATACGCTAAGGCGTAGTATTGCCAACTGATCACACGATACATCCATATAATATAAATCACTTACCAAGATTGATTCCAAGGACGCGACGTAACGATATATATCAATCATTGAGATTGATCATACGGTTCAATTCCACAAAGACATTCGATCGTACAATACATCTCTACCATATAATTCAATTACCAAGATTGATTCAAACGACTCACCATACGATATAAATCAATCATCGAGATTAATTATACAGTTTGATTCCACAAAGACCTTTGTTGAAAAGAACATATGTATTGTCAATATTGTTTGACACCTAGATTTGATCTGGTTGCCATTTTCCTGGAAGCATCAGAATCGACAATAACCATTTGCCCTCTTTGCATATTCGATCTTTATCGGTTGCCTATATACTTTACTTGGAAATACGCATAGGAAAGATATTAGTATCTAGGGCTGTGCATAAGTACCTATACTTAAAGGAAAGCACCCCCCTAACATCTTCAGGCTCTCTCACAATTCCATTCCCTCACAATACTATTCCCTTTTTGTCACTTCCATTTTCATCTTAGTGCAATTGTAAGCCTGATTCAAGGCCACTACATATGCAGGCCTCAATGTAACACTGCACTGGCCTCGTGCCCCGGCCCTTGATCTCACATGATTTTACACTAACCGAAATGGTGAGTCTGATCCAAATTGAGACCATGAAAAAAAGTGAGGTGAAAGGGCCTGGAGACATCACTCCGCCAAAAATTCAAATTACCTCCAGAGAGCTGAGCTTTTAGGGGGTATTAGTTTACACCTACCTGAGTCAATGCCGAGCATTTTTTAAAGAATTC
>Ga0307515_10002469_pt1 | contig 40198 bp, 21 predicted proteins | sample 17_EM_MG_FD_194513 | JGI IMG/M metagenome (GOLD analysis project Ga0307515, IMG submission 194513) | Populus trichocarpa ectomycorrhiza microbial communities from riparian zone in the Pacific Northwest, United States - 17_EM | ecosystem: Host-associated > Plants > Roots > Unclassified | place... | reverse complement strand
CCATCTTCCAAATGCAACGACGCAAAGAGAGAGAAATTGAATGAGAATACACGGAGCTAGCAAAGAGGTCCAAACAACTAGGGAAACCCTGAAATTCAAACGTGCAGGCATTAAAGGTTAAATAGAGAACAAAGACTTCACCAGTGAAGTTTCTACTTCCATTGGTAGCTGCAGCCAGCCAGCAACCATGCAATTATTTAACAAGAACCTTAGAAACAACACTATCCATATGCAAAAGCAAATAATCCTTCAGAACACGAGCACAAAGAACATAAAACCGATCATGACACAAACTGCCTCCTCATTCCTTTTTTCCAATCCCATGAGACATGTTATAGATTCCTCGCCCCTGAAGTAAAAACAGATAACATGTTCAGAATTCATCTGAAGGCATGGAAAATCACCAACAAGAGTTGGTACGTAAAACTACAGGCTAGACTACTCACAATAAGATAAAGTGTGCTGCCTGCCAATGCTAATGGAATGGCAACAGAGGTGATCTTATCAAGAGGTCCTTTCAAATATGTGTGCTTGTGAATGCTTTGGAAATATATCTGTTTCTCTAATAGCTTCTCGCGTGGTCGAAAAGGTTCTTCCGTTGTCATCCTTAAATTTCAAATTACAACAAAAAATCCCAATCTTTTTAAGCACAAGCACAAATCCATCATGTTTACACATAAACAACATCGAACAAGTATTGAATAAACACAATAACCAAACAATAGGGCCTAGCCAAAAAAACCCAGTTTCAGTCATTAAATGCAGAAGCAAAAAAACAACCCAATTCACAGTAAGAGTCATAGAATTCTAATTTGGCACCCAGGGAAACCATCTTGACACGAAAAGATACTAATTGGGTAATTAAAAAAACAATCTTCACATGAATTAGATACTAATTGGGTGCCTTAAAGACAAAATATTTACATGGAAACTATCAGATTTAATTGAAACCCATCAACTAAAAACGTTAAATAATCTACGTTCAGATAAAAAAAAAAAAAAAGATACAAACAAACATCATAAGACCATAATCAAAGCCTATAATCCGAATTCTGAAGTACCAAACTGAATAAAATCTCAAAAAGTTTTAAATGAAGGATTAATTCAAAGAATCCTGATGAGGAACAGTCTATTAAAAAGCCAAAAAGTTAGGGTTTTGAGAAAGATATTGAAATGGATAGATTGAGAGAGAAAAGGGATTACCTTGATGAATGGAGCTTAAGAAAGTCTGGTTAGGATTTGGATGCTGAGAGAGAGACCAGAGAAGTTTGTCTGTGGAGAATTGAATGAGAGAACACAGTGAAGGTCTATTTTTTTTGTTTAAATTACACGTTTTGCCCCATAGTTCTGTGTAATTACACTATCACCTGTGACAAATTGAAAGAGAAAATCAAATCCAATATTAATAAGGATATTTTCACACAAACTAAAAAATATTTTTTTTTTCTATTCTCTTTTTTTTTCTCTCTTCCCATATAGATATTTCTCAACAATTTCTCATGTAAAGAGACTAATTTCCTTCTCAATGAAGTATTTAGACAGATTATTCATAGTTGAATTCAAGCCCAATATGAGAAACAAACCATGAATTGATTTTGTTGAAAAAAACAAAAAATTAATTTAAAAATATTTAGTATAGTGTTCTTTTGCAATTAGAATTACTAAGAAAAACGAATTGAAAGCTAGTTAAATCAAATTAGTGGAATTAATTAATTTCTAAATTAATCCCATAATTCAAAGACTGCAACACTATTTTTTTTCTTGTGAAATGGTATTGCTTAATTGTTTTCTTCTTCAATTCCCTTTTCCTTCATTATTGCTCCTTTGTGATTAGTTACTAACTAGAATTTCATTTGTGTTCTTCCCACTCATGGGTTAACTCTCTTGCTCCTTAGGGTTAAGATATTGAAATTTCAAAACATGATCACTTTTTAGAAATTAATTATTGTTTTAAATGAATAAAATACAAGTGAATTACAAGCATTTGGGCCTAGGAACATTTTTTGAGGCAGCGAATGCCAGATAAAATGATTTTTTTTCTTCGTTAATTTTTTATTTTGCTTTTTGAAAAAATAAATGAAAATTTTTGTTTTTATTTTTCCTTCAAATTATTTTTTTTCAGTATTTTCATATCATATTAACAGACGGATATAAAAATAATAAAAATTAAAAAATATATATTACTATAATATATTTCAAAAAAAAAAAACCCTTTAAAAAACAATGTCACAGTAATTTAGCTCAAAGATAAATCAAACTCAACAATAAAATAACATGCTGTCTTCGATTACCAAAACTTACATAAAGAAAGGATCATGCTCCTGTATCACCTTGAACTACAAAAATTCAACACCTACTGCAATTAACTTCAATTACACAGGTATTCTCTCAACGATTTTGATTGATTTCACATGAATACCATTGCAAATAGTCAAATGAGTTGCATAGGTTTATGCTGATTCAACATCTGATTCATCTAGACCTTCTCTATAAAGCTCAAAATCTTCAGGGCTCCATCGGCAAATTAAGTGAAGTCGGAAGGTGGCCATCTTGGTGCCTAACAAGCGCTGAAATAAGTAAAAATACATCAGCCACGTATCTTTAACCAGAAGAAAAGAAAAACACTGTGAGCATGCTAACTAGCAAGCAAAGTTAAAGGCCATGCCAGAACTAACCAGTATGCGAGAAGACTCAGGCGAGAGAGGCTTCCCCTCTTCACAGACAACAAAGTTTGAAACAAGGTCTATCACACCTGCAGACCACGATAAATTTAATAACAGACCTCAAGTCCTTTGTGCATGCGAGTTGTGCAGGTATGCAAGAGACAGAAAATAGCAGAAAGCAATTATGTACCCTTATTCAACCGAACAGGCATCCCTTGCTTGCGCAAAAAGGGCTCCATCTCATGAGTAAACTGTTCCAGGGGACCTTCCTTAAGTTCCACCTGAAAAACCCAGTACCAAGTTAGAATTACAGAACTTATACACAGTGCAAAAGAGTAGGTCATTGATTTATAATGCATCTAAACTAAGCATTTATATTTTGATGAAGATGAAATTAAAAATTTGACTGTTTCCAAACTGGAGACTTCAAGTGGATGTTAAAAAAGGACAGACTTCATAGCAAATTAAAGATCCACGATGATATTTTTCTTAGTCAATTACAAAAGGGGTATGTATATAGTAATCATTATACATGTGCATGGATGTATCTAGTTATTTGATTCAATGCAGCAACACGGTTCAACCTATTCAACCAGTATGTAAGTCTACTGCCAGCCATAAAAGATCTTGCATACCGTTTCTGTTGCAGTGGTTCCTGTCCTTGCAAAGTCGTATTCTTCATACTCATTAAACAACCTGCAAAAACACAACTAAAAACATTTAACTCATGAAGTTGTATTTTTATCACAGAATAGGTGCGCAAAATTGCCAGAAATTCGACCAAATCCATAAACATATTTTCAAGTACAAGCTCCCAATAAAGAACTAGAAGTGTTATATTATAAATGATCAGTGTATATGTCCCCCCGCTGACCCATTACATATGGCACTGCCTTACATCTTTAGAACCAGATTATGAATATGGCCCTTTTGTCACAGGTAACAAGGCATTACATATGTGAGTGGTTATCATTTTCTTACCGAGGAACATCAGGTTTCCTCTTCTTTATATTCAAATAATAACATAAATAAAAATTATTTGAGTAATTAAAGTTTCTTTCTACTTCATCAAAAAGATGACTGGTATAATTCTGATAACAGCAAGACACCAGGACCTCTATTTGGTTCCTCTATTTCCAAACAACCCAATAGAGTACAGCATGTAACATTTATCACAATAAGTACTCGGGTTACCTTTCAACTTCTTCTCTTGACAAGTTGGTAAGAAAAAGTCCAGAATCACCACATAGAAGCTAAGATAAAAAATGCATAAAGAAAAGGTAAGTCATCAGAATTCTTTATCAAGATAGAAAAATGTAGAAACTATGGCTGTGTATATGTTCATGCTACCTTAGAAACTTTGTGAAGACCCGGCCTGATTTCATCAGCAGCAGATCGGCCCAGAGAAACCTGCATCACTTTGTTTGACCCAAGGAAGAATCTGACAAAACCATAACAGTAAGTTGGTTACGTATAGAAAACCAAGTGCTCTACAAGATGGTAAGATGTTGAAGAGCCAAGTGCTTGAAATTCCCACGAACTAAATTGTTTAAAAAAAAAAATGAGGTAAAGTTTTGAGGAAAACAAAAACACAAGGAGTTTCATTCAAGAAGACGGCTATCTTGAATCACATATAGTTAAACGGCATCCCCAAACAACGAAGGAGTTTCATTCAACAATCCAGAAGCAAACTATCTAACCCCAAACCGATCAACATTTACCATTATTAATTTCATTTATTGATGAGAAGACAATCTCTGGTGGCTTGTCTTCTACTAAAAAGAAACAAAAAGAAAAACAGAAGCTACCTGCTGGTTAATTTATGCTGTTCTCTGAACTCCTTGAATTTGAGATTCCTCATGTTTTCAAAACTAAACACATAAATAGAATTGTATTTCTCCACAGCATCCCTTATCGAATTCACTATAGACTCTTTATGCTCCCTCCCCTTCTTCTTTGTTTTTGATAATGTAACTGCATATCACACAACGAAACCTCTATAAATAACAAAACCGATAATCCATATTGCAAATTCTCATCTTCTATGACCTCAAGAGTTATTTTTTTTATCTTTTTTTTTCCAACAGCAACATAAAGCATGAAATTACGCAGATTTTCTTGCCTATATAATTCAAGAGCAACACAAGCTCAAGATCCAAAATACTGAGACCCCAATTAAAAAAAAAATTAGCAAAACAAGTTCAAAATCCCCACAATTACTCAACAAACTAAACCCAAAAACTACAGCTATCACCCAGAATAAGTTATACCCAGTTGTCTTTTAAGCCTAAAACAACAAAATCCCAAACACCCACAAGTCAGTTTTTCTCTCATAGACTAAATTGCCCACACAAGATACGGTCACAGTCATGTATATGTTCAAATATGAGAAAGGCAGAGCAAACCTGGCCTGTTACGCTTAGACTTAGGCATGGTTAGTTTACGAAAGGCGGCTCCTTTACTACTTCAAGGGACAAGAGAAGGTTATAAACGAGAGTGAAACGAAGATGCGAGCTTTGCTTGCTTTGGTTTAGGGTTTTAGACGGAAATAGCAGACCTTTTAAAGTGCTACCATTGTAATATTAATATAAAAAAAGGGTATTTATGTCCTTATGAAAAATAGCAATCTTGTACAGGTATATAAAACATTCAAAACATAAACCTGCACTATACACTCCCTCTCTCTCTCTCCAAGAGTAAGTGTTTTTGTGTATAAAATGTATTTTTAAAATCTTTTGAATTTTTTAAATTCATTTTTAATAATTTTAGATATTTTAATACGTTAATGTTGAAATTAATTTTTTTTTAAAATATTATTTTAATATATTTTTAAATTAAAAACTAATTTATAAAACAATATTGAAAACTTATCAGTTATTAATCTGTAAGAGAATTAAAAAGTACATCTTTTGTCTGCTAAATTTGTCTGAAAAAATGCGCTCCAAGGACAGAATTTCCTATTTCTATGATGGTAAGTTAAAAAGCTTTAAACTTTTTTTAAGCTGTTTTGTTCTTTGCTATCAAAATAGTGAATAACGTAGCATCCAAATTTTATTATGCATTGCTTCTTAGCTAACAAAACTTATGAAAGTTTTATAAAGATGGGATCTTTTTTTGCAGGTGATGTGGGCAGTGTTTATTTTGGACCAAGCCATCCAATGAAACCACACAGGCTTTGAATGACACACCATCTTGTTCTCTCTTACGAGCTTCACAAGAAGATGGAAGTTTTTGTATGTTAGTTATGCTAAAGATTCGAACTTTCTATTGTTTTGCTGTGTGATTTTTGGAAAATATGACGTGGGATGTTTTTGTTTGTGTTGAACTTGCTATGCAGAGACCCCACAAGGCATATCCGGTTGAGCTTGCTCAGTTTCATTCAGAGGATTATGTTGAATTTTTGCATCGGATTACGCCAGATACTCAGCACTTGTTTGCGGGGGAAATGGCTAGATGTGTGGATTTTTCGTTGTGAAATTTAGTTAAGTTTTTTTCCCTATTTGTGTTGTTAAGTATCTGTTGTTTTTGTTTGGCGTGGAATGAGCTGGGGTTCATGGATGATTAGCTATGAAAGTGAATTTAGTTTAGGCGAAGAGTGGGGTGTGATCTTCTTCTTCTTCTTCTTCTTCTTCTTTTTGTTGTTGAGAGAATTGACTAGTCTAATGTGCTTGACCTTGTGAAGTCTGGGGCATGGCTCGACATGAATGAAGCATTAGTGACTTGTTCGAATGTTGAGTTATGATTGATTTATTGCATGATCTGCTGGGATTTATCTCAATCTGTCTATGATATTCCATCTTGAGTGCATTAAGATGTAACTGTAAAATCATCACATGATGCCATCTTTGCATTTGGGATTCTGGGTACTTTAAATTAATCTCCATTTTTAGGAGATTTTAGCACATCTGTGTATTTGGTAATGCTGATAGGCTATTATCATTTTACTGGACTGTTGGGAGTCTGATTGGTAATGATGGAGCTTCTTGAAATTCTTGCTACTGAGCCTACTGTACTGCATCAATTCATAGTTCCCCTAGCCAATGTTGATGCATGCGTCGAGTTCTTTGATTAGAAGGATAGACTAGCTCTAATAGCAATACTGAGAGTGGAGATGAGCTAATCATCTATTGCAATACTTTACAGTGGTGATGAACTATCTTCGTGACCATGTAGCATCTGTTGAAGCTAATCACACTCCATTTTGAGGGATTTACCAATGGAACATGAAAAACTAAAACTAGGTTCAAGTTCCAATTTTGATAATACATCATTAATCTCCAAAGTAAAAGAAAAAAAAATTGAGAAGGATCTGACTCATATTCAAATAAAATAATTCCCTACGATGGAAGAACAAGTGCCATAACTCCTGCCTTGGTGTAAGGCAGGCAAGCAACCAACCAACCAACAACTGTAAGCCTAACCCAGCTTGGATGGACTAATTTAATGAATCATCATGGAATCTTGTTTTAATTTATGGGCTTTAATATCTGGGTTTGAATCAGGAATAAAGTCATTAATCTTTTTATTCTAACGATATAACCGGCCAGTAAAAACATAGTTAAATTATTATTATTATTTATAAAAAAAATCCTTGTTTATATATTTGAAAACTCTCTAATGATTAAATTATTATCGGTAAAAAAAAATCAATTATCCCAAAGTAAGGATTATTTTATTATAATAAAATTATCATTGTTAAAGCAGGGAGAAAAATTTTAATATGACGTATAGCCCCCTGAATGCTTGGGAAAATTTGGCATTTCTAATAAAATATCTATAATCTTAAATTTATAAATATCTGGGCTTAACATGCTTTACTAAGCTCAGAATGATGGATCTTAACCTTTTCATCGTCAAATTATTGGATCTTTACCTTTTCATGGTAAAAATAATATAGTTTTACCTTTACCTTGAACAGAACCAACCATGTCACTTTCAAAGGTGTCTAGACTCCTTGTACAAATCCTAAAGAGCCTTACATGTCTTGAAGTCAAAATAAAATCTCAATTGCCCCTCCTCCTACCATAAAAAATCAAGAACAACATGGTGATCAAAAGCTCAGCTGAAGTTCAAGAATCAAACTATGACAAAGAAAGTCAACTCAAAGCTTTTGATGACACGAGAACTGGAGTGAAGGGTCTAATAGATAATGGAATAACCAAGATTCCAAAGATATTCGTTCATGACAAAAGATCAGATGTTTCAAGTGATTCTGATCAGTCTGCGGCTGTTCCATTGATAGACTTCGAAGGCATAGATGAAGATAGAAGTCAACGTGCAAAGGTAGTCGAGGGAGTAAGAGATGCTTGTGCCGAGTGGGGTTTCTTTCAAGTGGTCAATCATGGAATCCCAGTTAGTGTTTTGGAGGAAATGATTCGTGGGGTAGCTAGGTTTCATGAGCAAGAAAGTGAAGTGAAGAAAGAATGGTATTCAAGGGATTATACTAGGAAGGTGCTTTATAATTCAAATTTTGATCTTTATCAAGCCCCAGCTGCCAATTGGAGAGATACTTTGAGTTGTGTCATGGCTCCTCGCCAGCCGAATCCCCATGACTTGCCTGATGTGTGCAGGTTAGTTGGTAATAGTTGATAAAAGTACGGATTCATGAGAGAAAAAAGATGTGATTTTTGCTTATAATTATAAAGTAGTTTTTAGCTGTTTCATTTAAGGTGTTTGTGCTATGCTTCTATTAATATGTCTATTTAATCGATTTGTAGAGATATCATGATTGATTACTCAAACAAAGTAATGGTTTTAGCACAAAGATTATTCGAATTGCTGTCAGAAGCACTGGGACTTGATCCTAATTACCTTAAAGACATACACTGTGCAGAGGGACTCTTTTTTCTGGGCCATTACTACCCAGCATGTCCTGAACCAGATTTGACTTTTGGCACTAGCAGCCATTCTGATAGTAGCTTCCTCACTGTTCTTCTACAAGACCAAATTGGTGGCCTCCAAGTCCTTCATGAAAATCAATGGGTTGATCTTAACCCCATTCCAGGAGCTCTTGTTATAAACCTGGGAGACATGTTACAGGTAAGTTCATGTCCGAATACATACTTCATTGGCTTGTCAGGTAATGATTGTGTAAAGTTTAATACCTCTACTTGATTGATGAATGATCTAAACTGACCAGCAGAGAGTTATGATGACTAGAATTTGTACTTCAATTTGGAACCATGGTCGTAAATAATGAATATGTCCACTCTCTGAGACAATTCTATTACAATTTTGAATGAGAGCGGCAACTTGCCATGCTCATGCTAACCAGATGATGCTAGCAAAAACTGTAGGTCCATATGTCTTACCTTTTCTCCATGTCTTGGTGCAGTTAATTTCGAATGACAGATTTATTAGTGTCCAGCACAGAGTGCTAGCAAGAACTGTAGGTCCAAGAATTTCTGTGGCATGCTTTATAAGACAACACCTTCCGCCTGAGAATGCCTCGAGACTATATGGGCCAATCAAGGAGTTGCTATCAGAAGAAAGCCCAGCAATCTACCGAGAAACCACTGTGAAGGACTTGGTAACCCACTACTATGCAAAAGGGCTCGATGGGATCTCTGCATTGGAGCATTTCAAGCTGTGAAACTGGTTATGAGTATCTTCTTGCTCAAGCTCTAGAATGCTAGTGAAATGCTGTTCCTTCGAACGGTGATAATTATGTATGAGCGAGGTTGTCTGGCCGCCTTGTCTTGTTTCATATGTTTCCTCTTCGGATCCGTTGGACTTGCTTTGTACTTGGTGATAATATATTATCTGAAGCATGTATTTCGACTAAATTACATTTAGACACTTCATATCGGCTGGACTCGCAAGGTGGTTAGACGTGGTTGGTTTGCTGTCATTTTTCGAAGCTAGCCTGGAAGTGGCAGTCGGCCATTTTTAAAAGAAAAACTACAGCAGGAAATGGTATGAAACTTAGGATCACTTCTCTTCTTTTTTTCGGGCGACTTTATCTCTTATCTCTCATCATTCAAGAATCTAGTTTGACAACGATGGTTATTTTAAGCTCCCATTGAAGCAGATTGCCTTAATAGCAATCACACACGTAGAAATCCATACCAAAGATACTACACAACACAGTTCAAAGTTTCAAACCCAAGTTGTCTTGCACAGACGAACCAATGTGTTACAGTGAGCTAAACCGTGAACCGTGTTTGCTCTGGCTTTCTTTTTTTCTTTTTCCCAACAATGTCATTGTATATTTGTTCAAACCCACGACAGCTGGAGCAAGTCGGTGGATTGGTTCCATATTTATTATTAAATTTGATTCCATCTGTAAGGTTGGAATTATAAACTTGTAATTTAGACTTTTTTTTTATTCTTGTAATTAGAAGGCGCTTTTGAATTTATTTTTTTACTTAGATTAATTTTTTTATGTTATAATATACCGATGTTAAAAAAAAATATTAAAAGTAAAAAAAATTAATAAATTTTTAAGTAAAAAACACTTTAAAAAATAATCACTACTATAATATCAATATTATCTTAAACTTTAACTTAAACCGAGTTGTAATTTAGATCGAGTTGTAAATTAAATTGAAAAAAAAATATTTTTTCATGATGAAAATAGCTAAAGTTTTTAGTAATTCGAACATATTAACTCTTCAACAATGAATTTTTAAGATTTTTTCATTTTGAGAAAAACAAAACAATATTTTTCAGCTATAATAATTGACGGATGATTCACGACTTGATATAATAACCCACATACTTTTACAGATCAATTCTGGAATCAAATACAGCTATTATGATTTTGATATGGCCATATCTCTATGACCGTACACCAGCCTGCTTCCTCTGTTTTTGGGATATTCTGGTTTCCTGAAGGTCCTTGAGCGCGTCGTGTTGAATCTTCCTGCATTGAGGTCCATTTTTGCTAGTATTATCATCATTTTCTGATGGCGAACGTAACAGAGCCATAAAGTTTAGACATAAACAGAAGAAAAGGCTAAAGAGTGCCTAGAAAACAATGCCACAAATTATGTTTTCTCTTTTGCTTTTAAAGTGATTTGGGGGTGTTCATGGCAAGCACTTGGAAAGAGATGGATCTGTGCAGGGCAAAGCCCCCCATAAAGGCAAAAAGGACGTGACTACTTCTTTTCTCTGTCAAATGTCTAGGACGTAGGGTAGGGGTCAATGGATTGCTTCACTCGTCCACAACAATTTCTTTTCTTTTTTTTTTTAATTTTTTTTAATAGAAAGAGAAGAGTATGCTTGAGATCCCTGCTCACGGATTGAAAGTAAATGCGTTTTTGTTTGAGTTTTAAGCTATAAATTAATGTTAAATCAAGAAATGTCATGGAGTCATGAGAGAGAGCTTCAAAAACTATCAGGGTTGTTTAGAAAGGGAGGGCAAATTGAGAATCTTTAGATTATTAAGGACTGTTATGATTTCTTAAGAAATTAAGGGGGGTGATTTTTCCGCTCTTCTCTTGGAGCTGTTTGTTTTTGCGTTTCATAAGTGTTTTTTATTTTTTTTATTTTAAATTATTATATTTTTGTTTTCAGCTCGTTTTAATGTTCTGGTGTCAAAAATAATTTTAAAAAATAAATATATATATTATTTTGATATGTTTCCCGAGTGAAAATCAATTATTATCACACTTTTAAACATAACTTTATACGTAGTTGCGTCTCTCTTATTCAACAATTTGTGTGTGTTCTTAAAACAAAAAATTATTGTCATATTTTCTAGTAATAGAATTTCTTGCAAACAATAATGTATATATCATAAATTTCTTCCTACCAATCCTTCTTGAACTTAAGCATATGTTAAATAACATAAGAGGAGAAACTACAAACTATGAAGCTCTTGAGTCAAGCTTTAAGCATCATATTGTATTCTCTAATTTCTTTTCATGTTTATTTTTTTAATATCTTGGAAAAAATAGATATCTTAACCATAATCAAATCAATAGGATTAATTTATAACTCGCTGTACACGATTCAATTAAAATTAAACTTGATTTTTTAAAAAAATCTTTGAAATAATATTATATTAACTTTCTCTTAAAAAAATATTAAAATAATATAAAATAATCTGGATTAATTTTTTCATTTTATTAACCCGATGCTCAGATCATGAATCAAATCATCAAATCTGATTTAATAACTTTGAATCAAACACCCAAATTAACCAACAAATCACAATCAAACACCTCATCTAACCACACCTTGAGAAGAAAGGTGGCCTGCCTGTCTTACAACTTCAGCCACCTCCAAATTAAGGAACTTTGCTTTCAATCAACATCCACTCTCTGCAAAGATTGACTGTGGAATCTGCAATTTCGTGTTGAAAATAGGTGGCCAAAATCGGCAACTAAAATGGGCGACTTTTCAACACTTTGCTGGTGGAGCATGCCGACGACTCTACAGGGTAAATAACATTGTGGTCCCTTAAGTTTATGATCCTGTTAATCTTAACCTCTCTGCTCGAATCTTATACGGTTATACTTCTAGTTCTTGATTGTTCAAGCCTCCCTGTCCACTTATATGCGTGCATGTGGCAATACTTGTCAGCCGTATAATTGGCATAATTTACGTGAAGATTTTTTTTCTTGATTTAGATGTTTAAAATCTTAAGTCCAATTCAATTAATGGCAATTAAAGAAAGGAATAGTGAGAATAAAATTGTATATAGGAACAGGAACCTTACCTATCCCCCTACCTAGGAAAGAAAACCAAGGCATTTAAAAACGCAATGCAAATTATATTTTTTAAAATTTTAAATTTTTTTATGTAAATTTTTTTTATGTTTTTAAATCGTTTTGATGTGCTGATGTCAAAAATAATTTTTTTAAAATAAAAAAATTTTATTTTGATACATTTCTAAGCGAAAAACACTTTGAACTAGGAAAGAAAACCAAGGCATAGAAATTGATTTTGGTTGTGTTTAGGAATACTGGGTAAATTACATTCCTTTAAATTTTGAATTTTTTTTGTTTAAAATTAATTTTTTTTATATTTTTAAATTATTTTAATACGCTGATGTTAAAAATAATTTTTAAAAAAAAAAAAAATTAATGCATTTCTAAGTAAAAAACATATTAAACTACAAACGCTATCAGGTGTTACATAGCAATTTTGGTATTGTTATAGTTGTTTTCAAAATGTTTTTTTTATTGAAAATACATTGAAATAATTATTTTATTTTTAAAATTTTATTTTTAAAATCAGCACATTAAAACAATTTAAAAATATCAAAAAAAGTTAATTTGAAGCAAAATAAGTATTTAATTTTTTAAAAAGATATTTTTAAAATGTAAAAATAACCCTTAGACTCCTCTAAGAGCCAATATCATGAGTATGATTTGGTCAAAAATTTATTGATTTTCTATGTTAAGATATCGTAAGTTTGGTCCATGTCCATCAATTAATTGGCTTAATACCAGTATATCTCCTTCTTAATCACTACTTAGTCAAAGCAATCTAGATTTTTCAGTATTTCTTATCAATTTCATTTGATCTCTCTCTCTCTCTCTCTCTCTCTCTCTCTCTTATCCTTTTACCTAACCCAAATCCTATATCATGTAGGCTTCAATTGGGCCATGGGAATTTAAGAAGAGATTAATTAAGTTAATTTACGGTATTAATTAAGTTAAATTGAAGGCATTAAGAAATTAACGCATACAATTAGAATAAGTAAAACACATAATCTTCTTCTTCTCATGACTTCAGCCACTCTTTTTCTAAGATTTAAGGACTAGAAGTGTCACATGATCATGTTGCTTGAGATGATAGAAACATTTCATGGATTATCGATTGATCAAGCAAGATATTAGGATTAAGAAACGGATTAATAGTTAATTATTTTCCTTTAAATGGAAGCACCAAATTGAAGATCTCATCTCCACTTGTCTTTTTCCTCGAGAGTTGAAATTAAGCACGGTGAGAAGGGATTTGGAAGTCACTTAGAGGAGGCTCTTCTTCTTCGAGTCTTGAGTGTGATTGAAAAGTCAAACAATGCAAGTGGCTGCAAGTCTGAAGTCAACACCAAGTTAGGTACTAAAAAAAATTAGAACATTGAAAAATAATAAGGTGACCAAATCCAACAAATCACTACTTCTAATATTTGTTTTCAGCCTCAACTAGGACTTAGACAACCGGCCCTCCATTACCTGCATGGAAAAGGAATGATTCCTTTAGTATATGAAGGGTCCAAAACCATGGAAGTCATTGAATTTTATAAAACTCTGCTCGGTTTTGTGGGTCATCGGTTCAAAACTTTGTTTGAATATGTTGAATTAGATGAGAATTAATATGATGAGTCAACTTGCAACTTTGTCAATTAAGTTAAAATCCGAGCTGGAAAGTCAGTTCAATAACTCATCGATTCAAAACTTTGCTCGAATATATTAAATCAGATGGAAGTTGATATGATGAATCAACTTGCAATCTAGTTAACTGGGTTAAGATTTGAGTGAGATAAAATTTGATTTTTTTTAAATAATAACATTTTAAATTGATTTAGTCAACATATAAATAAACGAGATTTTATTTTAATCAAGTCATGGACGAAGTTGAGTTTTATAGCCATGTCTCCGCTAGAACAAGTTAGACCATGCTGCAATTATGCCATTACATGTGCTAACATTATTGCCATTTCTTGTGTGCCACAATATATTTTATATTTAGAATACAACGAATGAATGAGATGGTCCATGGTGGAAGGGAAATATTAAATCAATTAATCTTCTTATAAGTAACTATTAATCATATGATTAAAAAAGAAGGGAAAGGTTGTTTATTTGTCAATGATCATATGATGCTTTCCTTTTTTTTCATGGGGGTTTTTGTATTGAAGACTTTTTGCGCATGGGAGATGCACATTTCATAAAGGGGGTTTCGTTTGCATGATTCTGTTCTTTTTGAGGATTTATTCCATGAATGTCCATTTTACCAAAACAAATAATAAAACCAAATTCACCCGATGACTCGTGGATTAAACTACAAACCCGATAACCCGAGACTTAAACCAGGTTAATCCCCAGATAAATCAGATATTAAAAGAAGTATTTTCTTGAAAACATGATAAATGGATTAGAGAAATATATCTTTAAAGTTATTTAATAAGAACAATTAGTCAAAAACACACAAGCTAGTGCTAAGATATTTTCCATTGACTACAGAGAAAAATCCAACTGCTGATCTATACTGGGATCTGCCTAGACTAAGAACGTGGTGCCATCTCTATACCATGAGCTTTATTTTACCTCTATCCATCCATGGCTTATCTTAAAATAATAATAATAATAATAATAATAAACCTAGAGCAAACGAGCTTCATAATTTATTTCCGAAGAAGGTTTTATTTTGTTTAGGTGTTTTTTAAAAAAAAAAATTATTTTTTTTATAGTTTTAAATTAATTTTTTATATTTTAAATCGGTTTGATGTATTAATATTAAAAATAAATTTAAAAAATAAAAATATTATTTTTATATATTTCCAAACAAAAATATAATTTAAAAATTAATTTTTCCTACACTACCAATCATAGTTTTGAAATCCGGCCAGACGGGTCAACATAGGACCCGGCCGACCCGGAGCTGGAACCGGGCCGGGTTGAAAAAAAATAGAGGAAGGAAAAACCTGGTGTAACCCGGCAAGACCCGGTCAAAAACCCGGTTGCAACCCGTTGACTTTTTTTTTAATAAAACGATATCGTTTTAATTTAAAAAAAAATTTAATCCAACAACCCGGTCAAAACTCAAATCTTAAACCATGCTGGATTTGAAAACTATGCTCCCAACAATTGTTTTTTTTATCAAGCGAAGAGACATGCATGTCTCTTGTCCATCCATTACAGAAATGAATAGAAGCAACGCTTTAATTATGCAGAGCAGGTGGAATTGTTATTAATATTTGTTGTTGTCATCACTTGTAAATTATTAATTATTATTTTTATTTGTTAGGAGAATTAATTATTGGATCGCATTACTTCTAGGAATTGAAAAACAAAAAGAGTAAATTAATTGCTTGCTTTGTTTCAGTTTTAAGTTTCGTGAAACCAATTACCAATTAGATTCTTGAATCCTTGATCAAGAGTTAAGGTTTTATTAAATTTACATATTTGATAAAAATAAAATTTAATTCATTTTATTTCTTTAAATGTATCTAAAAAGGACGGGGAGATGGATATTTTAAAAAGATTAATTTTACCATTAAATTTATTTTTTTTAGAATTATAAATAAGAGGAGTTGATCTTATATTTGCTTTTATAATATTTTTTGAGATTGAATTTCATTTGAAATTCAATTATTAACACTAAAAAAAATTAAATATAAAATTTCATTAAAACTTTTTAATTAAATTTAATTAAAAAATTCCACACTGAGTGATAAAAAGAATTAAAATTAACCAAAGCAGGAGAGAGGAGAGCTAGAGAGAAACAAGTCCCTTTGGTTGGAGAAATTAATAATGGACTCGTGATAGACAATATTTATTGATTTCATGCCAAGTTTGGGTGTCCCATTTAACACCAAAAAAAAAAAAAAAAACAAGTTAATTAAGTAAAAAAATAGGATTGATTTGATCAAAATTTGATCATTAATAAATTAATTTTTTTATTTTTTTATAAGCCCCTTTAATTGTAATTATAAACAGCTTAATTACTCATTGTAACGTATTTAATCAACTAAATTGACTTATTGTAACGTATTTATATTATTATAGTGATGGTGGGGCTGTTTTTAAAAATAACTTTTATTTAAAAATATATTTAAATAATTTTTTTATATTTATTTTTAATATCCAAACATTAAAATTTTGAAAAAAACCAATGAATTTTCAGACATGCAGTAAAAAAACAACCTGCCAACGTATTCGACCATTCCAGCTGTCCTCTTTTTTGTGAGGCCCACTTCTCTTTTTGTTTTTTTATATGGGTCCCGCTTAAATATCTCAAAAACATATAGTTACAAGTGTCGGTTCAGAATCAGTGTCTCGATTTTGTCAAATCAATTAATTTTTTCTTATCGAAAAAGAGTTTTTTTTCTTTTAAATGTTTTTTTTAATAAAAAACACGTTATTAAAAAGAAAATTATTTTTTATATATTTAATAGTATCATAAAAAGTAAATTAGAAAATATTTTTTAATATATAACTATATCATAAAAAATAAACTAAAAAATTTCTATATCATATATTTCTATATAATTTATTTTACAAGATGTAACTATATATATATATAATATAAATATTTTAAATATAATATTATAGACATCTAACATTGTTAAATATTTTTTAAGTATAATTTATTATTATTTTTTATTTTCAAAACCTTAATATATATATATTTTCAACATATTGAGGCCATAAAAATTGATTCATTTTGGGAAATGATTTCCAAGGACAATGATTTTCCAAGGAAATATATTAATTTTAAATGTTTAGTTGTATAATAAAAAATGAGTTGAAAATTGTCCTAGATATATAAAAAAATGAATTGAAAAACAATACACTTTGAGCTATTAACTTTTTAAAAAATAGTAGAATTCTTATTTTAATCAAACCTTTTTTTTTTGGTGTTTGGAGATAATCAAAAATATTTTTTTTCTATAGTATCCTAATTTTATAACACAATTAATATGATTTAAAATGTATGATTATTGTATAATATAACATGTTTTGTATTGAAATGTATTTTCTATCAATATTATATAAATTAAAGTATTATATATACTAATATATCAAATTAATGTACTTTTATATTATAGATTGATATACATCCTAATATTTTTTTTCATATAAATATATTAGTAATTTATTATTTTCTAGTAATATTATATTTTAAATTACTTTATTAATGCATTATTGTTTTTCTTTTATATATATATATATATATAAATAATAAAGTATTACACCACTTTAGTTTTCGAGCTATTTATTGAAAGTGTTTTCTATTTGTTTTAAATGAAAAACATTTTCTTTCATCCAAAGTTTATGTTCTCTTTCAACTAGAAAGTAAATTTTTATTGACTAATTTTTTATAACATGGTTAAATATAGAAAATTCAGAAAAACATTTGATAGAAAAACAATATTCAGCAACCGGTCTAAAAAAACATCATTTATTTTTTTAAAAAATAAATAAAAAGATACCGTTTAAATTAAAAAAATTTGATATAAAATATAATTTAAATGAGATTCTAGGTGACAACTCACTGGATTGTTTGTTTGGAAACACGGTTTTAGAAAAAATAATTTTTTTATATATTTTAAATTATTTTGATGTTTTGATTTTAAAAATAATTTTTAAAAAATAAAATAAAATTATTTTAATATATTTTAAAATAAAAAATATTTTAAAAAATAATTATACCGTAAAATATTCCCAAATCAATATAGTTTTAAAGAAAGTCAAGCGGTAATCATTGAATTATTATAAAATTAATTTAAAGACAAAGAAAAAGCAGAGACAAGAGCAATGACACGGAGGCACGTAACTGGTGACAGACTCTTCGCCCCAGATACCCAAGAAAAAGCCTTCGCCCCGCTATTTCCGCTTCGCTTGTCATTGACTGCCTCTCCCTTTCATGCATTCCTTTTTAAAAATTTATTCCCAATACAAATTTCAAGAGATTGGTTTTTTTTTTATTATTATTAAATTACTTTTAAAATATATCATATTGTGTTTTTGCTATAGTTTAAATTAAGATTTAATCTCACGTTAGAAGGACATGATATTTCATTTTAGTTTTCCAATTTCTTGGTATTTTTTTTTCAATTTTAGAAAAATTATATAGCCTTAATTAGTTTTTATATATATATCAAAAAATTAATCTTCACAAGGATTTGGGTTCATTCACTACATTCTTTTAACTACCCTTTCTTGTTTTGTGAAATTTAATGGAATTGGAGATTTTTGGACCGGTATTGAGTTTTTTTTTTCTAGAATAATTATAAAAAAGTTCAGAGTTTTTTTGTTGTTAAATATTAATATTTTTATATTTTGAATCGTTTTAATGTGCTGATCTTAAAAATAATTTTTAAAAAATAAAAAAAATATCATTTTGATATATTTAAAAATAAAAAGTATTTTGAAAAACAATTGCAACCACACTCCCACAAAAAAATATGCAGCCCATTAAAGCAAAAATACCTATATTTATATATAACATTTTGCTACTTTTATAGCTTGAAATTCAAAATTATACAAATTTAGGGTATGTTTATTTCGTGTAATTTTTTTTTGTAAAATACTATGTCGTATATAATATTTTTTAATATTTAACTTGAAAAATATCTTATGATAAAACATTTTACATACAAAACAATTTTCAACAATAATAGTGAAGGGGGAGATAAGTGACAAAAAAATACATATAAAATACTTAATGGAACTTTATCATTTCAAAATAAGTTTGAAGGTTTATTGTGAAATGTTTTTTATAGATTATTTTTTTGTAAAATATTCTACTAAAAATAAATATAAAAATATTTTCTAATTTTTTTTTGAAGACAAACAAGAGAAAATCTAAAAAATATTTTACAAACCTTTATTATAATATATTTTCCTTGAAGTAGTTGCTATGCAAATCTATCATAAATTACAATATTTTCGCCATAAACTACAAATGTTTTTCTACATTATATTATTTTTAAATTATAATAAACTAAAATAACATAATATAATTATTAGAAAACCTAAAGAAAACATCATATCATCTTAAAAATCAATTATTCTAAAGGAAATGCGGTGCACCCTAGCACAAGTTTTATTTTTGGTGTAATTCAGACTGCGCCACAATTATCACGTCGCCAAACCGATATTAAGAAGTTGGAACATGAAGGATGGAAAGTGTGGTGTTTTATTTTAAAATATATTAAAATAATATATTTTTTTATTTTTTTATATTAATATATTAAAATAATTTAAAAACATAAAAATATTAATAAAAAAATTAAAATTTATTGAAGCTTCGGTATAAAAACAGCTCAAAACAAACACTTAATTAAAAATTTTATTTTCTCTCATGTTTAAATGTATTTTAAAAATACACATAAATTTTAAAAATATATTTTTAATGTTTTTAAATGATTTTAATATACTTAAAAAATTAAAAAATATATTTTTAAAAAATAGCATCAAAATACTGAACACGAAATAATTAGTGTTAAAAAAAAATTATTTTTCTAATTGAATTTTCAAACCTCCGCTTTCTCTTTCTCATGTTCTCATTCGATGACAACATGGAATGCACAGAGAATTCTCCGCCTATGACTACAATTCTTCTCTTACACATTCAAACGTACCTTAACAACCGGAACCCTCCTTTCTCTCGTTTTCACTTTTTTTCTTCTTGTACTTGTACGCTTCTCTCTCTCTCTCTCTAAATTCCTACAAGTTTTCCTCTCTCTTTAAAAATCTTTAATTTATTTCTGTAGTTGGAATTCTCTCTTTTATACGTTTTCTTGATCATCTTTTTGTGGGTTCTGCGTCATTTCTCATGTGAGTGCATGTCCTTAAATTTCAAGCGTTTTCTTCCATTCTTTTCTGTATATTTGTATCTACAGTAAAGATAGATCTTTTTTGGTTCTTGATAAGGAAAATTGGTTTCTTTTGGGAAGTTCGTTAGTGGTATTGATGTTAGAATTTAAGTATTTTTCTCTTAAGTAGACTGCTGCTGCTAAATATTTGAGCTTTTTTCTTGTTCTTGTTTTGATTGACTAGCTCTTTTTTGATAATGGTGTGATTTTTGGGATTTTTGCAGTGTTTTTGGAAATGGGTTTTGATTGATTGGTGTTCTTGGATCTTGAGGAATTCCCATTTTGGGATTTGGTTTGTTCTTCTCTCTGTAAAATGTTCTTTTTTCCCTTATATTTGTTAGAAGCTTCATCATTTGTCTTTCTGGGTTGTCTATGGTGGACATTCTGATATCAGAATTTTGTTTTTTGTTTTTTAATCTCTGGTAGCAGACATGCCCTGACAAACAATTGCTATGTCTGTGCATATTTTTTAATTGATTTTATTTTTTATGTAACAAATGGAGTTCTGAGGAGTGATTTCTTGTGTTTACTGGTTTTTTTGGATCTTGAAATTCTTCTCCTTTTCTCTCTTTTAACTGGTTTCAGATTGTAAAGAATTGAATTGAGTGGTAAATTTTCCTGGGTTTTTGTTTTTCCCCATTTGAATTGTATTTTTTTTTTACTTGTAGTGTTTAACCTTTTGCTCTCTTTGTTTTGGCTTCAAATACTTATATAGGACCCAGCTGGGCTTCCTTTTGGTTCTGATTTTACCTTTCATGTCTTTTGGTTTCTTCTTTTTCAAACTCTATCATTGCTAATTGTTTGAATTTGATTTCATTGCAGCAGACTGGAGCACAAAATCACTGATACTGAAACTTAGTTTTGAGAGAGAAAGGGACTGGAATTGAAGGACTCTCCAAATGCTAAACTTTGGCAGGACCAGAGCTCAGACAAGGTCCAATAGATCTATATCTCTTGGAGGTCTGTTTCATGGCTCTACATTTTGATATAAAAATGCTCCCTCTTTACTCCCTTGATGTTTATGGTGATGCAATTGTTTGGTTGGCTTCTGCTTGCTTGAATTATATGAAGCTGCTAGTTGCTTTCAGGGTTTAATTTTTTGGTTTTGCTCATTCTGTTGCAGGCATGGATTATTCAGATCCAAAAAGGAAAAACAACGTTGTAGGAAAGATTCTTTTGGCTGCTACCCTCACAGCTTTATGTATAATTATGCTAAAGCAATCTCCGACCTTTTATTCTCCAAGCCCGGTAACTCCTTTATCCTTTGTTCATTTGTCTTCTGTTAAGTCAATACTCTTTTGGTGTGGAAGAGTTGACATAAAAATAATTAACAGACAATTTTGATTGCGTCCAGACATCCTGTTTTTTCCCCTGAAGCTGCAGAAATAGCATTTTGAAACTTGAAGCATGTTTATTATTTGCCCCTAGAAAATACAGGGTCATCTCACTCTAGGAATTGTATTGCCACCTTTACTTCTCCAGTAAAGGGCATTTGGATTTTTTTGCGCGCCTCTTTCAAATGTGAAATCAGTTGTCCAATCTCAATTATGTTCGGCCATTGAATTACAAATTGAGTTTATGACTTTTTTTTTAACGTACTTGATGATTTGTTTTTCAGTTCTCTTTGCATGAAGAAGGGGTGATCCATGTCCTAGTGACAGGTGGTGCTGGCTACATTGGTTCCCATGCTGCATTGCGACTTTTGAAGGATGGTTACCGAGTAACCATAGTGGTATGTTCCTTACATGAAATATAGCAACTTCCTTTCGGATCTGTTATCACTTGAAAGATCCTGTTATCACCCGTGATGTTAATATTTCTATATATTTAATGTAAAGATTTTCATATTGTTAACAGGACAACCTTTCTCGAGGAAACATAGGTGCAGTCAAGGTTTTACAAGAATTATTTCCAGAGCCCGGGAGGCTTCAGTTTATATATGCTGACCTGGGAGATCCTAAAACTGTATCCTTACAATTTGATATATATAATGTATAGTGCTGATTTTAGGTTGTTTATAAAGATAGCTGAACTTGGATGTTGCAACATGTTTCCTTCACCAAAATCCCAGGTTAACATTATCTTCTCACAAAATGCATTTGATGCTGTGATGCATTTTGCGGCAGTTGCATATGTTGGGGAAAGCACCATGGAACCCCTGAAGTAAGCTTTCATTTTGGTTTCCTGTTGAACTTGCTGCAAAATAGTTTGTGTTTGTGTGATTACAAGTTCAGGTTTTCTTTTTCCATTGCCACATGGAATAAGAAGTTTAAGGAAGGTATCACTGAAACCACTTTTCATACAAGGGATTTTTTGGATAGCCTGATTCTATGATTTGCATACAAGAACTGCAAGTAAGATTTAGATGATGGGATAACAGGCATCAAATTATTGCAGAATAGCAGCTCCATGGTGTTGTTTTGAAAAAATTGAAGGCAAAGGAACTTCTTTTTTAAGAAGTGAACAAACATTAAAAGAATAGAAGGAAATTATCTTCTAATGCTGGTAATCATTGATATTTGGGTTCAAAACTTAAAAGCATGACAATGGAATTTCCAGAAATCATGTTATTTTAAGGATGTTTAAATGGAACCTTGAATCTTATTTTGTTTATTTGATACTTTACGTGTTCTTCTATAAGTTAGGGAAAATGAGGGGGAAGTAAATGTAAGGAAAGAATTAGAAGAGTAATTAGCCATGATTAAAATCTCTTTTCTTTGAAAGTGAAAAATTATGCCAGTGGGATAGAAAAAAGTTGTGTTCTTTGACAGGTAACTGCACATATTCTGTGCAGCCTGGGTTTATAAGAGTTGCTGCTTTAGCTTGCATGAGTATTTGTGTCACTATGCCTATGGTGACTCATGCACAGAACAGATATGAATACCCATTGCCCTTCTTCAACCTGCTATAACTGGCTATCTGCTAAGTATCGGGGACCACAAACTTTTGCTTGGCTGGTAGAGTTTCTTGATTTCCTGATTACTATTCCTAATTGGAATAATCTTTGTTTTCCACCTCTAAAGTTGACAATCCCATTATGCCACTGACACTACTACACCAGCTGCTGCATTTCCCACTGGTAGTGCTGTTTCCATCACCATTACTACCACCATGAGTTCCTTCAGGGTTCCTATCTACAAGAATACCATCACTTGTTGCAGTATTCATATGATACCAATTCTTCCATGACAACCTTTCCTTGGGGCTTGTTATTAAAATCTACTGGGCATCTTACTGCCTAAGAGCTCAGGGAAGCCAATTTTGGTTGAAACTTCTGTTGTATCTTGCATATTGTGTTTCTTAGTCCAATAATCATAGAAAATCCACTGGAAGCTATAGAATACGTACAGAACATTGATTTTGAAAACTGATATAATGTAAATCAAGTCTTGAGATTTTCTTTTATCATATATTTCACTTTGTATAGATATGGATCATCTTCTAACTGAAAACCTATATTCTCAGTCAAAATCAATACCCTTAATCATGTGTCCAAAATGATGATATGCTTGTCCTTGTTGTGCAGGTACTATCACAATATCACATCAAATACCTTGGTAGTTTTGGAGGCAATGGCTGCAAATGATGTAAAGACTTTGATATATTCAAGTACATGTGCAACATATGGGGAGCCTGAAAAGATGCCGATTACTGAAGTAACTCCACAGGTTTGAGTTAAAAACTTTCTAACTGGCATTCTTTTTTCTTCTGTTTGTCCAGTCTACAGTTTCATTTAGGACAAGAGAGCGCAAGAATGAATGCTACAACTCGTTTTCCTTTTTATCAGGTTACATGATAGATGACTGAATTATGTTTGTCCCTCAACTCAGGTACCCATTAATCCATATGGAAAAGCTAAGAAGATGGCAGAAGATATCATCCTTGATTTTTCTAAAAACTCAGACATGGCAATTATGATATTGAGGTTGGTGTTGAGTATCCTTATACCTTTTTCTTTGAATTATTGACTTTCCAATAGCTGGCATATTCTTAGTTGTTATTTTTTAAGTATTTCTCAAATGCTTTTCGTTCAATTTACTAGTTGATCTCTGTTTTTTTTTTTTCGTTTTTTTTAAAGTATTCCTCAAATGCCCTTCAGTTTTTGAACTAACTGCAGAAGACGAGGCTTTGAATACAAAATTGATATTTTAAAGCAACATCCCGTCATTAAATGAAAGTTAAATAATGAGAACTGCTCACTCTTAAAGGGTATGAAATGATGAATGCTTTTTCGATCAACTTTCAGATACTTCAATGTGATTGGATCAGATCCAGATGGCAGGTTAGGTGAGGCTCCTAGACCTGAACTGCGTGAGCATGGACGAATTTCCGGTGCTTGTTTCGATGCAGCTCGTGGTATTATTCCTGGGCTGAAGGTACTTTTACTTGTTTTTTACCTTGAATTTTCCCTTTTAGACCAAAATTGCAACTTGACTGTTGAGTTATTTCAAGGCTAACCTGTGAAAAAAGTAGAAATTTCAGTTTGTATTTTGGTAGAAATGTATGATTCTGCAATTCCTGTTGAAAAGGAGATTTTCTTCATTCAATCTTTCAGAAAAAGAATGTAGAGCACTGTGCCTTCCTGCTTTGTAATTGTTGTTACTTTGATTTTCAGAACTCGGCTGGTTTAGTTTTAGGTGTTGATTTCCTTGCTGAAAATTTGGACTCTTTGGGAGTCTGGGAATCAGGCTATTGGGACATTTATTGAGTTTTCGTACCTAGAGATTGCTAATATCTGCCTGATTCCATATTCTTTGTGCCATGCCCTGATCTGTTGTATTTACATTACGAAGAATGAAATTCTCAGAATGTGTTGGTGTTGTTTTCACTTTGCAGGTTAAAGGAACAGACTATAAGACGCATGATGGAACTTGTATAAGAGATTATATTGACGTTACTGATCTTGTTGATGCTCATGTTAAAGCACTTGAAAAGGCAATGCCTGGTAAAGTAGGAATCTACAATGTTGGCACTGGAAAGGGTGGGTGACCAAGTTTCACTGTTCTCTAAGTGATTTTTCAGTCTTCTTGTGTTCTCAAGCTGTTGTTTGTTTCTTGTTACTATTATCAGGTAGATCAGTCAAGGAGTTTGTTAAGGCATGTAAAAAGGCAACTGGTGTAGATATCAAAGTTGACTATTTACCTCGCCGTCCTGGTGACTACGCTGAAGTATTCAGTGACCCATCAAAAATTTACCGTGAGCTGAACTGGACAGCGCAATACACGGATCTCCAGAAGAGCTTACAGACTGCATGGAGATGGCAAAAATCACATCAAAATGGGTATGGTTCCCCTTTGGTGATGGCTTCTTGAACATTTAGGGAAGAGTCCATAGCAGAAATTTAACTCAGACCCCCGCAGCCCCCACGCAGCACCACGCCAGTTGTGCTTCTATTCTCCCTTAGAAGTGGGGTTTCAGATAAAGATAATTTTTTCACCTTCTAATATATAGTGTTAGGAGCGGCCAATTCATTACATGTATTCCAACCAATAATATCTCAATAATACGATGCCCTGGCGCTGGTATAGCTTCTATATTGATTCTACCCTTTTGTTCATACCCATCGGTTATCATAGTTCATGTTCAATAAAGCTGGTTTTTTGAGAATGGGGACTGTGCTGTTTGCCTGATCTACCTGATAATAGTAACCAAAAGAGAGTATTGAAGAAGCTGCTGGGGTTACAAGATTCTAGTTTATAAGAATGTTGACCAAATGGCTCTTGACCTTGCCAGTCCTGGCTGCCATTGCAAAATATTCTGAAAATAATGGTGCTATGTTGTCATTGCACTCTTATCACTTATGCTTACGTTATAATTCCTTTTTGGAAATTAATGCAGGCTTTGAGCAGGACTCAATTATAACCAAGTCCCTGTAGTTTATGTTGGCTGACTAACTAGTCTTCATAGTTTCATTAACTATATATTTAATTTCTATGTTATTAAATCCATTTATAGCTTAATTATTTCATCTATTTCATGTTTTTTTTCAATTTATTATGTTATTTTTTGTTTCAAGAAATAGAGAAAAAAGAGAGTAGAAGATATGAAAAGATTGATGAGAATGAAAGACATTTTTTGAAGCTAAACAGTACCAAATTATGCGCGATCAACACGAGTCTAACTCCTCGGAATATAAAAGACCTAAAAGATTGCATGGTAAAAGCATTGTTTTAGAACTAGATTAATGTTAAGGTGGGTTGATCGGAAACTTGGTTGATCTGGGGTTAAGATTGGTTTGGATTGAAAGAAAAAAAAACAGTTAGGTTAGTTAAAAACTTGAATTGACTCGGTTAAAACTTGATTAACCTGTTGGTTTTTTATTAAAAAAATTTTTAAGGGTTGATTCTTGCAACCTATTACTCGAGTTTTTTCCTAGATTGATCTTGTATAGGGTTTTAAAACTATGGGTAAAAGCTCCAAACAGTTAGGGCAATCAATGCCACTTTCAATAGAGAAATGCAGAAGACTGACTGGAAAAAAGCCAAGCAGGCATGAAAGAAAGGAATGGTCTGCAATGAATAGGCATTAAAGATCCCAAAAGTGGTTGGAAATTTAAAATAAATGTAACGTAGAGAACAAAATATCCAGTGCTTATTTGACATGGATGTAGGCTTAAGGTTTCCACTTGCAGGTCCCCTAAGACAAGGCACCAAATCCTGAGTGTTGAGCAATAATGATAATAGTAATGGTTATTACAAGATAGTTATGGATGCAACGTGAATATATGTTTAATTATAAATAAAGAATCAAATGCATAAATAGTTATTTTTTTTTTGAATTTTTAAAAGATTTTGACGAAATATTATATTTATTCATAATTAATTGTCAGCAGTGCATGGTTATATACGAGTATGCGTGCGCGGATGCGAGGAGGGAGCAAGACCCCTCCTGCATGCTTTGTCACCAACTAGGCATTGAAAATTATAGTAAAAGAAATAACATGTTCATTGTATTAGAGGGCACAGGCTTGCATTGCATGATTGGTGATTGTTCTGTCGAGAACTGTGAACCAGAATCATTCCAAGACAATCATTATAATAAGGACTGTAGCTAGCTTGTTCTTTCTCTCGGACAATATATTTTGTAATTGACAGTTGTGATCATGTGTGAACCAACCAGCTAGATTTAATATTTTGTTTATGTAAGAGCAGCACTCCTCCAATTATCATAAGAAATTGGAAGATTAGTCAAGATTATCCTAGTTATAAAACCTTACCGTGCGGTTCGAGTCTACAGGGTGATCCTAACATTTTAGAATTCTAACAGTTCTCTGCAGTAACTTTGCACTAATACAGTTGGCTTCCTGTCTTTCCCACACAGCAATCAAATTTGTCTGAACATGCAGCCTGGAACTGAGAGACCAAACCTGAAAATGAATGCTTCAATGTCTACAACACTCTCAAAATGACGTTCTTTTAATTTTTTTTAAAGAAAATTAAATTAAATTTTAATAGCGACAAGATCTCTCCAAAAGAGAAGAAAAGTACAGAAATTTTGGAAACAAAGGTTTTGATTAAATGACCAGTTATATATTTGTTTTGGTCCGCAAATTTATATATTTCATGAAGGCGACATGATGTTGAAAAATTGTATAATTGGCAAAAACAGGCCGTAGCTTTGAACTATATATCTGGTCTTGACTTCATCTCTTTCACATAGAAATGCTTGTAGCTATCATAAATTCAAATTGAATAATTATTTCCATTGTTTGGAATATGACATATAATTCATAGTAGTTTTTTAATTGCTTCAATCCAGTGTTATTAAATTCAGCTTTGAATGATAAATCAACCCAATAATCTATTGATCTAAAACCTGATTTAAACCAAGTTTTATATTAAATTAAATAAAAATTAATCCAATCAAACCTGATTAACCTGGTTTTTTCTCATGCCAAATTTAATTTAATTTTTTCAAAACTATATTGTTTTGACTTTTTGTTTTTTTTTTAAAATTTGATACGATAACATAATGTAGGTTAATCTAACTTAATTTGTATTCACCCATCTAACCTATGAAATAGGACTTGAAATAGGTCAAATACCGAGTTGATTTTCTTTAACCAGGCTTCAACCCCTTTTAATTATCTCGCTAATTAAACTAGCCAAATCCAGAAATCCATAAATTGAATGGGATTGAAAAAACGTAATGTATAGTATTTTATATTTGATTCCTTACTGTTCTATATTCATTCATTCATTCATTGGTTTATAAACTGAAAATTTTCATATAATAATTCTCAACAACATTAACTTAAACCAAATTAAGGAACGTAACAATCTTAATCTTAATTATAAAGAGTTTAAAACTTCTTTTAAATATTTAAACGTTATTAATTCAAAAGTCTTTCCTACTGGTATTTTTAAACCCAATTCTATTTAGTGAATCAACCTAGTAACTGACTTGATGGAGTTTTTTAAGTGAGAATTGATGAAATCAAACTAGGATAATTTTATTAAAATTTAATTTATTTTTTTTATTAAAATAATATTATTATAATTAATTCGAGTTAACCTATTCAATCTATAATTTGATTACCGGCCGAGTTTTTACAACTTTCTCACAACTTGTTATCAAGCCAGAACATACCCCTACAAGTGTGCATGATGGACCATAGAATTGCGAAAGTTCTTCCTTTGCAATGCATTTATGATAATGTGCGAGCCACCTAAGTATACAAGACTTTTTATGTGTCAGTCAGCCTCTTGAATTTCTGAAAAGAAACATTCCAAGATATATACAAATTAAATATTCAAAGTTTTTGACACGCAAGATAGAGAAAGCATTGAATATTTTGTGCTACTGTTACTTTGGATTAATGGAGAAAGCATTGAATATTTTGTGATGCAGTTTCTTTGGACTAATTAATAGAGAGTTGCCTTCCTCTCTTGCTTCCTACAAGTACAGGCATGCAATGTGTCTGCAAATGAAGCCTGAAGCATAATATCCTTAAACAATGAAGGCTTCAATGTCTCTGAGACTCTTAGTATGTTCACTTCTTTTGGTCTTAGTACCGCTAGCAACTTCTGATACATCTCTTGACAGGTTTCTAAAATGCCTTCCTAGCCACAGTGATTCCTCTTACCCTGTTTCTAGCGCCATTTACAGGATTACTAATTCCTCTTTCGAACCTACTTTGCGAGCATATGCAAAAGCCAGCAGATTTCTAACCTCAACAACCCCGAAACCGCTTGCAATCATAGCTGCCACGCATGAATCCCATGTCCAAGCAACTGTTATTTGTGCAAAGTCTAATGGCTTGCAAATCAGAATCCGTAGTGGTGGCCATGACTATGAAGGCCTTTCATACGTATCTAATGTTCCGTTTGTCATTCTTGATACGTTTAACCTCCGTTCTATCGACATAGATGTTGCGGGGAAGACGGCTTGGATTCAATCCGGGGCAACTACCGGTGAACTTTACTATAACATTGCCAATAAGAGCAATGTGCTTGCCTTTCCGGCTGGTGTTTGCTTGACTCTTGGTGCTGGAGGACACTTCAGTGGTGGGGGTTATGGGCCTTTGATGAGAAAACATGGTCTTTCGATTGATAATATCGTCGACGCGAAAATAGTTGATGTCAATGGCAAGATCCTTGATAGAAAGTCCATGGGAGAAGATTTGTTTTGGGCAATCAGGGGAGGTGGTGGTGCAAGCTTTGGTGTCATCCTTTCTTGGAAGATCAATTTGGTTGATGTTCCTCCCAAAGTGACAACATTTACTGTCTCTAAGACGTTGGAGCAAGGTGCAACGGATGTTGTTTACCGGTGGCAAGAAGTTGCTAGTAAACTAGACAAAGAACTTTTCATAAGAGTCATGCCACGGGTAGTCGATGGAAGCTCCGGGAGTAACAAGACTGTTACGGTTTCCTTCATTGGCCTCTTTCTAGGACCGAGCTGCAAACTTCTTCCCTTGATGAAAAATAGCTTCCCTGAATTGGGTTTGCAACAGAAAGATTGCAATGAAATGAGCTGGGTAGAATCCACACTTTACTGGTTCGGTCTTCCAAATGGAACATCCATTGAAACTCTACTCAATAGGCCTACCCGAGCAAGCTTTTTCAAAAGGAAATCTGATTATGTAAAAAGAGCCATCCCAAAGAAAGGCTTGGAAAAAATATGGCAGACGATGATCAAGGTAGAGCGAGTATGGATGCAATGGAATCCTTATGGAGGAAGAATGGATGAGATTCCAGCTACAGCAACTGCATTTCCTCACAGAGCTGGAAACCTGTTCAAGATTCAGTACTCCGTAGACTGGAGTGATCAAGAAGGAATTGAGGCTGCCAACCATCACATAGATTTGATAACACAATTGTATGATACAATGACACCATATGCGAGCAGCAATCCAAGGGAGGCATTTCTCAACTATAGAGATGTTGATATTGGTAGCAACCCTGGCAACCAGACCAGCTTTGAGAAAGCTAAAGTCTATGGCAGCAAGCTTTTCAAGAACAACTTTATAAGATTGGTGAAAGTCAAGTCAAGGGTAGATCCTGATGATTTCTTCAAGTATGAACAAAGTATTCCAGCTAGTTTGAAATGAGTAGTTAAGCAAAAAAGAAATTGTTTAGTTCAAGAATAAATTTTTAGCTCCGTAAACTGAAAATGGCTTTGATCATATTCATCTTAACATGTAATAAATCATAATTAATAGAAAGATCGTGTTTTTGGTGTGTAATAGAAAGATCAATTTAAAAACTTGAATGAAACTTTAAAAATAATTTTATGTTATTTTCTGAGCGGTGAGATTATTATTAGCTTAAGAAATCTTGCAATACAGTTTTATTATGGGAAAAAAGCCCTGAAACAATCACAATACACAATATTAAACTTAATTTCAAAACAATACAGACTTGTAGGCTTTTACTACATCCAACGGGGAGGAATACTTTGTTCATGCTTGAAGAAATTATCTGGATCAACCATTCCCTTGACTTTCACCAATCTTAGAAAGTTACCCTTGAAGTATTTGAGGCCATACTCTTTAGCTTCCTCGAAGTTGGTCTGATTGCTCGGACTGCTGCCAATATCAAGATCTCTATAGTTTTGAAATGCCTCCCTTGGGAACTTGGTGACATATGGAGCCATTGCATCATGCATCTCTCTTATCAGACTTATGTAGCGGTCTGTGGCCTCGGTCCCTTCTTCTCTCCAGTTTATGGAGTACTGGAGTTTGAAGAGGTATCCTGCTCTGTGAGGGAATGGAGTGGCGGTATCCGGAATCTCACTCATTCTTCCTCCAATAGGGTTCCATTGCATCCACATTGGCTCGGCCTTGATCATCATCTTCCATATGCGTTCCAGAGCTTCCTTTGGAACAATATGGTTCACGTAATCAGACTTGTTCTTGTAAAAGCTTTGCGCTCCACGAGGCCTATTGAGGAGAACATCGATGGACGTACCATTTGGCAAATCAAACCAGAAAAGTGTGGATTCTATCCATCTCATTTCGATACAGTCGCTTTGCTGCAAACCCAATTCAGGGAAGCGCTTGTTCATCATGGAAATAAGGGTTCCACTTTGTCCGAGAAAGAGGCCATAGAAAGAGATTCTAATCGTCTTTGTACCTTCGACACTTCCATTGGCAACTTGTGGCATTGCTCTGATGAAAAGCTCTTTGTCTAGCTCAGTGGAAACTTGTTGCCACTGATAAAAGATATCAGTTGCACCTTCCTCCAAGGTCCTATCAACCTTGAAAACAGTCACTTTAGCCGGAACTCGAACCAAATTGATCTTCCAAGAAAGAATGACTCCGAAGCTTGCTCCACCTCCTCCTCTGATGGCCCAAAATAGATCTTCCCCCATTGTCTGCCTATCAAGGATATTACCTTTCACATCTACTACTTTCGCATCAATGACATTATCCACCGAAAGACCATATTTCCTCATCAGAGTCCCGTACCCTCCTCCGCTAATATGACCACCTGCACCAATTGTAGGGCAAACACCAGCTGGAAAGGCATGCACGTTACTCTTGTTTGCAATATTGTAGTAAATTTCACCAAGAGTTGCCCCAGCTTGAACCCATGCCGTTTCGCTGGCAAGATCTATGTCGATGGATCGGAGATTGAACATGTCGAGGATGACGAATGGGACCTCTGACACATAAGAAAGACCTTCGTAATCATGGCCACCACTCCGGATTCTAACCTGCAAGCCATGAGACTTTGCACAAACTACTGTCGCTTGGACATGGGATTCATGCAGGGCAGTGACTATCGCAAGTGGCTTCGGTGTTGTTGGGGTCAGAAATCTACGGTTGTTGATGTATGTCAGCAGAACAGACTCGAAAGAGGGGTTGTCAGTGGTATAGATGGCTTCAGAAATAGGGTAAGAGGGAAGGCTATTATTTGGAAGGCATTGTAGAAAGTTGTCAAGACTTGGATCAGAATTAGCTGCCAGTGATACAGACAGCAAGAGGGCTGAAAATACTGAGAGAATTACAGTCATTGAAACCTTCATTTTAAGGTATGCAATACTTGAGGGTTGTTACACCTTGAATGCATGGCTGTATTTATAGATGGAATGGGAGGGAGCCAAGGAATGTTTCTTTTAGGGCAAGTAACCCTAACCCTATTTTATCAATGCTAATGCATACTTTTACCATTCCCAACAACGTACAATTCCTCTAGACCCCGTCGCCTTCATTGAATATTTTGCATACCTAGCAATATTGTCAATAAAGATGAGCGTAGTCTGCGTAGATATATGTAAGCATGGATGGTTGAAGTCATGCATGGCAATGATAAAAGATATAAACGAAAGAAAAAGGCATGCTACTGTGCTATTAATCGTTCCATCATGATCATAATCAATGGAAAATTGTTAAATTCAAACTTACATAAACAATATTGTCAGTAAATTATACTAATATTTACTGATATAATATTATCTCATTATTTTTATAGGTATTCATCAACGAAATCGATGTTTAAATACCAATAAAATATTCCATCAAAATATAATTAATTATTTTCAAAAAAATATATAGATATTGATACAGGTTCAATTGCCAGATTTGATTATACATTGTTAATCAAGAAAAGAAGAAAATAACATTGTGATGGCTTAATTTTCTTCCCCTCATCAGTCATGCATGAGAGGCATACTTATCGATAATATACGGGATAATAAAAAATTCCCTTTTTCATTTGTTTCTGCTAGGTCAAGTTTCTTTGGCTAGGCTTCTAGTTGATTCACAGGAAACTTCTTGCAAGCTTTGGCTATGGTCATAACAATACAAGTTTGTGAATACGGTGGTTGAAAACACTGTTCCCAGCTTTATACATGCTTTGATAGTTCTAGGGCAAACCTCAAATTAGTTCTCCGAATATAGAACTCGTATCTTGATTTAGTCATCCAACTATCAATTTATGAGTCGAGTTCTCCATCAATGAGATATTTTTTCATCCACTATACAATAACCTAACCTTAATTAGATTTAATGATTTTTTATCATTCATGTTTATCTACAATTAAATATTTCACACCGTGTGATTAAAACTCTAAAGCAAATATGTAATGCAAATCAATTTATAGAATCCTTCAAAATTTTTATTAAACTCAACAAAGGAATACACAAGTACTTTTACATGCCATGCAATCAAATTCTTCTGCTTCCTAATATTTATCGACCCTAGTTTGCTCAAATCTTAGATGTGACAATGCCCAATTTTCCCTCCATTCAAAACACAAGAGCATTAGGTAGTATAAAATTGCTCCAATTTTGCTACAATTTGCCTAAAGTACTTATCTTGAATTGCAAGCTATGATTTGATATTTTTGCACCCACGATTTCTAGAAAACAGGTTCAATTAGGAAACACAAGCATGAATGCTTATCACCGTCTCCAATTATTTTAACAAAAAGATACAGTTGAAGAAAGGTAGAGTGATAAGATCTGTAGTTAGGGATTAAAACGAGAAGCTCTACATGGTTGCAGGACTAATATGAGGTTTGTCAAACGTTCAAAGATCAGTAATTTCTGACGAATGGCCTCAAGGAAAGACCAGCATCAATTTCCTCCATTAATGTGGTTTGAATATTTTTCCACAATCCATATTTTCAACTATGGACACCTTGTATTAAAGTCCATAAAATGCTAATTCTGAAGAATAATAGAAGCTGAATAATCGTCAATAAACAAAAATAGAAAAGAAAAGAAGGAAAGAAAGAAACAGTGATGGCTGGAGTTTTTCTCTTTGAGCATGAGTTCCATTCATATTGATGGAAAGTTCAAGGTCAAGTTCCTATATGTTTGTAAAGTCTTCTTGCAAAGATTTCCATGCTCAAATGGTTTGGTTTTGATTTACAATATACAATAGTGGTCCAAACACTGCTGCAATTTATGACCTGTGGTGCAAACTGCGTTTCGCATAAAATGTGCCCTGCGTGGCGAAATGAAAACTAAAACTTGGAATATGGTTTTTTAAAATTTATTTTTTAATTTATTTTGTGTTTAATTATTATTATAAAAGTTAGTTAGTCAAAAATACTTTTTATAAAAAAATATTATTTTGATTTCTAAATAAGTGTTTTTTTTTATTTTGAATGAAAAATACTTTTTAAAAATTATAAAAAAATTAGAAATGTCATGTTATTTATTGATTATATCAAATTTATTTTTTTAATTTTTAATTGTTATATATTTTATTTTGAATATTTTTTTAATTTTATCTATTAAAATTTAATTTAATTTAATTTTTATATCAACTTTAATTTTTATTTTTATAATTATTATTTATTTTTTTTCTTATTATTTTTTAATTAAAATTTTTTATCCATTAGATTTAATCCTTATTGTTATTTATTTTATTAGAAATTTATAATTATAATTTTTTTTAATTTCATCATCTTTTAATTTTTTTATCTATTAAATATAATCTATATTATTTTAACTATTATTTATTTTATTTAAGATAATTTATAAAATTAAATTTTTTTTAATTTTATTCTCATTTAACTTTTTTATTTTTATTTGTAAAATTTATTCCTTAAAAAAAATATTAACAATTTATTTTGTAACTCATTTTTTATAAGAGAATCAAACACTAAAAATTATTTTTTAATTTATTTTTTATAATATTACAGCGCATCTTTTTAAAAATTTATTTTTCAAAAAAATCATTTTTCAAAATGAAATTAATTTCCAAAAACTAAATAAATGAATATGTAGAGGGATGCGACGGCATATTACAAGATCACATCAGAAGAAGAAGAAAAATAGCACTGTCAAGTTTCAATTACATGCAGCAGCAAAAATAACACACTTTATCAAACAAGACTATGGCAAACACCACTAATAAGTAGATTTGAGCTCTACATCAAAAACATACTTTCCAGGTTCAGTTGTATATTTCTTGGCTTTATAAAAGGTTTTGCACAATCCCAAAAAACAACTGTGACAAAAGTGAAGCAACAGCTTTCACCTTGTTAACTACCGCCAAAACCACAAAACATCAAGCAACTGACTGAACTGCTCTTTCAAAGTTGTCTTCGGCGGATGACGCTCGTTTAACAAGAACGTGGTCTGGATGTGAAAGCTTCAGTTGGCTGCAGAACACGGGGTAATTTCATTAATATGATTTAACAAGAGAATCTCGAAATGGATCTTGGAGAGACATTAAACAGATGAAAAACTCGTTGGGACAAAAAACATGTTATAGCCCGAATGATAACGGGATACGTAGCAAACCTAGTTAAAGCTAGAAATTTCAAGCCACCAAGATAAACAAAAATCTCAGTATGCTTCAGTAAAAGCTGCAATCCAATTTATGCAGCAATGAAACATTTGTTGTTTTCTTAAATATCTAAGATTATGCACAATTGGGTAGATATGGTCATAGAAAATAGGAGAGAAGTTCCAGAAGATGCAAAAGCAATTGGGGGTGAGCACTGGGTAACTAATTTAAAAAAACTGCAGACCAAATGTTATGCAAGGCTAACTTCTTGAAGCTGAATGTAAAAGCAATGGGTCCCTTTTTTATTTCAGCATGGATAATAGGCAAGCATCATTGAAATAAAGAACCACACAGCATGCCCAATGTTGTCCCAACAACTAATTGAAAGCGCAGAGCATTAGAACTTCTTTGATTCTGTTTTTCTTTCATATATATCCTTCTGGGGTAGTGCACCCTGCAAGACACTATGCTCCCTTTTGGTTTCGGATGAACAAAAAAGTAAAACTCAATTCCTAGCTAGTGCTAGGGGACAGTTATCACAAGTCACAACAAAGGTAAACTGAATAACTTTTTTCAAAAAATGCGTAAGCTCCTAACATCATTGTCTTGTGCTGACCTATCAACAATACAAACATGTTGACAAACTTTCTGGCTTGCCCTGTTTCCCATACTTTAATTTCTTGTTTTGGCAAAGCATTTAGGACAAAGTGATTTGGATCATAAAATAATTCATTTTAATGTGACACAAAGTATAGAATGATGTTAAAATTGATCATGCAAGAGATAGCTAACCTGAGATAACGTGAAGAAGATTTGCCAATGTGAAGACTGCATACAACCAAATTGGCTAGTGTCTCTGGATCCTTTGCATCCTGTTGCAGGTACAAAGGAAAACCCAGTCAGTTATATCAATTACACACTGCATTCATGTATTAGTTTAACATTTCATAAACAGTCAGTCAGTTTTGTCATGTTACAGAAAACTGAACATGGTGTTGTGAGTCGTGATCTCAGCAGACATTACAAGGTTCTTTGTTTTAAACTTGCCTTGTTTAGTGCTTCAAGCAACAGTGTTTCAGCTTCATCAAAGTTACCCATGTGCATGCAACAAACAGCCTTTCCATTCAAGATTAACCCTGTCATTGGGTACTTCTCAGAGAAATCTTGGAAGATGAGATATGCTTCCTGTATCTTTGAACCACCCTGGTTTATATAACAGCATATCAGCATGTCATCATTCCTTAAAACCTAGCTAATTATAACTAAACAGAGAAGATGCACTTACAACTGCCAGATTCAACCATGCAGTTGCAAGTTGAGTTAGTGTGTGGTCCTCATCAATCTGCTGCATGATCCTCAACTGTTTCTCTGCATAGTCTGACCTGTGCATCTTGAGGAATATTTGGACATTCAATGCATGTCTGCAACGGGAGAAACAGTACATCAGGATTAAAAACCAATAAAAGGCAAACCCATGCATGTCAATTTTGTTTTATCTCATTGACATGTGCATACAGATGTGGCAATTTATGATCTGCTGGGATTTCCTTGCCTAAGTATGTGAAAATTCCCATCATTTGGTCCATGGTATTTTCAATTTAACTCGAACATGAAAAGAAATCAGATAAGTGCCATAACAAAACCAAGAAAACTAATTCCTACAACATACATGTGTATGTAGATACACCAGAATATCAAAAACATTTCTGCATCAACACTTTAATGAATGAACAAGAACCAAGGAAATGCTAAGCATTCTAAACAGGGGGAGCAAGTATGTTTAGTTGTTTAGTTGCATAATATGCTAAACAATTCTACATCAAATTGAACTCACAGTTCCATTGTGCCTCCAGCATTAGTGTGTTTCAGAGCCTCATTGTAATCCTCCTCATGCATGAATATGATTCCAGCAATCAACCTCAAGATAGCATTGTTCGCAATAGCTGAATCAGCCAACCACTCTTTCAAGCTTGAAATCGTGGATTCCTGTTTAATTTACAAGCAATCACTAAGACAGACTTCACACATTCTTGACCTTTATTTCTTTTACCTCACCTTACATACAATAAAATAACCAAATCATTAAAACACAACTTCTGTTTCTAATTTCTAGGCATGCAAACAAGTAGGCATGCACACAAACGCACAAAAATCAACATATAAGAATATATGTTGTGCTAACACAGGTGTAAGATTCTCACAATATTTGCCATAACAAAGTTTGATTATATTTTCTCAAAACCAAAGATGTACAGTCTTAAAAAAATCAACCATCCGTTCTCAAATGGTTCATTTTAAATCACCCTAAACTCTACCATAATCCCATTTTTAACACGCTATTTAGCAACTCTCAAATAAGCATAGCAATTTGGGTTTCTATATCTTCCAGTTTATGTTACAAGCACCAAGAATCCACAGATCATTAACACATAGCTTCCCTTTCTAGATCTACATGTGCAAACACAAGAATCAACATATAAGAATATACATTGAGGCAACACAATGGTGAGATTCACACCACATTTGCCATGGAAATTTTATTATCTGTCTCTTTCATTCTTTCAAATGGGCAAATCTAAGAACTTGAAAAATTGAGCATACACTCTCAATTATTTGCACGTCTTCAGATTCTTATCAAATCACTCGTAACTCCACCGGGATCCCACATTGCACACACTAATCAGCAACTCTTACATAAACTTGCAAAATATAACCAGAACCAAACTAAGCAAAATCAGATCATTCGACCCAAAACCGATTCGCCAAAACTCAAAAACAACATTACACTCTAAACACTTGAATTCCCTAAAATTAAGAGCCCCAAAACAGAATCTTTTCTTAACTAAAATCCCACAAATAAAAAACAGATCTCACTCACCAGCACGAAAAACAAATCAATAATGCGAGAATCTTAACAGATCATAAAAAAATTAAAAAACTTGGTAAAAAACAACAACGGATCCAACAGAATGGGACCTTGTTTTCAGGGCTTGAGAGATACAAAGCGAGCAATTTCACAGCCTGAAGTGGAGTAGCAGCGGCATCATCAATCTCATGAATCACAAGCTGCACACAACCAAACACAAAAAGTTCTCAACTTTCCTCAACAAGATAAAAAAACCCAGATCAAAAATCCAAAAAAGAAACCAAAAGATTAAGACTTTTTAAACCTGGTAGCTGGCAAGGGCAATGTAAGAACGATAAACAAGTGAGTCACGCTCAACGGCGTCGTCAGGGGAGAGATTGGGAAGGTCGCTGGTGTTGATTGCTGCTTGATATGCTCCTAAATAGAAATTGTTACGCAAATTGAAAAGATGATCTGGTGCTCCTGCCATTTTCTTCTTCTTCCTGGGTCTCTGCCTTTCTTGTAGTAACTGATTTGTGATTTCTGGTAGATCTGGAGAAGGTGAATACGGGAGTGTTTTTGTTGTTGATCCTTATATATCAAGGAAGCATGATGGAAAATGGTATGGATTTTATTTTATCTTTGGGGGGGCTTGGATTGATGGAATAGTAGAGGTTTAATAGAGTAGAGAATGGCCCAATGGATCCCAAATGGTCCAATCCAATGGAAACCCATTAACCTATTAGGGCTAATGTTTTTGAGATTTTAACATGGATAGTGGTGGAGAATGGATTGAATTTATTATTATTATTTTTTATATTATTATTTAAATTTTTTTAAAAATATTATTTTGTGTTAATTTGAATAGATTTGGATTAGGTTTAGTAGAATTTAGTTAGCCTACTTGATCATTTAAATTTAGTCAAGTTAATATTAAAATATTAATTTAAATTAAAATTTGCTCGATAATACTTCGAATTATAACTAGTGTAGCTTAAAAAATAAAGAAATTGAATGGAATAATTTCCTTCACACCATACTCCTTCATGGATCATCATCTCTTTAAAGATGGAATTAAGGCCATGTATGTTTCCCGGAATTCATTTTCCGGGAAACCACTTTCCAAACTTTCCTGTGTTTGTTTGCCATTAGGAAAGTTGGTCAACGAAAAACACTTTCTGGTCAACGGAAACACTTTTCAGTCAACGGAAAACACTTTCCAGTCAAAGAAAAATTTGGTTTGATTTCTAGGAAAGTGTTTTCCTTTTTGGCTGTGTTTGTTTTCCGGAAAGTGGTTTCCGGGAAACCACTTTCCAAACTTTCCTGTGTTTGTTTGCCATTGGAAAAGTTGGTCAACGGAAAACACTTTCCAGTCAAAGAAAAATTTGGCTTGGTTTTCAGGAAAGTGTTTTCCTGAAAAATTTGGGCGGAAAACACTTTCCGGAAGTTGTGAAAAATTTAGAAATGTCATTATTTGCTGATTATATCAAATTTGATCCTCAAACTT
>Ga0307515_10002468_pt1 | contig 40224 bp, 39 predicted proteins | sample 17_EM_MG_FD_194513 | JGI IMG/M metagenome (GOLD analysis project Ga0307515, IMG submission 194513) | Populus trichocarpa ectomycorrhiza microbial communities from riparian zone in the Pacific Northwest, United States - 17_EM | ecosystem: Host-associated > Plants > Roots > Unclassified | place... | reverse complement strand
AACCTAACCCTGCAATGCAGTCCAGGACCAGTCCAGACTGAGTCTGGACCGGTCCGATGAAATTTCAGACTGGTCCGATTCCAGTTCGAAAAATCCTTGGACCGTACTGGACTAAACCTGGACCGGTCCAGTCCAGACTGGTCCACCCCCGGACCGGTGAAAACACTGAGTTTAGTCTACATCTATCTCGGAGACGGAGAGTGGAGACGCTTTGATTTTGGATACTCTTGGACTAGTGATACAAGAGGTTGAGTCTTGGGACAAGACGAGGAGAAAAGAGTGATTAAGATAGGCGGTTATATTTAATCTAATAAATATTGTATTGATTATTGGGATTAAGCACCCCAGTAACAATAACATGTGTATTATGTATCGTAATTTTCCTTGGTGATGATCTCTGCTGATAATGATATACTTGCACATATTAACATTAGAGTGATGAAATCTCAAATTCAATATAGAGATGGTTGCTATGATAATTGTATCTGGCTAGGTCAGACTGATCCATTAACAGTAACACAATATTTCCAGAGAAATCCACATTCACAGTTGATGTTGACAAACAAAACAACAGAATCACAAATTTGGGTACTGCTATAAGCTAATTTCACAATTATACTATTATTTTAAAAGCAAAGCAAAGAAAATACTTTAGTATTAGACAATGTCTGTTTATATACAATTTGTCTGCTACTTTCAAATCATCTCTTATATTTCATTGTCCCATTTGAATTTTCAACAGTAATCGTACACACTACCACTTAAATTCTTATCAATACTCACACCATATTATCAGATCTTGCAACACATCAGATCACTCACTTAATGTTCAAATAATCCTGCCATTTATACCATTTCAACACCATACTATTTCTATATCTTGAGACAACTGCTTTCTCTCATTTCCTCCCTCACCTTAGACAGGTACTACTTTCTATTACTCATAACCCATTTCAATGATAGTATCCCCCTGTTCATTTTGAGGTTCGCTGAGAACTTGCTCAAAAGGCTAGGGCTTTGCTCGATATTGCCAATGAAAATCATTGGTTGCTTTGAGTCTGTTGATAATTTTTGCAGGTTTTCCTTTAAGGGTTGAACACCCATTCCATTCAACAAGATACTGTTACTGATAACAATACATATGGGAATCCTGAATTCATGCCACCTCATATTCTTCTTCACAATCGACTTCTACAGGCAGAGGTGGGGGAGTCTAGAGTATTGTCTCGGGAGGAGATCATCCATATCAAGATCCAACAAGGAAACAGTTTGCACCTTATGAACTCCTATTCAAGCCAGAAGATCTAACTCATATGAATAAGGAGAACTTTGTTGGTTACATTATAAGGTCCAAGTCTTTGGCAATTGAGTTTCCACGATGGTTGAGTTGTTTGGGTGTACCTAGCACCGAGCCGTACTTTGCTTCATACCTAGATATTCAATCTGGGCTTTCGGTGTGGTGTCAAGGCGGAGCTAGAAGGCACAGAGCCTATCGTCAACACTCCTCTATACCTCCCCCGCGATCCAAAGGGAATCTGTGAGAAAAGAGCGGTTCTGGCTTGAAGAGCGTAGGAAGAGGGTGAGAGGTTTTGATATGATACCCGGCCAGGAGGATCAATGCAAATCGTGTGAATTCATAAAAACCCCAGGCGAGTGCGTGGGACCATGAGCTGGGAAAAATATAGTGGTGAAATGATAAACCCCTCGGCAAGAATGATCGCACACTCCTACGTGATGTTAAGTCCTTGTTTGAATCCAGAATGCATGTAAATGCATATGGTACCATAATGAAACCAGTTACTTTAATATGTGTGAAGCCCGCTCGGTATCAACTCCAAAACAACCCCCCGGCCCCAGAAAGAGTAAAATCCACCCACCAAAGTGTTAGTGACGCTGTTATCTGTTAGACCAAATTCAGGCGAGTAGGGAAGTATACGGCGACTTATGGGTGCGGCTGCCAAATCAGCGATGTGTATATTGACTGGCCATGATCGAAATGACACGTACACAAGAACTAAAGTGCTTGCGGCTCGGCCGTTTAACTATAACCTAACACTACGTGATGACCCACTCAAAATCAGTCCAACATTATCAAAATTTAATCACTCAGGCTCCAAAACCGGAAGTGCATCATTGCTAGTCGCTCGACACTTACCAATAATAGACTGTTACAGATGTATATGATGTTACAGGTCTGATGCACGGTCACTGCTGCAGGGGCTGATGCTTGCTGTATATATCTCGAGTCTTTCTCCTTCTCTCTTCTCTGTACCATAGAATAGACGCACACGGTTCTCCCCAACTTCCATATCGTAACATAGACTGTCGCGATATTGAAGGGAGATCCGTGTACGTGTATAGACTTATGATACGGAAAAGATAGAAGGAGAAAGACTCGAGATATTATGAGAAGTGTGCTTTGCGCCTTGCCATCAGCCCGGCTAGCGGTCAGCTCGTGTCAGCTCAATAGATACACGCAACATCGAGTATTACGATATTGGGAGAATCGTGTATATGGATAGACGTAAGGTACAGAGAAGAGAGGAACAGGACTCGAGATATACACAGGAGAAATCAGCCCCGGCCTCTGTGAGCTTATGTGAGGTCTATAACGTGTCTCAGATCGTACCAATGTAAGATCGAGTAATACTATCGGAGTCTCTCAGCTAGACAGCTTTAATTACTGTCAATCTAAGTGCTGTGCAGGTCTTACACTAGAGTCAGTACGGAAGAAAACATAGGAACGTTTCATGCAACACAAATTTTTAACTCGGGATTTAGCCCGAAGGCCCTAGAAGCTACTAGCAAGGACTAGAGAGTGGTTGCTAATGTACTAAGTCATGTATATAGACACATTCACGAATTTTCACTCGCCACTGGCTCTACCACTCTCCACTTCCTGTATCTCCACGGAACCTTCCCGGCTTTCCTCGTGTATATTAAGGCATAGTTTTTCCTAAGATTGTTCGTAGGCAGTTTCCGTACAACACACCCAATACTCCAATGTAACCTTCCCGAACCAAGTAAAAAACAAAAACACGAAAACCCCCATAATACTCCAGACCTTATCCAACGCCCCAACTCTCTCTCCGCTTCAATCCCTCCTCCTCCTCTTCCTCTTCTTTGGCAAAGTCGCCACCAACTCCTCCCACAACTCTGCCTCCCCCATATCCTCGATCAACGCCTCCTCGGGTTCCCACGAAGCCTTGCTACGTGGGTAGCCCTGCCACTCCACTAGGTACTGTGGCTCTCCATTGTACTTACGCTTCTTCAGGAGGCGGTGGATGTAGTAGGCGGGGGCGGAAGGTGTGACCGAGGTGGTTCGCTTGGAGTTCACCACAACCGCCGGAGGTGCTGGAACCTCACCGGTGTCATGGATGCAGATTTCTTCCGGTTCCATGGCGACGATATAGTCGGGGGAGGTGGTAACTTCACCGTCCAGGATCATGGTAGTTGTTTCACTGTCAGCACGGAAGTCAATGGACCCATAGTTGCTATTGTCAGTACCCGCACTAGCACAGATACCAGACAAGGAGCTGACATCGGTGTCCTTGGGAGTGTCAAAAGTGGCGGAATCGTCGTAAGCGTAGTTCTCCACGCCGGTGACTGGAGTTTCTGGAACCTCTAGGACATAAAGGGAGTTTTCTTCAGGTTCAAAAGTAGTAGCTTTATCATCACTGTCGTCTATGATTATGGGGGTGGTGGTTAAGGTGTCACTACCAAAGTCGGTGCTGCTGAGCGGGTCGTCGATGTAGCTTTCCACCGGAGGGACATCAATGTAGCTGCCCCCGGATGTGACGGGATCAAAGGTAGGCGTATCGGTACTATTCTCCCCAACGACAGCTGCATTAGTGTGAACCCCGGAAGTGGTGTCCTTGGCGACTTCGTCAGATTCCACAGCTGTTGTAGCTTCACCACGGCTAAAGTCGTCCAATGAAATTGAAGAGTTCCCGGAAGCATCAGCACGGAATTCGGAGGTACTGGGAGGTGTATCGGTGCAAGTATCTTCCGGATCAACAATTGCGGGGTCGACGGTAACTGCATCGTCCTCCACAATGTCGGCCAGAGAAGCGAGAGCCTCAAAGGTGGCTATTGCCTGTTCTACAATCATAGTAGTAGTAGCGGCTGTGTTGTCGTTGTAGTCGTCAACGTCGCTACAAGAAATTTCAGAGGCCGGTTTGAGTGAATCTTGTCCTGTGTTAAGACTCTCGATGCCGGGAGTGCCGGAAACATCCCGGAGTTGGAACACGTCGACGTGTACGCCAACAGTGGATGCAGTTTCATTATCGCAGGAGCTAGTCGTAGCAGTGACAGGCGTTCCCACGGTGTAAATGGTATTCGTAATCTCCCCGCCTCCAATTACATAGGGTATTCCTGCCATCTCATTCTCATCTGTCATACTTCCTATCCTCTCGAGAGAACTAGTGCTATTATTCTCAGGAGCGTTCCTCAGTGACATCGCCCAGCCCCCGTTGGTACCCACCCCAGCCAACACCAGCGACTTAGACTCTTTTCTTTCCATATCAGGACTCACCCCGCAACAAGAATCCGGGGTAACCAGCAGCGCCTTTGTCGGTGTCTCAGCGCCGCCATACTTCTCATCCTCGCGGCGCTGACAATATGCCTCCCACCAGGCGACAACGCCGTCACTGTCTTTGATTGCTGAGAGGGGAGAAGAGTAGCGGATATCCCTCCCGGTGTAGCCGTCCAGACGGAATTCTGTCGGCGGCGGTGTAGCCGGAAGCTGTGGCGTGTTAGTACAGGTGTTGGGGGTGGGGGAGGGCACGTGCGTTGAGGGTGTAAGCGTGATTGTTGATACGCGGCGGGGTATGAGGGGGCTCGTCTGAAGGTGGGGGTGTGAGGAGGTGGCTTGCGCTGACTGGCGTTGGGGATGAGGATTGGTTATGCATTGTTAGGGAGAGATTTCTGTGTCCGGAAGTAGTCGGTGGTGGAGTGGATAAGTAGTTTCCAGCTAAGGCGGACATTGCGTGTTGTGTTGGGAGCAAGAGGTTGTCAGTAGAGTTTGGCATTCTTTGTGTCGGGTTGATGTAGACTGTGCGTGTTGATGCATCTGTTTTGTTTGATGTTCTCAAGGAATCCGCGCTAGTGTCGGCGAAAGTTTGGCGGGTCAAACCCTAGCGACGCATCAAACGACGCGGGGCAGTAGCGATAAACAGGGTTTGTGGATACATGCTTAAGCCAAAACCTTGTTTCTCCTGACAGCGGCACGCGAACGCCGTTTAACCCCACTTTTTGTGAGTCACTCGCGTGGCATTTAAACCAATCGGCACCACTACCACAGCGTATCTGCACGACTCAAACCTCAGAACAATCGCACCATCATCGCACAACGAATGCCACGATATTGTCGAAAGGTTTGCCACTATGTATTTTGTACCATAGGGGAATGAGCTTTAGACTGTAAGATGGATGCGCAGGCGTGGAATTGTGCACAGCGTAGTCATCATTCCCGTATAATAAAACCTCCGCGAGGAGCTCAAGTACTTAACCCTCTACTGAGTTTTACGGTTTTTATGCTGGAGAACACTTTGGGTACTATATTTTGCAGCACTACCCCGTAACTGCGGGATAACCTTCCGGTGAAGAATATTTTGTGGCATAATGGAACACGCAATCACAAATTGAAGGAATCGTTGTTAATTATCAAGTTTGCAATTCCTTTGTGCTTCTTGCCATGTGTTTGGGGGTTGTAAGTGACGGAGACAATGGGTAATAATTGGTGACACCTCAACTGGCAGCGCGTGAGTCACTGCACCCTACATGACTACATCGCAAAAAGCGGGGTGTTATTCCTACTGTAGTACTGCTGAAGCCACTCGATTACAGCAATCTTTCCGAAACTTTGCAGTGGTGTGGGTAAAAATTAATACGAGTGCTAATTCCGTCAAATGCTGCAGCAATGTGCGCTCGAAAACAGGAATGAGCTTGCAAGCGACGAGAAATTCTGGGAACGAGGGCAGTAGCAATGCTGCATCCAAAAAATTGCGCGCCTTTTCTATAAAATACCTGGGGATTGCAATATTAGATTTGTATGTATGCAGCAACTAAAGGGCTAATGATGACGATTTCCTAAGCCTAAGTTGCACACAGCAGGCCGAATTCAGACAATGGGGTTCGCACTTCTGGGAACTACTTTTACTAAAGCAATTATTTACACCGGGATCAGGAGTTTGGTGCGTACAAGCGTATTCGTGGGATGTGATCTCCGAAATTTACTGGTGGTGACGTGAGTGATGGTGATGGTGATGGCAACGGTGATGGTTGCACGGGTGAGGTTATAGCATGTCGCAATGCCCGCTAACTAAGCGTTTAAGCATTTAGACTGCTGCATTGCCAAATCTAGAATTTATACAACCGCATATTCTACTGTAAATGTGGCATTTTCTACAATTACTCGTCAGATTTTTCAACTCTCCGGACACCCTGTCAAGGATTCGATGATGTCGATTAGATTACACCTAATTGAATTGTCGTCCCACTACGATTCATAGTCACTAAACTTTTGATGTGTCGCCAAGGGCGCTTATGATCGGGTGTCTGGAGACTTCAAAATCCGACGAGTATTTGAAAGTATGCTGCAGTAACTCAGCATTCATTGTATTTATTCAAATCCGGCAGTACTGCATGCGCAGCAGTTTTTCTGCAACAATATCACCCCCCCCTTTTTATTTTGCTATAGTACGCATAAGGACTGTCATTAAATTGCAACGCAACATGAAGAATCACCATTTACACCCCACAAATGGCGGTTTTAAATATCAAATATATCCCAAATTCTTCTTTTCATTTTGTCCGCTACTGTACCATTTACTGTGGATGAGACGTTACCCGTCACCAAGGGATGTCCTTGCAGTATCTTTGACAGATTTGTCACCATCACCACCTGATGTCAGGAAGTCAAAGTACGTCACCAGCACATTGTTTGAATGTATATTCGAAACCACCCCTAATTTTCTAACATCTGAAGACCATTTCAAATCCCCCTAAGAATGGCATACTTTGTGTATATGTAGGTAAAGTTAAGTGGAGCATTAAATTTAGAAGCCTGAGTACTGAAAAGCACCCTTTGTCACTCAGACTCGTCTAATATACTAAACCTTCTCAGTATTGACCGTCCTATACCAAATATGTTGTCACCGGCCAGTGACGTCCCAACCACAGTGAATGGTACAGTAATTGGCTCAACATTTTTGGTAAGGATTATTCTACATAAACATTAGTTAAGAAGGTTACACAGCATAATACAGTCTTCCTAAGATTATCCTAAACAAATGTTGCGCTTTAGAAGGGGAGAACCGTGTACATGTATAGAACATGCTACAAAGAAAAGAGAGAAGGAGAAAGTCTCGACATATATACAGCGAACCTCAGGTATATCTTCAGATATGCCTTTGCCGCCCTTTACCAGCACCACCAGCTATTAGCCACCGGATATATAACAATAATACTCAAGTTTTTACCCACACAGCAGCAGCCACAATAATCGGAGAAAAGATCCAACTTGTGGCCGCTCGCACCGCCCGCTCGAGCGATCTCGAGGTACCCATCCAAATCCTGCAAACTTTACCCAGCCTCACACAACATCTGGCAAACGATAAGCGGTTCCTTTCACCGCCAAGGTGTTGGTGAGGTAGGATGGCACTGATTTGTTGAGTGACCGGACGACTCCGTCCAATCTGGAGCAATGCAGGCCAATTCATACCGTGGTGTCCTCGAGGCCATCGAGCTTAGGCCTAGTTCATGTTGTTGCATCTGCTCCTGCGCAAGTTCATGGACATTCCTCGGTTGACGGACATTCCTGGCGGGGGTGAAACCCGGTGTGCCAACTGTAGATCTCTGTGGGCGCGGCGGCTCTTGGCGAGAGTCAATATTGTGCTGTAAATTGTCCAATTCTTGTTGCCGCTCAAAAGCTGGATCTGGTCCGGCAGCGAACCGGCCTTGGCTGTATTCCATTCCCCGCATGTCATGGCGTGCTCTGAACACTGCGATCGCGTCTAGCATAAGCAAGGTGATCATAAAAATCCTAGTAGTCATTAGACGCAGTATATTGCAGGAGGCTTCTAGGACCGTACATGGTGACGAGCGAAATTCCGAAAAGTATTCCTTGGTGACGACAATATGAGGCGTCCGTGCATGTTACGTTGGGGATAAACCCACCGCTCCCCTCAAAGGCTATCGATATTATGATGACCAAGCACGTAAATGCATCCAATACAAGGGCGGCAATAGGTGATAGACAATCTAAGATGTGAAAGGCGATGATACACAAAGATATAAACGTGTAGATAGAATGCATTATTACTATAACCCTAACTATATATTAGCCTGTGTACAGTGGTATTTAATTATCCGGTTGCTGGCATACAGAGATATCGTATCGTAGAATTCGAAAAGAGCACTCTTGTACTCGTTACCAACAAGACCCACACTGACACATCCCAGCGCAAAGAGGATAATACGGATTCGCTGTAGCACTGGAACGTTAGTCGCTATAACCTGTGAAGTTCATTAGGAAGAAGTACAATGAAAGGCGCAAATCCCCAACGTCGGTCCCCCTTCATGGTCATCTAGCTTGCTGGTTTCGTTTGATACGTTCTGTTGGCCGCTGCTGTATACCTCATGAGGTGAGGACATTCGATCGTTTTGTACAGACACCCCTGATCCGGAGAAAAAGAAAAGGTTACTGTCCTTCATCATTTCCCTGCATTGGTAGCCATTTAATGCAGATACACTATGCACAGCGCAGGCGAAATCCGAAGATGTCCTGTGTAACCGCCTCACTAATGGGGCTCTGCACTGGAGCGTTCGCACTACCGCCCACGATTCGTCCGTTCACTGGGCCCGACATCGTCGTCCAATCAAGGGTTTAATCGGGGTTGACCATGGTGTTCATTTTTTGTCTCCCGAAGTCCGTGACACCGCCAGGAAGAGTACCGACCGGAATTGCAATTACATTAGGTTAGGGCTGATTCTAAAGCATAGCTCCATTTGCGGGTTTAGCACAAGTATGTATGAAGGAATTGATCTGCATATGTGTATGTGTAGTACCTAAAGAGCAACTGCGGCAGTTATAGGGCAGTTGCAGCTGCTGTCAGTATGGTGGTTATACTTTGATCACTCGTTCATTAAGATCCCATTGGATATAATAGCATCACCAGAGGGCCCACCAGATGTCCGTCCATGGTTCATAATACCTAGGGCGAATAATCCTCGATTCTTCTACCCATAAATAGTAATCGGAATAGGAGAGCCTTCAGACGGACGAGATTGGGATATTTCCATCCCTGCAGTAGTGTTGCAGATCGCAATAGAAGTATACAGTGTTCAAGTTGTGGGAGCATTAGTAAAATACATGATCTTTAAATAGGTGATTGCGTCTGCCAATGAATGTATCATCTTTATTTTTCACATTTTCGTTTCTGTGCCTCGGCCTCATCCATCTTGCCATGCCAATTCTAGATACCCATTCTTAAATTGCGAGACTTTATACTAGTCTCTATGTCATCGCTGTCTGCTCACAAATGTAAGGTTCAGCTGTACCCTGCAAGACTACTGCCGGCAAAGATCGAAGACGCACGACGGAAAGTTAAGATTTAACGGCGGAAGGGCTGCTCTTGGCAGGGAGATTCTATCCACCTTCGCATGCAGTGGTTCACCTATATGTAAGAACTACACCGGCCATGCCGTGATCCAGCCCCTTAAAACAACAGCAAAGCATGGATTGTCAAGTCTTCCAATACATAGATGGACGACGGGCGGTTAAACTTGCTACTTCTACTGACCAAGTGTAGATTACTCCATAGGCACAGTAGAGTAGAATACGACTCTGCGGATCCCATTTCGCAGGTCATGACATACTATGTTGCTCGTTGCACTGGGAGCACTTGTGTTAGAATACTAAATACTACTTTTGTATCTTCTTGCTTCCTAAGCCAATTATGCCGTCTCCTGATTTTGGATTTCTAGTGTGTATACCGAGCGTGCCCACTCTTTTATGGTAGGCCGGCCAGCATATGCTCATATGTATCTAAACTCTAACTGCCTGGTTTTCACGCTAGTTTTAGCGGATTTGGTGCGGTGCTCAGAAGGTACTTCTTTAAATATAGCGGTTGCAGGGGGCTCCGCTTTTGCTAAGCTAGCTAATTTTAGCACAAATGCAAACCTATGTATCCTACAATTCTGCGCATCCTGTATTCATCTCACCCTGCACTGAGTTCTTGCCATTTTATTCATGCTGCGGTGTTAGTATCTTGGAGTTCAGGGTGCTGTTGTATCTGACCCTCGGTTACTCTATTTGACCTTTTGCTCATGCTGTGGCGTCTGAGTAGGTATACGCGTACCCTATCTTTCAAGTAACGTGTGAATCACTTGTTAAAATAGTGTGAATGACAATTTTGAAAAAATTTGACATGTTTTATAACCCCTCAATAACATCTTCTCATGTTATCGTTTGCATCAGAAACGTAGAGGTTACCGGGCGATCCGGATCCGGATCCTTTGGGAATCACTTGTTTGGATAATGTGTCATTGATGTGTTTCATACCTAGAAGGGGGAGTGTTGCTAGAAGCTCTAAGGCTCACGGTTGTGACTGTCCTATTAGACTTTACACTCTACACTCCCTTGTTCTTCACGCTTCTCTGACATTTGATTGTACCTACAATCAACGCAACTGCACAGAAGAGAATTATGGAGAATCGCACTGCCGTAGATGAGGCTGCACACCTTCGTCCTCGCTAATCTCGTATCTAGCATGCTCCTTCTCACACATGTACTAGTCGGTTATCATTTCTGTCTGTTTCAACTCCATTCTTGCAGTTAGCACCAGTGTTCTTCTCTAGAGGTTTCAAATTCCGGTACGGTGCAATTAGATACCGACTTGGGATGGATCTGGAGATGCATATGCAATGGTATGCAAGCCATTGGAGTTATCAGGAGTTTGGGATTTGTAAAAGCCAGAGCAGGCGATACTTCATTCTACTGTCATTTACATGAAATAACACTGGTGATTTACATATTTCCGTCTACTTAAATTGCACCTAGTTTACATGGCAATTCACATGTTTCTCCATCACCAAGATTTTACATGTTTATTCACATGTTTATTGACATGTATCTAAAAACACGTCATTTACACTACTACATGAAAAATGGGGTATTTTATAAAGCGGATTGCAGCAGTTTGAAGTTACTAACCACCAAGAAACCGTTCAACAACGTTCCTAAAATTTTCGACATGCTTCTCAGAGAATTTGACTATCATTCCGGAGGATAAACGAGATACTCAGTCAAAAAAACATGCTGCTTTTTCAGGCTGTATACGTGTATGACCGGAACGTATTCACCGAAGTATACGGTACGTTTCCAATTGGGCGCCTCATCCTGAAAGCAAAATTCCCCGAGCTAGGTACTGTGAATTATTCAGGAGTTTTTTTTATTCCCGATTTCTTGGGATACTTTTTCCTTCGTTCGTATATTCTAGGGGGTCAAACCACCCACATTACCATTAATAACATCCAATTTAGAAGGAGTGGATCGTAAGATCACTTAGAAAAGCTGGTGGGATTGTCTTTCGAGTAAGCAACCAGATCTTTCTTTGATTGGTGGGCTTAAGGGTGTTCGTTAGGAGCTAAGAGGGCACTTGAAAACCGTACTTTGGACGATGGTTAGTCCTGTTATGAGCGACGGGAGTACGTATTCATAAGCTACTGGATAACATGGTAATCAGGTTTGTACGTTATACCCGAGTGTATGCTGTAGGGAAACCTAAGACGACAAGCTGCACTCTGCAACGGCTGGCTTGTAAATGCGCCGAGAGTGTGCTGTTCTTTTACCTTATCCCCAGTTTGAAAAATAGTTCATATGGTTCTGATACATGAGAGTGAAGGCCCCCGGCATGATTTTGGCCTCTAAGTTTGGGACGAGGGGAGTTAGATGTTCCTCTCCGTTGCAAGCCACCATCTACATTAAGATTTCTTTTAGCGGTGCAACCAGGAAATATTATTCATATAAGCACACGACATGTGTCTTTTTCGATTCTGATTGGTCGTAATTCTGTGGCTGAGTGGCTGATTGTGGCAAGTACCTACCACTTAAACTCAGATCCCAAATGACCTGCCCTTTTAATTCTATGAGCTTGGCTCTGATTACAAAGTGTTCAATACAAAATATGTGGATAACTATGTCCTCTCACTTCCAAGTCTTAGATTTATGATATCTCTTATATTGAGTCAGAAATTGTGAATCAACAGCATTTTGGAGCTTTTTTTTTACAGCTGCACCATGAATACTAGTGATATAGTAAATTGGAGACCAGGAAGTGAAAGAGGACCTGTTTATGCATAGTTCATGTATAGAACACTTTGTAATCAGCAAAACTCATGGACTTAAATGAACTTCAATTGATTGAAGTTACCCAGTAGAAGACATCTTCCCAGTTGCCAATATGCTTGCTCTGGCCACAGAAATGATTGAGACTCACCCAGACTTGGAGAGATATGCTCACTGGGAGATGACTTAACAAATTTTGAATTCTAGGAGTATGTTAGAGCCATATACATCTGGAAGCATAGGAGCTGTTAAAAATGACAACTCTGGGTTGGCCGGGCTGGAGATCAATCTGGGTGCCTCCAAAGGGCGGCGAAGCCGCCACCATCCCTTGTTTTCAATACCTACTGGCAGCGAACGAAAAGAGACCCCCGGAAATATTAGCAATCAACTATCGGAGGCTTTTTATTACATGTCCCGGACTTCATGGTGCGACGGAGCAGTGGCTATTAAATTCATTTACAGTCACTCGATAACACTGTGGATGCCTTTGTTACAATATGGAAGTTGGGGAGAACCATGTGCGTGTATTCTATGGTACAGAGAAGAGAGAAGGAGAAAGACTCGAGATATATACAGGAGGCATCAGCCCCTGCAGCAGAACCGTATATCAGACTTGTAACATGTCTCCGGCACAAGTACACCTGTAACAGCCTTAGTTGCATAAATAGATCTCAGCTCTCGTATGGCATACGGGCTGATGGTGTTCAGCCGTCTCTATACATAGATGAGTACGTACGCATTCGTACTTGGACTACCGTCATATATGGCCTCTATGGCCTCTTAGATAGTACAATCAAACTTTTCTATCTCTACATTTAATAGCTTCTATTGCAAGTGAAAGTGCAAGTCTATTGAACTATTTAAGGGAGAATATGTCTTTATATACGAGAGAGCCTGGAGCTGTGTGGACTTTTATGGAAGTCCACGATTGGAAATACCAGCTGTTGATGTGTACCTACATAGTGAGTCTCAGCTCCGTTTGCAGTCTCGTGAGAAGTTGGTGTTTCGTATGATGTATGCATGGTCTATATCAGGACCAGGGAGAGCGGCTCATATCAAGATAGTGCAAACGGATATGGATATGGATATAGGCGTCTGCATATATATACGGGCATCGGGACCTCGAGATATCAGTCAATTAACAAGCCATTCAAGCATCTAAAGTAATACTAGTGGCGGAGTCGGTGGCTACTGAAAACTCGTGTATGAGTCCGCAGCTTATGAGTCAATTCGCCGACTTCCAGTGTATCGGCGACTTCCTTTCAGGCTATATAGTAACAGCCTCGTTAATATCTGGACTTTCCAATTGAACGAACAAACCAGAGATCCGATCACGCAGTACCAACCCATGGTCTTTCCATGGTGTCACAGCAATAGATTCATTTCACTCTCGGGGTAATATGGTTTTCCAGTCAACCGTTGCTTTGCTGGCGATGATCGCCATACCGTACCTATCGTAAACAGAATCCGCAATCTGGTAACCAGGTATAGCTCCCAATCCCTCCCCGCCAGTATTCCTAAGCAGCCAGGCCTTTCCTAACGTAGGCTTTTCAAATGGAGGCTAGGTCGCTTAGGTACTCTGCACCCCACATCAAAACCCTCACCATGCTACCCTCATCTAAATTCCTCCCAAGCCCATCCCCTCTCTCCCTCCCTTTCATCCTTCCCCTCTAGCACCTCCCCTTCTCCCCTCCTCATCCTCCTCTTGCTCCTCCTTGGCAAGGTCTTCAGAAACTCTTTGAACGACTCTGCATCCCCTATACCCTCTCTGAATGCCACCTCAGGTTCCCACGGTGCCAGACTATGCAGGTAACCCTGCCACTCCATTCGGTACTGCTGCAAGCTGTGGTGCTTACGTTTTTCAAGGAGGCGGTAGATGTGGTATGCCGTAAGGTGGAGATGGTGGTGTTATCGGGATATCGGTGTACTTGTCGAGTTCCACCGTAGTGAGGTCTTCAACAGTGTCAGAATCGGGAGCGGTAGTGGAGACGGCCGAGGTGGTGGCACTCAGACTGACGGGACTGTCTTCAGGCTCGAAAATTGTGCCTGGTGTATTGTGACTATATTTCTCCATAAGGACAGCCAAAGCAGCGAGAATCAGAGAAGTTCCAGTATTCCTAAGCGGCCTGCAGATCAGGCCGGCCCGGCCACGATTTTGGAGGCCTGCCTTGACGGTAGTTAGGGCCGGCCGGCTGGCCCTGGCCGCTTAGGAACACTGGGAAGTGGTGTATATTGAGATCTCGTCAAGTTCCATAGTGGTAGCAATTTCAGGAGAGGGAGTAGCTTTATTGTGACTACGGCCGTCTAGGGTGGTTGTTGTGGAGTTTTTGGCAGTGTCGGAATCGAAGTCAGATGATCGGAGGCGTACAAGTGAAGCTGTCCTCTGATTCGAATACTGTAGGATCGATGGGAGTTGTACAATATTCCACAGCAGCGGCGGGAGTTACTGAAATATCAGAAGATCATGGGTGGGGATTTTTTCCGGTGTCGCAGCGGTAGTGATAGCTTTATCATGACTATGTTCGTCTAGGTTGCTTTATACGCCTGAAGTACCAACACTAGCATCGGGGGCATTGAAAGACCTATCAGTGTTGCTGACTTTCGGTTCGATAATCATGGCTAAAGCTCGGGAGAGACGGTAAAGTTTTGTTATTGGAGTTTTCCACAGCGGCGGCCGGAGTTTTGAGATTTGGGAAGGAAATAGATGAGGGTTTCGTTAAGTTCTATAGTGCTTGTAGCATTGAGAGCAGTAGGTTTTCCACCTTAGAAGACCTAGGTAGTAGTCATCTTTTTTCATCATCAAAACTAGCGATAGATATGGTACTATACCGAGCGTCAAGGTTCGTATGTACAGCATCACGGAGGGTCTGTACGGTACTTAAAAGGACAAATTCGTCACTCATCACAAAGGCCTTGTACGTTACGGCTGAGGTACGTCAATATCATGTCACGTACGCACATACAACCTTATTCGGTGGTAAAAAGCTAGTTATATTCTACACTTGTGGTAACTGGCATTATACTCACTTGAATAACCCTCACAGTTCAACTTGTAGGCTACTTCCATCTATACCAATCCCATCCTGTCAAATTTCCAAGAATTATACCTTGCTAATTAAATTAAATCATGAACTATACTCGTCCGTAACAGTACTAAAAAAGCCATCATAAGCCCTGTAGCTAATAATAAATTGCTGACACGGCGTCGATTGCTTAAAATAAAAACAAGAGAAATGGCGTCACGCAGGGAAAGCCGCACAAACCTGACGTTCGGTACAGTAACGCCACGATAGCTATAATCATCATATCCAAGTAAATCTCGGCATTATAAGCGCAAAAGTCAGAGACACCAGTGCAGATGTCTTCCGGTTCTTCAAATGTGGCAGCTTTAACTATCGTTCTCTCCAGCTACCCGAGTTACTAAGATCTTAGGAATTTTCACCAGATTCGACAACTGCGGTAATAACGGCGGGAGAGGCAATAAAAATACTAGAGGACGTTCCAGGGTTAGGATTCTCAAACGCAATGAGTAGTCATCGGTGACCCATCGGTCAAAAATGTGTGGGTCATTACCCTGACATGACTACCTGAAATGAATGTTCATTAGATCTGCCATTAAATTGCAACACCATGCAGCATCACCGTTAACACCGCACAAATGGCGGTCATTAAGTACCCAACAATTCCCCAAATCCTCCGCTTCACTTTTCCCACTATTTAGCTCAACGCTAATGGTATACTCGATTTTACTTGTACTTACTATAGGCTATCAATTGTTGTATATATATACACATCTAGTGTCGGCTTGAAGCATTCTCATTGGCTAGAACAGTTTTCAGTGTGGCTGTGCCTCAAGCTCATTGGTCGGAATTGTTTGGCATGTGGCAGTGCGTCGGTTTCTGTGGTATCATCGCAATACTATCGTGATCTTCCATTTTCCCTGGACTCGCGAGCCAATACCACATGACGTTTGCAGATTTGTGAACTTCTTTGTCGACCGCTCAAGCTAACCAAATCTACAAATTAACTCCTGAGTACAGTGAAATCCACATCCTATTGGCGGCAACGCCGCCACTGCCTTATATATACATACATACTGAACTAAAACTTATTAGCAGTAGTAAGACGACATTCTTAAAGCCTACTGCTCTGTAATATTACAATTGGGGGAAAGATAGAAGAGCACTAAACTACAGTTAAGATTTTCGTACTAAATCCTTTACTAGAATTGTCGAATGATACTTACCCACCACTCATTCAATTCTGGTACCGGCCTTCAGTCTCACAGTTTCTCGATTTGTATTGATAGGCTATATAAAGCACAGTAGACATGGGTCAAATCAGTACGTGGCCAGGGGCGATCGATTCCAATACCTACGCGTAATGTGAATGCCAGCTGGTCAGGTTTTCTTGTGCCCAGACTAAGGTGGATGTGTGGCGCGCCTAGTGAGCCGCAGCCTCGCCAGCTCGGGCGGCTCATGCGCCACACATCCAGCTCTGGGAAGCGAGGTACGAGTTAGCATGCGGCTGGGCACGAGACGACTAGTCAGGAGTTTCAAGTCACCGGAAATACCTGTGAAATTATATCCAAGTGGCTACCACTGTTAGGGGAAATCAATCATTTCCTTGGTTCCTTAGATACTACTTGACCTCTGTTCCCGGATATTTGTAACCCGGTCTGGGCGCTGCTAACAATCTACTAGTCAATATTAAATTTACTGGACAGCGTTATATTGATTAGATTAGACCTCGTCATAAAACGAAATGGGTGCTTGGGAAAGTTCTATATCCGACCTCATGCGGTTGGCACTCCTAGGTATGATTCGGGGTGTCTGGGGACTTTTGATATGGACGAGTGGACCACCTACGCCGGTAGATATGGATTTTGACCAACGCTACACTAAAACAGTCCTGAGTAACAGTATCATCAAAGTGGCGAGAGATTCCCTGAAGCTGAGAATGTCTTGGACGCTTATCGTTGTTTGTGCGCTTACTCCCACTTCTAATCTGGTGCAATCCCGTTGTATGCTTGCTGCATCATCAATCCTTAGTAGTAGTCCTTTCCTTTCCTCACCCCCACACATAAAGGGTTACATTTCTCGGCAATAGTGATATCCATACAAAAATTCAACTCCGATCATACATGCGAAGACATAAGAGATATCAGGGGCCCACTAGTAACTCCTTTAACACATAGCCATATGTCATCCAACTCTTCGACCACAACTAAGATGAAGTTGACGATCTATCTCTTCAACCAGCACAAACCAATCTCTGTATCGGAATGCCTCCGCATAGTCCGTGTGCCCTGCGCAATGGCTAGCTCAACCTTCACATTCTCACAACAACCTCACAACAACGTCGTTTAACCACCATGCTAAATATCATGACAATCTCACGACAACCTCACGACAACCTCACAATAATGTTGTGCAGTTTCCCTCCCCACGACGATGAAGTGTAAATGCTATGCTACCTAGCGCAAGTTTTACACTTTTCTAAAATGCACCCTAGGGCGACCGGATTCTACATAGCTTATGACCAGTAACTTAAAGAGTGACGGTGGGGCCTGAATGACGTCACTGTATTTCAGTCCCTGATAACGAACCATGGTTTACAACCCTATCCCTGGACAGCTACCCCGCCTGGATCCCCCGCACACCTATCGTAACACCTCGCCAACGACATGTCCAACAACAATGACACTACGAACATTGTGGAAACCACCATCGATTATGACGGCGATGTCACAATTCTCCTACCTTGCACCGCCAACGGTACAGCTCACTCTGCCAGAGTGTCGTCAAAATGCCTCGCACTAGCCTCGTCGGTGTTCTCGGCAATGATGGGACCACGTTCGATGTTTCTCGAGGGGACCCGACTACGATCCGCTGCCCAGCTCGAACTAACGCTTGACGACAATCCCGACGCTATGCTGCTTATCCTGAAATTGCTTCACCACAGAAGCAACGACGTTCCTCGAGAAGTCGATCTTCGAATGCTATATGAAATAGTTCTGATCGCGGATAAATATGACCTCACCGAAGCTCTCGTTCCGTGGGTTATAATTTGGACGGGCCATCACAGAGAGCAGCAGTTGTTTGATAGCGCTTCATCGCCGGAGTTACAGCTCTACATATCGTGGATGCTTCGCGACAGTACCACGTTTAAGGAAATTAGCCGGCGCTTGATTTTAGAAACCACTCTTGACGCCAGTGAAGATTTAGTTACTCGGGAAGGGAATGTGGTCGGAGAAGGTATATCAGATAGAGTAGTTGGTGAGTTTGGAAGCGATACTTATTGCATGCGTCGACTGACAACTCAGACGCCTTGAAGAAGGAACGTGGCAAATTTCTTGATGTTTTGATGAAGCGCATATCAGACGAGTTAGACAAGAAAGCACGGGATGACGAACGCTTGAGTGCACCTAAGTACGAAATGATGTGGCTCGCCCTCTACGACAGCGACCTGATACAAATTCGCGCAGCCAATGCTTACCTCAATCGGTCGGCCTTACAACTTAATCTTCGGGGTAGCTCCTGCGAAACCATCTTTTTGAGTGACGTACTAAAGGAGCTAAAGAGCGGTGAAAGTCTCTTAGAAGAGAGAACATTCTCTCCTACACCCCTACGCTTTGGAAGTGACGGGACGCTGTTGGATACAGAATTTGACCACCAATCTGGAACCTTTGTTGACCGTATTGTCAATCTTGCCTATGCGGTCGAGGTCTCAATTGTAGGACTAGATTTATCCGATTTTTAAGGAAATCGTAATTTCTAGGTGGTAGGCTCCTGGATGCCTCAGTCCCAGAGTGATTGTAGGTGTAGTGCGCTATGTAGGGGTTATGTCAACGGTTTGAGAGGGAAGGGGTTTTTTTATTCTCTCAGTGAAATTAAGATTTTTGAGGTGGTTACTTAATACCATTTTAATAGATGGGGAGCCATCTGCCTGCTTCCCGTGTCAGAAATTGTTAAACCGCCCCGAGCACCCACAACTCTCGTTAATCGCATCAAAGCGATGACAGCAGCTGCAATATATCTGCCACACATCTGTACGATAGCCGCACAATCGCCTTCAGTTCCCTCCATAGCCGTCAGATCCTACTTCTCATGCAGTACCAAGCTTATGAGTATAACACAGTGTGCATCAGCGTCAATACTTCCAAAGCGCAGTAGCAATAAAGAATCCGGGAGCTACATAACTCTACTATACAGTAGGAGTACACTCCATGCCAGCAAGAGCCCTGTTCAGCCTGTCTGTTTGTGCACAGAGACCCGGTACTGAAAAGTCCAGTAAAAGACACATACGATACTAGATAGCACTAGAAATTGCTTCGAGATGCTTCGAGGGGCGTTACTGGTGGTATATGCTAACGCTACATTTGCACTGGTAGTGAGTGGATTGGTTAGAAAATTCGTGGTTGCTAGTTGAGCTGGACATTTATTTTATTTTAATCTTTCTGTATTCACTCTATCTAGTATATGACAGTGCCTAACTCCCCTCCCCTCTGGGTGGCTGGACTAGATTGGAGAAATCCCAACCTAGGCATCTTAATAGTCCATCTTGTCTGGGCAGTGCTCTGCCCGGGACTGGACTATGATTTTCAGAGCAAAGAATTCGAGACCGTTTGGGATTAGGGCAAATGGTTCTTGGACTAAATACTTACAGGGCTTAGTAGTCTTTATGTTGTCATGACTTGATAAAACTAACTATGGGAAGCGTGTAAATCATGTTATTTTATACTATTTTTCGTACTCAGGCCTTCCACTGGCATTGCAGCACCTAAAACCGCTCTCTTTAGGGTCCAGTACCAATAGTTTCATGACATCACAGTACCCAGCGACTAATTTTAAGGCCCACATTTTGCGTTAACACCGGTACCACCATCTACCCTTACTCCCCTTTCCAACACATCCTTCTTACCCTTTTCCGCCAATTATATATCAGACTGAATACCCCCAGTTAGGGGAATGCAGTCATTCTTCGTTGTTATTGTCGTATGGCTTACTATAAGGTGTGGGAGCCATATATCATGAAAGCTGACGTCAAACCGTCGCGCCGGGGCGCACGGGAGTCTAGTTGGCCATCGTGTCTCATATCACAGCAGAACATACTCCGGACATATCATTAGGGGGATTGCAATGAGAATCGAACATACAGCATGCTGCTAGTAGTACCTTGACGTCGCAGCAGCACGACGTCGCAGCAGCAATTCCACTACACCACGGGGGGCACCCCTGTTGTGACGGACATTGCGTGTTGGGTCGGGAGTAAGCAGGTTGGCCTTTTTTGTTGTCGAGGTTAAGGAGTCTGCGTGTAAATGCATCGGTTTTGGTGTTTCATTTTTAGAAGGTATTTGCGCTAGCATCGGCAAAAGTTTGGCAGGTCAAATTCTGACGGTAACCGGGTTTACTAGTACTTAGGATGGAGTGTCAGTGTATGTATGTATGCACATACGCGCTTATACCGAGCTTGTTCTGATAACGGCACGCCGATTAGCCTAACACATCATGTGAATCTCGCACGTGGCATTTAAAAAAATCAACACCATCTCTATATCTGTAGTGTAATCAGCCCGTCACAAACCTCACAACACATGCATTACTATCAGACAAAAAATGCCACGACATTGCCATAAAATTTTGTCAGTACGTCCTTTATACACAAAAGAATAGGGTTTAGACAGCAATCACGGATATTCAAGTGCAAAATAGTAAGAAGTGTACCATCACTCTAGTATTATAATACCTCTGGCGAGAAGTAATTAGCCCTCTAGTAAACTTTTATCCATCCAGCAACAACTCATACCCTAATCGGTGAAAGAAATCCAACAGTGTAGCTACCCGCACCGCCCATTCACAACTTACTTGAGCAATCCCGAGATACCTTTTGCAAATCCAAGCAATCCCTAAATCATTTACCCATCATCCTCAACACGCTTCAGAACCTGCGAACAACATTCAGTTCCTTTCACCGCCGTTGCGTTGGTGTCGTAGGAGGAAATCGATTGGTTGGGTAACTTGGAGATGCCGTCAAATCTTGAGTAATGGAGCCCAATTCATACCGCGGTGTCCTCGCGTTCGTAGATCTCAGTTCATGTTGAACTGTCTGCCCCGGAACAGGTTCATGCACATTCGTGTTGGTGTAAAAAGCCTGCGTATCGACTGACATTCCACTGAGTGGTGGGCGTGGGCGTGGGCGGGGCTGTGGGCGAGAGACTGCATTGTACAGTAATCCCTCAGGAAATGTATCCAATCCTTGTTGTGCGCTAAAGCCAGGAGCTGGTCCGGGAGGAAAGAGCTGACCCTGTCTGTATTTGGTTCCCCAGATGTCGTGGCGTGTTTTGAACACCACGATGGTGTCTAGCACAAGCATGACAATTATGAATAATCTAGTAGTTATTAGGGGCATACTGCGGAAGGCTTGTGGGACCGTACATATTGACGATCGTAGATGTGAAAATTGTTTTGTCGAGACGACAATGAAAGACATCCCAACATTTGGAGCCGCGGATCCAACTGTCATCCTCAATTACCAATATCGTTATAGCGACCAGGCAAGTAAATATGTCCAATACAAGGACGGCAATGGGTAATAGACGATCTAGATAGTGGAATACGATGATACACAAAGGTATAAAAGTATATGTGGTACGCAAGAATATTATTGTAAGCCTGGCTATGTATTAGCCAATTTTCAGAGGTGTTTAATTAACCGGCGGCAACATACTGAAGAATCTGTTCGAGATGGAAGTAGGGAAGACTCAAGTAGTAGTAGCCTACAATGGACACACCGACAGTTCCCAGCATACACTGGAAGAAACGGATCCGCTGTGACGCCGTTAGTCACCATAACCGTTGCATTTCATCAGTTCTGTTTGTTGGAGGAGGTACAATGAAAGGCAGAAATTCCCAACGTCTGTCCTTCTGCATGGTTAAGATTATTGAATTTGTTTGACGCGTTCCTTTGGCCACTGTTGTATACCTTATGAGACTGGGACCTTCGATGATTTTATACATCCCTGATCCGGGGAAAAGAACAAACTACTTGTCGCTTCATCATGCCCCTCTCCACGTGTTGGTATAAGCTAGTAAACCAACTTTCAATTTCGCGCCCATCCCTGAGCGGAGGTGCTGTGATCGAGCTTAGTATCGGTATGCTAGACGATATTCACGGTGCAGGCGAAAACCGAAGATGTCCGGTGCAACCAACCTCACCAATAGGGCAGTGCATACGACTGGAGTATACAGAAGTACTCGCTGTGTGCATGCGTTGGTTCAACTGACATACAAGAACCGCGGAGGGTCCAGCCGCAATTCAGCCCCAAGCGCTGGGCAGAAACAAAAACGAAGCATGGATTGGCATATCTCCTACTATTTGTAGGTTAATGGTCAGACTCTGTATTCAAAGACTCTGTATTAGCCAGTTGTAGAGTATTGAAGAGTCTATAGTGCCAATACAGTATCGCTAGGTGGGGAGTATTTTCCTCCGTCTGGTCATAATACGTCACTCGTATGAGTGGTTTCGCCTGGCCTGAGGCCTACTTTCCACATGCCGGGTTTCGCTAGACCGATCTCAGGAGATGCTCCTCAAGTGTACTCGTCGGATCGCAAAGTAATGGGACACGTAATAAGCGCCAACCGTATTACGTGTCCCATAACTTTGCGATCCGACGAGTAGTGATCCCCATTTAGATTAGCCGTTTGGATTAGTTGACGAATTTTCAGCACGAATTCAAGTCAAAGATCATCTTTCGATTCTGCCCCTCTCATCCGGGGCTTTGATAGTGAGCAGCCAGGCGTTCAGGATAATTTGTTGCGCGCCTCAGCGAACGGGCGAAGAGACCCCCGGAAACTGTGACGATCAAGTATCAAAGGTTTTAAGTTATGATTCTCAGGGTTCATGCAGCGTCGGAACGGTTGATAGAGTACTCGAGTATTCAGTCTTGGTTCATATATAGTCACCCGGTTACATATGGTCAACTTTCGGACTGGCAAACAGGAGATTCTAATACATCCCACATCTTGGTCTATGGATGAGGAATATCCGGGTAAGATAAGTTTCGTTTTTTCCTAATGTATTTTATTGGTTTCAGCTGGGACATGTCCATTAATGGCCGGCCGTAGCACTCTACATTAGGGAAGTGGACTGAACGTTTGAATATTTGACAAGCCATTTCTGCCCTGGACGGTAATACCATTTGTAAAACAGAACCGAGAGTTATTGAGCTACACACATCCTGATCGCAGCCTGTCCGAAGCTAAAGAAATGGAAACCGAGCACATGCTCCAGTCCCCATTGAAAAGCCTCCACATGTACATTCTTTCGAAACTCACTCCTCGTCCCTTCATCTCATCCCTCTATCCTCCTTCTCTTTCAAGGTAGAGTTTCCAACAACGTATTAATGGCTCTTCATCGCCATATCCTCCCTCAACGTCTCCTCAAGTTCCCAAGTAACCTTTCATTTTACAAAGTACTGCAGCTCCCTGCGATACTTGAATTTTGTGAAGAAGTGGGGAATATGAAAGGAGATATGAGTGGAGGTTTTGCTATATGGTTGGAATTCTCCGGGGTATCGGGTGTGTATATGATTTGGAAGTTAGTGCCGTGAAAGGGTGTGAATGAAGATTTCTTGCGGTGCAATACCAGTGATATATGTGGTAAGTTTGTCACAGCTATACTCGTTCAGCGTCGTAGTTTGGGAGTTGTCGGCTGTGTCAACACTATAGTTGAAAGATGGAAGGGTTAGCTTGTAACTCTTTTCCATCTCGACGATTGGGCTAACAATGCTAGGGTCAACGACACCTTTGTCGCGGTTGGAATTCTCCACAGCTACTAAAATCACGGCGAAGATTTCCTCCGGTTGAACGCCGCAATGATAGCGACGGGAGAGGGCCAAAGAAGTACTAGAGGGTGTTCCAAGGGGCTAGGACCTCTGTGATGAGGCCCCGGGAGTGAAACATATCGACGCATAGGTTACCCTCTTCATCGAGAGCAAAAGTGCAAGATCTTGGTGCCAATTTTCAGAGGTAGTTGTAGTGAAACAAACGGTTCTAGGATGTAAATGGTATCTGTAATCTCGAGGCATCCGGTTACCGAGATTTTTCCAGATTCCTTGGCTAGCGAATCAAAGTCATCCATCATCTCGGAAGAGGCTGTGCGGTCGCTTCGGGGGTGTCGTTCAGCAACATTCCCTAGCCGCTGTTGATCCTGGAGGGAGTAGGTAGCTGGGGTTCGTTCCTCGTACCGGGACTCGCACCGCTATAAGTAACAAGCATATTCCCCAGCGACATTGCTCAGTCGTTGACCCCGGGGGTCAGAGTCTCATACTCAGCACCATATTTTGCAAGCACTCACGCTTTGCATCTTCGCGGCGCTGACTACAAGCATCCCTCCACTAGACGACGCAGTTGGTGTCCTTGACTGCAAAAAGTAGCGGATATTCCGACAGGGGTAGCCGTTTAAGCGAGAGGCGGGAGGGTTTATGTGTGGCGGGGTGGCTGAAATGTTAGTAGCTGGTGGGTTATGAGGGGGATACAAGCGTCGTTGAGGGTGTAAGCGAGATTGTCTGCGGCCCGGATATGTGTGAAGGGGCGAGGATGAGTGGCTTGTGGGCGTCACCGGAGGCGGAGATGCCGCGTACCTCATCAACATGAATTTATTCGAGGGAGTGGTATTAATGTGGGGGAGTGGTCGGAGAGGATAGAAGGTTACTGGTTGAGCTGGATATTGTGTTGTGTTAGCGTGAGATGGTTTTGGACAGTCTGCATATGTACATCGGTTTTGATGCTTAATGTTTGGAAGGTATTGAGCTCAGCATGGTGCGTGCTAACTCTAAATTGCGGGTATGTATATACATACACTGTTAGCATAAGCTGTCAGTCAGTGTATGTACATACGCACGTGTTGAATATCCGAGTGGCAAGTAGCGAGTGGCAAAGGGTGGGACTGGCATAACCGAAGATAAAACCAAGGCGCTCTGTATATGTGCCGAGTCTTTCTCCTCCTCTCTTCTCTCTGTACCACAGTCTGCTTCCACATTGCAACAGCACAACTGAAATTTGTAATACCAGATTTGTCCCCAATTAAGGATACTTAGTTTGACGTAAAGGATGTTGTACCGAAATAGTGATGCCCATGAGCCGAGCCAGGACGAAGTTTCACCTCGAGCCTCTGTAAGTCAATGAGTGTGTGAGTGATAGTTGCATGACGCGTAATCCTTGCCTTATGTTCTAGTCCTTCACGGAGAGTCTATACCCTCCTCCGTGAACTGACTGGTTCATTCGCGGAGGCAATCAAAAATTACAAATACTCTACTTTACATGCATATATGCGCACGCATGTACGTATACTCAGCTGGCTCTATCCAGCTGAATTCAATCAGTGCAACTGCGTACGTTCAGCCCAGCGCAACTGAGTAGGTTCCATCCAGCACAACTAAGTACACTTAGTGCAGCTATGCAAATGATCCCCATATACACTAGTTCTGTTTGTACATAAGTCATTGATGCAGCGCCATCTGGTACTTTCAATCTCGAATAATTGATCTTGAATGAAACACAACAGCAGCCGCGGCTCCACCTGAGCCAAGTCATAATTAAAACGTAGTTAAGCAAATACTCGAGGAGATGCTTGCGAGCGGACCAGTGTTCCTAAGCGGCCCGGCCGGCCTGCATATATTTGAAGCCTGCATATATCTTCGAGGGCTGTATAATTATAGGCCGGCCTGCATAAGCCTGGGCCAGCCGGCATAATTATAGGCCTGTCTGCATAATTCTTTCAGGCCTGCGGAAGCCTGCATATACCTTCGAGGCCTGCATAAGACTTGGCGGCCTGCAGGCTATCTGGCGGCCGGCCCAGCCTAGACTCTGAGGCCTGGCGGCTAGCCAGGCTTCGATTTAAAGGCCTACACTAGCGAAGATCAGGCCCGGCTTCATGCAGGCCGGCCGGGCCTGGCCGCTTAGGAACACTGGAGCAGACTGATCCCACATCCGCGGAGGATATCGCTGATGAGAGCAGCGATTTGACAGAACTGGATACTGAGGGTAGAGAGGTTCCCGGGGAAGAAGAAGTCACTGGGGAGGATGAGGAAGACGGAAATGAGGAAGAAGAGTCGGTTTCAAACTAGGACATGGAGACAGTGTAATTGTAACTGCGCCAGGATGTCCATGATGCAGCCGATCGTAGGGATCACGATGATATACAGAGTATTTAAAATTTCTTGATTGACTCCGCGAACGGACCAGTCAGTTCAAAGAAGATGGGCCTCCGTGAACTGACTGGTTACTCCGCGGATGGACCGCCTCCGTGAATGGACTAGAACACCTCATATGTATGCTAGCGACTACTGGTAATTGTACCGCTGCAGCTACCGGTACATTAGGCTCGTTTACGACAGAGAATTCATAGCCTTATTCTCACAGCATTTCTCTTACAGTTCGATGGTAGTGTGAGTGGTTGTGATCGGAAGACACGATTTTGTTGTTCTTTTCAGTTACTTTGCGAACTTTGCTTGTGCTACACTATAACGTCGTGCTTAGTGTAAGAATTGTGTCTGTCCATAGTTCTACTACTTCAGAATCTAACTGTCGATTCTCAAGCATCATACTTCGTAAATTGGCCAATTGTCCCGCGCTTCCTATGATGTTGCTGTCCCTGCTACTAGTCAAATTCACCACCGCCACCACCACCACAACTGGTATCTATCCTAATAGTGCGGCACGCTTGTAGGATACGGATCTTTTGCACCCTACTTACTCTAGATATACCGCGTCATTGGATGTCATCCGTACAGAAGCTAAAACAGCCTCTAACTCAAGTAGTTCGAGCCGCTAACTATTGCAATTCTCCTCGAGCCTCCACCGTGGTTTAGCTCAAACCGGCTCATGGACATCACTATCCTGACACCGGTTTCGTAACTTTCGTTCGTACATTTCGTTGGTATGTGCAACGAATGATGATTAGTACTGATAAATGCTAACCCGAATACTCCCGGGTCTTTGTATATACCTTAGCGAACGGAAAGGTAGCGACACGATATCAGCTTTGGGTACGGACAAGACCCAAACGACAACTTTGCGCAAGTCAAAAGCGCTATCGGGTATTTACTTATCTCTCGAGTCAGACTCTGCTGGCTACCACGCACGCAATTTTCTCCCCACAACAGCTGAAGATGAGACATAGTGTCTCACGGGATCACTAGGTAAGAGCGTAGCACATGAGCACACAACAGTTAACATTAAAATCCCTCCGCCTTGTAGCTTGTAGTATTAAAAAGTCCAAAATGAACCACCGCATAAATTACCGCGCCACCAACTCCTTACAATACCAAGCCAAAGATTCAGATACCGATGTCTCTTGTTTTTGCAGAAGAAAAATGTTCGCAGGCGTTGTTGGATTTTCTTTTCCATACAGATGTTGGCAGAGGTAGTGGAGTGGTGGAGGAGGCGGAGAACTCAGATCACGAGGAGTCGAGTGATGGGGGGGTGTAAAAGTTGTTGTTTTTTGGCGGTTTTTGTTTGTTTTTGGGAGAAGAGGACTCGCTACTTTAGTTTTGTTTCTTCATGTTACGGAAGAAGCGGGGAGGAAATAGTTTAAGGATATGCCATAGCCGCTAGCAGCCGAATGCAATATGATTACAAACAAACCAACAAACTCCTTACAATACCGCGTCCACATACACAAGCTAGCACTCACTCCTACCACATCCACACTTCAAAATATCAAATCTATTGCATTTATCGAGAGAAGACGCGTTAGCCCCTAATCAGTGAATTATGAAACGAAGGGCGACGTACCCAAGCAAATTGAAAATCATTATGCCGATGACATACGCGAGCGTAAATTTGTGATGCATCTAGCAGTTTGGCGAGTTGAATGGTGGTCCTTTCCGAGAATCTTCTCATAACCCTGAAGTGCACGCTGGAACCATTCCAGTGACTTGTCATACTCTCCTTCCTTCTCGAAGATGCACGCCATGTTGTGGATCGTATCTAAAGTTGAAGGATGGCCCTTTCCTCGAGACTTCTCACAGCCATCAAGCGCCCGCTGGAACCATTCAAGTGCCTTGTCGTACTCCCCTTGCCCATTGAAGACGATGGCCATGTTGTTGACCACTACTAAAGTAGAAGGATGATCCTTTGCTAGGGTCTTCTCAAAGCCATCAAGCGCCCGCTGGAACCATTCAAGTGCCTTGTCGTACTCCCCTTGCGCTTCGAAGACGCCGGCCATGTTGTTGACCGTTTCTAAGGTGGAAAGATGATCCTTTGCCAGGGTCGTTTCACGGCCATCAAGTGCCCGCTGGTACCATTCAAGTGCCTTGTCGTACTCCCCTTGCGCTTGGAAGACGTTGGCCATGTAGTGGACCGTTTCTAAGGTGGAAAGATGATCCTTTCCCAGGGTCTTCTCACGGCCATCAAGTGCCCGCTGGTACCATTCAAGTGCCTTGTCGTACTCCCCTTGCACTTGGAAGGCGTTGGCCATGCTGTGGACCGTCTCTAAGGTGGAAGGATGATCGTTTCCCAGGGTCTTCTCAAAGTCGTCAAGTGCCCGCTGGTACCAGTCCAATGCCCTGTCTACTTTTCCATTCTTCCGAAACTCGTCTGCCAGAGATGTAGTCGTTGCAAGAGTTGAAAGGTGATCACTATCCAAAATATGCTCTTGCGCAGCTAACGTCCACTGGAGCATGGAAATTCCCTGGTTTTGGTATCCATGATCGTTAAATATCCGACCGACATTAGCTGCTGCATCTAACAGCCCCTCGCGTTCATAGATTTCATCAAAAGACACTGGGAGTGTAACTAAATAGCTGTGTAGGGATAATATATGCGTCCATATTCGTCTTTCGAAAGTCCATTGACTGGGCTGCTTGTCATGCCGTTTCTTGTATAATTGCCCAGAAATAATTACCGCCTCCTCAATTTTTGCCCGTTTTGCACGGGAATTAAGGCGTTGGCGAGCCCAGACGTGCACAACGGGATGTATCCAGAAGGCATCATCCGATGCTTTGCGTTTCGCTAGCGACAAGGAAAAAATCTGCTCCAATGTGTCTATAAGCCAATCGCTTCCTGCCAAGAATTAGAAGACAGCAACGCCTAGATACTAAGACGATTCCATTTACCTTTTCCCATCCAATCAAACAGTTCATCCTCTTCATTGATAAATAACGCGTCTGGGATATCCTCGTTTGCCAGAAAAGCGCACAATAATAGGAGTTCCTGTGCCGAGCGGGACAGAGTGGCAAACGATATTTCCCATGTTGTAAAGATAGTCCGACTTTTCATCTCAGCGGATGACTGCCATTGCGCCTGCTGTGCGCCTCGAGTCGCAACAGTTTTGAAGTTTTCATTGAATAAAGTCAGATATTTCTGGGGCGACATCTGGCATTGAGAAATATACGATCCCGCTTGAGCCAATGCCAACGGTAGAAATCCGAGCTTTGCGGCCACTTCCTTTGCCATATCATTCCATTCCGAATCTACACATCTTGGTTAATATAGTTCATCTATTGCTTTTTATAATTACTTGTAGAACTTGCCTTGTCCATGACCTTGTTCTTTATTTGCGTTCTTCAGAAATAGCAAGATGCCGGATTGTTCGTCAATCTCATCGACGGAAATAGTTCTCCCTAGTGCCTGGAGGCTACTCCTTCGGGATGTTGTGATGATATGTCCGCTATCGCAAGTCGGGATAATACGGAATATATCAACCTCGGTGTCGTCATAATTATCAACGATGAGTAACCATCGTTCATTGTGCTGTGCGGCCAACCAATTATTAACCACTCCTGCCATACGAGGTTCGTGTGACTCTTCGGATGACAGGTTTCCATTGCAATCTAGCAGGCCTCGCAACCCCATGAAAGATGCAATCTCTTCGAACAGAATTCCTCCTCTTGCATATGCAGCAACAATGTGCTCAATCATTCCGCGGGCACTTCGAGAGAGCGAGGTTTCACTGGTTGCATCGGCCCACAGTACTGTCGAATAAGACGATATGTACATAAACGCGTACTCCAACGCGATGGATGACTTTCCAATACCCCCGAGTCCATGAAGAATAACAACCTGCCGAGTCAATGACCGCGCTTCTCCTTCCGATTTAGAGCATTCTGTGAGTGTCGAGTGTATGGTCTCAATGATGTCGTTCCTTCCGCAGAAGAGACGATTTCGACTGAATGGAAGCTGGGACGGAATTTCGAATGAAAATGCAGTCGCCTGAGTCTCCGCTACTGGCCAACCGTTAGTCACTTAATACCGTTTGATATATTGACAGACCTTTCGCGGTATGTGAACTAGATTCGATGGGAAATATCTTATTCAGCATCTCGTTATATTTTGTTAACTTTGCTAGGAGACTTTCGAACTTCGGCTTATCCACCACCGACCATCGAACTTTTTTCTTTATCGGTAAAGATCTGTGTAGGGTCTTCGCGCATTGATCCAACCGGTTCATCTCATCCTTCAAATCCGGCGCTATTCGATCCAACTGGAGTAGTCGTGGGCTAGAAAGAAGTTCAACACTATTCTGGTCCAGTCCAGATGGCGTAGAATCGCTGATTCGCGTCGTGAAGGAGAGGCGCTGGAGTGGCGCAGATACAAGCCGGCGTATCTCGTCGCGCTTTCGTGGGCTGTGGTCGTAATCGACGCCATAGTTCGAACTGTGCTCCAACACTTCGGCAAAGAGAGCGGCGATTCTCGCAAGGGTAGTAACGGCGAAGCGATAATCACGGCGGCTAGGATCGATCTGGCGGCGACTCTGTTCAAGTACCCAGGCTTCGGCCCACTTCTCGAGGTAGAGTTTCTCGGCTTCGATTTTGTAGGCGATGTCTTCATAGTCTCGTCCGAACGACTTTGCGTCTGACAACAGCTTGTACCCCTCCAAGCTTGCCGAAAAAAGCTGGCCCGCGAGTCCAACAACTGCTAGTCCGATACCTGCTACCCGTGGATTAGCTCGTCAGAGTCTCCGCTGAAGTGTAAGAGCGTCATACCTGCTGCTTCCATGGTTGAGGCAAGAATGTTGGAGTGTAGGTGTCTTTGATTAGAAGAGGGACTCATTCGTGTCTGCGGGGTAAGATTGTGTAACCGGTCGAAACCAATCGGAAGAGATTCAAAAACATGGTTTCGTTTTATGGCAAAAGGTTAGGAAATTTTACAAATTTGTCCTGGCGTGGGAGGAATTTTCAACCCATCTGATACATACCTGAACACTGGATCCTTAGTTAGAATTCGTGCTGAGGTGTGGCGATTGCCGTGGCTCTCTGCAGGCAATGTGGCGCCTGCATAGCAAGCAGATTTGTCAATTTCCAACGCGCCAATCACAAATCAAGGTCTCCACTAACATGAATACATGATTAAATCTGCCATTTTATGCCTCGTCACCGGCAGTCTGGTTGAGCGGAGCTTTGTAATGGACATAGGCAGCGATATCTTCACTCAATAATCGCTTTTCACTATAAAACTCAGACTGAGGTGCCCACAGGCAGAGATCTAGAAACCATGTGGTACTCCACACACTGACTCAACATATTTGTTGAAATAGTGAAGGGGAGAACCGTGTGAATAGACTTAAGGTACAGAGAAGAGCGAAGGAGAAAGACGAGATATATGAGAAGTGTGCCCCTTACTATACAGCCCCGCTAGCGGTCAGCTCTATATATACATGCAACAATATTCGAGAGTGTTCGGTGAGCGGAAGGTTTAATTCGGCCTACTAACGACTCACAACCGTAAATCGAAGTCAAGTGCATACTACTAGCATGTGACAATGAATCCTTTGATCACCTCCCAGATGAATGAAGTCGCTAAGTTGATCAAACACCCCCTGACTGGTAGTTGACTCCGGTACCCATCTAGTATAATGTATGCACAGTGACAGGATACTCTAACTGTATCTGTCGATGAGCGCGTTGTAATTTCTACAGTGATTTCGAGAGTTACTTATCCAGGTACCTTAGGTAACGTTCGTCGAAGAACATTTGGCAAATATCGGCAGCTCAGCCCATCAGACACCCCGAAAACTACATTCACATGATCCATTAGATAAGAGTTCACGTTAAGGATATTCCGCCAGAACCACACTCGATCTATTCCTCCCGGAATCGAAACCAGGACTAGCCGCGCCGGATATGATTTATCTCCTGTGGAACCACTAAAGCGTGGAAGTGTAGAAATATTCTGCAGTTCTGACTGGCCGGGTGACTGATCGGATTCGTAAACAGCTATCCGGCAAACTGCACCTGTTGGTACGAAGGGGAGAACCGTGCACATAGACTATGGTACAGTGAGAAGAGAGAAGGAAAAAGACTCGAGATATATAGTACAAGTGTGTGGCGACGTTTACACACCCTTTGCCACCACCACCGGATATGCAATGGCACCCGCGGTGCGCAAGCTTAAACTAAGTTGTCTCTTGTTATTCTTGTTATTCCCGATTTTGCAGCTGTGATAGTTGTATCCGCTGCGACTTTGATCTACTACGCTCATCCGGAACTGGCAGCACAGCAGCACTACCAGTAAAGGAGACTGCGGGTAATGAGGAGACTGCGGGTAATGAAGAGACGGTACTCAACTTCCATAAGCAGCACTCACCGCGCTACGGGAGCTTCGATGCTGCCATTTCCAACCACACTCACAAATGGATACCCGCATGCGACCTATGTTGATATTATTATAGGTTCAACTATCATCGCTGTTGCTGGATTTGCGGTTCGTCGTCGTCACTGCTTTTGATATTGGACGTGTCTCTCAGTTGTAAATTCTTCGGTTATCTCCAGCGGGTTTCTGCGGCACTAATCTGATCCATGTCACCGGCTTGGCTCGTGTCGCTTATCGATCACCCCTGCGTTCTCGACGCTTATTTTGGCAAAAGAAAGTGACGCTACTCGACGAAAAGCACGCTAACCCTCGGGCACTGCAACCTCCACCCCCACTCGAAAGCTTTTCCCCCTCTAGTTACCAACAGTCCTCTCAATGCCTCTACAAACTGCTAAATACAAGCACCACGCTCGGCACAAAGTATACACCTCCCGTGACTCATTTTGTTCGTGTTTACCGCAGTTCTTGGGGAGTGTTGTTGTTGTTGTTTATTCATATTGTATTCACTCTAATTAGAGTATGACAAAGACCAATTCCCCTCCACCTCCGGGCAAGCCGGCTAGATGGCAGAGCTCCCCACCCACTACCCAAAAAACGAAAATTCACACCCTCACCTCTTCTACCCCCATTACCCCAGGGCACCATATTCTAGTCCTCCCCCAGAAATGTAACTGTTCAGATCCAGTACCACATTCACCTGAGTGCAGGGTCTCATTGATGTTATTGCAGTGGAATACCCCAACCAGCCTATGATGGGGCATGAACAGCACCTTTGATGTGTCTACCGATTTTCACTGTTTAAGTGGATTGATGCATCTGTTAGGGGTTCTCCCTTAACAGAGTATATATAACCTGGGATAACCAATGATGGCTACTTGTCATTAGGCTTCGGGTTATTTGACTTGCAAATCGACTACCCTAGGTATCCTCAGAACTTTTAGTCATGATTATCCTTAGCGGGGTATGAGTGGTACTTGTTTCGATTCAATAATCTTAGGATTAGCAGATTCATTGAAAGCAAATGCTGAGGCAGCTGATTTGATGATGCAATAACACTACCAGATCGAATGGGGTACCTCCCGGCCGAGTGTGTTATTTTCAACCAGATTCATTTCCAACCTTAGAGTGATTATGACTGATAAAGTCACGGCAATCATTAGTTGCAGCTAGTAAGTGGGATCTTAAGAACATTCACTCATGCGAGTTTGGAGCACTGGGCACTCTGCGGTCAAAGGAAATGGTTCCGGCCTGAGCAGCATCGTGATTGAGAGATTAAAACATTGGCTTATGATATGAGGCCTATTGCATCCCCGTACATTGACCTGTGCGGTAGGGCAACTGCAAGAGCCTTAGTGCTCGTGTTGTTAATTTACATCGGCATAGTAGTGGTTGTCCGGCACGTAAACCTAAGAGGCAATTTTGCAGACAGTATGATTTGCTGAAAGACGCTGTACGCTATGCTGGCAGTAGTTTCCGATTTCCAAACCATACCAGTGTGACATGTCAAAGTTGAAGTTATGATCTGATATATGATATTGTGCAAGTGTGGCCTGATTCTTATCAGGAGTGTAATACTTTAATACCTCACTTGCATGAACACGATAACCAAAGGGATTCGTGGCGCACTCTACCATGCGCATTCGGTGCGGCTTGCCTTAGCATGCATGTGTATGATACCGAATGTAAGACGCAAAGCACATTGCTCTCAAAATCATAGAAAGGAAGTATGGGTGCTTGGGGTGACCCCGATGAACTTTCTATAAAGAGATCACATTGTTCTGGCGATGAGAAAAACAAGCTCTAGCAGTGAAAGAACAACAATACCTACCAGCGGAAGAAAGCCTTTATGTATTATTGTGTTTTTATGATACGTATACCTATATATAAGAATCTATTAGCTTTCTGTAGCGGCAGCCCCGCACCTTCGAATAAACATTCCTACGAATGACAATTACCTCCGAAAACGATAACGACGTAATCGTATACGGTCTCGAAAAGATTATATCTTTCCGCCGAGAAAGACAAAATCTTTTTGCAGCACATTGTGTATGGTGGATAGCTTCCTTGATAGGACTTGATTCAGGGTTGGTTATTTATATCGATAACTTACAGAATCGTCAACCTGCAATTTCGACTCAGGAGTTATCAAATAACGACAGTATTTCGAAACCTGCCTTCACCCAAGAATCAACTCTGAATATTCTTCCTTCACAAGTTAATTGGATTAATACTGGAAGCGAAGAATACATCGTATCAACCACAAGCGATTCAGAGCAACGAACTAGTTCCGTGTCAGAACAAGCCGAAACGTTCATCAGGGAATCTGAGAGGTTGGGTAGTATTTTGAGTCTTAAGGCTACTGGATGATCTATGACCGGAAGAATCAATCCTCAAAAAGAATCAAAGAAGATTCTATGGAAAGCCAAGAAGACGTATAAGGTACAAACCGAAGGAATGGACTCTTCGGAATTGTCCAGAAGGAAAGCAGCGGGAGAGTGTCAGCGTTGTGCCTGGCCGACTGATAGAAAAGGAGCACACAAAACCACCGAGTGCTTCAGGTGGAAACGTGTTGAAAAAGGGACCACACCCTTTCCCAAGAAACAAGTAGATTAGGGAAATTATCTAGGGCTGTTTAAAGTACCTATACATAGGTCGTTGAAACCCCCCTAACAGCATCCATGGGAACAAGTTGTGGTGCTTATGTGCCTGAGAAGCAGGTCTTCCATCATAGCTCCTCCGAGTGTTGTGGGTCAGAGCGTACTGTCCTCAGAAAAACTCTTCATTGAACTGCTGCGCTTTCACACCGTAGTTGTATCATGTTGTCCACTGTGTCGGTTGTGTCGTGTCGTGAAAACCATGTCGCTAACTTGGGTAAAACATCGATAGAGGCTAGTTGCCCTGGAAGAGGGACTACCGTTTGAGGTCCATACTGAGTGGTATTGGGTGGTTGTCACAGTCTGAGGCACACTTGAACTCAAGGGGTGAACAAGCGGACACACACACACACAGGTATGAAGCCAAAGTAAAACCGCAACCCACCCAAAAAAAAGGGGGTCTTGGCAAAACCAGGCGGTGAGGTGTGTTGTCGAAGGTGTGTGTTCTTGGGGAGTGTCGATGCCCACAACTTTTCCTCAGGCGAAGGTTTGTGCAATGTAAAGTAGCAAGACATAGGGAGCGAGCTGTCGCCTTCAGAATCGAACGTAGCCGTAATTTTCCTTTCACCAAACTATATTGTTCCTAATTAGAACGGTAGTCGATGCAGGTTGTTATGCTTCTACCACAGCCCTCAGACGTCGTCCCGCATGTTCGGCTTACAGTATGGCTTCTATTAGCACTCCACTTCCAACGGGAGAGTATCGTGGAACTGATGGCGTAAGATGCAGATTTGGTGTGAGGGTGCCGGAGTGGTTTCGAGTTGCTTTGTGTGCCTTCAGTGAGGAGGGTTGGAGAGGTGGTGGTGGGTGGGCTGGGAGCCGAAATCATGAAACTCGCTCATGCGCGAGCTAGTGCAGGTACCCGTCCTCCGCAATCATCTAACAATCACAAAAGATTCCCGCTCGGCGGATGAAAACCACAGACGTCGTCCACTTACCAGCTGATATTCATATCTCAAAAAATCTTGATCTATACAACCAACAACCCCCCTCCTCCTCCCAGGTCGGGAACTCACCTTCGCCGCGCAGCCTGCACATTTCGCGCGGCAGTATGACCCTGTAGCACATCTCTTTTTCAACCCGAGGTGTCTACACCTGGGTCTTGGAACTTGTGCTACTCTTTGAGTCCCATTTCGCGAGCGGTTGTAATCTACGGACGCCGGAGTATACTCCATACTTAAGCCCAATATTGCCGACATTCTGTCGTACGTTTGCGCTGACATACTTTTTCGGATTTGTCACTCCCGTCGTCAAACATTCTTGATGTGTCATGCTTATACTGTCCGGGGATGCATGCATACGCTTCTCCGTCTCGCCCAGCCTTGTTGGTAACGGTAACAGTGCACGAGGCGGAGACGGCGATGCGAGAGGGGTATTGTTTTCGTTATTGGAGAAGCAGTGCTGGAATTACCGGGAGGTGGTGACCGGGAGGGTGATGGCGGTGCTTGAGGATGAGATATACCGTAGCAGGGGTAACAGACAGCTCGCTTAGGTTGTCAACCACGCGGAAGCTAATGCAGGTACCTTCCCACGTGGGAGCCAAGCGCTACTCGCCAACGTGCGTTTCTACGTAAGTACGCCACCTGCGTGTAAAAATCGGAAACCCAACGTTATCGAATATTCTCTCCGTCCTCCCCCATGGCGCAAAGGTTACTCTCTGTCTTTCGGCACCCGAGTATGTTTCCACATTTTTCGGAAGCGTCGTAGGATTCTATTAGCGCGGCTCCTACGACTGAGGAACTAGCGGATTCGGATACAGATTTCGCTTGTGAGTGTGCCGGATTTTTTCGATTGTTATGTTTACCGGGGGTGGAGGGGTACAGCAGCGCTAAGTGTCTGCAGCTGTCGGGGGCTGGATAAGATGTGGGATGAAGAGCTGAAGCTTGCAATTATGCGCGAACTAGCGTGGTACCCGTCCTCCGCAATATCCTATCACGAGGATCGCCCGGCATCAACCAGGCATGAAAATGCACGGACGCCGCCCACATACCAGCCGAAGTTCGTATCTCTATTCAGTGCCCTCGTGAACAAAATAGGCAGTATAAAGCACTATCCCCAGGCCATCTATCAATATACAGCCACCCGCAATGTTTCTTCAGAAGCAGTCCACCCTCCCTTCTCTTGACTAGACGCCTGAAAGACTTTCATCTATACACCCATATGCCTCCCTCTTCATCCCAAGTCGGGTCACTCACCTTCTCCGCGCAGCATTCACTCTCCGCCAAATACTGGCTTGGCAACAAGCCCTGCAGCCCACACCAGCAGAGGTATGTAATTTATCGTCTGTGAGGGGATAAATATACCTCTTGCACTCATCCGGTAGTTCCAGAGCGTTAGCCGTGCATATCGTCTTTTTCAACCTGCCAGAGCGGTATTATAGAATTGCGTACTCCTCAGTCTTAAAACTCGAGCTACTCCTCGACTGCCTATTTCCGTAAGCGGTTATAACCTACCGAAGCAAGATATACTTCATATTACATACCACCAGCATTATGTCGTATGTAAGTGCTAACATACTGCTTCAGTTTGCCGCGCCTGTCGTCAAGATCCTTAATGCGTCGTTCTTTCCACTCGCTGAGGATGAATCACGTTTCTCAGTCTCGCCTTAGTTGGAACAGGGAAAAACAGCGCAATTTTAGAGGAGGCAGAGATACAAAGCTGCGTTGCTAAGTTAGCGAAGAAGCGAGGACGAGCGAGAGTAGGAAGTGGAGGATTTTTGGAATGGTGACTGGGATAGGTGGTTAGAGTTTACAGGGGTAACATTGATAGCGGTGGTGGGGGAAGGAAAGGTATGCTCGTAAAAGGAGATGATAGTGATGTAGCCTTGAATATCGGCGCTACCAATTTGAAGAGGGGGATAAGGTTAGAGCGTACTTTTGATTAGTCAATAGGTAGCCTGAAGAGTGTATTATGCTTCGTGGAGAACTGGTAATGCAAACCTTGATTAACCAAAAACAAAACTGATCATAGCCCTAATCAACCTCCAACCCCTTCAAACTGATCAAAGTCATGCGGATTTAACCAGGCTAGCATGTAAGTTTATTTCGTGATTGGAATCAGTCCATCTGATCATTTCGGATGGATTTAGGGACCTAGGAGGGGTTTATTGAGAGTGAAGTCCAGCAAAGCGCAAATAGAAGTATTTTATTAGCTATCTAGGTATCCTGTACGTACTATAGAAACGGATGTAGCTAGGTTATACGGTAATTGGAAAGCCAGGGTGCGTGTTACAGAGTGTTCGATTTTTTGGTAGGTCTGAAAGTAGGCCGGATTGATCTGAAACAGCTGTCAGATTTTGGTATCAATCGCATTGCAGCGATCATCGAGTAATAATTAACAGCACTGAGTTAGGTGTTTGTCACGCGCTTCAATAGGTGAGTGGGCTGATGACATGCCAACTAGAAGCCACTTTTCTGCAGTGGAGTCCTCTGTTTGTGATGGTCTAAGACGCAGAACGATGTCTTTAATATTTATTGTAGCTGGTTGTTGAGATACTAGTGTTAGCTTGGCACAAGTTGGAAGCTCTCACGGCATCCCAATAACACCTCTTAGCTTCACATACATTACTAATTATCTAGTAGGGTATAGGACACAAGGGTAAGGTATATGGCAGCATAGGGGGCACAATGGTTTCCGCATCTACGTATCCGAGCTTTTATTCTTCATATATACTTCATACATCACTCACACTCAGTGTTCGAAACATACAGGGCATGGCTGTCCTGCGTGTTGCGAATACGAGGAGAACCGTGTGGATTGACTTAATGTACACAGAGAAAAAGAAACACTCCAGCTATATACAAGAGACTTATATGCCTTACCATCAGCCTCGGTTACAGTGGGCTTGTATGAAGTCTGTAACGGCTCAGATCTTATCACGCAACACTGCTGTTGCTAATGTGAAGAGGAAGAAGTCTATTGAACTATCTAAGGGAGAAGCTCTGTCTTTATATACATGAGAGCATGGAGCTCTGTGGAAGTCTATGGAAGTACATGATTGGAAATACCAGTGGCGGAGTCGCTGGCGAGTGAAACTACGAGTATGAGTCTACTGTCTGTGAGTCAATTCGGCGATCTCAGTGTATCGGCGACTTCCTTCCAGGCCATATAGTAACAACTGCTGTTGCATAAATAGATCTCAGCCTTCATACGGGCTGACTGGGCTGGCTCTCAAACGGGTTGGCTCTCGTACGGGCTGGCTCTCATACGGGCTGACGGTGCTCAGCCGTCTCTATACATAGATGATGGGTACGTACATATTCGTACCGTATATATATGGCTTTGTGGCCCTCTTAGATAGTACAATCAAGATTCTCTAGCAGTCAGTATTTCAACAACTGCTGTTGAAATATGGAAGGGGAGAACCGTGTGAATAGACTTAAGATATAGAGACTGGAGAGCAGGAGAAAGACTCGAGATATATACAAGGTAGTTGGGTGCCTTATGCCCTACCGGCTATGTGCTTTGACATCAGCTCGGTCAGGTTCACACAACAACTGCTATTACTATATGATCTGTAAGGAAGTCACCTGTACTGAGATCGTCATATCGACTCACAGGTTACGGACTCATAGTCGTAGACTCATCCACGAGTCTTCACTCGCCACCACTGGGATTTGCAATCGTG
>Ga0307515_10002467_pt1 | contig 40224 bp, 40 predicted proteins | sample 17_EM_MG_FD_194513 | JGI IMG/M metagenome (GOLD analysis project Ga0307515, IMG submission 194513) | Populus trichocarpa ectomycorrhiza microbial communities from riparian zone in the Pacific Northwest, United States - 17_EM | ecosystem: Host-associated > Plants > Roots > Unclassified | place... | reverse complement strand
AGAGCCATATACATCTGGAAGCATAGGAGCTGCTAAAAATGGCAACTCTGGGTTGGCTGGGCTGGAGATCAATCTGGGCGCCTCCAAAGGGCGGCGAAGCCGCCACCGTACCTTGTAGTAGCTACGTAGATGTAGATGATATATGGAGAAAAATGGGAAGAAAAGCATTCTCCTCTGGCAGGATCTTCCGCTATCTAATCTAAAGCAGGTCTATCCCATCTAATCAATCTCATCAACATTGTCATCTTATCATCTCCACCTCACAAGTGAAATCCATACTCTCAACTAACACCGTATGACGCCCGCGTCAGGTGGAGAGGTTCGGCAGTACACAGAAGCATTTATGCGATGCCTTGCGGTGGCATGACTGCCCAGCACTGCGGTAGGACCAGTAGTTATCGACAAGGGATACATGGTATCGCATTGATACAGATGAAAGAATACCCAGTGTCAATTAGCGATTCATACTAGATCATGCAGTCAATTTCTACGGAGGGTTAGCTGTGGAATGGTTCCGAGATCCAACTCGTCCCTAATCTCGCTAGCTCTTCACTGTCTGAGTGAGAGAGGTTGAGATCCCTAAACTGTTAACATGGATATTTGTTGTACACGGGTTCCCGGCTCTCACGAGATAGAGTTTTTTATAGCTTCACAAAATCACCTTTAAATACTCTATATAACTAGTGAAATACATCATTAGTAGCTGCAGGGTTCCTACTGTAGTAGTCGGTATGACGAAAGAACTCTTGACTTAGCCCCCAATTTCGGGCAATATGATCCCGGGTTTAATGCCATCTCTGGGATCTGGGTAAGCAACCGGTTTCTCTAGCTTCAAGTCTCTGGCATTCATGATCCTTCTATTCCTGAACTAAACCCTCTACTTTAAAGCCTTGAGGCCCGGACCTACCATCCAAATCCCAAATCCGCGTTCCGTATTTCAACATACCCCATGCGCGCAAATGATACCAGCCACAAGTCCGCATGAACCACAGCCGAAGGCTCTTCAATTTGGCCGACCGGAGCCCACATAAGTAGAAGCAACTCCCCAAACATACGATCTATGGCGAACGGCAATCAAACTACCCACCTCTTACTAATTCCCGGCCTCGTCCTTCCCCTATCGCCTACTTCACACCGTACTCTGCAATGCTATTTCATTCCGTGCTGCTTTATTTCTTAGGCGCGGCTGCAACTGCCCACTCAAGCAGCCGTCGGGCCGCAGCACCTCGGAGCCGCTGCGGCACTTCGAATCATACTAGAGCGAATTACAAGGCCTCTGAAAGACTTGCGGAGGAAGCGCGAATGAGTACTGCTATTGCGATACAATTTGTCAAAGAAACTCTGGAGCTTAATGTATACGTTCATATTTTCACTGATGGCCAGACTGCACCGACTGGTCGTAGGTTGCGAAGAGCCCCGGACAAGCAAGTATAGGCCTTTTGGAAGTCTGAACGATATTTGTATTCACGGTTCCTGGTTCTTTGTGATCAACCATGACTACGCAACCGCTGGGATCTCCTTCAAGGTTGCCAATATGACCCGAACCATAAATAGCCAGTGGTTCACACTCGCCAAGAACTCCATTGAGGAGCGGGAGATGAAAAAGGAACTATGACAGGGTACATACAGGGACATCAACATCTTCTTCACAGACGTGGTAGGGGTGTTGGGATGGTGCTATTTGTAACTCCCCATTCACTCCGCCACACACCGACTAACATCCTCAGCCCCGAAATCGATCCTACGGAGGACCAGATGCTCATGGACGACTACGCGATATCATACAACACCATCCCCGGCATAGGCGATGCACCCTATGATTTGGGATGGACATTAACGCATGAGCTAGGACACTGGCTGAATCTATTTCACCCATTCCAGGGGAGCTGCAGTTCCACCGGCGACTTTGTGGATGATACTCCAGCAATGGCATATGCGAGTTTTGTGTTGTACCGTGTCCGCTGTGCTGAATCTCTCTATTGACCTAAACTCACTGACTGTCTCTCTAAGTCCAATTGACACGTACACAAGAACTAAAGTGCATGCGGCTCCGCCGCACTCAACCCTAAACCAACCCACGTGATGACCGCACTCAAATCAGTCCCCACATTTTGGGTGTCCTACTCCTAACTCCTAATCCTGATACCTGCACGGGCGCGGGGTTTGAGGGATTGGATCCTATACATAATTTCATGGGCTATGTAAGTGTTGGCTTGTGCGACGTGGTGTGGTTTTATGTACTAACGGGTTGAATAGAGTGATGATAGTTGAATGTCGGAGTTTACGCTGGGGCAGATTACGAGGATGTTTCAGAGCTTTTCAAAGTTTAGAGATGTACAGGTGGATTCGTATGTGTAAGTGTATGACATGCGGAGAGGGAAACATTAACGTTTGTATGATAATAATGGATTCATGGACTCTAACAATCTATGGGATAAATGACAAATGAAACAGCTAATCGCCATTCACAACTCTAAGTTACCACCCACCCTCTCCTCTAAAGAAGTTCTTAACCCTTCTTAGCCCCCTCCCAGCAGGCGGAATACTTTTCCGCTCAACATACTCCTTCCTCTTCCTCCGGCCTCCATGCTGCGACCTCCGATCACGCCTCGCTTCCCGTTCGCCCAGGAAAACTGCCGCGGTCTCAGGAGTACCCATATAATAGACCGATCTCGGCGTATGTAGCTCGTGTGTGCGACGTTCCACCTCTCGCTCTCGTCGACGGTGCCCGCGAAGTCGCCCGCGGTGCTCCTTTTCGCGCCGTGTATAATGGTCGTAATATTCGGCGAAACTTCTCATCTCCTTTGAGCGCTGTAGTTGGGGGCAGGACTGGTATGAAATAGGAGGTCGTGAGGGTGGAGGCGGATAGTAGAGTTGGGGAAAGACGGGAGCCTGGATAGTCGACGGGCCGTATGTTTTTTGCTCCCGGAAGCTAGAGCTGCGGAACATGTTGATTGTGTAGAATGGTTTCGAGGATGTGTGGGTGGAGGTGGGGCGAAAGCTGTCCATGATTCGTCGTTCTTCTCCCTAAAGACTACAATTGAATATTAGAAGGAAATATAAAGAAGAGTAGCATTTTGCCTACGCGGCAATGCTTTGCACGATATATAGCACTCAGCGAAGTGAAGTGGTGGGTGCGAGTATGTGGATGATCACTCGTCGTGATGAAATCCGTTTGCATCTATATACGCAGCGCCCATTTGATCTGCTCTGATAATGGTGAATGTGCCTGGAGGTGCCATCATGAGCCCATCATAAACCTAACTGTGGTAGCGGAAGCCTCCCATTCTTATGGAAAGCGTCCTAAACTAGCCGTTCTCCCGGTGAGATACAACGTGTTCTTGGCCGCGTGATTTCCGTCATCGAGAGCGATGTTGGAGCTTAGTCGCATGGGGACAGCGTTGCTGGATCTCATGATCCTTGGTCGACGGTGCCATGTGAATCACGCAGCAAGCCAGGGTTCAAACGTTTCGAGAATGTCTCGGCTATCTCCGATATAGATACCCAGCAACTTTGTTGCAACGTCGTCCCGCGCCCGCACCTTCGGGACTTCTCTCTAGCATGTCGGTGCCACCCACCACTCGTTTCCCGCTCGCCGTAGTAGCTACAATATGGTAAGCCCGAATCGTTCCAGCCTTCTATTCCCCACTGAGATCCGGCTTATACTGCGCAATTGTTGACACCTATACGCAATGGTGGTGGTAAACTCGTCTGTTGTCCAGTCTAAAGTCTAAGGAGAGAGAAAAAAGGAGAAAGCTAAAAGGACACGAAGTTCACAATGCTATACTAGAAATGGCAACCCACGTAACAGCGAAATAATCACATAATGCCGGCCGATGATCTCGGGCGAAAGCCCATTATCTCCGTCAACAACCATAAAAATTAAAACTGTGTTTGAGATATGAGGTAGATGTGCCAGCATTCTAAAAAAATTTAAAAGTCGGCATGTTTCTAAAGTACGATGACTGGTGGGTTATTGCATTTTGTTATTGGCACCAGTACGTTTCCCTATGTTCGGTCTATTCATTATTCATCCTCACCTGCGCGTTCCAAAATCAACGATGCAATATGACACAATGAAGGCTGTTGAGCCTTGCTGCTCTAGCAGTCCTAATGAGGACCCGGTTGTACCAAATGATGGGCGAAAAACTGGGCTCAAGCTCTTCTCGTACCCAGACCCCACCCAGTGGTTGTCAGGCTGGAACCAGAAAGGCTCAGCACCTTTATCATACCCCCACAAGGTATGTACTTCCTAGGCTAAGTAAATTATGCAGGTTCTCTGGCTCAATCACACATGTGTGTATCGCCGAATGAACCGCCCTAGGCCTACATACTCTACAGAACTATTTCAGCCCTACCAGATTACGCGCACAGCCTAGATCCATTAACTCAAATTCTACCTTCTCCCTCATCTTACGTTCAATACACTCTGTTACCAACATTCTAAACTCACTGTTCCCCATTCACTTACCGATGGCTGAAGTGGGAGCGACTATTCTTGGGTTTATCACCATTATATTTGAACTCTCAAGACCGTTCTCACGGTCTATAGCTCGTTTAAAGATGCACCCAAAGAAATCAAGCAGCTTTATACACGTCTAACCGAGCTTCAATTCTTGTTATCGGAAATCAACCGCTTACACTTGGCCGAGACGCAGTCCTATGGCGATCAACACGAACTTCGGCATCATTGGGAAACAAAGTCTCGGAAACTTTAGCTTGACTTTGACGAATTTCAGAAGTTTACAGATAGGTTGAACAGGAAAGTAGTTATGTGAAGAGTGCAATGGTATGTGTCTCATCGCGATCGCACGAAGAAGATTTAGCAATTCTCTCTGGGCAGTGGGGATATTGATATGTTGAGATCGCTGCACCAAATCATGGAGTCGTATGTTGGTCTCTCTTTCTCGGATATGGTTACCGAAATCAACGTTTAGCCATCAAATACACCGAACTCTGGAACAGTTTTCCCGGACTCAAGTACCCATCATGATCGCAAGCTTGGCAGAAATTCTTTACGCAGTCAACCAAACTAACGGAGCAGTTCACGCGAGACGGGATAAGTCAAAAAACCCATGCACTCTAGCTAAGTTTCGTGGGACGAAACGCTCAGTCCCAACAACGAGGGCAAGATCACACACACCAGAAGCAGGTATTGATCAGTCAGCCCTAAAAGCCATAAGTCGGCATATTGATTATCTTCTTCCTTTTGGGATTCTACGGATAGCGTATGGCTATGCGGTTGGTGGGTCCAACTCGACTCCAACTAGCAGCGAAAGTTTGGCATTATACGGGAAATGGGAATTCCATCCGGCACCGTGGTTACCACGTAAATCCTTCATTACACAGGCTATGGTTCTGATGCAGTATGGGGACGAGTATGTTAGACTGAAAATCACCTGGAATCTAACAGCTGCAGTAGTTTTGTCATCGGACCCCCCCGTCTGGAAGTGTTGAGGGTAACTTGACGAAATTTCAGACTCTCCTCCGCGACAGGTCAGTAAGAGTTGGTGATGTCGACAGTTATGGTAAAACATTTATAGAGGAGGTAACCTCAATTTATTCATTATCTTGGTTTCTTCCTATATCTGAGGCATGCTGTATGATTGATCTCGTGATTAGGTAAGTTTCCAAATATTCAATCCCGCAAACATGGGAAGCTAGCAGTAGATATGCTCTTAGATGCTAGTGCTGATGTCATTTTCTCTTGTATTGACTTATCTGTTACTGTTCATTGGATGTTTCTGTCGTTATTGGAGACACCAGTGGATCTAGACGCTAAATTCCTCGAGGTATTGGTAACTACTATTACTGGTAATGCCCAAAGTTATTCTTCAGAAATCCGCAATCTTTCAATGAATGGGAAAAATTTCAATTGCTATACTGCTGCGGGACCCCTCCGGGCTATCACCCTACTATCACCCCGAGAAATTTTACCGCGATTACGCGCCGATCTCTTCGGTTCTTTGACTAGGGTCTACAAAATGCAAAATACAAAATACCATACGATGAATCTTTTGGGTTCACAAATGCACAGCAGTTCAAAAATAAATGTACGCGGTTAGTAACATTTGAAATGGTGGCTTGTGATGGGTTAAAGATAGACAGCTCGATGAATATAGTGGTATAACTGGGGACGATATGACAGGTAAGGGGAGGTAGGAGCTATGGTGGAAATATGTCAGTGGCCGGAAAGAGAGTCGGAAGAAGTCTGGAATAGGACACACAGCTTCTCACAATTTCCCACCATCTTCCCTATGCTTGTGTGTCCGGTGCTGTTCGGTTGTAGCACACATGACCATGGCACAAACGATAACCTTGTAGTACGGCCTAGAAATGATGAACTTGTTTGTGAAGACGGACAAGGACAAGGCTCCTTCTCCCCCATCCATACTATCTCCATCAAATACTGGTATTCATTTTTCCAGTGACAACCGGTAGAAAATCCATGACAACAGTCTTTTCGCCAGATGGCACTGCCAGTTACAGAAGCTACGAGATCTTTCCCAGAATCTCCAGGGAGAATGTCGAAGTTCTGCATTTGAAAATTCAAAAACCAAGTAAATAAGCGCGGTTCACTCCCGTAAAATATCTTGGGGAGATAGTGAGGGAGATAGTCCGGAGGGGTTCCGTACTGCTGGCTGGAGCCTACTGCGGCAAGTTAGGGCTATCGAGTGTCTGGGAAGACGCTCACGAGTCTTGGTCTAGTTATGACCGCGGAAATGTCATTCTTACTGAGGTACTTACGGTTCTTGACAGTTGCTCCACTGTTGCGCTCTGTGGGATAATGGAATACGCATTCGGAACAGGCAACACAGGTGCTGCAAATGATATTCTATCCTCGCTAAGCGCACCTAAAACAAAAGTCACTTTCCGCTACTTTCGGAGCTATCTTTTGCCCCCTGAATTTGGATCCTTAGGACCCCTCCATACCGATATACTCATACGTTCCGGCAATGAGCGTACATTAGAAATTCTGGAAACTGCAGGTGTAAACGCAGTTACCATGTGGTATAGAAGACTCTTAAACGACACAGAAACTACTACCTGGCAAAATTACATTGGCTATATGGATTCTAAAACTATTAACCTGCTTCTCATACAAGCCTATAGAATCCTAGTGGAAAGTGTCGCGTTGCTGTTATCTAAAGGCGCTAAGGTTAATTCTATTCAAATTCACAATGAGTGGTGGCTACGTACCTCGTTGGGAATAGCTGCGTGCTTGCAATTTCAGTAAATATGCGCTTTCTGCTCGATGCGGGTGCAGACATTCTATTAGACTCCGCAGACGATGTGGTCTCGGAGGTCGCGTGAGAGCAAGGTAATTTTAAGCTGGCGGATGTTAGAGGAACTTGAGAACGAGGAAAGAGCCAAGAGAAGTCTTTCCACGGCCGCAGAATCAAGTCCACTGTGGGCAACGTACATCTTATCTTTATATTAATATACTTACTGATTGGTGACAGAAACAACCAAATGCATCATCCCAAAGCAGCCCAAATCGCTCCAAGATCATTTCATTTTAGCATTAGGCTTTATTCTACCGTTCTCGCGGTGATCCAGGACCTCTCTCTCCGCGGACTCGGCTGGATTTTGCGGAACCTACGACTGCTGTGTTGCGTCTGGGCAGTGTGTAGCTATGTTTTGTGGACGCTTTTGAAGGAGTTTGGAGGGGCAATCTTGGGGGCGTTTCTTATTAGCCTCTCGCGGCGGGGATTGTAGAGTAGTGGGCTGTGAATTTGCAGAGTTGCACATTCGTAAAGTCAAGTATTACTTTCTGTAGACATCGAACATACTGAGCTGGATAAACTAGCGACATAAAGGAAGATTTCACATATGGAGCGGTTAGTTGCACATTTATTTCAAATTCTTTGCGCTTTGTCAGTTTGATTGGAATTGTCCGCACTATGTGCTCGGACCCCTATTACCCGCCCTTTCCTCATCCCCCCGCTCGAAATATATATGAGCTGAGTTATGTTGAGTGGTGATAAAAGCAGACGCACATGGCAGTTGCTATCTGATGAGCTGTGGCGTAGTCCAAATTTAGCGCTTAGGCATAGACTAATCCCCTTGCCCCAGCAGTACGCACAGCCACGTGCATACCGGCGGGATGACTCGCTGGGATCCGAAATAGAAGGAAACCACAGCGTGTCGACAGTGGGGCATGTACCGGACTGATTTGATATTTCTCCAGTGCGTGCAGGATACATAGGCGATTAGATTCGTTTATCCAGTTTCCAGCTTCACTGACCTCGGGAGTTATCATAACCTTCTAGCGAATAAAAACTGCTGTTGCGGTCGGGTAAGTAAGCCGCATAGGCTACTTACTCTATACTTAGACGGATTAATCCAAACTTTTAATCCAGACTGAGGAATGATCTCCACAGATAAGACAATCTTTGATATACCATAGTATCTGACCGTTACCGGTTTCTTGGTAGTGTCGCAGTTGACAAATGAAGTCCTAATGGCTGCTTTTTATTTGCTGAAACTGTATAGAAGCCACGGATCTGGCCTCATGCGACGCTACAAATAACCGGTTACGGTCAGATAATACGGTGCCTTCAGGCTATCCATGTGAGGCATGCGCATGGAATCAAATCGCCCTAGAACACCTCTATCAACGAGGATAGATGAGCGCTGCCTCTGCTGTCAATGCTGTAGTGATACGTTGGTTAGCGGGTTACATTGTCACACCCTAAAACTTGAGTACCTACAGTGATCTACCACCCGATGGTGAATAAGTACTCATACTATCCAGTGATCATGACAGATCGGGTAATATTGTTCTACCTTTTGTCGGACAGTCACATTTGTGTCAACCCATTTTGTCCAGCCTTTGAGTTTTGTATAAGGTTCGTCATGAATGGTAATCACTTTCACAAACCACGGCTCCAAATTAAACCTATGAGTGGTTGTACCAGATCTATAGATCTACTGGATAACTAAATCTCAAACTTATATTGTCCTCCTATTTCCGCCAACCAACCAACCAACGACAGATGTCTGCTATTGTTGTGCCTAGCCGCACGCTGGGCAAATTCAATTCTGCGGGCAATATTAGATGATGTGGGGCCGAGTCACCTGCCATCACTCGCAAATCAATACACGTACCGCAAAATACTCAAATTAACAGACACAAACCAAACATCGATGCCACATTTCAGTTCCGAAATTATATTTACCGTATCAATTAATGCCGCCTATTTTATTCTCATTGGTACACCCGTGTGCACGATCGGAAGTGATTCGACTAGCATTTCGCTTCTCAATAACAGAATGTTGATTCTTCAGGCTATATCGGGCATCATAACAGAGATATATAGTGCGACTATGGAGGGGGGGGACGATACTAGCGGTATATACTCAAGCCCGTTCCGACTATAGAGAGCGGTCAGCTTGTTCTTGTCACTGTATGTACAATGCGGCATGGTCTAGGAGCGTTCACACTTCTGACTGGGAATACAATGATAATGAGACACGTCGAGTACAGAGCGGTACAGTGTCACTTTGTGGGCCCTAAAAATTCTGTCGGAACTAACAAAATATAGCGTCCAACTAGTCTTCACCTGCAGACAACCCTAATCTGTATGTACCGACCGAATCTGCACCGCATGAACCAGCTTCAGAGAGGTCTGTTGTTACGTAGTACGGGGCTATATAAGCCGTTGCAAACCAGTTTGTACCGGCCGCGGGTCTGTACTGCGTCCGGGAATTATGAGTGCCCCTACAAATTGAGCAACTGAACCAGTCTGTGCCGCTGTCATTGAAACACAGCAAAGGGCCGGATGTATACGACTTTTTTCACTGCCAGTTGTCGCATATGTTTTAGATTAGGATCGTGAGATAGTAAACTATGTGTTCTCTAGGCGGGAGCCTTGAGTTTATTTCTGCTGCTTGACGTGGTGCTGGTCCCATGACTTGGCACCCAATGCAGTGGGGAAGTCGGCAAGGAAATAAGCTGTGCACGTGGGTTTCGTATTGTTAGATGAGGGGTAGGGGAATTTATGAGCTCGGTTTACTTGAGTATGTTCCACTGGGAGAGACGCATGGACCAAAACAGCGGGCGTGATTACCAGTTGTGGCACCATATCTCCACCGCAAATATCGACCGGAACTACAGTAACCGCTCAAACGAGCCCAAACTTAGAACTTAGAAGATCTGACGAATACGGTGTGCTTGGAATGGCGCCGTGCCGATATTGTGCCTCGGTTGTTGAGTTGAATGAGCAGTGCCCAACCGTCTCGGGCGAGTACTTAGGTATTTCGGCCCAACAGCCAATACACTCCGAGTGTTCGTATCTGAGCCTAGATGCGCCCCGTTCTTGTGCACCTGCTTTATCTTCGGCATCATATCCGGCTGGGCTGTGACAGAAAACAGGAGTTTGCAGAGATTGCGGCACATTTGGCTATTTTCGTTTCCTATTGATGGTATCGTGCGATATAGCTGTGGCTGTGAGGGTGGCGGTGTTTGTGTAACATTGTGTTTCGGAGTTTCTCCCACTCAGCAGCACTTGTCATGATGACAACTCTAACACCCTAACAGTTGAAGAAGAATTAACTACCTGGAGTGTTTGCCTATATGAAATTCTCTTATTCATAATAGCTTTCCCTTGCATCGGTTTAAGTTCTGAACGCAACACACGATGCATGCAGATGTGGTTGAGGAGCACTAACAGGTGCGGATGCGCATGCTGATGCGGAAGCTGGTGACCGATAAGAACTTAGAATTCTTGGGAATATGCAGCAAGCCACGAGGGACGATCTCAGACCGATTGGACCGTATAAAGATGTGCATAGAATATTGTTCTGAGAGATTCGGACTCGGGTTCGCTTGGTTCCGGCTCGGCACCGTGCAGCTTTAATATCGGGTCGACTTGCAATTTACGAGCTTTGTCACCACCAAATCTCGTCACAGCTAGGGGCTTCTATCGATACTGTGTTCGCGATGTATCGCGGGCAGGTTACCTGCGGATGACGAGATGGTGCAGGTACCAAGCGGCGACTTGTCCCAAAATAGTGACACATGGTCGGGCAAATTCCAGGAACGTGCGAGAGAAAAAGCAATTACTAAGTACTAGCCCCACATACCGAGATCACCCCAAACAACAAATCACCTAGAGCACTGCAGAATATCAGCCTTCTATCGGCCGAACTTGGCTTCGTAGAAGGCAGTGTAAATTATTCTATACTTATGGCAATGATGTCCTCAGGATGCGCGAGTGGGGTGACTGGTGGAGTTCCCAGCTTTCTACGAGTACATCTGCCTTGCTTTCCGCTCCTACTTCGTCATTGCTGGTTTCGGCCCGAGAGGACATTTGAATTATATATTATCATCGTAAGTTGCTACAACCCATTTCTTTTGAACTTTTTGGCTTCAGTTAGATGCATTCACTAACGACGACCACTCAGTTATCCCACCGTCATCACCGCCTTCCATCAACCCGTTCAGTACAGTACGGCCATGGTGGAATTTCGGATAGGTTCATGGTTAGATGTTTCGGATAGTGGTGAAAATACGCCTAGAGATGGAGCATCGACACCAACACGCAGAGGCACAGTCGGGAAGGGTAAACGGCCAGCCCTAGACACTCACGATCTCGAGCGAGCCAACGAAAAGTTACGAACGCGTACGGATACTCCTACAACTATTAACAGTACAACACAACTCGCACCTAATGATGAGATGAGCCGGATACCACCGATACCGTTGGCAAAGGCGGTGGGGTTGGCGTTTACCTTGATGGGGGCTGCGTTTTTGAATGTAGGTTTGTTAATGTCAATAGAGACTATCCAACTGACTAGGAGTAGACATTATCAGTACAAGCAATGGTTATCGCCATGCCATCGATCGGAAAGGACCTAAACATGCCCGAAAGCCGATATCAATGGATTATCACCTCGTATTCCCTTACATTTGGTTGCTTCCTTCTGTTGTGGGGCAAAGTCGGCGATATTTACGGGAAGAGATTGGTATTTCTTCTGGGGGGTTTGTGGGTTGCTGCGACATCGGTAGCTACTGCTTTCAGTCCCAACGAGATTGCATTTGATATATTACGAGCGCTGTCGGGTTTGGGTGCGGCGGCCAATGTTCCTGCTGCGATTGGGATTCTAGGGACAAGTATCCCGCCTGGCCAGGTCAAGAGTTATGCTTTTGCGATATATTCGGCTGGTGCACCACTTGGGGCCGTTTGTGGAACATTGCTTGTATGTTGGTCTTCGCAACGTTGACAGAAGAATTACACTGACAGCAATCAATAGGGAGGAGTGGTGACACAGTACGCATCCTGGAAGTGGATCTTCCACCTTGTCGCGATCATATCCTTGGCTATCACCGTCATCGCATATTTTATCATCCCTCCTCCGGCAACCAACAGACCAAAGAAAAACATAACTTTGGACTATTTTGGCGCGTTCCTTATCACCACAAGTCTCATTCTCCTCATTTTTACACTCTCACAAGGCAACTCAGGAGCGGGAGGGTGGCATGCGCCATACATCCCGAGTCTAATTTTAGTATGCGTCATCCTCTTTATGATATTCGTGGGTTGGGAGTGGTGGTTGGAGCACAAAACGCAAAATGAACCATTGATGAGGCTGAGTTTGTGGAACCACAGAGGATTCACCATGAGTATGATTGTAACCGGTTTCTTTTGGGCAAGCTTTAACAACTACATGGTCTACGCTACGTTTTTGTATGTTTTCCTTCCCCTTATCCGTGTCCTGGTACTGATAAAATGTAGTTATCAAGACTTTCTTCATCTCAGTCCTATCGCGACAACTCTCCGCTTCCTCCCAACTGGAATAGGAGGAGCCCTCATCACAGTCGTCTCTGGCTACCTCCTCTCTCGAGTTCCGGGTCAGCACCTGCTCCTTGTAGGCGCAACTTGTACTGCTTTCTCTTCCGTTCTCATGGCCGCCCCAATTCCACCGGAAACATCGTACTGGGCCTTTGGGTTTGAGGCAATGGTACTCGCTGTAATGGGTGCAGACACAATCTATCCTTGTCTCTCGCTGTACACAACATCCAGTATGCCGATGAAAGACCAAGCGCTCGCTGGTGGCATCTTCAACACCGTCGCGCAGGTGGGACGAGCGATCGGGTTGGCGCTAGTGACTGCGGTAGACGTGAGTGTGAGAGAGGGTGGGGGAAATGTGTTAGGAGACCTGCCGCCGAATAAGAACAAGAAAGACAACCTCGAAGAGTGGGTGGAGCTCGCGGGCATCAGGACTTCACAATGGGTCAATGTCGGATTTGCGCTGATTGCGCTTGTTGCAGTAATTTACGGATTGAGGAATATTGGAAAGGTTGGAGCGGCGAAACCGGATGCCGATGAAACCTAGACGCCACACAGAGGAATCGGGTAAAAGTAAAGTGTGTTTTGTTTTTTTTTTCGGGTTGGGTAGCAATGCATTTGTTGTTTGATAATGATGGGTTTATGCATTTATATTAATGATTTGCTTTGTATATGTTAACTGGGACGAGCATGCATGGCGGTTATGGCGTTAGATTGTTATCTTTTTTTTGATTTACCGTCTCGGGTTACAGATGATATGCCGCGCATGTTGATGGGATGGAAATGTAAATAGGTTTAGGAACGCAATGTGATGATATATGATCAAGTTCAATTTGAGATTGCATATATTAGTTGGTTCATGTGAAGGTACTTAGGAATCTATCTTTCACATACACATCGCGTAATACATATACACGATCCCCGCCATTTTGCAAGAGGCTGCCGTATGACAGAGAATCGCGGGCGTGGTAGTCTACCAAATGATTCGGAGTGAAGGAGGGTAGAGACAGTGAGAAACCTACCGCGCGAGCCACTAAACACATGCGAATACAAGTCACTCCAAGTACAGTAGGTACTTATGTTTGAGAGAGCCCGGCTCGACTCCGGACAGTCACTTTGTCCGTCACTTCCCTGCCGTCACTTTTGACTGTCTGAGTTTTGGCCATTATATCAAGACTAACATAACACCTGTTAAACTTATTTTACTCAAGACCATCCAGCATGTTACCTCCACCAGAATGGCCTTTGCGTACACCAGAACTAGAAGCTCTCGGTCTTCCTTACATTTCTACTATTGATATCAACAAGCACAAAGAAAGGGGTTGAATTGTCTATCGTACACGAGTGATTGTCTAAGGGTAAAATCTATGCCGTTATATACATAAAGAGTCTGGAGATCCTACGGAAATGATAGAGTGGCGGGTGGTAGGTGGTAAGTGTGAATGAGTCTATGTAAATGACTACCACGTGTATGAAACCCAGTGTTCGAAACGGGCCGGGCCGGGCCGGCTTTGACTTCTTCAGGCCCGGCCCTCAGGCTTTAGAGAAAGCCCGGCCGGCCGCCCTTAGCGCGGGCTTTGGAAGCAGAAGCCCGGCCGGCCGCAGGAAGCCCGCGGGCCGAGTTATGAGACATGACGGCCCTAAATTTGTTACAGAACGCTAATAATAGCGATTGTTTTCCTCGCACCATTGAAAATAATGAAATATATCGTCGTCCAATGAAGTTTTTACCCTGTTTTTCATGTTTCAGATATGCAGGGTGGCCCGCAGGCTTTGGTAAGGCCTGTGCGCTTTTGATTTAAAAGCCCAGCCCGCCCGGGCTTTGCAATTAGAGGGCCTGGCCCTCACAAAGCCCGATAAAAAGCCCTCAGGCCGGCAGGGCCCGTTTTGAACACTGGTCTAAGCTACATAATGATATAGGCTGTATAGTAATACGACCACTCCTTTCACCTCAACCACTTATAATTGCTTCCATGTCACCCATTCAGCTCAAAATAGCTTCGTTTGACTCCTTTTCTGAAGAAAGCCCATACAGCCTATGGGCTTTTAATTAAAAAGCCCGACGCCTTGTGGGCTTTGAGATTACCGGCCCGGCCCGGCCGCCTCAAAGCCCGCCTGAAAGCCCTCGGGCTGGCCGGGCCCGTTTCGAACACTGATGAAACCACCCGGTGACTCAGTGTATCGCGACCACTTTCCAGACCTTTCTAGCAATTCGATGGCCTTTGGGCTAAACCCTGAGTCAACATCTACACTGCCAGTACCGGACCCAGAGTGCAGCTTTCCTTCTCCATCCCCATCTCTCAAGTAAGCAGGCGCCATTTCTAGCCTTACAGCCTGTGGCAGTATCCCCCCTACTGCGTTTGCCCATATTGAACTTGCAGAAGCTGCAATCACCAGGGTGATGGTGTCCTAGGGTTGAAGCAATACTAGCTCTTCCTCCCATCCACTTTTCTACGCCATTACAGATACAACTAAGGAACAGTGGGGCCGCTTGTCTGGGGCAGCTTCCTACAAACTGGTGTAGTCCCTCGAGTTTAAAAAGTTCCTACACGATTTCTTCTAATCATCTACTAACTACCTACGCCATCTAGAGCGCTGTTCCTCTGGCCTCATCTTCCGCATCGGCTTCGGGAAAATCGTCGTGACGGAGCACGTAACCTATGTGTGACGGATCTCAAACGTGGTGTGGTACATACTCTTGAGCGAGCCGCATCTCCTGGGGCTTACTTGTGCGATGCTCTACCTATCCTGCGGTGGATACCGGAGTTTCTGGCGCCGTTTAAGCAGGAGGGGAGGAAGTGCCATGAGGAGATTTCGCTATTCCGGGAGCTTCAAGACGACGTCAAAGAGAGTTGAAGAAGGGGACAGCACTGGAATGCTTCACACGGCACTTCCTGGAACGACAGCAAGAGTATGGTCTCAGCGATGATGAAGGTGCCTAGGTTACTGGAACGATGTTTGTAGCCGGCAGCGGCACCACAGCTGCCGCAATGATGACCTTAATACAATGCATAGTGTGCTCTCTAGAGTGGCAGAAACTAGGTCAGGATGAAGTCGATACCGTCTACAGCGACCACTTACCCCAGTTCGACGATATTCCAGACCTTCTCCTCGTCCACGCAATCGTCAAAGAAGTCATTCGATGCCCCTGTCACCGCCAGTGGAGTCCCGCACCAGCTCATCAAAGATGGCACATACGTCGGCTTTTCTTCTCCACCAGAACAATTGTTCATGCAAACAAATGGGCCATTCACTCTCTACCTAGACCCGGAAACTGGGAAGGAAGCTGAAGTGCTGAAACATACGTATACCGAAGGTTTTAATGTATGTACAACAGCGGCCGTTTGAAGAGAAAGGGGAGAAGGAAAGTGTTAGGATGCGTGGGAGCAGGAAAATGAGGAGTGGAGAACAGTGGAATGAATTCAATGTTCGAAGTGCATGGGTAGGTAGGATCAGGGCTGTTTTGCATCTTGTTGTCTCTGGCCGTTCTGTTTTTTTACCTGCCTCATTTAGTAACTCTAGCTCTGCATCACGGCGCCAAGAGATCTGCTCCCGAAATCCACCCTTTGTCAGCTCCTTGGCTTTGCCGAGACACCCGGAAAATCATGTTTCATCCAAAAACAGCAATTCCAAACATCATGTTTGACTAAGGCTAATGCTTTACTGCCTTGGGATCATGCAGTCATCAAGCGGACAGGAGTTCCGGCAACTAGCTCTAGCCTATAGCCGGCTCCGGCATTTGTAATCTATAATAAAAGTCTCCAATAATTTCAGTTCTTGTGTACGTATTGCTTAGACTTAGACTTCAAGAAGAGAGTGAGATCACCGATTAGCAGCTGCACCCACAAGTCGCTGTACGCTTCCCTACGAGTCCGGATTTGATCCTACACCTCCGCAGCTTCGCCTCCGCCCGGCACTGTACGCGTCTCGAACAGAATCGCGATGGCACAAATGAATTCCAACGGAGCTTCTACGCAACGAGACACTGCCGTCCACAAACCTATCGACCTCTGGCACCACTTCAATGAGGTTGTCCACTCGCGGGTCCCCAACCCCTTGAAGAGCCTATACAAGTACTTTCTCGTTCCGGGCATGTCCAATATAGCTGGCGGTACGCTTTCACCTCGATCACCTCCTCTGTTTCACTGATGCAGTGTTGTACCAGGTCTTCCGTACCCTGGATACTTCCCCTTCGACCAGTTTTCGGCCCAGATCGCTTCCCCGGAGCGTCTCGTCGACACAGCTTTCCACGGTATCACCCCACAGAAAGCAAGATCCTTCTTTTCTCGCAGGAAAGACCCGCATTCAGCGCACTTCACTATTCCCAAGTTCGAAATCGATCGCCCACCTGAGACCAGGATAGATCTTGGAACAACGCTTCAGTATGGCAGAGCTACCGGACTTCCCGCTCTCGCCGATTTCATCCGAGAGTTTACGTTCCGGCATATGCTACAGGGCGAACTGCCGTACGACGAGGCGGAGGCAGATATCCTTCTTACCTGCGGGAATACCGACGGCTTCTCGAAGGTTATCGGGGCGCTGGGGACGCGTGGTGATACGATGCTTGTTGAAGAATTTTCTTACACTATCGCGGTAATGATGACTGCTCCGTTCGGTATAGGCACCGTGCCAATCAAGCTGGATGCGTATGGGATGTTGGCTGAAGGGAAGGGTGGGCTGCGAGATGTATTGGAGAATTGGGATGAGATAAAGATGGGGCGGAGTCCACATTTTATGTACACTGTTACCGTTGGACAGAACCCCACCGGTGCGACGCTCCGGAAGCAGCGGCGGCAGGAGATATATGACTTGTGCGATATGTTTGATATTATCATCATCGAGGACACCCCGTATTGGAATTTGCAGTATACCGAGGCCTCTCACGATATTCAGTCTGGAAAAGAGGTGAAGTATCCGTTTCTGGCGGCTTTGGAGAAGGGCTACCTCACTAACGATACCTCCGGGCGTGTCATCCGACTTGACACCTTCTCCAAGACTATCGCACCCGGCTGCCGACTGGGGTGGATTACAACGCAGAAAAAAGTCATCGAGGGTGTACTAATCGCCGCCACAGAATCATCAACTCAACAACCAAGTGGCTTTGTCCAGGCTATGGTATCCGAGCTACTCTGCCGCTCATGGGGAATGGATGGCTGGGTCACATGGCTAGAATCACTCCGTGACGTCTACGAAGAACGAATGAAGCTCATGGCTGGAATCCTTGGACACGGCCGGGAAATTGTCAATGTATCCTCATCCTCGGATTTTGAGATGGTCACAAAAACCAAGTTCTACACTTTTTACCCCCCAGACGGCGGCATGTTCATCTGGGTCCACATTCTGATCACGTCACACCCTGCGTACGTGGAGTTCTTGGAACGGGGAAATTCAAAGGCGGATATGATGGAGAAGCTTTGGAGCTGGGGAGCGATTACACAGATGTCATTACCAAGTCCGGGGGGGATTTTTGCGGGACATGAGTGCTGCAAGGAGAAGGCGGATGAGTATCTTAGGTTCTGTTTTGCAGCGATTGAGTTGGATGAGATAAAGAGTGCGACGGAACGATGGGTGCAGGGAATACATGAGTTTTGGGAGTTGGAGGCTGGGGAGATTGAGAAGATTGGGGAGGAGGAGGTAGTAGGGGGGAGGAAGGGGAACTTGGAGATTGGGTTTAGTGGTTTACACCTGTGATTCAAACAGTTGTGGTAATTGGATTTCTCTCCACGGACATTTAATGTACAGTAATTAACTTGGTACTAGACCTAAAAAGGCTGGAAACAATTCCGAGTATTCTCTAGAAAAAGGTGCTGGGTAATGTTGCACATGGGAGGAAACTAGTCCCGGGATATGAGACGAGACGGGGTGGGGCTGTGTTTCCGACGAGCAAGTATCTCAGGCGCTGCGCTTCTAACGTCATTCATTTCGCCGCAACACCGGACAGTCGCTTTTTGACCGTCACATTCTGGTCGTCACTTATGATTGTACCAACTTCGACCACTTATTTCTGATTGAGGAGACGTGGAAACTGATCAACTTGAATGCACACTATCATAGCAATTACTCTCTATCTATTCACTTACTAAGGTGACTTTTGTAGAGTGAAAAGTCTCAGTATGAGAGTAGCTGTGACTGTGAAAGCGATGGGTAGAATTTCCTACTTGAGGAATATAGCAACCCGCACTGTCACGTATGGAGCGGACTTCCCGACGGCCACAATCCATCGAACCGTTGAGGGCGAGCTTAAATTACTCTTAGATCGCATATACAGACTTAGGCGGCGGCTAGCTCAACATCTTCGGCCCTTTACAACCTCGCTGTCGGACCAAGGAAGGGCATGTCGTGGGCAACGCCCGAATCGGGTTAGTGCCGATAGAACCCTAGTTACTTCAAATAACCGATCCCCTCCTTTCCTACCAACAACATACTACGAACTCTACCTCCGCACTATTATGTCGACTCTCGCGTCTGCTCCGCCACCTAGCAGCGTCCTCCACCGAAACCTAGCCGAGACACCCCACCATGCAGTCTCTTCCTCCGGAATCAACATCACACTTTCTACCTCGCAAAGCATCATTGATGCCACTGGAGGTGCATCGACAGCCGTCCTAGGCCACACACAACCCTCTGTCATCTCCGCCGTTAGCAAGCAGATGTCAGCCATCTCCTACGTCTTCTCCGGCGCGGGGTACACCTCCAGTTCGGCCGAAGACCTCGCCAACTTGGTCGTGGGGGATAATCAAGGGTTTAAAAAAGCAATCTTTGTATGTTCCGGCAGTGAAGCTATGGAGGCTGCGTTGAAGCTGGCAAGGCAGTACCATTGCGAGCGCGGAGATATAAAGAGGACTCGTTTCATTAGCAGGAACTACAGCTATCACGGCAATACCCTCGGAGCGTTGGGAGTTAGTGGACATCCTGGAAGGAGAGTATTTTACGAACACATGTTGGCCAAGAATGTGAGCTTTGTCGACGCTTGCTACACCTACCGGGGGAAGAAGGAGGGTGAGGATGATGCGGCATATCTACAGAGGTTGATCCAGGGAGTTGAGAACGAGTTCTCACGCGTTGGGGCGGAAGTGGTGGCGTTTATTGCCGAGACGATGAGTGGAGCTAGCTTAGGATGCGCCACAGCACTCCCGGGCTATTTTCAGGCTGTCAGGGAGATCTGTGACCAGTACGGAGCGTTGTTGATTCTTGACGAAGTGCATTCCACCGCCCCCCGAGATGCAACGAGCTAAATAAGATAGGTTATGTGTGGTATGGGAAAAACGGGGACTATGCATGCATGGGAACAGGAAGGAATTTCCGGGCCCGATATCCAAACTGTTGCAAAAGCCCTTGGGGGTGGATTTATACCCATTTCTGCTGTCTTGATGAACCAAAAGGTGGTGGATGCATTATCTGCGGGTACTGGTGTGCTGCAGCATGGGCAAACTTATCAAGTAAGCTCTGCAATCCTTGCCAGATGGCGCTTTAGTACTAATGAAAGCAGGCACATCCAACAGCCTGTGCAGCGGCAGCTGAAGTGCAAAGGATAATCAAGCGCGAAAACCTCCTACAGAATGTAGTAACCCAAGGTACCTTACTCGAGTCGCTACTAAAAGATACAATTCTCCCGCTCTCAATTGTCGGCGACGTCCGCGGACGCGGGGTTCTTTGGGGAGTGGAGCTCGTTCGGGACAAGTCGAAGAAGCAGCCATTCGATAGGGAGCTGAAAATTGCCCATAAAGTGGCGAGGAGGGCTATGGAGCTGGGGTTGGCGGTGCTACTATCTCCTGGTGAAGGCGGGGACATGCTGATGGATTTGTTGATCCTAAGTCCGCCTTATAATGTCACTGAAGCAGAGGTGAGGACGATTGTGTCACTGCTGGGAGAAGCGATACAGTTTGTCGCGGGTGAATTGTCAGTATGAGAGGAGTCGTAGGACTTCCGGTTTTCTTATTTTGTTCTTGTTTCTGGTTCTGAATGCTTTTACAGTACGGGATCGTTACTACGCCGCAGTTTTTGAGCATAGCTACAAGTATATCAGATTACTACTGCCCGTTTCGACGTACAATGTTCGCTATTTCATGATTCCCAACTTTTGTCTGTAAGACTGGAAGTTAAAACGATTGATGAACGAAATTATTGCCGCACTCATACAGAGCTAGTGAAAACACCGAAAGGATTGGTCACGCTGTAAGTACTCGTGCCCGGACTTTCGTAAGCTCGCTCGGCGCAATTACAACTTAGGGGGTGGCAAGCGGGGTCCGCCACGCCTCTTACTCGCATACTTAACACAACATGTCATTCTTCAAAAGAAAAGCTATTATTGGATCGATACCTCAAGAAGGAACGTCTTGCTACAAGAACGAAGGCGAAAGCTTACTGTTGATCTCGGCCATGCCACTGAAGGGTGACCACCGCAGACAGGCCAGATACAGCCGGTCGATGCAAAACATGTTCTAACCTGTCAGGTCTTCAGACTATGGATCTCCATCTGACAGTACAGATATCTACAGATAAAGAAGCCTCAATGGTTGACTATCGCCCTAGATATACACATCAGAGAGAATACAGCGGGCCTGTACTAGCTTAACGGGAAGATTTCACCTTATGGAGTCATTCGATACCACATCCTACAACCCTTTTTGGCACAGTGGCGGTTGAGAGGGCTGGTTTAAGGCAAGGGCGGCGTACCCGCCGAATGCCAGACCTGACCGGTCGATCCGACCGTCTGTGCATGTTGGTCAAGCGATTCCTATTGATCTTGATTATGCCGTTAAGATTGGATGTACGAGGAATTCTGAAGCCAGACACGCACCACACACTAAGATGTCATGCTCATTAGTTTACATTTCCAAGAGGGTTCGAGTGCAAAGATACGGTACACCCACCGCTCATCACATGGACCAACAGGCCAAGAAGTGAAGTGTCTCCCGGTGGCTTCCGGTAGACGGCTGGAAATTCCATTCCGTATGACCAATGCCAGTGTAAAGGACCTGCAGAAGCTTGCAAGTTAAGTAAACGGTGGCGACCTGAGGCGCAGGAATAAGGGTCGTTATATGTAGGAAGTTGCTTTTCTTAAGTTGCTTTTTCTAAGCACTTCTATCAAAGCGAACACCTACTCCTACAGCCAGCCCCATAGCCGGAGTCAACCAATCACGAGTCACTCCTCTGACGTATGTCTGTTTCTTGGGAGTGCTAAAGAACAGGATCTAAACCCTTGCAGCCGCATGCCCAACCAATTACCGAAACGTATGCCTACTTCGATTAGCCTCCCAATTGCGCGATAGAACTGTAGTTATGTGGTCCTCTTTGCCTAGCCGCGCTTCTGAACTATGACACCCTAGATGGAATTTTTCCCACTTATGCGAGTCTTGCCCTTTTCATATATTTAAAGTTCACTGTGGCAACATTTATGCGTAAGTATCTCATTCGCACTTGGTTGATATATATAGATATTTCAGCCTCACCAAAGGACATATTTTTGTGTTACCACGCCTCCTACCCCACCCACTATACGGAATTTCAGGAACTTTGGATGTGCAGGTTCAGCTTGAGGCAACGTGCATATTGAACTGCATGATGAAACCCTATAGTGTCCCAGATCTATAGAAGGTAGGTAACTGCCGCTGGCTTTGGGATTGTGTCTAGACATCTACTCTGTAGATACCGATTTCGTGGTAGACAGTCTGTTTTACAATCACCTCGATCATCATGTTAATATCACAACTGCTTCAGGGTATAAGCCTGATGTTCTTTGCTAGAATCTCGCTAGCACAAACAGCGCAAAGGGATCCGTGCGCGACTCTCGGAGCTGCACTCGTTCAAAGTCAGTAACCCCAAGTCTATCCCGTGGTCTGGTTGGACCGTACTGACCACCCTGTAACCAATGGTCTAGGCAATATAACTTCACCTGCGATTGTGCTCAAATGTCTACGATCCGTTCCATTCTCCAAGCCGCATGCCATCGATCTTGTGGAGAACTTGCGGATATACACCAAATTTATCGGCGGTCAGGCCTATTTTCGGACGCCTCTCCTCCCAAAGCTTGAGATTCCTACTTTCAACATCAACGACACCCTCGATACGATCGAATCCCGCGTAAATAGCGGTTATTATAAGAATGGATTCGAATTCTGGAGGGCCGTGGCTCTGGCATATAGCGGCTTCCGCGATGGTCACATAACCTTTTTTCCCTTATGTTCCGGGACCATGTTTATATACACTCACGACCATCCAATCGTGGCTATTTCGAACAAGGCGAATGGAGAGAGAGAAATATACACCGTCAACACGACAATTCCTACAAACTCGACGTCATCAACCGATCCAACGGTTTCTATCAACTCGACCTCTACATCTGGGAAGCCACGCTTGCAAAATAAGGTCAAATCCATCAACGGAGTTCCTGCAGTGGAATTCTTACTGAAAATGTCAAATTCACTACCAGAAGCCGTCTTTCAGTTCCTCGACCCAGATGCAAGATGGAACACACTGATGGAGAACTACCCATCCAATCCGGGCTCCGGCAAATTTGCATTCCGGCTGTTCTTTGCCGGAGAAGAAGAGGAGAAACTGGTGCTCACCTTTGAAAGTAAGAAGCAAGTAACAGTAGAATGGAGAGCGGAACTTCGCCCTGAGTACGCCACGCTCGGTCCTTTCAACTCTACAAAGTCTTTCACGGACACAATCTGCTACTTGGATCCAAAGTTTTATGAGTTGATGTTGCCCAATGTTGCCGGTCCCATGTTCAAAGCGGATCCAAGTGGTACCTCGTGGTCCAGTATGGTATCGTCAGTGCTATCCACAAGTGCGGTTGCAACACCCACACCCACTGCCTCATTGATCAACCCTATAACCTCCGATGCCACCTCTACAGCTGTATCCACTAGTACCAGCGCTATTACAACCTCCAGTACCCCCCCTAATGGGACATATGTCACGCCCACCTCATCAATAATTGGCTACCCTACACCCGTCTCTCGTGGTCCCATCGACAGTCTTGTTCACTTTGCAGATCCAGACTCTGACACCTCTGTCGCAATTCTCCGTATTCCAACCTTCAATCTCTTTAACAATGAAGTAGCAGCATGGGACCGTTATTTCAACTCAACCCTTACAAAGCTTGCTGATTCGGGAACTAAGAAGCTGCTTCTCGATGTCAGTGGCAACCCTGGTGGATTAGCAAAGCTGGGTAAGAGAGCAATCCGCATGCTCTTCCCAGACGAATTCCACGACAATAAGGAACCTGAGCAATACGTCAACTGGCGCTACCACTCAGGGCTAGTGAAACTCTTGAAAGCCGAGGTGGAACCGGAATCTACTTTTGATGAAGGAAACTTCGCTAACTTGATGGGTGTAAACTATACCTCGCTTGATCAATATCTGGGACCGTACTATAACCCCAAATTTAAGGATTCATTTACGGCCATGTCCTTACTCACGCGGGATATGCTGAAAGATGCCGATAAGGGATATTTTCCGAGAAAGAGCTTTTGGAAGAAGGAAGACGTGGTGGTTGTCAGTAACGGGCTGTGCAGCTCCACTTGCCACAACCTTGTGGAGCTCTTGACGCAGATTGGGGTGAGGAGCTATGCAATTGGAGGGCGGCCATCCCGTAAAAATATGCAAGCAGTTGGTGGAACGAAAAGGTAAGCTGCCATTGTTTATGATAGGTGTCGAATCCTAACCTGCTGAACAGCGGTGTCGTGGTGGAATACTACAATCTTATTACAGAAACATACCAAGCCCTAGGAGACACGACAAACGACACAGATCTGCCCAAGCCCATTCTTGCAAGATTAGACAGTGGGACCATCGCTGTAGAAAACAAGTTCAGGCCAACCGACAAGGACCCGGAGATATCCTCGCCGCTGTTTTTCACATATACACCGGCATGCAAGAAATTACCAAACACTAGAAAGATGGTAGCAGATGTAATGGAAGTGTGGCGGTATGTCAAGAACGTTGCATGGAAGAATGGGAAAGCGACGGCGTGTGATGAGGTTGACGATCGTTAAGGTGGGGTGATTGAATGGGGAACTAGTATGAGTAAATAAGGAAAGGCTGGTAATGCGCTTGGGACTGTACGCAAGCCGTACATACTGGTTTTTCCTGTTGAGCTATTCCATTCTGTCATTGAGAATGAAACGAAACCAATGCTGAAATTTCATGCTGGAGTTCTTTCCATTTTCTGCCACCAAGTCGCCGACCAGACCTCCGTTCACTCCTACCACAAGTACGAAACTGAAGTAAAGTCGAAACTAACAAACCCTTTACGTAGGTATCTGTTTGAGCTGAGGTAGGAGTACTTACTGCGTCTGTGCTGTCCTCCTTCCTCTCGAGGGTTAGGGTTGCGCTTGTATATAGACTCGAGTACATATGGAATTGCGTATGCATTGTCACCATGAAGTATTCTCATGGTTTACTGGTGGTACGTGTCTTAAGTACCTACCCCGGGAGTGGACCCGTAGTGTAGTGGAATGGTCTTGCCAACACTATGCTGCATTTCACGGGTTCGAATCCCGCCACTCCCCCCACTGCACCGATGCAGCCGATCGAAAGTGGACTCCCTGTAAAGTGCAGGTCGATGTCGCACGAAACCGAGCTCCCTGTGTCAAACTCACCATAGGTTGAGCATACGTAGAGATTAAGTAATGGGGGTGGGCTAGGTGGAGTTTCAATGGCCTTGTGCCCTCCACCGGGTAGCGGGAAGTGGGAGGAATCAACTTTGCCTGAGTCAGAAGTAGGTGCTGCGTGAGCTAGTTTGGCTGTAGTTTAGCCGATGGATGGACAGGAAGTTGCCGATGGACAGGGGTACAAAAATATGTTAATTAAATGCCATGACCACCAGTGGTCGGCCGGCTTGTGGTAACATAGCTGGGCACCCCTCCAGGGTGAATGCAAAATGATTACAAACAAACAAACCAACAAAGTACCTACCCCATTGAGGTTCCATTCTGTGATTGCAACTGTAAAAATAACCTTGCACGATGCGCAAGGTCGTGGACAAGTGGTTCTCGGATCGTATTCCATAGGAAATTTGGTGCATGGTCACTATCTAATAGTTATACATATGGTTGTCAGCTTGAAGCATTCTCATTGGTTCGTTTGTTTGTAATCATATTGCATTCGGCCAGTTGCGGCCATGGCATATACAGAACTATTTTGTTGTATGGTGTCCGGTGTCCTGTGTCCTGAATCTCTCTATTGACCCAAACTCACTGACTCTCGCTAAGTCTAATTGACACGTACACAAGAACTAAAGTGCATGCGGCTCCGCCGCGCACAACCCTAAACCAACCCACGTGATGACCGCACTCAGATCCGTCCCCACACTCCTCCAGGGCGGTATCGCGACCGTAAGACTAATCCACAAAGAAAGCAAAGATACAGCTTGCCTGAAGCTCCTCCCAAATGACCAACCGTGCCTACAACTCCGAAGCAATCAACCGTGCCTGGAGCTCCTATCATCTTGCTCGATATTTCTTTCCTGCAACCTTCACATCCAGCCGGAATAACCCTCCAATCTGGCGTGCCACGCCCACAACACTTCCTCGACCTTGACCAGTACTCTCAGCCGGCGGTTTGTCGTATATCTTGATTCCGTAGCCGTTGACAGGCACAATCCGCAACCCCCGATCCATCAGCCGCGATTGTGACAGCGAGTTGTGTGCTCCTTCGATATGTAAGACATTTCTCACAACAACCTCATGATTTCGGCGGTATCCTGGCAGCCGAAGCCTCAATCGCATATCTCCATATCCGATGGCCTTGCCTGTGGCCCTTCCAGCAAAGTCGTGAATTTCCCGCTCATCTCTTTTGGCGTACTGTGTGTACCGTACGAACTCTTGCCGATCTCCGCAAACGTGAGAGGTGGTAGCACAATCCAAGTACCAGCTCTCCTTCGATGGGCTCTCTCCAGTCGTAACTGTCATCCATTAGTTCTCAATTGATGTCGTCATCGTCGTCGTTGCCGCTGCCGCTGTATCTGTCGGTGCTCCGCTCTCCACCGGTGCAGTGCTTGGACAGTACCGCGCAATGTGCCCCACGTGATGGCATCTGTAGCATTCCTGGGTATCCTTCCAATTCCTGCGGCGATGCTTCTCACACTCCGAACTACTACCATCGCTCTCGCAGCCACTACCATGGGACTTCTGGGACTTCCGAGAGTGCTTTGAATTCCGCTTCTCATTCTTCATCCGCAACTTTGAGAACATGGCTGCCACCTCCGAATCGTCGTCCTTCTGTAATCGTGCTTTGTGGGCTTTCTTCTTCGTGACAATCTCCTCCGGTTTGTCGGCCATGGTGTCGATCTTATCATACATCAACTGGGTGAAAAACCTCCAATCATCATCCTTAGGTATACCCTGCATCAGGGAGTAGCTGTGCTCGCTCTTTGGCATCGTACCGGTCGAACTCTCCCCACAGAGGTTGCAGTTGTTCACATACCCCTGGATCTTCGATGCGTATTCCTGCACATTCTCGCAATCCCTCAACTTCACAGCTGACATTTCGTCTCGCAAAGCCCAACTCATTCAGCTTCACCTTCGACTTGTAGTCCTCCTTCAGCTGATCCCACAGCGCCTTTGCATCTTTCTGAATGCCATACTGCTGCTGCAATGACCGCTCCATTGCGAGGAGAATGGTCGACCGTGCGATTCTATGCTGCTTCTTCCATGCTTTGAACTCTGTCCCGTCCTTCGTGTCCGGGGCTTCCTCTGTACCATCAACAATGCCGAGAACCTGCTTCTGTTCCAAGAGTATTTCTATTTCCAAACTCCAGCTCTTGTAGTACGTACCATCAAACTTCTTAATTGTGATCGCTGTTGATTCGGCCATCTTGTCGTCTGTACACGCGTCGAGTCTGTCTGTACTCCTCCGAGACTGTGTCGATGATGCCGTAAATCCGAGTCGAGTTCGTCAAATCAGCGAAGTGCCCGGGCTCATAACCTGTTGTACGGTGTCTGGTGTCCTGTGTCCTGAATCTCTCTATTGACCTAAACTCACTGACTCTCGCTAAGTCTAATTGACACGTACACAAGAACTAAAGTGCATGCGGCTCCGCCGCGCACAACCCTAAACCAACCCACGTGATGACCGCACTCAGATCCGTCCCCACATATTTTTCCTTGACGCTTCCTTGGTTTTCCGTCTACGGCGGCACAAGGTCACTGACCCATCTACTTCCCACCTAGGCAAAGTTGCATCCCCGCATTCTCATTGGTTGACAGGTGGTGTGGCTAGTTGTGGCAAATGATATATGAATCAATATTGCCCGTCCAACTAAGTGCACGAGTTTCACTCCTATCACTAAGTTTCTATATTTCCAGGCTTGCTCAACTCCATGCTTTTAGCTACGCTCGACTCCATCCACCCAGGTGTGCTCGACCACATGCTCCCAGCGGTAATTGACTCCCAGCGGAGATTAGCTCTAACTACCGATCAATCTAAGCTGTAGTTGACTGTATGCTCCCTGGTGTGCTGGACTCCGCCTTCTCTCTTTAAAAACGCAAAACTATTTCCAGGAGCTAGGAGTATGCACGGGATTGATTGCCGCTGGGTGTCAGTCGCCGCTGGGAGTTGATCCTCATTGAGAGTTGATCACTGCTGGGAATTGGTCGCCGTTGGGAGTATAATCGATTGTTTTGAGAGTTGACCCCCGCTGGGGATCGATCGCTGCTGGGGAGTATGTAGTCGAGCGTACGTAGCACCATGGTGTCAAGCGCACCTGGGTGGATGGAGCCGAGTGTGCCTGGCGGTGTGGAGTCGAGCACGTCTGGAAGTATACTGTCGAGTATGAGTATGGAGTCAAGCGCATGCATGTATGCTGAACTAAAATACAGCGCATTATGTACGTCGATGTGCCGACATATAGTAAAGTCTTATGGACTTGCGTGTGGATTAGATAACTATAGTACATTGGCAGTAATCTGCGCTAGATCTATAGTATGTGCGCACTGGACATTATACTCCATTCTTCAGGTGACTGAACTTCTAAGTGGCCTGCACAGCAGGGTTTCATCAATACCCTACTGTTTTAAGGTAGACCTAGCCATTTCCACTCTCTACACATTAAATTTAACCGTTGTTTGCATAGAGCTTCGGCTTTAAATACCTCACATGGGATTAATTGTCAACAACCTTACAGTTGGTTTGCAGCACTACCACTACCACCACTGTCAGCTGGCTTGCACCATCCTTTTCGGGCTGGCGATACCAAACCATACGAGGAACGAGCAAAGTGGTTAGTCTCACCAAGGAGAGTAGGCGGCTGGGCACAAGAAAATATACTGGGTTACTAAACCTAATGAACACAGTGAACTTGACCTTAGAACGAGTGGTTACCAGAGCATCATAGCTTATCACTACACCCAGAATAAATGAGCCTGTTACAGATGTACATGAGCCAGAGCCCTAGGGGTTGTGACCGCTCTTTTAGACGTCGCACTCTACTCTTTTCTTCCCTACTATCTTGGATCTTTAGACTTGTACGGTCATCGCACCATAGTCAATGCACACGATTCTCCCCATATCGTAACAGAGCCTGTTACTGGTGTATATGTGCCGGAGACATGTTACAGGTCTGATCCACCATGCTGCAGCAGGGGCCGATGCCTCCTGTATATATCTCGAGTCTTTCTCCTTCTCTCTTCTCTGTACTATAGAATACACGCACACGGTTCTCCCCAACTTCCATATCGTAACAGAGCCGGTTGCTTTAAAACAATGCTGCCAATCAATTACGAAATTCTATCACAAACACAGAGTCATTTGATTATACTATTTTTTACAGGTTCTCTCTATATAATGCTTCCCTTCGTAGCAGTAATTTTGCCCCCACCAACCCTTTGCTTGGAACGCAGTTGGTTTGGCGTAGTTTCACCCCTTCACCTTAACTTAGATGCTTGGGAACCGACCCGAAAGCTAGTGCACAGCATCTGGGGACACATCAGTGCAACGAGAATGTACGGGAAAGACGGTTCTCGGCCTAAATGCCAATGACGTTAGAGTACGGAATCAGTGAACTCATTCATATGACGAAGCTGCGGTCATTGATCCTTGGTTATATCTCATGAGTGCCGGAGATGAAGTGTACTTCTTCCGACATTGTTGCAAAAAGTGGGAGTTGGCAGCAGTTGCTATTCTGAATTCAGAAGCTATGATGCCGACATTTTCACGGATATTTGATGAAAGTTTTCCACTGTGGCTCTGTATCAGCTGGAATATCCTTGAGGTGCTCGCATAGTCCAGGCATGTATTGCCATCTTGATTCTCTGCATTAATCTGGTGGTTATCCGTCTGTTTCCCCGCCGCCCTGTCGGCAGATGAAGTGAATCCGCCAACGGAGTGGAACATGTCAGAACAACACCTACCACTGCTTCCTTATTTGCTAGGCATGTATAATGCAACAGTGTTCGTATTGCCTTGGACATCTCTTGCGCTAGTTGGGTGGAATACTGGAGCATCAACCTCACCGAGCCTGTGTCCTCAGAGTAACAACATACAGAATGAAGTGCGGTTCATCCTTCGGTATCTGTGGTGTGGTAGTTATTTTCATTTCGCAGAAGGATTTGCATTATTTTGACATCGTCTATAACCTCGGTAGCAAGATGTAGGGCTGTCGTGAAGTCGGATTTTGTCGTGTTTATGTCTTTGTCAGATGTTAGCAGCATATGTACGATTGTCGGGGTTCTATATAGTACGGCCACATGAAGAGCCATATGGCCGTTACTGCCTCTCACGGTAACATCTGCCCATCGGTTTAGTAGCAACCGAACTATTGCCTTGCAGCTGGAAGCACATGCGCAGTATAGTGTCATGACACCCGAATTGGTTCATACATTAACATCGACGACCTTCTCCAGCAGCAGTTTTACTGATAATACATTTTTCGCGGCGCTAGCCACATGTAATGCAGTCCACCCATCTGCTGAGGTCGCATCAGCATCAGCACCTCACTCCAGAAGTCGCCGGACTATTGCCAAATCGACACCATGTCCCCAGGTACAATCCAGTGCCGTCACTCCACGTCTTTTTCTTGCCATGGGATCAGCTCCAAATAACAGCAGATTACAGAAAATAACAATAGCCTCAGTTCCCCGTCTTCCACTTGCCAAATGTAGTACCCTATCCCGATGACTGTGCTTTCTATGAATGTTCGCTCTGCAATCTAATAGCAATTTTATCATACTACTTTTGTGGTTCGTTACTACAATCTCTTGAGGTGTCCTTCGATCCTTCTCAGAAATGAAGTTGACGTCCAATCCCATCCGAATGAGTCTTTGTATCTTCAACAAGTCGTTTTTATCAACCGATTGCAACAAATCTTCCCAAGACAGATCAGTAGATTGGTATTTTTCGGAAAGGCTTCTCAAGGCACTAAGCGGCTTTGAATTATCCCTGCCAGATAAGAGACGCAGAACAACAGTCTTTTAGGATAACGAACTTCTGTGAATATCGGAAGGTAGCAGCTTGTGGAAGGATAGAAATCCTTCTTGAGTATTCCTGCCAGTGAACCGAAGCGGTCAGATCGGTCAGATTCAGGGCTCGACCGGGCCGATCTATGCCAAGGGCGGCTTTTTCAGCGGTCATCTAGCCCGTTTATCAGTTGATAGATATCTACAGCAATTTATCTAGCTGGACTATAGATATCTACAGATCCCCAACCAGTTTTCAATGTTTCCATTCCCTAAGATCCATGAAACCCACCACTAACTTGAAGCATGTGCTGCAGCCTGCTTCTTCTCAAGAGCGATAAGTAGTTCCTGAACATGACAGATCTCCTCCGCTGTACCAAGTCCAGCTTTCTCCCATGAATTCAAGCAATCTACAGCCTGGATAACTTAATCTCACAATATGTTTCTATGGTCAGAAATGAGAATTTTTGAGCTACTGAACACTCTCTCCACTTCAGATGACATGTCTGGAATTGGGTGCATGCATAAAGCCATTTGTGCCAATTGATGCCAGCGTGGGGAGTTCAAATGCTGTTTCCAATCATGTATGAGATCAGTAACTACTTCTTCAGTGGCCATTTGAAATCATTGGAATTGATTACTTCCACCATTAACCATTTCCATTCAGGCTCTTTTCTTTCTTCGCCAGATTGGTACCGTATCAACAGAAGGCCCTGATGGGATTTTAGAGATATTTCCAGCTTGAGGAGTCAAATTGATATCTTCAGAATGACATTCATTGCGCCAAATATGAACTCAATTATCTCGCTCCAGAGCTACCCAATGAGGGTGTTTGAACCACTGATCTTTGAACAACTTCAATTTCATATCTGGGAGAAGAGTAATTGCTCCATGCATGGCTGGTGGCATGTCGGTCATTGTATAGTAGCAGACAAGAAGCCTCCAGGGTGGATTTATGAATGTGATATTATGTATACAATATTTTGATTGGTTTAGATACTGGTTCTTTGCTCATTCAAAGTGTGCTACCAATTCGTCCATTGCCTGTATGGCGGGAAAATGACTTTCTCAACACCACCACCTCTTAGCTTGGGAGAGGACTGAGCTACGGCAGGGGTACAGAGATAAAGGGATGACAGAAGTGAACTAACCTATGGTGGGTGCACGGTGATACAGGGATGATCAAGATGGACTGCACGATGGGTAGTGTGAGCAATGGTTCCGGATCGTCATTTCCGGTCCGGGTCTGAGTCCAAACCGAACCATTGCGAAATTGGCGGTCCGGGTTGTCAATCATCCCGAACTGGCAACTTGGGTACAGTTCAAAGGCAAACTCACAACCCATCTGAATTGAGCCGGGTGTCAGTGGGTCGCTTAGCAAGTTCATCTATAGATTCAAATAAGGCTCTTGTTTTTGGAGTTTGTTAATAGTATCTTACCAAAATAGCGTTTTCATCAACTAATACTACGTTTTTGTATGTTTTGCAGCTTGCAATATAGAATAATTTGGAATCGGTGTTTTACCTTTGGTGTATTGTATTATTGCTAATAATGGCGGTTAATAATTCCGTTATGAATGTGAAGATTAGTGTGATGACTTGATTACCACACGTGCAATGACTAAAACTGTTTACGCTCCCTTGATGCTCATTTTCATGATGCGGCGGGGAGCATTTTGTTGTTGATTTTCCGAGTAAAGGCTGCCAATATTCGATAAATGGATGTCTGCAACCAATCGGAAAATTAATCAGGCATGATGCGAAGCTAAAAATCATCGACACTCCGGTGACACTGATTTTCAGGATGTGGCAAAGAGCATGTCACTGTAGTTTCTCCCATCAAAGGCTGGCAATGTCTGAAAAATGGATGTCTGCAACCAATCTGAACAGAAATTAGGCAAGATGTAAAGCTAAACATCGTTGATGCTCCATTGACGCTCATTCTCAGATTGGGGCGATGACCGTGTTGCTGTCTGTTTTGCAAATCAAAGCTGCCAATATATCAGTTATGCCTAACCGCGACCAAAGCACTGTGTAATTTCAGTACTTACATAACCACCCATCGTTGACGCTCCATTGACACTCATTTTACTGTATTGTCTATTGAACATCTGCTGCCATCGACAGTAGTTTTCATCATGATTTGAACATGTTGGTAGTCTTTCTGCCAGATTAAGACTTGGCCATGTGGCAAAGCCGAGCGCAGTAACAATCTTGCACTGTTTGCTTGCACAGGACTAAAATGTATGGGTTTTGCCAAAAGCTTCATTGCACCCGCTATACATCTGTTTGTCAACCAATATTCGCCAGCTACTGCTCACCATTCACCCATAATATCCCTGTAACTAACACACTCAGTCAAGATACATAAAGAACCGAGTGAAACATTGACTCATTCTGTGCTACTGTTTCTTCACTACTTTGTTCCTTCTCGTTTTGATTGCATTGACCGTCACCAACACCTTTTCAGCATATCTCATTGAATTCTGTGTAGGCCAAATCAATCTGGGAACAGTTGGCACGTTACTCACATCCCGCTGCCCTGGTGATTCCAGATCCTCGATGCTGTTGTCTGGCTTCATATCAGATTCAACGTCCGTGGCGCCATTTTCTTCGCTGTCATTTCCACTATCTAAGTCCCCATTCCAGGTGACCTATTCTTCAGTGTCCGAAATGCTTTCAGGTGTACTATCTTTGTCAATCTCGACAGGATGACGGATGATTATTCACATCTGGTGGATATTCAACATTTGAGTTCAGACTCCAGGGAGATCCTCTGCAGACAAAGGTGGTGGCAAAGGAGATCTTTCTGACAATGTGAATGCAGCCGCACCATCATGAAAGAGTAAACAGGATGATTTAACGAGTTCTTCAGTGGCCAGAATGTATCCCACGGCCGTTATTTGTTTGTTTTGAGCTCGAGATTCTTTCTGTGTAGAACGTAGGTTTTGGCAACCCTGCCACATCTCCAAAAAGTTGTGAACCTTGGCCATTCTGTGCAGTTTCATTTCCTCTGCCTGTTTCTTGATTTCCGAGTTGTTTTATGTGTTCGTGTCATCCAATTATTGGTCAGTAACTGGCAAAATCCGAATATTGGCATGAGCAAACTGCCAAATAACGACTTTTTCATGAAAGGTCTCGCCTGGGGTTTTTGACCAGTGCCTCCAGACAATAACAACTCGGCCAAGGGAAAAACTGGCCTCCACTCCAACACCATGCGGTATGATAGAAAATATATCACGTGCCATATTAGAGAGATCGGTGTTCCTGTAGTGCGTTTCCTCCTGATGATGCCACCAGTCGGTTATGTCCAGTATCCACAAGGTATTCATAAACTCCATTGGGTCGGAGTGGTAATCATCGAGATTCGGATTGGTTTGCCCCCAGTTCTTTGGTGATTCAGGCGGTGAATTCAGATAGAGCCCGCCAGCGGTCCATAATTGCGCAGTGTGATCACTTCATCTCTGTATTGTCTCAGCCACATTGTCAGATGTTAAGTATTCTTCATCATCGCTAGACAAATCATATGGATCAAAGGATGATTGACAGGATCTTGAAGCCGTTGCAGAGGGGATGGGATTGCTGCTCGGCAAGCTTTGGAGTGTATTGACGGGCACGCGTCGATATTTGGCGCAGTAATCATTTGCCACATACTTCAGAAAAGTCGATTGGTATTGGGTAGTATATGGTGTCTCATTCTCAGGATTGATATTGATTCCCTTGTCCCACTGTGTAAATGATCATAACTTCCAGAAAGGATCGAAGATATGTACAGAAATCAGAAGCCTGCCAGTCGTTGGAGTTATTTCAGCCGAGTATTTGGGCAGCTTCTGTCGAGGTAACTTGATTGCAAAGAACAAGTCTTGATTCCATTAAGTTTACTTCTTAGCAAGAGCTCGCATCACGCCATCCATGCAATCAAACATGTCATTGTACACTGCGACAACATGATGCAATGTGACTGTATGCCGTGTTGACATCCAAAGGGTTCAATATCGGAATGGACTCAATAGATTCATGTCGTACATCACATTCGTCCATTCATCTTGTGTTGTGAACAGTGGCCGGTATTCAGTGAATTTTGGATTTTGAAGTCACTCATGTGACAATTCCCGTAATCAGTATGCCCGCTTGAGTAACTCCAATGTAGAGTCCCAATGTGTCTTCACATTCATAATTGCAAGTAACACAATGCGGACTTTGGATTTTTGCCAGTCATTAAACTCATTTTAGCAAGCACGTGTCAGTGTAATCAATCCAGCATCCATTCTCTGCTATATGAAGGTCAGTTTCAGGACTTTCAAAATATCATGAAATATGTACTTTCTCAATTATCTTTGCCAAACCTGGTCTCATGCCCAACACCTTATTGATTCTAGCATTGCCTTCTTTTCGAAGTATTTGACTCTTCCCGATGTGCATGGTTTCATTTTGTCCAAACTGCTGATTGTGCTCATGAGCTTCCCAAGACTTGGTGCGCTGTTATACACCAAGAGTGCTCATAAATGCACCTATCGCCAGCGGTATATAGTGTTAGCAGCTGTTCCGGGTCACCCGGCTTCGGTCCGGGTTGGAACTGGAACCGAGACTCCGGTGCGGGGTACAAACCACCAAGGAACCCGAACCGCACAGTCTTGGGGGGTTGGTGACCCGGACCGGACATAGACCAGCGGTTATTTGGCCGGGTTGTACCCGGACCGCGGTTCCATTTTATGGTTCTGGCAACTTTCGCTCCAATTAAGTATTTGAGTTCTGATCGTATCATGACATGATCAGTACGTACATTGTGCAGGTCTAGTCGCTCTTTCGACTCCCGCTTTCAGATGTGCGATCCGACTGATATTCGTCGTGTGGCTGTGAAATCAAAGCACATTTCACGCGGAATCAGCGGGTTTTCAATAGCGACTCAACGAATATTGGTCGGATCACAAATCTGAAAGCAGGAGGTGAGAGCGCGGCTAGAACTGCACAATCTACGTAATGATCATATCACGATACAATCAGAACTCAAATACTTACCTGGAGGCAAAGTTGTAAGGTTGAAATGTTGGGTTGTTGGTGGTAAAACCCACCCAATTGCAACGGTCCGGGTGTTTGTGTGGTAATACCCATTGCAACGGTTCCGTTCCGGGTCGGAACTGGACCCGGAACCGATCCGCAAATTTGGAACCGTTGGTAACACTCACTGTATAACCTGGGCCATGCGTGATATGTGGTTCCTCAATATAGGCCACTTGATTCCAGGGGCCTCAAGTGTTGATTGCAGCTCGCACGGCTTCGGGAGATTTGAGGAAGCATCATCCATGATACTACTGAGCAAACAGCCATCGGTGAGCTTAAAATGATCCACCACATACTTCAAATGTAAAGCTAGCCTTCCTCTAGTATGTTGGCCCATGACCTATCATTGTTAATTAGCTTTTGAAATGGGACAAGAACAGGCTATCAACCTCATTGAAAGGGAGTTGAAGTTTATGCAATGCCCAATTTTGATCCCTATAGTAAGCAATGAATGACATTATGGCTAATGTGTTTCTTGATGTCCATCCATTCAAAGTTAAACTAACTTTGTTTTGTGATGGTGCTGGCTTTTTAATTGCATCCATTGTCAGTGCATATTTCCTACGGCAAATGTTGCTCAGTGTTGTAGCAGACGGCAGCACTAGATTATTGCGTAACGCCTTGTACCACTGCCATAGCTCGAGATTTGACATAGTATTCCATGGAATATGTGCTGAAACGAATCATAACAGCAGATATCATTTCCACGTGTCTTGGTGAAATTCGGAAGTGTCAAAGTCCTTATCTGCCAATTTGGAACGTTTTGTCTGTCATTTCAATCAATATGGATCAAACTGGATGTCACATCCAATTTTCTTCTGCAAACTTACTATTGTGATTCCTCAACTTCCCCGCCTCTTCAGGATGGCTAAAGCTTTTTCATCAACTGTTGAACTAATCAATTCAGTAACTTCTGTCTCTGCTAATTGATTTAACTTTACGATGTGAGCTTTTGCCAGCAAGTGTTTCCCTCGTGAGCTGGTCCCATGTTCTGATGGATGGCAAAGACCTTGATGACAAACAATAGATATGATGCCAGGACTGCTGGTTGCTTCAATTCCACAGTGTAAATTGAATTGCCATGATGCCACATGCCTAGAATTATTCCAAGCAATCGGCAGCTTCGAGTCTTCATTCATTGAAGCCTAACAAGTATCGAAAATAATTTGTAATGTAATGTTGCTCAAATCACGAATAAAAACTAATTTATTTGTGGAAGAGTTCATAACCGCGAGTAAATGGGTATTCAAAAATCTTGGAAGTGCCATGGCGGGAAGATTTAGAATGCTGGGTGATCTGACTCGAGAGATCCCCGAAAGCAACGATACAGTAATGCAGACTACTGCTTCTTGCATATTGACTCTTCACCTACAAGTCAAAAAATCAGTTCTGTAAGACATTTGGAGCATACTTGTGAAGTTGTATTATATAGTGTTAGCAACGGTTCCTGACCGTCACTTCGGATTCGGGTCCGGGTCAGAACCGAATGGTTACCAGATTGGCGGTCCGGGTTGTCAATACACTCGAACCATCAATTCGGGCACGGTTCGATGTGAATTTTCCAACCCGTCTGCATTGGGTGGGTTGTTAGCTGGTCGCACAGCCGTTTCATCTTTAGATTTATCTAATCTTCTTGTTTTTACAGTTGGATAATGGTAAATTATTAAAATTAGATATTCGACAGCCAATAATCTCTTTTTGGATGTTTGGCAATCTGCGACATTGATGATTTTGGAATACATGTTTTTCCTTTTATACGTTGCATATTTGGCCATAGAGGGAGTCAATAGTTCTGTTATGAGCGCATTCATGGGGACAAAGACTTGATTACCCAATATGCAGGACCAAATGTTGTTGATGCTCCGTTGATGCTCAGTTTCATCATGGGGTAACATATGTGTCATGTGTGTTTTCAATTGAAATGGCTGCCACGACTTCGTCAATGAATTGGTACCACATTGTTACCCTTAGATTACCGAAGATCCAGCACCAATAATCTTTGATACTTCAATGACCCTCATTTTCAGGATGGGACAGGGAGCGTGTCGGTAATGGTTTGAATTTGAAAGGCAGCCAATACCTCGTTTACGAATGGCTGCAACCAATTGCCAGTTTGTTTTGCCAAGGAAGGCTGCCATTACATCGGTTATGGATACCAGTGACCAAGTCACTCTTCAATTACTGTACATACAAGACTAAAAATTGTTGACGCTCCGTTGACGCTCATTTCCAGGATGGGGCAGGGAGCCTAATACTATCATTTTTGATTTGCAAGGCAGCCAATACTTTGTTCATGAATGGCTGCAACCAATCGGCACTTAGGTTACCGAAGATGCACAGCCAAAAATCTTTGACACTGTGTTGAAGCTCATTTTCAGAATGGGGCAATGATTGTATTGTTTACTCCTTTGCCAAGAAAGGCCGCTAATATCATCGTTATGGATAGTTCTGACCACGTCACCATTCGATTACTGTACTTACAAGATTGAATATTGTTGACGCTCCGCTGACGCGCATTTTCAGGATGGGGCAGGGAGCCTAAAACTACCATTTTTGATTTGGAAGGCAGCCAATACTTAGTTTATGAATGGCTGCAACCAATCGGCACTTAGGTTACCCAAGATGCACAGCCAAAAATCGTTGATGCTTGGTTGAAGCACATTTTCAGAATGGGGCAGTGATCATGTCGTTTACTCCTTGCCAAGAAATGCTGCCAGTAGGCTCGTTATGGATAGTTCTGACCACGTCACCATTCAATTACTGTACTTACAAGCCTGAAAATTGTTGACGCTCCATTGACGCTGATTCAATGTACCGTGAAGTTAAGATCTGCTGCCATTAATAATTGGAATCTTAAATATTTGAACTTTGTGGATGCCTTTCAGCGTGATTAGGACTTGGTTCTATGACAAAGTCGAGCCCAGTATTATTCCAGTAGTGGTCACTCTCATCCGGTTAAAATTAATATATTATGCCAAATAATGTATATTGTCTGCTACAGGTTTGTTTGTTAACGAATATTCTCTTGCGACTAGTCAACATTCTTCCATAATACTTCTCTAACCAAAATTCTCGGTCAAACTACATAACGAACTTGGTGGTAATACATTGACGCATTCTGTCCTACTTTTTCTTGATCTCCTTATTCCTCCTTGTTTCCATTAAATTAACCATCAGTAACGCCTGTTCAACCTTCTTCTTTGATTGTCGTATAGGCCAAATCAGTCCAGGAACATTTGGTGCTGCACTAACATTCCGCAGCTCCTGGGTTTCTGATTACTCACTGCCATTTTCCAATTCGATATCTGATTCATTGTCTGCCTCCCAGTCGTCTTCGCTGTCGTTTGGATTATCCAAGCCCCCATTCCAGTTAAGCCAATTTTTGGTGTCTGAAATGCTTTCAGGTGAGCTATCCTTATCACTTTCAGCAGGATGGTGATCAATTTGTTTGATTCGACGGACATTCAATACTTAAGTTCGTTCTCCAGGGAGGTCCAATGCAGATAAAGCTGGTGGCACAGGTGATTGTTCCGACAATTTAAATGCAGCCACACCATCATGACGACAGCATGACCAGAATGCTTTGACGATCTCTGCAGAATCTGAAATGTATCCTACGGCTGTCATCTGTTTATTTTGAGCGCAGGATTCCTTCTGTGTGGCTCATAGGGGTTGGCTACCCTGCCACATCTCCAAAAAGTGGTGGACCTTGGCCATTTGGTGCATCTTCTTTTCCTCAGCATCTCTCTTCATCTCCATGTCATGACTGTAACGGGCGAGGTCGGACGCAGGTGATGTGAATGTTGCTAGACTGAACTCGAAGTGCGTATCGAGGAACAAAAATAGATTTCAAAGTCGGACTATTGTTTGCTATACAAGAGAACGAGTAAAGAGAGAAGAAAAGGAAATCCTCCAACACTATCAACACTCTCTTTATATACAATTCATCTGCCACCCTCGAACCATTCT
>Ga0307515_10002465_pt1 | contig 40235 bp, 58 predicted proteins | sample 17_EM_MG_FD_194513 | JGI IMG/M metagenome (GOLD analysis project Ga0307515, IMG submission 194513) | Populus trichocarpa ectomycorrhiza microbial communities from riparian zone in the Pacific Northwest, United States - 17_EM | ecosystem: Host-associated > Plants > Roots > Unclassified | place... | reverse complement strand
AAAAAGTAAAAGATGCCGACATCATCGGCAGAAGGGATCCTTATCCTTATCCGCAACCCCGGCCCTCCTCGGCCTCTTGGTGTTGGAACCCAAACCCAAGAGAGTTCGACGTCGCGTCGACGGAAGGCTCAATACCTAAGCCCGCCCTTCTGCTTCTTTCTTCTGCCCTCATCCCCTAATAACCCCCGCCCCCCCCTCTCCACCGATTGGCTCATTGGTTCTTTGACCTGGTATTCTTTGTTCACGTGAACTCGATAAGCGAGCGCCTGAGTAAATAGACACCCCCCTTCTTTGGACTGGGCCCGTCCACCGCCGCATTGTGGTTCCGAAGTTAGGCATTCACTTAGCCGTAGCCATTCCATTCATGATAGCCTTGATCTTAACGCCCACGAATCCGAAGCGCGACTTCTCTCCCCCTCCCTGTTCCCCATTCATTCACCCATCAGCTTATTCATTTGCTTTGACCATTCTCCACTCAGCGGGATGGGTCCCGGGTACACACATGCTCAGAGCCACAAGCGGAGGAAAAGGACCAATTCGAAGACTGAAGGTATTGTATTACTCTTTCCATGTCTAGATGACTGGACAAGGAAGTGCTTTACACTAGTTTGAATAATAATAAGATCATCACTTGAGCCAAAAGTAGAGATCCGGTGAAGCGTGGACGAGCGGAAATCCAAAACATCGTAGAAGAAATTCGAAAAATAAATAGTCACAAAGGGTTAATATGGGTGTCGTCATGAGCGAGATTGGGCATATCGTCGTAAGTGGTCGTGAGAATGAGGGCAGCGGCTGCGAGAATAGCGCTACACAAGGCACGGCGAAAGGACGAAGGTCATACAGAAAGAGAGAAGCCTGTCATAGATGTGATGCGATGGGGAGGTGTGCATATGGTCGTGCGGTTTCGTGGTTGGTATAATACGTCGAAGCGGTGACAAGCGAGGTGTAATTCTCCGTGAAGGGAGGTAGGTGGAGGCGGGGGGGGTGTGAAGTATCCGTACACACGACATCAACGGGAGAGAAGATACCACAAAACCAAGAATTGGTGTGCTCGGGGGGAAAGGTGACTGGGGATTGTTTGGAAATCAGAATCCATGGAGAAGCGGGGGTATGTAGGGGAACAACTGGCATATACAGACTAGGACAGTGCATCTGTCCGATGAGAAAGGAATTGCGGAAATAGCCTTGTGTGATAGATATCAGCATTCCGAGAATGCGGCGGATAGGCCCGTATGCCGAACGATATGGCGGTGACTCCATATAGATAGATATCCGTACGGGGATATCGAAAGCCGTGTCTTTATGCACAAAGGACACGGGCCTAGTGATTGCTCCTAGGCACCCACTCCTCATCGCTCTCCTGCGAGTCCTCCTCACTTCCAAGTCCCGAACTTGTTCCGTGCTCATTCTCGTCCTGAGATGAGACTCCGCGTTTGGAAAATTTTCGCCGCCGGGTGGGAGTGGCGGTGGTACGACGGGTAGTAGAGACGGGATCGTAGCGCGTTGCACTCTTCGGCCTGATAGTTGACCTGAACGTCGCCATGGGCGGTGCAGCAGAAACGTCACGGTTGGAGGGGCGCGCGGCGAAGATAGCCGCAGCGACATCGATAAATTCGTTGTCGGGAATGATGTACCCGGTGCCGGTCATTACGTTCGCCCTGTCCTCATACACCTTGCGTGCGGCTTCATACTGAAGCTTATCGTGCTCAGCCTTGGTCAGGAATGGCTGGGAGGCGCAGGAGAGATTAGCGACTCGCACGACCGTCGGAATATATGCGTACCCTTTTCTCTTCATCGCTCATATCTCTCCATCGCTTAGCAGCAAGTACACTCTGCCTGGTGGTCTCCTGCTCGTCGCCAAAGACCTCCTTGACAAGGTTTGGATCGCTCCTGATGGCGGCCAGGAACATGAAGTAGGCGCTGAGGGGCTTCTTGGGAGCATTTGGGTCCTTGATGTTAGCCCGTCGTGAGAGGCCAGCCTTGCGCTGTGCCGCGCGGAATTTGTTTTCACGCCTGATGTCGTCTGGGGTAAGCGTCTTCTGCCAAGCGTGTAAACGGCGTTCGCGATCCTCCTTTTCCAATTGAACGCGATGGTTGAGATCCTACGCGAGACACTGTTAGCGTCGGGTCATTCGGTTGGGGTGGGTGATATGGACGAGTCAGGCACTCACCGTTCTCTGCTCGGCGGACAAATTCTTGTACTCAACACCGGCTTCCTTTGCAGCCTGGGCCACATTGAGCTTATCGTGAGGGGAGTGGTTTTTGTGCCGGGCCAGCCAGTCTGCGAAGAAGACTTGCCACATCGAGGGAGCCTGCTTGGGTGGACGCAATTCGCTTTTGGTAGGGACATCTGTGAGATCAAGGTGGTATTCATTAGAGCTCTTCACACGGCACACGGAGATTGATCATACCATACTCACCATCACTGATTTTGCGGTCCTCGGAATCCTCTTCGAACTCTTCACCCGTAGGAAGGCGTTTGCGCTTCTTCTGACCGCGACCAATGGGCACGGAAGAGTGGCCATGTTCATCGAAGGTAGCAAATCCGAGGGTGTTGCCTTCTCCCTGGCTGGGGGGACTGCCTGCAGCGGTGGAAAACTGAGCAGTCTGGTTGACGAATAGCAGTTGGGGCGGCTGAGGGCTACCATTGGTATTCACTGGGAAGATAGGAGAACGATTGGCGAGTGGTGGAGATGTGAAGGGAGACTGGCGGTGTATCGCTCCCGAAGATGCAAGTGGAACCGGGGCCTGAAAGGCAGCGGGCAAAGACTTTTGAGTGATAGTCGAGTTCCTTGATAATGGCGGGGGTAGTGACGTGTCCCTTCGCCTGGCATGCCAGCCCTGGAGTGGCGCTGACCCGACATGTCCGCCATCTGGAGAGCCTGGACTAGCTGTCGCGCCATGGAAGTGATTGATATGTGCAGCAAGCTCGGATGCATTGGGAAGGGACATTGAGGCAGGCTCGAGGGACTGTTGAGTCATCACGGGTTCTCCGACGGTGGCGGGGCCATAATGATCATGAATGAACCCTATTAGACTTCTGGGAGGAGATGAGGAGGCAAAGTGGTTCCGAGGGGAAGCATGGGGCTGGGAGAAACTGAACTCAGTGGTAAACGGGACATGATGCCGGCAGTGCAGCGCAGTAGCGGCGGGGATTGGAATGGCGGCCGAAGGGGTGGGATCCGGGACCGATATGTCGTGCTGTGCAGGAATCGGGAGATCATGAGAGGGCGGCCAGGGTGGGAGTGGTTCTGCGGCGGTGGCGGCTGGGCCATAGAGAAAGAGTAGCTGCTGGGGGGAGGTGTGGCCGGGGGGGTGGGCATGGGCATGGGCGTGGGCGTAAACAATAGGATGTCCATTTCCATTGCGACTATTGGTATTGGTACTATTGTTGACAATGATACTGTCATTGTCCTTTGATGGCTCAGATGAAGACAGCGAGCCAAACTGGTGGGCGAGGGGCGAAAGCGGGGAGAACGAGAATGTGTGTGAGAAGAGTGCTGAGGACCGTGCGGTGGACGAGGTGAGATCGGTAGTCGAGGGAAACACCGACTGCCCCGGCGACGACGCGGGTGACAAGTCCCACAGCCAGGCGTCGCTGGGGTTCGTGCCATTACTGTCGTTGCAGGTCGTTGTGGTCATCATTGTCGTCGCCGTCATCGCCTGCATCGTCGCCTGCAGTTCGGCGGGGGTCCAAGGCGCAAGGGGGTTGTGGAGAGGGTTGATTGTGGTATTCTGATGCTGGGTGGCTAGGTGCTCGCTCAGCTGTGCCGGCGAGATGGTCAGGTTCTCGGTCTGTGGCGAGTCTAGTTGAAGCTGAACATAGTCATCCATGTCCCACACCGGCGTCACAGGCGGCGGTGGCGAGTGGTCCTCGATCCCTTCAAACGCGTCGGCAGGCGCGTGTATACCAGCGCCGGTGCCGGTGATCGTAGCTGCAGACGCCGAGACCACCAACGGCGACTTGGACGGGGGGTTGTGGCGGGCATGAGCGTGGGCGTGCCAAGCAGCGGCGGCGTCGGCAGCGGCGGCGAACATGTACACAACGGTGGGCGACAGGCAAGGGGCAAGAAGGAAAGGTGAGGGCACAAGTCGGTGATTTATCTAGGTAGGTAGGTGGCTACTACCTACTCAATCAGACCAGACACCTGTACCGTACCATACCGTCCATCTCCGTCCATCGTCTACCAACTCACTACGCCCCAACCGCGCGCTCGCCCTCCCCTTGCTTGTGGACATAGTACACACTCGTCCCGGCCTGTCAAACATCACCCCCCAGCGATTTCATCGCACCCACAATGCAGCAGGGACAAGCAAGTCAATGTATCCATTCGTCAGCGCCACCTTCACCTCACTTTGTCATTCGACATTGCGTACCTTCCAGCCTTGGACATGTTCCATGATCGCTGCCTCCCGCGCTATGGACGCCCTCGTCCGCCGGTATAAATCTCGGTCCGCTTCGGCAACCAGCAAAGGCGTCAGATGGATACGCGTCCACGCATTTTCCCGGTTGAGCTCGCTGTTTTGCGCGGGAACAATACGCCACGACCCCACCGCCGTTTGCCCGTGCCATGACCGGTCCCGAAACGCCGCAGTTGATAGTAATAGAATAATCATGTCGGATCAAGATGAGTCGATAGAACAGTTCGGGAGACCGGCCGATATGAATAGGGCCATATGGACGAAGACGGGGTTTTGCAAAGGACAAATATCGTCAGCTGCTCAGTTCGCCGTTCAGATCCCTAGGAGCCCATTTGGAAGAGACACCACGCCGACGTCTTTCATGTGCTCATCGAAAAACGTGACATTCATCGACCCCTTGGACCGGGCCCGCCATCGCCACTGTTGATGCTCGGGACGCTCGGTTCATCTCGGTTCACGCCCCAAACCTGGAGCATCACCCATAAGGCACGCACCCCGGCGGCCACCCACGATCTCGCCAGCCACCCAGCTCAACAGGTGTCATGTCCTTGTCAGCCACGGACAATAATATCAAGCGCCCCTCTCCTTCCCGAGTTTGCGTCTTCTTTACAAACGTCGCTGGTATTCTATTAAGACGCCCAAGCGCTGTCCCGCGCCTGCCATTTGAGGGCGAGACCTCGTGTTCTAGTGATCAGGACCAAATGACCGGATCCCCGGCACTTGGCGCGACCCCAGAACCTGGCTCCCTACATTCCCATAGGCCGATGGCCCCCCGTGTACCGCAATCAGGGCGGTTATCGTCGTCAAACTCCTGTCCTGGATGGCATCGGTAGAACGTGGCGGAGAGACCATCGCCTCTACGGTCCGGTTTGCTAGATATAGAAAGGGGAAGGATGATAGCGGGCCCACCCGGGCGCATTAAATTGTATTCCAATATTATTAATGCATTGTGGCGATAGGCTCCGCGGGAGCGAAATGAGAGGTGGACGTGTACATTGTCTCCTGAGGAGGACAAGCGTCATAAGCGATGTGGCTGATATCATCGTAGAGTTGCATTGATTCCCCTTTCGTGTTGGCGACTCCCTGGCCCCAAAAGAAGCTTGGAATCCCAAGTGTAAGGTCGGTGGAAATAAGGCCTTCTAGGAATGGCGGGCGCTGTTCGTTCGACATAGCACGAGACTCACCGTCTCTCATGGACACCGAGCGCGAACCTGTAAAAGCCATAGCCGCAGATGCCAATCGTCCCGAGAAGGAGCACAAGACCGCTTGGGCCTCTGTATGGTAAGCTGCGCTTGTACTTGATCGTCTCAAACCCACCAGGAGGAGGTAAATCCCTATTTTGTGATTCATTTTATTTGGCATGAAGCGTTGCGACAAACACGTAACCAAGTCCGTGAGCGGTTCGGTTTCTTTTAAATTCGCGAATAAATTTCTCACTGGTTGTATGCCAATGGCACTAATGACAATCAAACGTCAGTGTCTCCGTAGCCCCACCGAGGGCCCAGGCAAGCGGCGTACTCACTCGTGGAAACCTCAAGGTGGCGGGGTCGAAAAGTTACTGAGGCTGGGCTGGACGTTGTTCTTTGTTCATTTCTTCATCGATATTCTCCAAACTCTCGAAATTGGTGCAAGGCATTTCTGATACTCTCACGGGGTCTCTCTTCTGTTTCACTGCGTCACGACTGTCAAGAAGAGTGGAGTCCGTCAAACCCGTGGCAGCAACGTTGCCACCCAGGATCTTTCTTGGGCAAAAGGACATCCTAGACCCGTTCAAAACATCATAGAATTGGGATGAAGAGGACCTAGTCATGACTAGACTGCTTCACAACGACCACAATTCATGTGCCAACTGCGGAACATTTTCGAGGCCTTTCAAATTTCGTGCGATAGATAAATAGTGAGGTATACCATGTCCTAGGCGCTCTTCTATTAATGCCACTCCGGCTTTTTGGCGCGTCCGTACGCGCGGGGCTGACCAAGTGAAGCGCTCCTACCATGAATCGGCATTCCAAATGTCATCTGTATGGGTCACCGCCTTTAATACACCCTGAGTGAGTCGGGGCCGAAGACAAACTCCTCAAATATAACGTTACTGGCAGCCATTGGCCGGATGCCCACTCACACCCCTGGATCTATCTTGAGATCCACGTAGTAAGTAGATCGGGGCCTTGCGGAAATGTCATTTGACGTCGAAGTGCTCACCGAATGCTTACAGACCATTAGTCCTTTCCACCGGATCACCACATAAGCACTACCAGAGATCACATATTGCCCATCGACTCTATCATCTTTTAGGGGAAAAAACCCTTGGCAAGGCTAATATATTTTGCCGGAACGTTTGGTGTTTTAATAGAATCGCACCACGGGCTTGATCTGGTGTAGGTTTTACACGCCTTGTGTACGTACACCCCACCCACCCACCCGTGAGGCCGGGGGCTCAACGAGAAAAAGTTAAATTATTATTGAGTCAGTTATCTTTGATCCTTGCCTTGTGGGAGGTGTCGACATTTCACCTCTTCATGTGGCACATGCGAAGCACAATAGTGGCAGACTGCAATCCGTCGGGGTTCCGCGGAACGCTCGATTTCGTAGGTTGAGCCCAGGGATACGGCTAGATAACCAAAGCCAAATATTTAAACAAGTAGCACTTCTTGCGTGCCACGATTGATCAAAAGATATGATCATCCCTTATGCCCCACTCTACAAAAGTCAACTGCCAATGTCGTATGTCATCTTGCACGCTGTGCGTCCAGTCTGCCCATTTGCTATATGTTCAAACTGTCTTTCTTCCAGAACGGGTACTGCCCTTTTCATGATAGACCCGCCTCCATGGGATCCACGATTCATTTAGGACTCAAGAGATAAGTACGTCCCCTCACCCTCACTGTCTGCCTACATGCCCCTAAATTACACCCAGGCTATGAGGTTGCTCTGCCGAACGCCTGTGCCATCCCGTCACAAACCCGAGTAGTGAAACTGCGTCTCCGTTCCGATCGTACATGACCCGGCGGCTGTTCAAGCCGGTCATATCAAACTTGTGGTACGTGGTGTTATGATACTCATAGCCCGCGTCCGACGGGAGGTGAAAAACTGAACAAACTGCCTGCCATTGTAAGGTCGGTGTACATATTGCATAAGAAAAAAAAGAGATGCGGTACACAATAGGGACGAACGGTGACCTCCTTCCCAAGCTTTATGATAGAGATTATTGCGAAGGCTGTTGTAGTTGCGCTGACCGCTCATCCTTGTAACAAGGCTGCAACCGAGGCGGCGTCCGCTTCGTCTTCTCTACTTGGAGAATGTAAGACCTGTCGCCCTTGCAATGGAGCTGATGATTGTTGCGGGGGACGTGGCCGCCAACTCTCCAATTCTGGGGGCGAGAGCTGGCTGAAAGGTCGTGCCCGAGGGGTTGCTCCTGCTGATCCGGGTCCATCCCGTGGCCGAGTATTACTATCCACGTTGGGGAACGCATGTGCGAGTTGACCGCCGGGTACAGCCCTTCCATACTCGCCGACCGCTGACAAAACCCCCGATGCCGACGCCGATGCGGCCGCCAGACTCTCAATTCCAAGTTCTCTTGGCATGGGTGGCGAATAACCTACTTCCAACGAGATAAGTTCATCGCCAGGAAGCGTATGTGGCTCATCCATCCCAAATAGCGACGACCTCGCCCCACGGTAGTATGAATCTCTCCCCAGATCCCGTGGCGGGAAAGGAAATTCAACACGTCGACGCATGTTGGCACTTGAGGGAAGGGGATCTGCACGCAGTGCAGGTGGCGATGGTATGAGCCCGGTGGTCTCAATAGGTGGGTTATCAGGATGGAAATAGAGACCTGCGGGTCCAACTGCAGTCGCAGTCACAGTCGCAGTCGAGCTAGAACCCGATCCTGTGGGGACATTGGACGGATCAGCACCACTTCCGCTTGCAGATACCTGATCTGCATTCGAGTCCGCTGCCGCCCAGTTACGGCGAAGATCCCGCTCTCCTTCCCTCATAAGCCGACGATACACCTGCATCTCGTGAAAATGGCTCCCAACGCCGAGTCCCGGGCGGCTCCCTACGTTGGACCTCCTGTTCGTTCGTGTCGTATAAAGTGAGGAACTTGGCTGCCCGTCGTCAGAACCCACCTCCCATCGAGCCCACGCTGATCCAGCGCTACCCGTAGCCAAACTCAAATCTCGATTAGCTAACCTCCTTCTCATTGAGGCAGAATCACCGGCTCTAAAACGATTACGCCGAACGGAGCTTTGACGAAAGGGTTGATTGTTGGTGGACGGTGGACGGCGGGGGAGTACTCCCCGCACGGTTGACGAGGTGGAAGCGGCAGAAGCAGTAGCAGACGCAGCACTGGTCCCTTCCCCACTCCCACCAGCACTGTTATTGCTCATATCCATAGAGGGATCGAGATTCCAACGGCCCATCTCCATGCTCGCGTCCCTCGTTCCGCGTTCAACTCGGAATCTCCCGAGGCCATTCTCATCTAATGCTGGCTCAAAGTCGAATAGGCGTGCCAATGCTGCTTCCGAAAGGCCATGTAAGGTCTCACGATCGTTCTCTTGATCTTCACCTGGCTCGATTACTCCTTCCAGGAATTCAGGAGATGCCGTTCTTGGCGCCCCAGTTTCACTAGTGGTAGCGGAAAAGGTGGATCGTCGTACATGGCTGGAAGGCGCTAAGGCGTCATAGAGATTCGAGTCTAGCCGGGCACCAAATTCGGCACCGTCAGTGGTAAGATCGACGGTGGTATCATCCAACTCCTCGTCAGGAATGTCCGCCCATGGGTTTCCGGCAAATATATCGCTCAAGACTGGCTCTCGCCCGCGCGTGGTACGAGAGCCATCTGGGTTCGACGGAAATAGGACTCTACCAGGCAGACGGAGTGTTGTGGGTTCATAGTCAAGCCACGGTCGCCTGCCCCGCTGTGTAGGGGTAGGACGAGGTTGGGAGTCGGGATAGATGTTGGCACTACGAGGGAGGATGGTGAGAGATTGTACGGTTCTGCTAGCGATATGCAGTTGGCGGTCGACGGGGGTCCGGCGGGCGTTGCGTTCCCCAAATTCCTGTTTGAAACCAGAGAGTCGGAGCGAATCTTAGTCAGCATTGCTGTACTCCGAGGCCTCCTGCTAATAGACTGACCTTGACGAGAATCTCGATAAGTTTTGAGCTGAACGAGTCCTTGGGATCGAGCATTTCGACAAACATCTCGTAAGTAACCGGTCTGGCTTCGCCCTCCCTGGGCTTTTCTTCATTATGCTTGTCAATAGCGTCCATACTAGTATGGAAGAGAGATCACGTTGAGTTGCTGGGTGCTCGTCATGAGCGACTTTCTTACATGAATTTGCGCATTTTGGAGAGGAGGACCTCGTCTGTGTGCTGAAGAGTCCTAGATAATTGTTGATGATGCATTTAAGTTTATTTGCGGAATTTCTGACCATTTTCCCATTGAGATGATAGTCTGGTGCCGATGTGGTGGAAGGCAAGTGGCAATTCTGGAATTTCCAAACCTGTCAGGCGCGTCGACGCAATGAGTCAGGCAGGTCAACGAAAATTAAAGGTATATTCCCTGAAAAGTCTTCGATATATTTCTCGTGTTCTCAACGTAATTTGGGAGCCCTAACACGTCGCTTACTGGAGATGCGCCGTTCGAGAGACAGTCCCGTTTGGCTGGCTTGTGCACAAAACCAACGCACTTCTGCCAAATTTTGGTACATCTGGGCACCTCACAGACTCAGAGGAACCCCCATACTTTCGCCCTCAACAGGAACGTACACTTGTAATTGGAGTTTGGCCAAGCCGACAGCCCTGAGGCACATTGGCCTTAAAGTGGATCCCTGGACCTAGGAGACATATCTCCGGGATTTTGTGTCCAATGTTTCAAGTTTTAGGCAGTGGAGCGGCATGCCGGGCCCGTCGCTCCGCCTTCGACGCGGTGGATTGAAAGGAGTTGGAAGAAGGGGTACGACACGGGCTCACCCGGAACTCAGGTACAGGTAGCGGGCTAGACCTCCATGGGTGACGTCCTCCCTCTGTGCACGTTACGCTTGCTCTTTCTTCCCCTCATCCTCGCATTTCTCTTCCGCCACCACTCATCCAACCCAGCTATGGTCAGGCCTGAGGATGTCCCGAGAATCAAGCTCAACAACGGCAAGGAAGTCCCGGTCATCGGCCTTGGTATGTTGATGATATTGGTACCGCAGCATTGGTGGCTGCCTCTGACTTCGTGCGTGCAGGAACGTGGCAGTCGCAAGCAGATCAAGTCACCTCCGCCGTTGAGTACGCTCTGAAAGAGGCAGGCTATCGCCATATCGATTGCGCTTTTGTGGGTCGTTCATCGCCTTAGTTGACGAGTCCGACCATTCACCTCTGATTTCTAGGCGTATGGCAACGAAGCTGCCGTAGGTGCAGGAATTAAGGCCTCCGGGATATCAAGGGAAGAGATTTTCGTCACATCGAAACTTTGGACGACCTACATGAACCGGGTAGAGGAAGGGCTCGACCTGTCCCTCAAAAATCTCGGCCTGGACTACCTCGATCGTGTGTTTCCCCCCTGTTTCTCACCACGGAACCGCTTACTGATCATACACCTCTAGTCCTCTTGATCCACTGGCCGATACACCTTAACCCTGCCGGAAACCATCCCCTCATCCCGACCTTACCCGATGGTTCTCGCGACGTCATTCGAGATTGGAAACTAATCGATACATGGAAGCAGATGGAAGCCCTTGTCGCTTCCGGGAAGGTCAAATCCATCGGCGTCTCAAATTTCTCCGAGCTCAAGCTCAACGAGATCCTTCCCGAAGCAACGATCATCCCCGCTGTCAACCAGCTCGAGTTACACGTGTACAATCCGCAGAAAAAGTTATTGGCGTTCATGGCTGAGAGGGGAATCAGAGCTCAGGCATACTCTCCACTCGGCAGCACCAACTCGAGTCTGTTCAAGGATGAAGCCGTTCTAGAGATTGCAAGCAGCCACGGTGTGGATCCTTCTGCAATCTTGTTAGCCTATCTCAGTCAGTCTTGCTTTAAAGTCTCCGCTAAAGGAATCTAATCGGGGTTTTCATAGTCCAGAGGGATATCATCGTGGTCCCCAAATCCGTCACCCCCTCACGTATAGCTGATAACACTTCCAAACCCTTGAGCGTGAAGCTCTCGCCTGCAGAGTTTGCTCGCCTCGATTCTTTGGCTGAGGCCGGCAACCAACAGCGATTCATCAAGCCCCCATGGCCGGTCGTGCTTGGTTTTGAGGACTGGATCTAATGGTTGATGTGTGCCGTTCTGTATTCTGAGAATCGTAGGTTGTCCATGAGAGTCATACCTGTACAACTATATCATTGCTAGGTGCACCAGGCCACCCATTTTTGATAATCACATTCGCTTCATGTCTCTGGTGGATCGAGATCCAAGCTGCCCAGATATGATGGCTAGGACACCAATAAACCCACGAGTACGCATGAAGGGTCCTAGCGGCTTCTGGGTTTGGACATACAGATGTCCCACGAGTCCAGTTAGTAAAGAGTAGTTTTTTTATATCCCCAGTCTCCCATATGCCTACTTATGGTACGCGACCAGCTGATAACATAACCCCTGACGTAGTCTTGCCTGCGAAGTGACCGGTTTCCCACATACATCTGACATCACTCTAAGCATGTTCGTTGCAATGACTAGGCCAGAACCATTCAGGTCAAATGTCAAGTTGAAATTTCAGAGCCGGAACAACCTCTTCCATAAAAAAAACTCGCATCCGTCCCGATCAACTTCCACTTTTGGGAATACCAATCGTAAAAGGTGAAAGTCTTCAAAGGAGACCCAATACTAGCACGCAGAGTGACGATGTCTTTAAGAACGTACAGGCATCGGCTTTAATTGGATGGCCAGTGAGCCGAATACCTTCGATCTTCAAACTCTCCAACCTGGGGCAAAGTAGTTGAAGTGGCAAAAGTAGTTAAATGATGAATCAGCCCAAAACCCACTTGTTTCTGCATTGTCTTGAATACTAACACAGTCATTATTTTACATCCTACATCCTATCCCGGCACTCCTTTCTGTGCGTCCTCCTCGACTTTATTCAAGAACTCCAGCTTCCTCTTCATATGACCCAAGGTCTTCTTCAGCTTTTCCTGGTCAACCAAATGGCCCATGCCCTCCAGGCGCTCCAGATAACTGACTGTGCTCCTCACCTGCGCCGAATAGCTTCCCGCTAGTGACAAGCGAGCGTATTGTCCCGCCAGCTGCACCAGGTCGCTAATACAACTGGTGACCTGGTTGGCGTCATGCAGTAATATCTCATTGATGGCGATGAGTGCCGCAGTCGTTTCCTTCCCACGCTTCGCTTCATCCCAGTTCTTCTTCATATCCTCGTCGACCAACACCTGAAAATCATTTTTGTGAGTGCTCACGGGCTGCTGCTTCAAGGGGGGTATGTCGACCATCTTCTCGAAGACGGCAAAAGCATCCATGTCCTACATCCAATAAGAATAAGATTCGAGTGCCAGATGAGAGCGAAGTGAAAGACTCACGGCCGAATACCTTTTGAGGGCAACTGTGAGTCTGTCGATTTCTACTTCTCGGGCTCTCTGATAGAGAATGCTGGTAGTCTTGACCTCGATGTTCTGATACACCTCATAGAGGGAGGTAATCTCTGTCGCCGGCTGTGGCTCGAGGCCATCCATCCAGTTGAAGAACTCCACAAACATTTCCAAGGCTCCCTGCTCGCGATCCTTGAACCTCCACTGTTGCACGATGGGATTGTCGAGGAGGAACACGGGAGAGCTTTTGAGTGCCCCTGGGATACTATTCTGAAAGCGGTCTGGAAAGAGGGAACTCTGAACATTGATGAACAAGAAGGCAATGTTATTGACCAAAGTCTTTGGGAAGATGGTGGTCAGATTGGACCACGTGTAGTCCGCCTTGAAAGTGTTCTGGGAGACGAGGTCGACGAGATCGACGAGGAGGACAGCACTAACAAAGTTGACGTGCTCCTCAATAAATCTTATAAAGCTCTTCTTGTTGGTCTCGTCTTGCTTCATATCGTAGGGGCCGGCCAATCCAGGCGTGTCGAGGATACGGATCTGACGAAGCGGTCATGCCCTCTCATCTCGCTAAAAACCCTGGTGCTCACCAGTGTGCCATTGACGCTTGTGATGTTGTAAAGGCGGGGCGATCCAGTCTCGCCCATAATGTCAAGATCGTAATGTTCGATGTTGTTGCCAAGAAGGACATTGGCAATCAATTTCAAAAGTGAAGACTTGTTGTCGTCGTAATTTCCAACAAGAAGGATTGTGTATGACGCGTTTGTCTTGTTCTTCGGTGGCTTGACGATCCCATGCTTAAGAAACTTTACTTCGCTAGAAACTACGGTCAGAACCAATACACCAAGGATGTTGATTCAATTACTTAATAGTCAAGCGGTAACCGGAGTTTGGAGCAGTGTGGATTGTGCTAGTAGAATCGTTGATAGGGTTGTTGAAAAGGACTTTGTCACTGGAAGAACTGCCACCAACTCAGTAGCTATCCACGACTATAAGACCTGTGGAAATACTCGCAGCTTGGGCTTGATTTCAACGGCGGTCGACATTGCTGGGCCAATGCTTTGAGGGGCATGAGGGACAGCCTAGGGGGATGAGTTATTGAAGATGATAGCTGGGGTAACGCCATTTCACGCTTTGACAAGTTGTGCTTACAAGCGGAGGACTAGATGTAAGCCGAAGTGCAGCCGGTGGCACGGGCAGAGGGGCGGACGTAGGTGAAATTTGAGTACCATCCATCGTCTCAGCAGGTGGATGGAAGGGTGTTGGAAGGGCGGTGTTCTGTGTTAGATCAAGTGCCCGCTGTAGCAGTACAGTTCTTTTTCTGATGGTGACTATGGTGCTGAATCCCGTGACTAGCATTGGAAACGCATCTGCAATACATTCCTAGGTATATCATTTAGTGTAATTACTGAGAAGTCAATGGGACTCACTCCATTTCGCGTCAAGAGTTTGGAAAAAGTCTCACAAAATAGACTTTGGTCAAATTTGAACCATCTCTCGAACATTGGTATCAGAGAAACGCACAAGGCCCGAAGCATCTCGCCTTGTGGACGGTTGTAAAGCGGTGGAACAAACGGTACCAGGGCCACCCCACTGTCCTCACTACCGGGACCATCCCATGTGTTGTTGGGACGCTGTCCAGTGTCCGGATTCCAAAGGCTCAGGTTTCCAGCGGGAACCTCAGAGCAGTCTATGAGCGGTTCGGGAAATGATGCCAATAGAGTCTAAAGGAATGTTACCGTGAATTCGTATAGCATGACAAGGGCTCACCATGACGAGACCTGCGCAGGTAGACGGACCGAGTGAACGGAGGATGTCTCGGTTGATGGCTTCGTCCCTAGTCCAGGACCTTTCGAGTTCACGGAAGGTCTTTGCATACAAATTAAGCGAGTAAAGAAGAAAATCGCCAGGAGTCACGTACCAGAGCTAGGGACAAGCCTTCAGGAGTGTCCCGGGCGATGTACTGATGCCATGCTCGATTATCATGGACAAAGGATACCAATTGGCAGAACAAATTCACCACAAATTTGGTGCTCGCCGTGCAAGAGAAGTAGTACGGGGGTAAGGAGAACCCTACCACGATTGGTTGTGAACCGATAGCGCGATATTGTGAAATAGATTCTAGATCATCATATGTAATCGAAGCCGTAGAGATATTTTGAGCTTCGGATGCATGTTTATCTTGGAAAATGCCGGCGAGACGGAAGCCAAAAGTTTCACAGGCTACTTTGAGGATGTTGCTCGCACCGGCGCTTGCGTTGCTGGCACATTCCCTTCGAGAACTGTCAGCGATACGAGAAGGAGATAGACGAGTGAACATACTGTTGATCCTCAGCGAATAGCCGCAGACACTTGGTTATGGCACCGATGGCTACCTGATAAGCGAGAGTGACGACCTGAGTGGGAGTTGGCACGTTATAAGCAAGGAGATTAAACAACAGTACGTCAACTTCCGCAATGGCCCTATCTTTAAACGAGCACCGAGCGACTTCCGCCGTGCTCACATGTCGCCTGACTTCCATGTCTTTGGGATTCGGGATGGGTCAGAAGGGATTGCTAATTTTAGGGTGGTGATCCTTCTCTGACCTGCGAGGTTGTATGCGTCGACCACTGTACTCTCAGTTGGTGGTGGTGGGTTCTTCGGTTTGGACCGAAGCCATCGACCAATTGCAGGTGGAGGCACTGGTTTGGGCTTCCAAGCCCTCCACTCCTTATGTCGGAGCTCCCTCTCGTTCAGGGCTTTCCTTGCGAGTTCATCAAATTCCTCGAGACTTTCCGAACGAGCGGCGATGCGCTGAAAATAATCTCGCTAGAATGATATCAGAGGCATCAACAGTAGAACCATGCAAGCCGTAATTTACAAGCTTTTTCGTGGCCGTGAGGACCCCTTCTATTTGCGACTCGAATCTTGTTTCCATGTCCTGACGAGATTGAATATCTGCGATGCTTCTCAGGTTAAATGCGGCTCTCCAGCAGAATACATGTTACTGTTCTCGGCAGCCTCGACCAGGGAGATGAGAGCACCATGTAACCCAGGGGTAGAATGCGGTTTAATCTTGTGCGCGCCAGTGAGCCATGCAGCGAGGGAAGAGGTACTAGAGTGGGGATCAGGCTATTTTTATGGGACGCTCCGCTTCAACCCAAACACTGACTATGCTCGTTCTAGGTCCAACCTATGACAAAATTTGGTTAGAAACCGGGCTGATTGCAAACTAGATATTGTAACGACCTTTTCTGCAAGATGCCCTGCAGGTCTTCTAGGCAGATGAGTTCAGAGTGGAGACTCGGAAGAGCCATGGATTGCCGCGAGAGATGGGGGCACACAATCCTGCTGGCCGACCGACTCTTCATTTGTCATTGTTTTCCAGCCTCTGAGATGACATGAGCCATCGTGCACTTCTAGTTTGACAATCCCGTTGAATGACACGAAGGCGGAGGTGTCAGAACGGGTGTGGTGAAAGGCAGGAGGCACTCGAGCCGTCGATTGTTGGGACACGCGCAGCAGACCCCTTAGAGGGGTCTTATACACAAAGTTAATCATACTCCTTTTAGGTGTCGAAAAGTGGCTGGCAAAGGCTAAAGAGTGATAAAGGTATACGAACATTCTGTCCTGCCAATACTACTGTATAGAGGGCTTCTGCCCATAGATACCTTTCATCCGTTGCATCCATTTACTGCGCATCATGAAGAAAAATACCTACAATTGAGCAGAAAGGTATGGATCTCAAGGACGCCCTTAATGATGGCAAGATGAAGCCATTAGTACTCCAAGTGATTGACTACTTGGTGATCACTTATTTTGAACTGTTGGCTGCTGTAATTATTGCCATACACACGGCGGCCTGACGTACCGGAGGAGGCAGGTCCCAGGTATATCGCATAATATGTAGGAAGGGACGTCCAGGAGTAGAAAAATGTTCGTCAACAGAAACAGATGAAGGGTCAGTATGAGCAATCCAAAGGAAGTGTCGGATGAGCTGGGGAGAAGCGGGCTTCTGGTGGGTGGAGTCCTCTCCAACACCTACAGAGAGTCGGCCAAAGGTCATTTCATGTTCCTAACACGAATACTGATAGCGCTCGACTCGTATGAGGAGGTCGAAGTCGGTATCTAATACCTTGGTTCACATCACAGGTGGAGGTAGTTACTCCAGGGGTAAATTGTTGGAACTAAATAGTATTAGGCTCAGTACGTGAACAGCGAACTCTAATGTAGATACCTAAATAGTATTCTACGATACTTTGGTCAGAACTGTACATAGTAACTGCAATACGGATAATGGACTTACAGGCTCAGTACGTGAACAGCGAACTGAGCCTAGTAAGTCCGTTTGCGAGCGGTATTTATACTAAGTTGCCCATAACACAGGCACAGGCACATTATGGCTATCCGTGAATTAACGGAAGGGAGGGAATGTCCGTATACGAGAAGCGCGTAACCAGAACGCACTACAGTCAAGTACCACCTGCCGGTCAGTACCACCTAGCGAGCGACGGATGACAGGAGGGGATTTATGAGAAGGAAAGGTCATTATTTCATGTAATTAAACCTAAAATACAGTTTGGAATATCTACTGGGTCAGCGCGTTGCCTTCTTCATCTGCGATGTCCATTGGACACAGAAATGGCCGGATTTGAGAGCTTGCTTCGCCTTTCTGGGCTAAAATCCACATGGGAACCTATGTAACTTTGTTAGAAACATGAAGTAACATTGAGGAACCTATAACTTTGCTTGGCAGTCTTCCTCTTAAGTGGCGAGACTTTAAAGGAAAACCACCACTTTTGCGTGACATACACTTGGACAACAGGGCCACTACGTCAACTTCATTATCTAGCAGCACTGAATTTGTGCGAAACTCACAAGTAGGGAAAGGTTAACAACGTAGACTATTGCTGATTGACTCACTGCTGGGCGAGGAAATCGATTTGGAGCCAGAAAGTGATGAAGGCTCTGGAGCATGGTCAGCACACGACGAGAGTGATGAGTAGTGAAAATAAACATACTATAGCTCTTGAATTGACGCTTTTTCCCGCGCTAATCATGCACTAATCGTGCATCGCTCGGTGGGTGGTACATAATGGAATCAGGCCAAGCTTAGATCTACATGATCGCGTGTCGCGGCCACGATTCCAAGGGCTCAAATGACTTTTATTTGATACGTAAGTACATTATTTGTCTACTCGCTTGCAATTTTATTTACCCTCGGCTCACAGCAGGAAGCTGCTCGGTGGGTGGTACCTGACTGTAACGGATATTATACCTAGGCGAAGGCACAGAGCGCCTATTTCCGACATAAATAAATCGGGAATAGCCTGCGAAAAAACCTGATCCACTGTTACATAATCCATACTTATTCCGTACCTATTCCCACAAAGAAATGATCCCACCCTATACCACACCTCTTCCATCAAAGGAAGCACAAAGAAACAGGGTGGGTCTTTACCTTCACCTCTTCCAACAAAGAAAACACAAAGAAACATTTTCTTTGTTGGAAAAGATTGGGTGGGTTCCTTTGTATTCTTTGCGTGAAAAAGGGACGCAGCCATCAATCTCCCATTAATTTCAGTTGAAAAAATCATAGTTTATTCCATGTATAGCTAACAATGGAGAAGATCTTTTCGCAGGCTATTCCCGATTTATTTACCCCCAGAATAGTTACCTCCAGCGGTTGTGTATGGTGTCATGAGATTAGATTCGTCCATTTAGGAGGATCACGATGCCTAGTCGACCTGGAAGATGAATCTAGTACGTCGAGGATAGTTAAAGGCACCATCGATGGTCGCCCGTGAGCGCATTGGAAAGGGAATACCGTTTTGGAGAGTTGGTGCACGAGCCGCTCACACTGGTCCAATCCTAGCTTATCATTAAACATGATAGCACCTAAAAATTGAAAGCAATAAGCCATCAACGAGGAAAGGAGTGACTTGATATTACCCAACCTACCGCGACAGGCTTTAGAATTGACGAGTTCGACGAGCTCCCGAGGACACAACTTGAGAGCACGGAGCCACTCTTTCTCAGGTAAATCATCCATTGGAGAATGGGACCATCGTGGACAACCTTCGACTTTGTATTTTGCAAGACATCCTTTGAGGAGGTTTTGAAGTTCGTCGCCCTGTAATAACTTAACGATTCTTTTAGTACTTACCATATACGGAAAAGCTTAGGAGCCTCACCTTGTCTCGTAGAAACCCTGGCACAGCCAGTACATCCGCTTGTACCCAGTTCGCAGTCAAGCTCTCCATAATCGCAACCGGCTCAACATGAAGGCCCCATCTTCGAAGCTCTTGCAGAACCTCCGGTTGCTCTAAGAGCGTAGCTTCGTCCCTTGTGAGAACAACTCCCTTCTTCGCATCCAACGCAGCGCTCTCAGCAGCACCCTGTAAGGCGCCTTCGCACAATTCCTTTAAGAATCGCTCCACTCTAACTCGCTCATCGGCCGCATGTTGATCGATCAGAACAAGCACAGGCTCCCCTTTGCTTGTTAAACCGCCAGGTAATGAGCACGCGACGAACTTGCAGTCGACCTGACCGATGATTCTTGCATCACCCAATTCCTCTTTCCTAAACCTGCTAGTAGTATGCGTCTGGCTTTTCAAGGCACGTTGTACATGCTGCCTGCGAGTTTCCGCTGAAGAATCAGGTTGGGGGACTGAGGGACCGGGTACAGGTGCGATGGAGTCTATAGACCATACATCTGGATTTCCTCCGGCTGTGAATACCGATGTACCTATGCCCTAATCGTTCGTTCGTTCATGAGTGGGCATGGAATAAATCGTTCCTCTCAACACGTACCTCCATTGCTTGCTGGATCCATTCCGGAGTGTCTGGGTGGTCACTCACTTGGTTCCCTTTAAAAGATTGCAGACCAAAGCGGCCCGCCGCGGTAGCAGGAAACGAGTGCATGGATCCTCCACAAAGCCCTGTTGAAGTTCCGCTACATGGATCGACTTTGTAAGGCTGATGAGTCCATGGGCCAGTCCAGAGTACTTCTTCTTCTTGATCCAAGGAAGGATTCTATGAGGGTTGTGCAATTAGGAACAACTTTGAGCAGCAGAAACACATACAAGATGTGTGATCTTGGCACCGCCATGTTTTGTATATTCAGTAGGGTCGATAGACGTCTGTGGCCTTCCGCCTTTTGTTGAACTTGTGGTATTCATGGCAAATGGCGACTCCGTAGGGAGCTGTGCCTCCATCCAGTCACGCTCTCTGGTAGGTAAATGATTTATCACCTCCCGAATTCCTTCTTGATATGTGGTATTGACTCGGTTTTTTGCAAAGCCGTGCTTCGTCAGGAAGGCGCGGACAATCCCAATGACAAATTTCGTGAGTTGATCACTGTCCTGGGGTCGGTGGTTAAGATACAGATCTGATAGGGCGCGGGGCACGTACGGAGATCTGTATGGAGTTTTTGGACCGTTCTGTACACATGACTACCGTCTCCTGGGGGAGGCTGATGTTCAGAACATAGACAGGTCTCTTATCGGTCTTCCGGGGTGATCTACGGCGTGCTATGGACTGCGTGAGTTGACCAGGACAGGTCTAACAACAACATGTGCCACCCACAACTCCGTGGAGCAGATGTTTCCCCTTCGTGATCATATGCCTACATATGGTGCTCTTGAGTACATCTCAAGTATGTGGAGTACTTATCAGCTTACGTGCTTGCCAAACGTACTCCCAGCGAAACAAGCGTCGATAGCACGGTGAAGGTCCGATGGGTGCACGGGATGCTTATTGATGTCTGAAAGGGGCATATGAGCTATTTATAATCAGATTTTCGTTCACATACACAGAAATTGATATGCCTGAGAAAATAGTGAGACACGACTTCGTTGAGAATGGAGGGTTCAAAGACAGACTTTCGATATAGAACCCCCTAGACTAATGAATCCTTCCACTGTAATTCCCTCGGCAATTTCTCGCACGAGTTCAACATGCTACAGTTTGGTCATTTGTGGAACGTGTCGCAGCATGCGATGCTTACCTCTGCCAATGCACAACCATAGATATGTCTAAATGTATCCAATACGGAACCACTCTACAGTCCCGATAAGCTTGGAAACGTAGAGATAAAAATCCGACTCGCCTTCGGGATACTCAAAACTCTACCCTTCCGCAGATTATTCCTATCAACTGCGAGATTATCCATTGTGAACGCGACATCATAATACGCCAGCGCGATTTCTTCCAAGGTGTGCTTTACCAGCTCGATTGTTCGTGTGGGGTTGGGATGGGACCGGCGGCGCACTGGCAACTTTGGCTCTATGAGAGACAACCACAGAGAAGTCATGAGAACGTACGTTGTAGAATGCATCTCGAATCGACACGACGGTTCCGGGTGTTTCTGTTCGCCATCGCGCAGCTGGGCCGTAATGAAGTCTTTGACCTCCCTAAAAGGCACCTCGATTCAGTAGAAGATATCGACTGGCAAGGCTCTTCACACTTTGAGTATAACCGACCAAGTTTCAGTCGAGTGCTTCGTCCGCGACGATATCTCCAAACAACAGAGGTCGGCAGCAGAAGCCAAAGCTGCACCACGTCAAATAGAATTTTTACAAGCCAACGCAGGGACAATACCTTCCCCTCGAAACCCAAATGTGGACACTTCCGTAAGGGAGTGCGGGTCATACTCCTTGGAGGTCACTGCCAAGGTGGCATTAATGCACCTTCTGTTTGCTCCTTGAAGTGACTTACTATACCGCCCCTCTAACTTGCCCAAATCCTGTCTTGAAAACCCATGTCCATCGTCTCGTACCCAACACTCCCATCCTTCGGCATCGACTCCCACATCAATATGTTTTGCACCTGCGTCAATAGAGTTTTGCACGAGCTCGGAGATAACCTGCGCAAGGGTGGTAAGGATTTGAGAGGAACGGAGGCGCGCGCGAGTCGGTTGCGGGAGAGGGGCAATAAGGCGTGACAAGTTCGACATAGAAGCTAAACTGGTGATAATATGTGAGGGTCCTAGTCCATCGAAAAAAGCGTATGGAAAGGGAAGGGGTTGAAGTGGAGTCTAGCTTTGTTGCCACCATTCCTCGTTCCCAATGAGCCCCTTTCATCTCCGACATACGCCTAGCGAGCTATCTGGCTTCAGATGTGTCCAATATCGCATCAGTTCATTCACTTGCAAAGTCGACAGTGATCTCAGCGGCCAGAAACACTACTACAATATACTGAGGTCTTTCAACGCAGCTGTCACTCCTGAGGTGCTATCCAGTACCGCAACTTGCACACGCCTCCCGATTCCTCGCCAGCCCGTACCTGCGCCCACATTCTTTTCCTCCTCAGACATTGCAACCAATGTGTTTGCCACAAAATTGGCGTCTGTCAGGGGCGTTAAGTCGTCCGGGTCAGGAAGCCGCTGCCGGGCAAGGTTATCTAACTCATCAAATCAAAGGACGAGAAAGCTGCCCATACTTTTCGTACGTAGTCATATGGAGCCTCCAAACCAACTGTCTCTCTGATGACTAGAGGCGGTGAGGAGCGAAAAGAATGGTAGATTCGGGTATCGAATGTTCGGAAGAGGACGTGGTCGACGCGTAGGGTCAGTCGGGAGAGCAAGAATATACACCCAGGCATGACCCTCTGTCATAATTGCATTATAATGATTTCTCTGCCAAATCGGTTCAGCACTTACCAGTCGAACAAGTAACGAAGAGGAACCATTGTCATGCAGTTCATCCTCGAATAGCAAAGTTTGCGCATAGAATAGAATGGGGTCGTGCCGTGCTAGTTCATCCATGGGTATCGAATGTGAAGGCTTCGAATGATCGGCGTCTTGGAACTGAATCACTTTCGGAGACTCAGAGCACGTGTGTCCTTCATACGCAGTAGTAAAAGTCCAGTCATATGACTTGATTGGAATGGTGTCAGGTATCGGTATCTCAGTATTCACGTTCGTTCTGTTGCGGCGAGTAAGGCTTGGGGGTTCAAAGGATCGAGTTGTCCGAGACATACCTACTCTTCAACCATTCATCCGCGTGCTTGACCTTGACAGCGCCGTCTCCTTCTTCCAGTGGCCCATTCTTCACTCCACGAAGAGCCTCTTTAGTCGAGAACTCGTACTGCCAGCCCGAGGGGCGATGCTTGAGGTTGATACGGTTTGCACCAAAAGTCATCTCAGGTAAATGCATCTTGAGTTCCGCGTCAAGCGCGTCGAGTTGAGTTGCGTTAGACATCGGGTGGTTCTCGACCACGATCGTCCACGCTGGGAGAGTGAGCGTTCGAACTGGACCATCTTCGTCGATATTGTATCTTGGAGTGATGACTGCTGCTACTGGTGGGGCTTTTGTGGCTGACATCTCGGGTGGAGGAATCCAGAGCGGAAAACAAAGGGTCAGGTCTTGGACTCGGCCATAGGTGGATGAGAAAAGATGACACAAACCGCCTCAAGGCCAGCCTCCCCAACGCAGGACCTATGGTCCTCAATCCTTGACTCAGTCTCGAAGTCACGCTCCATCCCGTCGAAACAGATTCTCCTCTTGGGCGAACCACAGACAGGGAAGAGCGCAATAACGGCTGCGTTACTCCAGAAGCAACTCGAGAAAGACCAGATTCACGATGATTTTGCTTTGGGATACGGATGGGCCGATATCCGAGACGAAGCGGACGAGGGTATGTGCAGTTCTTCGTTGGCACCTATTGATCACTCATTTCGTACCCGAAAGCATAGATACGTTGGCAAGGTTATCCGTATACACTGTTCAATCCTCTAATCCGGCTCACCTCGGACTCGTGCCGCAAGTACTTCCGGCAAAAGCCTCGCTGCACAATACCCTTGTTATGATATTACTCGACTGGACGAAGCCATGGACCTTTGTCGAGCAGTTGGAGAACTGGCTGATATGGGTTGACAAGTGGGCCAAGGGAGATGGCAGTCGTGAGATGGAGGTCACTCGAGATGAAGGGCGAGAAAGATGTGAGTACATGTCACATTCAAAATATTCAACTATCAATGCAATGGCTTTGCAGTACAATTCCATCTTCAGCACTATGCAGAACCGACGGCCGAGCCACTCCCAATTACAACTGCCACTCTGGGGGATGCGAATGTCCTTCCATTACCGCAGGGAACGCTTACAAATAATTCAGCGGGTATGGCCATTGTGGTCGTTTGCACAAAGGCAGACCTCATAGATGATAATAGCGACATTGCGGGTGTTGGTGCAAGCGGTATGGGGGGAATGGTCAAGGGAAAAGGTGGAGAATGGGAAGAGCAAACGGATGGTGTCATGCAAGTACTTCGAACCATCTGCTTGAAGTGTAGGCTCTTCCTCGAAATCTTGCACGCGGTGTCTGAAATTATTGGCTGCAGATGGTGCGGCTCTGTTCTATACATCACCTCTCCCTGCGACGGTTGCAGTTCTGCGTCAATATGCCCTCCACTTCCTCTTCGCTCCGAACCCACCTCAACCCGCAATAGGTTCTTCGGACATCCCGGCCCCCGCGCGGAACCCATTCCCTTTCAAAGAACCAGCGAATGTACTGGATCGAGATCGTATCGTTATACCAGCAGGCTGGGACAGCTATGGCAAAATCTCCATCCTACGGGAGGGTTTCCAACCAGCACGCTGGGCCGAGGCTTATGACATGGATCTCGAATCCCTCTCGGAATCAAATCCTCAACCACATCCGGAAGGAGCTCGTGCACAATTCTCTGTTCTCGTGGGAGGTGACCGTGGACCACCACCTCGTACACTTCCGACTATCATCCAGCCTACGCCCGAACAGGCGTTCCTACAGCAACACTACGAGACTCTCGCCAAGGATCCAACGAGGGACCCAAGAGCAACATTCAAGCAGCCCGTCGGGGCAGAAGAAAGGTTTGGTGGGGCTACAGGCGCGAGTGGGGTGGTCGGTCCTATGGGCAGTAGCTCGTTCAGCCTGCCTAGTGTCGAGAAGGCGCTTGTTGAGATGGAGGGTGGGGGAGAGAGGCACAGGGAGAGTGTCGGTGAAAGGGAGAGATCGGGCTCTATCAAGCCTGGTGTGGCTCCTCCACGACGGGTGCGTATAACACTCATATTTTGTCCGCGGCTGTCTTATCGTTTTGCCACCTCAGGAATCTACCCGCGCTCCAATCGCTCCAACCTCTCAACACCTCCCGTCCCCGAATCCCCCGCGAACCACCGTCACTAATCCCACCATCGCGAATTCGGGGGGCCGGACCGAACACGAAGTGAGTTACTCTCCCTTCCTTTGACGCAGGGTATTAATGATACTTTTGGAGGTGCTACATCATTTCTTCCAAAGCCTGCTCACGAAAGGAGCTTCGAAGCCTCTTGCTACTGGCACTACTAGCACTTCTGGAACGGCTAGTTCGCCTAACAGGGCCTCGAGTGGTGCTCAGACCTCTGGTCAGGCTACTGAACGAGATCGGGAGGGTGAAAGGGCAGAACGGGAGCGTCAAGGGGATGCCGCCAGATAGAATCCCCTTATCATGTCCTTTACATTCTATATACTTGTGGTGTATACCTTCCTGCTCAAAGGATTGAATTTTGCAATCTATATAGATTTCTAATTCTGCAAAAGCGATGCCTCATTGAGGTTTCATGAAAACAAGCAGGGATCCCGATCGAGGCATCAATTCTAGTGAAGTTAATATTTTTCTACATTTTTACTTTAACGACGAGGCCAAACTAACCATACCTCCAACTTTATCGAACCTTGGACCTGAACCGTGCCCGCTGACTGGCAATAAAATGAGCGGCATCAATGGACGTATACCAGATGATGAAGACATCGACTACAGTGATATCGAAGCAAAGTGATTATCCTACCTGAGACGATAAATCGGGACCCGGCGACTGACCGCTTCGATTGACTGGGTGTAGATATCGCGTGGAAACCAAGGCCGGATATGACAACATTATCGTGATTGACGGGGCACCCGTTATCGATAAAAGCAAGCTAGAGAAGTTGTTAGCCAAAATCTCCAAGGAATTTACGAAGAGAGGCGCGCCTTTCAAGATTGACAAAGCCTTTGTCCCTTGGGATGACGTTGCTGGAAAGAGTACTGGGTACGTAACTGTCACTACTTAAGCTACGGGTACTCTACAGGAACCTCGGTTCGCTGATAGATGTCATGCAGGTATATTTTTATTGAATTCAACACGCCTGAGGAAGCTGAACGCGCACGAATGGCCATGGACAAGCACCCTTTTGATGCGAGGCATCGATTCCAAATCAATATACTCTCCGATATCGAGACCTTTCAGGACATGGACGAGACATATGAAGACCCCAAGCCTGAAGAGTACAAACCGCGAGTGGGTTCCTTTCCTTTGCTGCTAGGGTCATTCTAGACTACTGCTTGTGCCGCGATTCGGTGTTTACAACCTTTACAGGAACATCTCCGTGCTTGGCTTGCCGATCCTCAAGGAAGGGATCAATACGCCCTATTTCACCGCGACGACGTCGTTATATATTGGCACGGTAAACCTGCGGCAACAGAAATAGTAGCAGAGCGACAAGTGAGCCGCTAATCACTATCGCATGTGGATAGTGTCTGACAATCTCGCCGACAGCATTGGACCGAAGCATACGTACAATGGTCCCCGCTAGGAACGGTGGTTGCCACGCTACATCGTCAAGGCGTCAAGCTTTGGGGCGGTCCATCCTTCCAACTCCTAGGACGGTTCGCTCATACCGGAGTAAAACGAATCGACTTCTCCCCAGACGAGCGCTATCTTGTCACTTTCGAACGTATCGTCATTCCTGAGAACGCTCCTCAAGGGCCTCAATTCCTAGGGCTGGAAAACGAGGGCGACTACATCGCCATCTGGGACGTTAAAACCGGTTTACTCATGCGCACCTTCCCTCGTGTCCTCTCTGTTGGCGAGGATGAAAATCTATCAAAACAGGTTGTCTGGCCGGCTATGAAGTGGAGTCTGGATGGCAAGTATGTTGCGCGCGTTTCTCCCGGGCAGCAGATCAACGTATACTCGTTACCCGACTTTGGCCTTGTTGATAAGAAGAGTATCAAAATCGATGGTGTTGTCGACTTTGAATGGTGCCCAATTGGTGATAGGGATAGAGAAGAGGACGCAAAAGATGCGAACGCTGGCAAACCGAAGAAAGTCAGGGAAAGCATACTCGCTTACTGGACACCTGAGATTGGGAATCAACCTGCGAGAGCCACTCTTATGAGCTTGCCAAGCCGCACGACACTTCGATCGAAGAACCTCTTCAATGTTTCGGATGTGAGCCCTCTCTCCATTCTAACGCACACCTTCTCATTATATCCAGTGTAAACTGTTCTGGCAAAATCAAGGTGATTATCTCTGCGTCAAAGTCGATCGGTATACCAGGACAAAAAAGTCAATATTCTGCAACCTGGAGATCGTCCACCTACGAGAAAAAGACTATCCGGTAGAAGTTGTTGAACCGAAGGGTTGGTCGTGACTTTCCTCACATTTCAGTGAGGGATCTGACGTGGTGAGATCAGATACTGTCATCGAATTTGCCTGGGAGCCCAATGGCGATCGGTTCATCATTACTTCCACCAATGACCCAAACTTCGGAAGTACTGCTCCTGGTACGCCAATCAAGACGGAGGTTCACTTCTACCAGCTTGATAAGAGCAGGGACGACTTCCGATCACTGAGTACGTGCAATGGCAGACCTCCTCTTACCGAATATTGATGCGCCTGCCTTATACAGAAACCCTCGCAAACCGGACAACAAATATTATCCGATGGGGTCCAAAGGGCAGGCATGTCGTGCTCGCTACTCTTGGCTCATCAAGCAAGTCGGACATTGAATTCTGGGACCTCGACTTCCACACCGACGACTTCAGTGGGCGGCCTGGCAAAGAGTCCGAATGGGGGGCGGGCATGCAGCACCTATCAACCATCGATCACTACGGCGTAACGGACATTGAATGGGATCCAAGCGGACGCTTCGTCGCTACAAGCGTTTCATCATGGAGGCATACAGTACGTCTTGTGTCCCGAAGACTGCCGACCTGGTTAGTTCTAACTCTGGACCACAGGTCGAAAACGGGTATGCAATTTGGGATTTCCGTGGACAAGAGCAGCAGCGCCATCTGGTCGACCGGTTCAAGCAATTTCTATGGAGACCCCGACCGCGAACGCTGCTCGACAAAGAACAACAAAAGGCTGTCCGGAAGAACCTCCGGGAGTACAGCAGAGGGTTCGACGAAGAGGACGCGGCTCTGGAGAGTAACGTCAGTGCTGAACTCATCCAGTCACGCAAGAGGGCTGTCAATGAATGGAACGCGTGGCGCGCGAAGGTAAAAACTGAAACGCCGTCGACCAAGAAGAAGGGTGATGAAGGTGAAGACAAGGAGGAAGTCGTCGAGTTGATCGACGAGGTCATCGAACAGACCGAGGAGATCATCGGATAGGTCTACGGGGAGTCGGGGAGTAATCGGCAACTTTTTCCTTTTTTCGATCCCTCATTTAATGTTTGCTCATTGCTTGTAATCTTGGAGCGCTGGCGGTGCTCTTTCTGCACTTTATTGTGCGAAGCTCTGGCTGGTATAAGGCTGCTCCCTGACCAACCCGCCGCCTACGCACCATCAGTGTTCTAATACCAAATTTCAAATGCAAAAATTGCAGCGGCGCGTATTGCAATGGCCAGGGGTGTGAGGTGTTGTTGCCCCCGGACATTGCAACAATGCAAGGGTTACGTTGCTGTTGAACCTGGTCATTTTCCTAACGGAAAATATCGAATTTGTATTAGCTCTTCGTCGTATATATTCACCAACTTCGACTGTGCCACTCCTGCTTTTTATTTTCCACAACCCCAAATAGAGGGCATATGCTCCACGTTCAAACCGGAATGGACGTCGACGGAATGGTTCGGTACATCATGCACCAATTCTCACAGGTCAACCTCAACCGTTCAGATGGAATAGTAGTGAGCCGAGGGCTCTCGAGTTAGTTTATGGTCCCGTATGACTTTTCTGCCTCAACTATAATCACTCATTTCAACTTAAAATGTTTCTAATTGGACAGCCATAGTTTGGTTGCTTCAATGAGTGTGGCCACAAGACCCACATTCAACCCCAGCCATCACACTTGCGCAACCTATGTTGATGAAGGAATGAATACAATGTCTCGGGTATCGTAGGGTTTGCGCTCACTGCACTCAGGGCAAACTGATCCATACGCGTCGACAACCACGCTTTGAGTCGAGTTGGTCATTGTCCGAGGAACTGTTTCGTGGTCGTAAGGTACGACGGAGGCCATTATCTAGGTATTTCACTTACTAACACTCAGATCGAGAGGCCAGAGATAAGTGGCAGATGAAGTGGCGACAAAGAACCGACGTTTTGACCCGACCGAACGCCATCGCTCGGCCATGGACAACGAGACCAGATACAACCTGATCACTCGTGGACTTCAGGAGGTCATCGGCGGCGAGATCGTTCAACAAATACTCGCAGAGGGCCGGACACCAAAATGTTACTGGGGAACCGCTCCAACTGGGCGACGTATGAGCATGGCGCGTGGCACGGAGAGCAACTTAATAATACTCTTTGATAGCCCATATCGCGTACTTCGTGGCTCTCTTAAAAATTGCTGATTTCCTCCAAGCTGGAGTGGAAGTGAGTCTCCTCTACCACTTGTCGATCGCTTTTTGACATCACGGTACTGTAGGTAACTGTCCTTTTGGCGGGTTATTAGATTGACTGCCTCGGTTTCACCACTCTCATCCACCCCCGCAGATGTCCATGCGTTCCTTGATAATTTAAAGGCCCCATTGGATCGCGTTGCGAACCGGACGCAGTATTATAAGCACCTGCTGGTTTCAATTTTCAATTCGCTGGACATTCCTGTGGAGCGACTGAAGTTTGTGATCGGCAGCGATTTCCAGCTTTCAGAGTGAGCAGCTCGTGGCTTACCCCGTCTGGTACCTGACCCGGATCACGATGAATAGAAACTATGCTAAGGACTGCCTTCGATTAGCAGCCCTTACATCGCAACGTGATGCGAAGAAGGCGGGTGCCGAGGTGGTCAAACAAGTGGCCTCCCCTTTGCTCTCGTCCCTCGTCTACCCGGGGTTACAGGCTCTCGACGAAGAATATTTAGATTGTGATTTCCAATTTGGCGGGGTTGATCAGGTCAGTTCTCGCCTTGCGATGTATTCCATGTTCTGAACGTGATCAAGCGCAAAATCTTCGTCTACGCCGAATTGCTACTTCCGCGACTAGGCTATAAAAAGCGAGCCCATATGATGAACCCAATGGTCTCAGGCCTTGGCGGAGGCAAGATGTCTTCCTCCGATCCCCACAGCAAGATCGATTTCTTGGATTCAGCCGAATCGGTCACAACTAAAGTTCATATGGCTGCCTGCGAAGATGGTGTTACAGAGGGAAACGGTCTCCTCCAGATCACCAAACATATCCTTATGCCACTCTCCGCCCTTAAATCGGATCCCGCCTTCGAGCACCCGAGGCCCAACCCCCTCATCTCCCCCAATACTCCAACGGGTACTCTCCTTTCTATCAAGGTCTCGTCCACTGGCGGTGCACCTGCGGAGCGAAACTATTCTAGTATCGAAGAGCTAGAAAAGGACTTCGAGCAGAGGAAAGTGACCGCAGCCGAGCTGAAGGACGCGGTATCTGATGCATTGAACAAACTACTGGATCCAATTCGAGAGGCTTTTGATGCGAACCAGGAATGGCAGGAAATAACGAAGCTTGCGTACCCTGGCTCGGTTTAATGGGTGGAGGGTTTGAGTGATGTCTCGGTTCACCATATACATGTAATTATGACCGTTGGCTTGCAGGTTTGATGTGTGTGGTCTTTGAAAATATGATTACATGATTACACTGCTCTGCATGCTTGGTTCCTGTGTAAATTGTGACCTCTTCTGGAAGCGCTTGAATTGTCAATATTCTTTCTTTGGAGGTAGCCCATCAACGACGGAGTAGTTGTCGCTTGAGCGCAGTCGTGGTTCTTCAAATCGATCAGAGACATTTTGTGTGCCAAAGATTGTGGTAAATGCGACGAGTGTGAGATGTGTTCAATATAATGCCTCAATCACGTCTGGGTCAAGTGCTGATTGAGTACATTGTCACCCCAGGCTGGTGAGTTGAATTTGGCGATGGGACAAGGTCGCCGGAGGTTCGCCGGGGGTCGCTGGGTCGAGAGGGCGCACGAGATGAGATTCCTGGACTAATGTATGTCCATTAAATTGCATGCCATCAAACCTGCATATGCACTAGAGGTCAAGTTCAGCCTTTCCTATATCTACTGTGCATGATTCTGGCGTCAACTAGAATGCGATGGACTCAATATAATTCCCAAAGACGATCGAACATCATTTGCGCGCTAATATCTAGGGTAAAGTCTTGTATGACCATACAAGGGATTGTTTTATTCCTTCAGCCTTCGGGGAGCACCGATTTTCTACAGTTTCCTTCCTTGGTATGAATATGATCTAAACACAACTCCCTCTAGATCCATACTCCTGCAGTGAGTGGCTTCTACATGCGAATTGTAAATTGTAACGATTGATCTATCTGCTCTCTGGAACTGCGGGTGCCGTGCCGAGCGCTCCGAGGAAACCGGGGTAGGCACGCCTGTCTGTTGACAAACAAAGCCAACAAGTCGAAGCGGGAACGGATGCGCCGCCTCAAGGAGACCACGCTGCGAGGGGGTAAAGTTCCAGGGGCGCAAAGTCTCAGGAATCAATGGATAAAGAAGTATGTGAACCTCTGTGCAGTCTACCAGATGTGGACTTGACTCCGACTTGACGTGGACGGCTTGGACTTGACTGAGACGGCGGGAGGCAAAAGAGGCAGGCAACAGAGGCAAACTTAGACCCAGCCACCACTGACCTCGACGACGGGCCACCGAGTCTTGTAACAACTACATATCCTCTACAACCTCTCATCGTGAGCTTTTTTCTGCTGCTTTTTTGCCACCTTGCGCAGTTTGACTCATCCAAGGCCAGTAATGCCAGCACCTGCGCCTCCCCGCAACCGTTTCCTACCCAATGCCAGGCCAAAACCATCTCCAACGACTAAGAGAAAGACCTCTACCGCCGCCACAAAGCCTGAGACGCGTCCCAAAAAAGCCCGGGCGCAGCGTGAGGGCGACGAGGACATCGTGAGGGAGGTCCACTCAGACGATGACTTGCAGTCGGACGCTGACGACGACGATGATGATGATGACGACTCGTCTTTCACCTCGAGCATCGCATCCGTCCCAGAGCGCCAGCTGACACGCAAAGCGTCAAATGGCAAAGGCAAAGCCCACCCAACGGCTTCCGCGGCAGGCTCTTCGACGCTTCCCGTCATGCAATTCCCAGACGAGGACGTCAACGGCAGGGCCCTTCTCTCCAGTCTCCACAACGCCCACCACGCTTGGTCAGACATGGTAGCACTCGCCGATGGAGAAGATCTTCCCGTCCTCGACTTTGCCGATATGCGGGCGCCGTCCCCTGCAGCTGACGATGAACCTGTCTCAGCTGCTCATGCAAAGGGTGCTCGCTCAGAGACCAAGCGCGGCGCCGGTTCTGCATCCCACCGCCCAATCGGGGTCTCCGCGCGCCAGGCCTATCTGCAGCGTCTTGAGGCTGATCCGTCCTACACACCTCGAGTTGGAGAGTTCTGGAGTCACGACGAACGTTTACTGGACAAGGATTTGCGCAGTCTCAGCGGCTGGTGGAGGGGCCGTTGGAGGGGGGGTCGAGGCGGTCGTGGATTTGGCGCTGGCTGGGCTGGTCGACGTCCTGGAGGACGATTCTCAGGGCGTGAGCAATGGGGTATCGCGTCGGAGTCCAACGATCCGACTGACCAAGATTGGCGACACGATGGGTATGAGGAGATTGAGCAGACAAAAGAAGCACAGGCAGCCAGGCAGCCCACAGAGCAGTCACCTGGGCGAGGAGGATTTTGGTCTGCTCGTGGACGTGGAAGGAGCGGAGGCGTTCGGGGTGGCTTTCAGCACGCTGAACCACTCAAATCGTCCAACGAGACCTCGAGCCCACGCCAACACACCACACAGATCCCCCCACGTCCTTCCCCAACTCCTAGGTTATGGTACCGACCAGAATATGCATGGACTAGGCATGCTGCCACATACCTCTTCTCCGAAGGTTCTCCCAAGCCCCGATTTGGCGGTGGCCGTCTTCGCGTGAAGCTGCCTGGCCAGATGCGCTACACATTCGTGCGACTCCCTCCTGTAGGAACGAATTCAGAACCGGCTGCCTCGACCCCGTCACAACCTGCTCGTCAATTCGTGGTGAGGCTTCCAAAGGCGAAGGGTCCCAAAGAGGAAGGAGCAGGAGTGCAACTTAGTTCCCCCACACCACCAGCATTGCAACCGGAGGATGCTCATACGGTTGCGCTTCCTCCGCTTCCAGATGAGCTAAATATGGCTGCGCCTGTACCCGCTTCCGCCCCCGAGCCCGCACCCAAACCAGCTTTGGCTGTACATGAACCCGTGGTACAAGTAGTAGCTTCGGATATCGACCCACCTGCTTCAGCACCCTTAATACCAACAAGCCCTTTACTTCAATCAGAACCAGCACCTGCTCAGGAAGGTCCAGAAGTTCCCCCACTTGCGATGCCACCACTTCCACAACCCATGAGTCAGCCAATGGTGCAAATGGCGCCAACCCCAACGGCTCCGTCGCCGTCGTACCCCTCACCCTCTTACCCTCCTGCCCCATTCCCGTACTCTCTTCACCACCCAGTCGCCACCTACCCAGCACCGATGCAAGACCCAATGTGGTATGACCCTCGCATGCCATACGGATACCCGACACCACCACCTGTTCCTCAGAATATGTACACTCCTCCGCCACCATCTGCGATGCATCATCACCATCACTCCCACTCCCACTCCCACTCAATTTCAATTCCTCCGATGGTACACCCCCATGGGTCCGGCTTCTATGGAATGCCCCCACCTTCAGTCCCACGTCCCACGCCAATCGATCAACTGGGGCCTTCAATCAGCTACGGACCGAATGGTGCAATGGTGGATACGGCGACTGGGACCCCTATCTTTTCGTTGGCAAAGCCGAGAGTAAGGGTCAACATCCGCAAGCCCGGTGAAAGCCCAAGCCCTTCAACTGCCCCTAATGATAGTATTTCCTCGGAAGGGAGCAGTCGAGCATTGACGAGCGAGAGTGCGCAATCTCTCGCCCCGACTGAAGAACCAGAGCGATCCATGACTTTGGAGCGGCAGGTGACAGAGCCTGTGCAGACGTTCTCGGCGAATAATCCGTATGCACCACAGGCGCAGCAGCAACAACAATGGGATCTATATGCTAATCCGATGGGAGGATACTATTATCCTCCTCCACCGCCTATGCATCCCCAACAATATCCCTCTCCCGCTGAGTTTGTGTATCCAAGTGGCATACCACAGGCTCCATCTGGCTATCCACTGTACTCCGACTCGGCCAGTCAGGGACCCCCCGCTGACTTCCAGCACCCGCCTCAGCATCCACCAGTCTTTTACTAGACTTCGCGTGCCGGTCAACTGTGGCTCCTTCAGTCTCACCTCTCTCACACCCATTTCTCTTGTTTGGTCGCCGCTCCTCTCTCGCACGACGGTTAATTGAGCTAGCCCATGTCGATGATGACGGTGTGGCTTATTCTTTATTTGGCTATGCTCTTTACGACGCATTGATACAATCCATCACGAAATACCCGTCATGAAAAAATGACTCCGCAATCGATCAATCCACCCATGCGCCCTTTCTCTATTCTCGGTGCGTTCCCCACGCTTCAATCAAAACCTCAGCATTCCAACCAGCCAATCCATCATATTCTGCACATCGTCATCTCTCTTCGTGGTCCTTGCTCCGTTAGGCAAACGCCATTCTTCATCCCATTCATACACATAAAACCTGTTTTGTGATCCGCCATTAGTAGTTAGTGTCCTCGCCCGAATCAGTTTGAATCAGTTTATCCACCGAGCTACATATGCGCCCTCTCCCATCCTGTCCTCATTTTCGTTTTGTCGTGCAGGCCCCCTCACACTCTCGACCCGTGTGTACCTCTATGCCTCTTCTTCTGATCTTTCTGGCGTCGGCGCCCCTGCCTCACCCGGGGACGGTTGACATAGCTCTCTTACTATCATCGATATTTTTTTTGTTGCGTAGCGTTCTTTGTCGTTTTTTTGGAAGAAGTAAAGAATTCAATGCAGTTTTTGTTGGTATTAAGCTTTCCTTCTTCCTAGCCCATCAGATCTCGAGTAACAATTGACAGATTATTCGCTTCTCTGCATGCACAAGCATTGGAGGGTAGCCAGATGGAGTGATGCATTGTGTGACAGTAGGCCTTAGTGAGCAGAGCAAGTCGCAATTGGAGATTACGATCATGAATAAGCGTTATTGCCGTTGTCAAAAGGGTTGGCACAGCCCCGTCACACAACTGCCCAAAAAAAAGTCAGTCAAACGTGAATTCCTCTCGCTCAGAGTAGTTGCGCGGAAAATGAATGATACAAATATGATGTACAAAAATTTAGCTATCGACTGCATGTATTTCTGAGTGAAATAAATAAGTTGAATTTTTTGACTGAGTTCTGGGGAGCGGGGGCGCGTTTTGTGTAGCAGATATAGCTCTATTTCACTCCTTAAACCCAGCTTCTTCCTAGATAGAGATCCCCCAAGTTCATTTTGCTTGGCTTGACCTTGATATGTCCGGGACATGGAAACATATCCCAACAGTGCTATGGAGGACCACCATTCAGCTCTCCAACCTATTTGACCTGTGTCTTGTCATGGAATACACCAAAACCAGTATGCAGATGGTCTATCACATGATCAGAGAGCATCAAATTTGTGGTGCTGTTTGAACACCAGCTAGAGCGAAGCCCATTACGCATCCAAGAAAGTTTACAAGTAATCACATGGATGTATGTTCTATTTCCCCCCCTGATCCAACATCATCCCATTTGTTTCAATGGATCAAAGCCCCGCTCTTGCAAAAACCCAATGTGTTTCCTTAATGAGCCCCTCTCAGACCTATGGGAGGTATGTCCAACTGCAAATGTAAGCTTGAGCACGCTCTGGTGTGCACTCTGTCACAAGGGCTATCAACAGAAGAAGGTAATTTCTCATAATTTCACTTCCATGTGCTTGAAACTCGTGTGTTTCAACTCATTAGATCACTAAGGCAGCCAAGGAGGCTTGCTCCATCAAACAGGCGCAATATATCATGGAAATCGGCAGGTTTCTGCCCCACAAGCTTGCTTTGGCTGAGTGGGCTGACAGAGGTTAATTTCATAAGCATTACAGCCACTAGGTAGTATTTAGAACATCCTTATTTGCTCTGGTAGCCCGTGACAGCAGATTGGGGGTGTATGATGCCTGTAATTTGATTTGAGTGCCGAATGGATGGTGTGGAGGCCATTGTCCTGATGTGAATCAGTACAAAACTGCTTAAAGTACTGCTTCGGAAAGTCTGCGGCAAATCTACATTCTGAGGACTACTGAGAAAGTGGTTGAGGTTTGCATCCATTTGGTTGATGTTCACCCTCTTTCGAATGACTCATACTTCGCCCATGTATACTCCCCACATAAATTAGCCTTCTCCAGCCAATAAAGTGCACCCCCGCCCCTCAGAACTTGGTCAAAATTTTCAACTTGTTTGTTTCACTCAAAAATACATGCAGTCAATAACCAAATTTTTGTACATCATATTTGTATCATTCATTTTCCACACAACTACTCTGAGCGAGAGGAATTCATGTTTGACTGACTTTTTTTTTTTGGCAGTGTGACGGGGCTGTGCCAACCCTTTTGACAACGGCTATAATTAGGAATGCTGTAGTGGTCAATTTCAGCGGCGTTATTGTGGGTTGGAGATTTTGACCCTTGAACGGGGGTGTAACACTGGCTCATGTTAAGTTGTGTGGACACACATTAGAAATTCCTAGTCAGTGAGCCCCGTCAAATGAGGATCCTCGTCGGGTGAGGGACGGTAGCAAAGAGATGGAGGGGAACTGTCCAGTATGAGTGACGGTGAAATGATGGAGGGGCCATCAATATGTAGATGAACGAATGTATGTCGATTAATTGTAGGACGTGAGATGTCAGGAGCCTGACATCGGCAGGCACAAGAGCGGGGGGAGCCAGCACCATAGGAGCAGACCCAGAGGGACGTGAGCTTGAGGGGTCATGACGGTGACTGTTTCAATGGCCGCCTGTTGACAGGAAAGGCCTGTGCCATCCATAAATATGCGGTTTATCAAGGTACCCTGTCACAGGGCCAGCGAAGGGCATCAGTAACAATGCAAACGAGCTGGAACGCGCGTAAAGCTAAGTCAACAATGAATAGGGGGCTGGACCAGAATATATTTCGCATATCGGGCGACTCCCCATTAGAAACAGCTAGGGGAATATCAGGTAATGCCGTCTATTAGAGAAGTGAAAAGGAACACAAACAAACCTACTAATTGACCGGGGCCAGTGGTCGAGGGTCTGTGGAGGGCATCGAGAGAAGAATGGACCTGAATGATATGAGGCTTGCAGCCTCGCTGAATGAATGAAGCGCAGTCGAGTTTGTACCTACTAACACCGTTCTGGTCATATGGATACGAGTGATTACGATGCTTTACATTGTTCGAATTTCTGAATGTCACACAATCACTAAAAGGAACAGGGAACACCTAAACGTATAAACCACAAGCTTATTGGCCGATGGATGGTTTCCTGGAGCTATGGTGAGCTAGACAGGGCTGATCACAGGCCATGTGACTTGGTGAGGAGGTGTATCTGCTGGTATCCCCACGCGCTTAACACACTTAACAACAGACACAATGTCAGACACAATTGAGTAAACCTCACCTCTCGGTGTGTCACACACCCGCTAAATGGGTGGTCAAAATGGGAGTACGCCAGCTAGCTACTGGCCAGTGACCCCTCATTTCACGCCCGGCCACCGACCGTCCACAAAGGAGACTCATGTGAACCGAGGTATTAGAAACCGAATTCGACCTTCTCATACAAATCAAGCACTGTCAGTACTCATGTTAAGAACACGGAAAAGTGTTGGAATATTAGTTACGCCAAGCAGTGCCATCCGGGTAATGGATCGGGACACATCGTGATGCTGCACATGGTGCACCAGCATCAATCGGGGGTCAGTTGGTGTTCCATGTGAACACTCGCCCCATGGACTTCATTTGTTCTACCGCCGCAGCCCTGACTTATATTTAACCACTTGTGTTTGGTTGACTCCTGCTAAGCGATTGCTTGTAGTATGTGCGCTGAGAAAATAACCAATAGCTACCTGCCCATAAAATGGCCTTCAGCCGACTCTCTGTAGGTGTTAAGTTGCAGAGGACTCTACCCACCAGAATCCGTTTCTTCCCCTCTCATCCTACACTCCTTTAGCTTTTGGGTTGCTCATACTGATGTTTCTGTTGACGAGCATTTGTCTACTCCTGGACATCTCTTCCTACATGCTATGTAATATACTGTCTTTCACCACTCACTGAGCAGCAAGTTTCCCCACAATGGTGCTTGTTCCCAGTAGCATAGATTCAGCGATAAATTACTTCTATACCTTGTCAAGTACTCGACTTTGCATTTGAATGCGCCTGGAAAGCTAGTTCATACACTATGGCCAATGGCAGATTGGGCGGACTCGACACCACTCAGCGAGCACAAGCAAACTTTGTACATTTGGACCAATGAATGCAGCAAAATCATATATAAGACATGAGCTAATGGAGATGGATAGAACCTCAATCGTTGCACTGACCATTCTTGTCAGTCCATTCTCCATCATCTTCCTCATCATATGCATCTTCCTCATTAAAGATTGCCTCACGGCATTGGCAACAAGTTTGACGGGGGGCTGGGGGAGGAGAGCAGTATCAAATATATACTCAGACATTGTGAGAAGACAAGTGTCTGAGGCATGTGAAATCGTGATGAAGCTTGAAATACAGAAAACAACAAAGAAAGATAGGGGATTATACATAATAAAGGAAAAAGAATCGTCATAATGAACAAGAAATCTAACAAGCAGAAGAGATAACACTAGTCTATCTTGCTTCTCTTCATTTTCGGCCCTGGTCAGTTGTTAAAAGTTGTTTCGTATTCTTTCATGTACTGGTACATGTGTCAGCTCGATGCTAGTCATCGTTGCCTGCCTGGTGGTTAATAAAGACCTGCTGTTTGTCGCCGTCCACTTCGTTGCCTTCGTCGTGGTTCCTGTTGCTCGCATACATCGCACTGTCGTTGGCATACATCGCACCCGTTGTCCCGTTGTCCTGTTGTCCTGTTGTCCTGTTGTCCTGTCGTCTTCTCGCTCGCACTCGCCATTCGCGTACCTCGCACACAATTCTACTTTTAATATCAGTGCCTTCCTCAGGGCAGCAGCAGTCTTCTTGGGAAACATGCTTGATTGGGACTGGGGGAGAGAAATTACAGGTGGATGGCTCTATCTGACGGGTTCTGAGAATTTTATTGATGCCTCGCCAGAGGTTCATGGCCTCTCCACTTACCTCCACAAATTCAGGTGAGCGAGGCCATTTTCACATAGCGATCGGTGTTGACAGGCAGGACAGAAAATACAATGTTCTCTATATTTTAAGCACTTAACCAGCCATGTACAATGTCTTTGGAGCCCACTGCTCGGTGACCGGGGGGTGCTCGGTGAGTGGTGGAATTCCGGAACACAGTACTTGGGACCCGCCTCCTCCGGGTACGTCAGGCCGCTGTGTGGCAATAATCACAGCAGCCAACATTTCAAAGTACGTGATCACCAAGTAGTCAATTGTTTGGAGCACTAATGGCTTCATCTTTTCATCATTAAGGGCGCCCTTGAGCTCCATACCTTAATTCTGCTCAATTGTAACTTCATGATGCGCAGTAGATGGGTGCAACAGATCAAAGGTATCTAGGGGCAGAAACCCTCTATACGGGTTATTTGTAGGGCAGAATGTTAGTATACCTTTATCACTCTTTAGCCTTTGCCGGCCACTTTTCGACACCTAAAAGGAGTATGATTGGTGTATAAGAACCCTCTACTGCGTGCCTCCCCACAATCGACCCTGGCTCGAGGTCTGAGGTGCGCAAGCGCGATCGACAGCCTGCGCGCTCCCTGCCTTGGGCGCGTTCAACCACACCTGTTCTGTGCTCCACAACACTTCTGTCTTCATGTCATTCAAGGGGATTGTACAGTGGGCTGAATGCTGTCAAACGAGAAGTGGGTGATGGCTCATGTCTTTTCAGAGTCTGGGAAAACAAAGGTAAATGGCTAGTTATAGAGTTGGTCGGCCTCATGTCTTCCAGCAGGATTGAGTGCCACCATCTCTCGCAGCAATCCATGGCTCTTC